>WNFA01004002.1_pt1 | contig 12287 bp, 9 predicted proteins | sample 5400481 | NCBI WGS metagenome assembly WNFA01 (sample SAMN13153340, study PRJNA577476) | soil metagenome | isolation source: 120 cm saprolite under Douglas fir tree site 2 hole 1 replicate 2 | place: USA:California | collected 2015-04-18
GACTCCCTCGAGCATTTTTCGAGTGTGACTGCGGTGAGGAGATGCTCAACTCACCGGTTCCGGCCCCTGCGGAAGGGAGACTACGAGTGGCAACTTACGAGGTAGCGATTATCGGAAGCGGTCCGGGCGGGTACGTGGCGGCGATCCGGGCTGGCGAACTTGGCCTGAGAACCGTTGTCGTGGAAAAGGATCCTTACCTTGGCGGGACTTGCCTGCATGTCGGCTGTATTCCCACCAAAGTGTTGCTGCATCACGCTGAGGTTTACGATCATTTCAAAAACGGCGCCGAGCTGGGATTTGAGGTCAGCGGGCTGAAAATCAACTGGGCCAATGTCCTTGCGCGAAAAGATAAGATCGTCAAGAAACATTCCAAGGGCATCGAGTTTCTCTTCAAGAAAAACAAGGTGGACTGGGTGCAGGGCTGGGGAAGGTATGAAGGCCCGGGGCGCGTGAGCGTGGAGAAGGACGGGAAGAAGACCGAGATCGAAGCGGCAAACATCCTCATGGTAAGCGGGTCCGAAGCAAAGTCGCTTCCCGGCATTGAACCCGACCACAAAACGGTCCTTACCAACCGTTCGATTCTCGAGCTTCCCGAAATTCCCAAAACCTTGATTGTGGTTGGCGCGGGTGCCGTAGGAGTGGAGTTTGCATCCATATACAATTCGTTCGGGACGCAAGTGACGATCCTTGAGGCGCTGCCGCGCATCGTGCCGGTCGAAGACGAAGAAATTTCCGCGGAACTGACCAAGGCCTTTCAGAAAAAGGGCATCCAGGTTTTCACCAGTTGCGCGGTGGAGTCGGTCAAGAAAGACGCCAAGGGCGTCAGCGTGGCGTTCAAGGATAAGGATGGCAAAGCGCAGACGCTGCAGGCAGAGAAACTCCTATTGGCGGTGGGCCGCAAGGCCATGACGGACGGTTGCGGGCTGGAGAAATCGAAGGCCAAGGTGGAGCGCGGATTCGTCCATGTAGGCGATAACATGGAGACCGCCGAGAAAGGGCTGTATGCGATTGGAGACATCGTTGCGGGACTGCCGCAATTGGCGCACGCGGCGATGATGGAAGGAATTATCGCGGTGACGCACATTGCCGGAAAGCCGACCCATCAGATCGTGAAGACCAGGATTCCGAATGCCACGTATTGCGAGCCGCAAATCGGCTCGATTGGATTGACCGAAAAGCAGGCACGAGACGCGGGATACGAGGTCAAGATCGGGAAGTTCCCGTTCGTGGGGAACAGCAAGGCGACTATTCTGGGGAGTCACGGTGGATTCGTCAAGGTGGTTTCCGACGAATCCTACGGCGAAGTGCTGGGGATTCACATTATCGGGCCGCTGGCGACGGAACTTCTCGCCGAAGCCGCGACAGTTTTAAACCTCGAAGGCACCATCGATGACATGATGAACATGATCCATGCTCATCCCACGGTGTGGGAAGCCATGGGTGATGCGTTTGCGAGCGTAAGGGGATTGCAGATTAACGTTTGAGATCTTGCCGCTAGGGGCGCGCGCCACGGCGTGCACTCCTGCAAAGAAAACCGAGCCGTGCTGAAGAATTGTCTGACAGTAGATTTGGGACTGATTGGTTACGCGGAGGCTTACGCGCTGCAGAAGCGTGTTGTGGCCGCGCGTAAAGCTGGTGCTATCGAGGATGTTCTGCTGCTTTGCGGGCATCCGCATGTAATTACGCTGGGGAGAAGCGGCAAGCGTGAGAATCTGCTTGCGTCGGAACATGTCTTGCGGCAGAAGGGCGTGGAGTTTCACGCCACGGATCGCGGTGGAGACATTACCTATCACGGGCCAGGACAGGTTGTGGGATATCCGATCCTCGACCTGGGCGAGATCCGGCGGGACGTCGTTTGGTACGTCAGGATGCTGGAAGAGGCCATGCTTCGGGCGACTGCGGAGTTCGGGATTACCGCGGAGCGCATCGCCGGAAAGACGGGAATTTGGGTGCGGGCCGGGAACACCGAGGAAAAATTGGCGGCCATCGGCGTGCACATCAGCCGGTGGGTTACGTCGCACGGATTCGCGTACAACGTGTCGACGGATCTGCGGAATTTCGAGTTGATTGTGCCCTGCGGAATCGCGGACCGCAAGGCAACGTCGCTCGAGAAATTGCTGGGGCGCAACGTCGAGGAAAAGGAAGTCGCGCCGCGTATCTCGAAGCATCTGGGAGTAGCGCTCGGTCTGGAAATGAAGGAAGCGACGAGGAAAGAACTGTTCGAGAAACTGGAGCGCGCCGAGCAAGCGGTTGCGGTTTCAGCGTAGGAATTGGAGCCGGGGATGAAAAAGGAATTGACGCGGCAGCAGTACCTGGACCTGTACTACTACATGCGGCTGAACCGCGCCGTCGAAGACATGATGGTGAAGTTATTCCGGCAGAACAAAATTGTCGGAGGGCTCTACTCCAGCCTCGGCCAGGAAGCGATTTCCGTAGGAACGTCGTACGCGCTGGAGAAAAAGGACTGGCTGGCGCCGATGATCCGCAACATCGGTGCGCTCCTGGTGAAGGGCGTGCGGCCACGCGACATTTTCATGCAGCACATGGCGAAGTACGATTCTCCAACCAAGGGCAAGGATGGCACCAGCCATTTCGGGGATCTGGACAATCTTCATATCGTTTCACCGATTTCCATGCTGGGCGATTTGATTCCGGTGATGACAGGAGTGGCGATGGCCGGGCGCTATCTGGGCCAGAAAACGGTGGCGATGACCTGGATCGGAGACGGAGGCAGCTCCACCGGCGTGTTTCACGAAGGCTTGAATTTTGCGGCCGTGCAGAAGGCGCCATTTGTTTTGATTCTTGAGAATAATCTTTGGGCCTATTCGACGCCGGTCCGCAAGCAGGTGCCGCTGGAGAATCTAGCGGATCGCGCGAAAGCGTACGGCATTGACAGTTACATCGTGGACGGCAACGACGTCGTCGCGGTCTACTCGACGGCCAAAGAAGCCGTGGAGCGCGCGCGGGCAGGCGAAGGACCGATTCTGATTGAAGCGAAGAGCTTCCGCCGGATGGGCCACGCGCAGCACGACCCCGCCGAGTACGTGCCAAAAGAAATGCGCGCGTATTGGGAGGCGCGCGACCCCATCGCACTCTGCGAAAAATTCCTAACCAGCGAAAAGCTGCTCGATGCCAAGGGCAAGACGGAAATCGAAGAAAAGATCAACAGCCTGCTCGCCAAGGAACGTGAATTTGCGGAAAATTCGCCGATGCCGCCGGCGGAATTGGCGGAGACAGGCGTCTACTGCACCGGGGACGATTGCCACAAGATCCGGGCGAAGTGGGAGCGCCCCATTGCGGAAGTGACGCCGCCGCGCTCGAGCGTCAAGGCGGTTTGGACCGTTCCGGGATTCGGATCGGGCAAAGGCTCCGGCGGTGCGAACGCGCCGATTCACTTCGGCGACACCCAGCCGGCGGAGCATGCGGCTGGAGTTGATGCGAGATCCAAGAACGGCCAAAAGCCTGCAGCGAAAATCCCAGTGAAGGCGACGCCAAAGAAAGCCGTAAAGGCCGGGCGTGCAAACGTCTCGAGAAAGGCGCGGAGATAACCATGCCAGGAACGAATGGCAGCGCCTCCAATGGAACGCAAATTACTTTTCTCGAAGCCATCAAGCAGGCGATGTTTGAGGAGATGGAGCGCGACCCGGCCGTCGTGCTGATTGGCGAAGACGTCGGCGTGTACGGCGGGGCGTTCAAAACCAGCGAAGGCTTGCTGGAACGCTTCGGCTGGGAGCGCGTGATCGACACGCCCATCAGCGAGAGCGCCATTATCGGCGCGGCCTGCGGGATGAGCTATTGCGGCTTGCGCCCTATCTGCGAAATGCAGTTCATCGACTTCATCGTGTGCGCGTTCAATCAAATTACGAATTTCGTGGCCAAGGGACATTACCTGTGGAACGCCCCCGCGCCGATGGTGGTGCGCGGTCCGTCTGGAGGTGGCGTGCATGGCGGGCCTTTCCACTCGGCCAATCCGGAAATGTACTTCGTGCATACTCCAGGGCTGAAAGTGATTTATCCCTCGACGCCTTATGATGCCAAGGGCTTGCTGAAGGCCGCGGTGCGCGACAATAACCCGGTGCTCTTCTTCGAGCACAAATTCCTCTACCGTCGCATCAAAGGAGAGGTTCCCGCTGACGACTACACCGTGCCAATCGGAAAGGCCGTGGTGCGCCGCGAAGGGAAACACCTCACCATCATTTCCTACGCGGCAATGATGCATACTTCGCTCGAAGCCGCCGAAGCGCTGGCGAAGGAAGGCATCGAGGCGGAAGTGATCGATCTGCGGACGCTGTTGCCCCTCGATGAAGAAACGATTTTGAGTTCGGTAAAAAAAACCAATAAATGCCTGGTCGTACATGAAGACACCAAGACCGGAGGGATCGCGGGCGAAATCGCGGCGATTCTGTGCGAGAGGGCCTTTGGCGATCTGGACGGGCCGCTGATGCGCGTCACGTCACTCGATACGCCGGTGCCGTACGCGCCGACCCTGGAAGAACATTTTCTGCCCAACGCAAAAAAGATTTTTTCCGCCGCAAAGGAACTCGCGCGGTATTAGGCATTTAGAGAGAAGAGGAGAGCGATCATGGCCGTAGACATCGTAATGCCCCAGATGGGGGAAAGCATTTTTGAAGGTACCATCACCAAGTGGCTGAAGAAGCCTGGTGACAAAGTGGAGCGCGACGAACCTTTGTTCGAAATTTCCACGGACAAAGTGGATGCGGAAATTCCCTCGCCGTCCGCTGGCGTCCTGAAGGAGATCAAAGTCGGCGAAGGCCAGACCGTGCCAATTCAAACCATTGTCGGCGTCATTGACGCGGCGGGCTCCGCGGCCGCGGCTCCAGCGCCTGCTCCGCTGAAAACGGCCGCGCCCGCTGCTGCTCCTGCAAAAGCTCCCGTAGCCGCTGCTCCAGCCGCACCACCGCCGAGACCCGCGGCACTTGCTTCCACCGCTGCGCCGGTTGCCCCTGCTTCTTCTTCCTCCGGTTCAACAGGCGAGCGAATTCACAGTTCACCTCTAGTGCGGCGCATGGCCAAGGAGCACGGCATCGACCTCTCCGCCGTCGAAGGCACGGGTGCCGGCGGGCGCATCAGCAAACAGGACATCGAGGCCCTGATTGCTGCCGGCGGCGCGCCGGCTGCCGCCCCTCCCGCTTACTCCGCTCCGGCTCCGGCAGCGGCTTCGCGACCGGCGACTTCTCCGCCACCGGCATCCGTACCAGGAGTGTCCGGCGGGCAGGTGCACGTAGCGCTCGAAACGGCAGTGCCACGTGAAAAGATGTACTTCGGCAATTATGAAGTCCAGCCCATGAGCGCCATGCGCCAGCGCATCGCCGAGCACATGGTGGCGTCGAAGCGCGTCTCCGCGCACGTCTATTCCGTCGACGAAATCGACATGACCAAGGTGGCCGCGCTGCGCGCCAAGTCCAAGGACGAATTTGAAAAGCGCTACGAAACCAAGCTGACCTTCATGCCCTTCTTCGTGAAAGCCGCCGTCGCGGGACTGCGCGCGTTTCCCACGTTGAACGCCTCGCTCGACGGGACCAATGTCGTCCTGCACAAGGAGATCAACGTCGGCATCGCCGTGGCGCTCGACTGGGGCCTGCTCGTGCCGGTGGTGAAAAACGCCGACGAGAAAAACATTCTCGGCATCCAACGCAATATGAACGACCTCGCGGAACGCGCCCGCTCGAAAAAACTGAAGCCCGAGGAAGTGCAGGAAAGCACTTTCTCCATCACCAACCCGGGCGTCTTCGGCGGCTTATTCGGGCTGCCGGTGATCAGCCAGCCCAACGTGGGCATCCTCGGCCTCGGCGCCATCGAGAAGCGTCCCGTCGTAATCAACGATTCGATCGCCATCCGCTCGATGTGCTATGTCACGCTCACCTACGACCACCGCGTGGTCGACGGCGCCATCGCCCACCAGTTCCTGCACAAGGTCAAGGAGACGCTGGAAAACTGGAACGAGCCCGTCCTGTAAGAGTTCGTTCCTCTGCGGTCTTGTTCAAAAAAGTAGTCCTGCTCAAAGAAATTGTGGGCAGACCGCCGGCGTTTCAACTCGCGGAAAAAGGAGTCCCGAGTCATGGGCTTTTTTTTCGGAACGATCCTTCGATCTCCCCTGGTGTCCGAAATTGGGATGAGCGTTCCCGCTAGTGGCCAAACGGAGATTTTTTCTACCAGCGCTATTTCACACAAAGCACTGAAAGGAAAGCCATTATTTGCGCGTGGGCGTTGGCAATCGGGCTGCCCGAGTAAGCTGGAGCGGACGGACGCCCGCGCCTTGGGAAGCGCGGAGAAGCCCGCGATGGTAGCCGCAGCGTCAGAGACCTCATGGAATCACGAAGCGATGCAATCTCGAATTCTTATTGCCGATGACCAGCAGGACGTTCTCGACGCCCTCCGGTTGCTGCTCAAGGGACACGGCTACAGCATCGAAACCGTGAATTCGCCGGCGGACTTGCTGGCGTCCGTGGCGCGCCAGGAGTTCGACATTCTTCTCATCGATCTGAACTATGCGCGCGACACCACGTCAGGACGCGAAGGCCTGGACGTGCTTAGCCGGCTGAAGGAACTCGAGGACTCTCCGCCGGTGGTGGCGATGACCGGCTGGGCCACCGTAGGCCTGGCAGTGGAGGCGATGCAGTACGGTGTGAGCGACTTTGTCGAAAAACCCTGGACCAACACGCGCTTGCTGGAAATTCTCCGCAAGCAGATCGAGCTGGGCCGCGAGCGCCGCGAATCACGGCGTCATGCCGCGGAAGAAGCCAAGGCGCGCGAGGAGGCTTTGATTCATCAGCAGGAGCAGGAACGCGAGATCGCCGAGGCCAAAGCCATCCAGGAAAAGCTGCTGCCGCGAGAGATTCCGCAAATGCCGGGATATGAAATCGCCAGCGCGTGGCAGTCGGCCCGCCTGGTGGGCGGCGATTATTTCGATATTCTCCCGCTCGACGAGAAAACGCTGGGACTTTGTATCGCCGACGTGGCGGGCAAGGGCATGCCGGCTGCCTTGCTGATGTCCAATCTGCAGGCGGCCGTGCGCGGGCTCTCCTCACTCTCCGTTGCGCCCCATCTTCTTTGCAGCCGGCTGAATTCCATTGTCTACCGCAATACCGATAGCGACCGCTTTATCACCTTTTTCTACGCGCAACTGGACGGCGACAAGCGCCATTTGAGTTATGTCAACGCCGGCCACAATCCGCCGTTCGTGGTACGTTCGGACGGCTCGCACGAGCGCTTGCGCGAGGGCGGCGCGGTGCTGGGCGTCTTTGCCAGCCGCAATTATGACCTGGGCTCGGCGCAGTTGTCTCCGGGCGACCGCGTCATTCTGTTTACCGACGGCGTCACCGAAGCGTGCAGCCCCGCCGGCGAGGAGTTCGGCGAAACGCGTTTGTTGCGTTTGCTCGAAGATCACCGCGCGCTGTCCGCCGATGAGTTACAGGCGAAAATCTTGGGAGCGGTGGCCGAGTTTAGCGGAAGCCGCTGGCAGGACGATGCCACGCTGCTCGTTCTCGCCGTCTGCGAATAGCCCTCGCCCTATGAACGACACCGCCATCCCGCTGTGGTCCGCCATTTTCTGTCTCCCGATGCGAATTCACCCCTCACTGGATCATCGGCTTCAGTTTGGCCATCCACACCGCAAATCCTTCCATCGCCACCGGCTCGATACCGGCCCCGCGCAACGTGTCGCGCACGAAACTATGGCGCTCATTCTCGGGCAGCAGCGGGATGTCAGTAACCGCCGCAAACTCTGACGCGAAAGGCGCCCGAGTTGCAATGCGGGCCGCAGTGTACGCGCAAAGCTTGCAGTCCGTGGGAGAGCGAGAAACGCTGAGCGTTTGCACATAGCCTCGCGTGCCATTTCGACGGTAACTGTAGTCAATGCGCATGGGGTCTCCTGGAAAGGTAAACTCCGCTATGCGTACGGACTTCTGGGTGCGATCCCAGAGTCCCGCAGCTTTCCAGACTTGCGAGCAGTAGCTGCGAATCATCGCACGGCTGCCTGGAGCACCGACACGGATGACCTTGCGCGGCGGAGCAACGTGCTCCGTGTATAGCCGCTCAAGCTCGATATCCAGATCATCCGCGTAGACTTCTTTTTGCGGTGCCAACTGCAGTCCATTGGAGAGCGTATGGTTCCAATCGTCTATGAGTTTCTGGAGCTCCTTTCCGACAGAGGCCGTCTCGTCTTGCTCCGCCCGTCGATTTCGTAGAAAGGTGGCAAACCGGTCTTCAAGATGGTCGCGGAAGCTGCGAAGGACGTCTTCATCAGCCTTCGGTTGCAGCCGCCGAATGCGGGCGTATTCGTCCTGCTCCTCAACCAGTCGCAGGCGTAGTGCCCCGGTCAAGGGATCGAACAGGATCACTCCAACATTGACCCACTCATCGCGGACCAGGTCCGAGGTATACCGCAAGACGTGGTAAACAAACTTACTGTCGTCGACAGAAGAAATGAGATTGGTCATAGGTCACGTCCAATTGGGAAATGGGTGCCGTGTTGTATTTTTCGCCGCCAGCAGCAACTCCGGTACCAACGTTCGGCGCCTATAAAGCTGTTCGGCCAACCGCAGCAGGGCGTTCAAGTCGTCGGCATACCACTCTGGCGGAATCTCGCGAATCAAATCATCAAAGACTCGTTCCGTAATGCGCTTTTCAATCCGCTCGATCCAAGGACCGAACGATTCGCGTCCTGTCACACCTTCGTAGACGCGGTTGCGGGCGTACAGGCCTCGCAATGGAGCATCAGGAAAATTCCACTCCCCGGCGTTGAAGCAAAAGCCCTGGTCGATCATGACCGCACGGTATCGCAACTCCTCTGCTTCGAGTCCGTTGCGCGGTTCCCTGAAAAAAAGAGTCTGCCTGCCGCTGGTGTTGCAAGTCCATTTGTCGAAGACCAGCATGCCCGAAAAATCATGCAGGTTTTCGACCTCCATCAATTGCTTGTCAGGCAGAAAATCCAGTGACGTCAAGCGGTGCGGATCTCCCGGATAGCGGGATCCAAATTGCAGCCCTGCTCGGCACGGGGGCAGTCTCGAGGCAGTTGCATGTGCAGGTCCGGAGTGAGCCGAATCAGGTCTTCGCTGACAGAGATAATTGCCACCGGTGTCGTGGGAAGCCCCAGTCGAGCCGCCAACCTGGTTCCTAGCAGTTCATTGACCAGCACTCGCGTATGCTGTGGATTATTCTGGAACTCAACTACGTAGTAGTAGCCGTCGTCGCAGCGCATCAAATGAGATTTGTGCGCCGCCCCGCATCCGGCGTATCTGTTCTAAAGCCCGCAACATGCGTGGTTATGCTAATAGTACTTGCTGCCTCCGGCAAGCACTTCGCTCCGTCGGGGAGTCCATTCCTGAATTGAAAAACGGAATATTCAATCTGGGAACTAGCCAGGGCGAGAGATCGTCCCAGTCCGGGAGGCGCCGTTCCGCAAAAGAAAAAGCCGGAACGTTGGTCCCGGCCTTTTCTTCACGCCAATCTCTGGTCTTTGAAAAAGACTTATCGCTTCTTTTTCTTCTTCGCCGCCTTTTTCGCCTTCTTCTTGGCGGCCTTCTTGGGTTTCGATTTTTTTACCTTTTTCTTCGGTGCAGCCTTCTTTTTCGCCGCTTTCTTGGCTGGCTTCTTCGCTGCCGGCTTAGCCGCAAGCTTTGGCGCGGGAGCTTCTTCCTCGGGTTCTTCGCCGACGATCACCAGTTCCTCTTCTTCGGTTTCGACGATCTCTTCCGTTTCGCCCGCCAGCTCCTCATCGTCTTCCAGCCGTGACAGCTCGTTGTCATCCTCGAAATTGTCCTTCTCAAAATCCATTCCATCCTCCCCTGGGAGAATCTCCGGGCCCGTGCACTAAAGGGTCCCGTGGCTCGCTGTTCTGGCCGGAGTACCTTAAAATTCCACCCCGTCCTTGAGCCGTTGTTACCGTACTCGCCGTGCGTTGTCAAGCATTCTGCGGGGTGGCTTGCAAGAGAATGAAACTATTGCCGTAAGCAAATTGAGCGTAAGCCTCGCCGGCAGCCCCCGTGGAACACTTGACTGCCCGTAAATCATTCATAAAAAAGAATTTAATTGTGATTTGCAGCGACCGCTCCGCCCGCCGTGCTGCCCGTCGCAGGTTGCGACGCTTTTTTCTTGGACTTCGATCGCCCCCGCGTCGGCGAACTTTCCGGTGCTCCCCCCAGAGCGTAGATGCGCAACACCATGCCCCGGCTCACCTTGTTGGCTTTCAAGCGATTCCACTTGCGCAAGTTATCCGCACTCACGTTGTAGCGGTCGGCAATCCCCAAAAACGTGTCGCCGCGGCGCACTCGGTAACTCACCAGCCGGCGTTTCGTCTCCGAGGGCGCCTGCGTCGCGGGAATGATCAGCTTTTCGCCCGCATCGAGAGCGGCATTGCGCTCCAAACTGTTCGCATCGGCGATGGCCGCCGCCGTCACGCGGTATTTCTTGGCGATGGACGTAAGCGTTTCTCCGCTCTCCACACGGTGCCGCCGCCAGCTCACCCACTTGTCCGGAGGAATATCCGCGATCTCCGCGGAGAATTTTTGCGCCGTCCCCGCCGGCAGGTGCAGCTCGAAAGCAGGATCGTCGGGAGTCGCCAGCCGCAGCAGCGAAGGATTCAGCGCGCGCAATGTCTCCATGTCCACGTCGATGGTTTCCGCCACTAGCCGCAGATCGATGGCGCGGCCGGGTTTTACCACATCGGTCGGGACGGGCGCCTCAGGTTCAGCCTGGATGTTGTAGTGCGCCGCATCCTTGGCGATCAGCGTCAGCGCGATGATGATGGGCACATAATTTTTTGTTTCACGCGGTAGCACGTTGCGCTTGTACAGCTCCCAGAAATCGGCATAACCTGTCCGTTCGATGCCCTTCTGCACATTGCCCGGACCGCAGTTATACGCCGCCATCGCCAGATACCAGTCGCCGTAAAGTCTATAGAGGTCGCGAAGATGCTGCGCCGCCGCATGCGTGGCTTTCTCCGGATCCTGCCGTTCATCAATCCACCAGGTGTGCCGCAGCCCGTACTGTTGCCCGCGGTAGGCCACGAATTGCCAGATCCCCCGAGCGCCGGCGCGCGAAAGCGCCAGCGGCTGGAACGCGCTCTCCGCTTGCGCCAGGTAAATCAAATCCTGCGGCAAACCCTCTTCCTGCAGCACCCGCGAAATCATCTCCCGGTAGCGCCCCGCCCGGCGCAGTCCCGTTTCCACGATGGCGCGCCCGCGCGGCGTCTGAAAAAAATTCAGAAAAGAAAGCACCTGGTCGTTCACCGTAAGCGGCATGTCGTGCGAAATATTCTTGGCTGCTTCTTCGGCCCGCGCTTTCAGCCCCGGATCCACCGGAAACGTCATCTCCGCCACTTCGTCAATCGCCGCCGGCACCGCTGGAGCCTCGCTGAAACCGTCCCCCGCTCGGAAAGCCTGTAGCTCGTACGCGTAAACCGCGTCCACCACATGATGAAACAGCTCGCTAAGTTTGGGATCGCTATTGGGGTCGTAGCCGCTCTCCAGCATCCAGTCCACCGCGTCGTCAAAATCCTTCCGCGCCGCTTCCAGATGCCCGGCTTTGAAATTCTGCTCGCCCGCGGCGAATTTCTCCTGCACCCTCTGGATCAAATACTCCTTGCCTCCCGGAACCGGCCGCAGCATCCAGACGTAGTAGCGCCGTGGCGGATTCTGTACCGGCAATAGCGCAAGTTCCGCTACCGCCTGCTTCACTGCCGGCGCGGGTGCCAGCGCCGGAACCCTTGCCTGCACGGGTTTTTTCCCCGCGTCCTCGCAACCCAGCAGCCCCGCCGCCAGGAGCAAGCTTCCCACAATAATGCCGAGCCTTTGTCTCACCCCTTCATGGTAAGGACCGGCTCACTCCCAGGTCAACGCTTTCCCGCACTCAGGGGGTTGTCACTCTCACCACACGCCCGCCCGCGACCCAACATGAGAAACCTCTTGCAATACCACCCCTCCCGTGGTATTCTGTCTTTGCGTTTGTTGCTCTTGTATCGCCTTTGGGTAGTAAAGCGGTCGCAAGGTCACACTTGCGGCCATTTTTTTGTTCGGTGGACCGCTTTGCAGTCATCCCGGACGAAGCTTGAAGACGGCCGCGGCTCTGTTGAGGGGCTCGGGACTTGGGGCATCAGATAGCTTAATGTTGTGCTCAACCGGTTTCCGGTTGACAGAAAAGAGTAAAGCAGTGAGTAAAGAACAAGGTACAGTGAAGTGGTTCAATGCCAGCAAGGGCTTCGGCTTCATCCAGCGCCAGAGCGGCGAGGACGTTTTCGTCCATTTCTCCGCGATCGTGGCTGATGGCTA
>WNFA01004003.1_pt1 | contig 12286 bp, 13 predicted proteins | sample 5400481 | NCBI WGS metagenome assembly WNFA01 (sample SAMN13153340, study PRJNA577476) | soil metagenome | isolation source: 120 cm saprolite under Douglas fir tree site 2 hole 1 replicate 2 | place: USA:California | collected 2015-04-18
AATGCGTGGCCGCGTCTGCGCCCAGGAAGTTGCCGCAAGGACCAGCACCCCAAAAAATAGGCTACGGATCATCGTTGAACGGCCCAACTTTGTCATGGGGGGTCCTCCTCAGTGAATGAAAATGATCTTATACGCCTTGTATATGTCGGTGCCGATACGGTGCGGGTCGAATCGCAGAGGGGGGCGCGCGATGAATAGAGCGGCGAATTTCCTCGTCACACTGATGGTGGTCGGGCTGAGCTTCGCACCGATTGCACGGGCGGAGACCGCTTCGGCGGCGAGCGAGATCGCGGCGCTGCGGCAAGAGCTGCGGGCCCTCGCGGCGCGCAATCAGCAGCAGATCGAGACCCTGCAACGTCAGGTAAGCACCCTGTCGGCAGAATTGGCGAAAAGCCGGTCCGCACCCGCTGCGTCGGCCTCCGCACCTACGGCCGGCGCGCTCCCGACCGAGCCCCGGCCGGGTGCCGATGTACCGCGCGCTCGCATGCCGATGTTGCCCCCGGAGATGGCCAACCTGCCGGGCCGCTCCGTGTTGTCGCCCTACACCGCTGCCGGGCCCGGCACACCCGGTGCGAGCCCGACGACGCCGGCGGCGGCGATGGCGTCGGGCGGCAACCGGGTCATGCTGAGTCTTTCGGGCCAGGTTGATCGCGCGTTGCTGTGGGGGGATGACGGCCACAACTCGAATTTGCGCAACGTCGACAACAATAACTCCTCGACCCGCTTTCGCATCGTCGGCGAGGCCGCGCCGTTTGCCGACAATACCGTTGCCGGCATGAACCTCGAAACCGAGATCCGGCCGAACTCGTCGGCGACGCAGACGCTGACCCAGAATTTGCCCCAGCCGGCCTCGGCCGTGACCTTCACGATCCGGCAGGCTGAGGCCTACCTGGGCAACCCGCAATACGGCGAAGTGCGGCTCGGCTTCGGCAGCACCGCCTCGTACCTGACGACGGAGGTTGATCTGTCGGGCACTGCGGTGGCGAGTTACGTACAAGTCTCCGATTTCGATGGCGGGTTCGCTTTCCGGCAGAAGGGCGCGGCGCTGGTGCCGGGCGGTGCGCGCGGTGCCTTGATCCTTTCGCCGGCGAATGCGTACGGGCCTGCCGTCGGCAGCGTCTTCAGCTATTTCGACGGCCTGCAGCGCGACGACCGAATTCGCTACGACAGCCCGGTGTGGGACGGTTTCCAGTTCGCCACCTCGCTGCTTGATGGTGGCTCTTTCGACCTGGCCGGGCGCTTCGCGCGCGAGTACGACGATTTCCGGATTGCCTCGGCGCTGGGCCTGGCGGCCGCCACCAGCCGTGCCCATGGCCAGCCCGGTGCCTATGGTTATGCCGGAGTGCCGGCCGGCGCCGGAGGCATCAGCCTCGGCGGCACCAACGCCGCGCCGGGGGCTCCGACCGTCGCCGATGTCACGGCCAGCGGCAGCAAGCAGCTCAACGGCTCGGTCTCGGTGCTTCTGAAAAGCGGTTTCAGCGTCACGGTGGCCGGCGGCCTGCGCGACCCGCATTACCATGATCCCGCCGGGCGATCGCTGTCGCCCAGCCTGATCTTTGCCAAGCTCGGCTATCAGGAAAGATTCCTCCCGATCGGGTTGACCGCCTTCTCGTTCGACTTTGCGCAGAACGATGAGTTGATCTTCGCCAAGGACCAAGCCCGCGCCTATGGCATCGCGGCGGTCCAGAACATCGACCAGTTCGGTCTGGAACTGTTCGTGGCGGGAAGATACGAGACCCTCAATCGCGCCTTCGCCACCTATCGCCCGATCAAAGCCGTGATGACCGGCGGACGAGTGAGGTTCTAGTGCTCAAACACGCAAACCACCTCCTCGCGATCGCGCTGTTCGTCGGCCCCGTGATCGCCTTGGGCGGCTGCGGCGGGAAGCCGATGCCGTTTCCGACGCCGGAAAGCGAGATGGGCGACCGCCCCGGTCTGCTGACCGGAGAGAAGGGCACCTGGCAGCTCTATCCGGCGGCCCCGGCCCCAGCACAGCCGCGCTGAGGCAGATCAATCGGGAGCGCTGAGATGTCCGTGAGCTCTGGCCGGTCCGTGATCCCGCACCGCCGCTGGTGGATCGGTGTGCTGCTGGGCTCCGGCATCCTGGTCAACTATTTTGACCGTATCACCCTGTCGGTCGCCGCCCCGCAACTGCAGCAGGAATTTGGCCTGAGCCCGGCACAAATCGGGCTGATCTTCAGCGTCTTCTTCTGGTCGTATGCCCTGCTGCAGATCCCGGTCGGGGTGGTGCTGGACCGCTTCGGCGTAATGCCGATCGGCCGCATCGGCGCCGCGCTGTGGTCCGTGGCGACGGCGCTGACGGCGCTCGCGAGCGGCGTCGGCGGCATCATAACCGCGCGGCTTCTCCTCGGCATTGCCGAGGCGCCGGCGTTTCCGGCAAATGCCAAGGCGACCGGCTATTGGTTCCCGCGCAGCGAGCGTGGGTTGGCGACCGCGATCTTCGATTCAGCCGCGAAATTCTCCAATGTGATCGGGGCGCCGCTGATCGGCCTGGCGATCGTCCATTTCGGCTGGCGCGGGGCGTTCTGGTCGATGGCGATCCTGAACCTTGCGTATTTCGTCGTGTTCTACCTGGTCTATCGCGACCCGAGCGCGGATCCGCGATTGAGCGCCATCGAATACGATTATATCCGGAGTGGCGGCGGCGCCGTCGAAGGTGCTGCCGCGACCGGTGCCGGCGCAATGCTCGGCTACCTGTTGAGTACGCGCAAGATCTGGGGCCTAACCATTGGCTTTGCCGCCTATGGTTACTCTTTCGCGCTGTTTCTGACCTGGTTGCCCGGCTATCTCGTCCGCGAATTGCACATGAGCATCCTAGGCTCGGCGGAATACACCGCGATCCCCTGGATCGTCGCGACGGTCGCCGACCTGGTCATCGGCGGTTGGCTGATCGATCACCTGATCCGCGGCGGCAATGACGAGACCCGAGTGCGTAAGACGGTACTGGTGACCGGCATGCTGCTCGGGTTGGCGGTGTTTGGGGCGGCATTCACGACCAACCCGGCGCTCGCGATCATATGGATTTCAGTCGCTCTCGGCGGGCTCGCCGCCGCCGCTCCGGTCGGTTGGTCGATCCCGGCGCTGATCGCACCAAAGGGCGGCGCCGCGACGGTCGGCGGCATCATGAACTTCGTCAATAATCTGATGGGTGCCGTGGCGCCGATTGTGACCGGCTTTATCGTCGGCGTGACGGGTTCGTTCAACGGCGCCTTTCTTATCGCGGGGATCGCTTTGCTGATCGGCATCTTCGCCTATGTGGTCTTGCTGGGGCGTATCGAGCCGATCAGCGACGTGCCCACGCCGCAGGGCCGTTCCGCGACATCGGACCGAGCGGCGAGCTAGACGTTTTCGGCGCCGATTTCCCGCGCCGCGGAGAGGACACATGTCAGCAGCATCGCAACCGCCTTTGCCCGATCCGGCCGCCCAGGAAATCGCAGCGGCCAAACGAACCTCCCCAACGATCCTGGTGCTGATGGGGGTTTCGGGCAGCGGCAAATCGACCGTCGCACAGGAGTTGCAGCGGGTGCTGGGTTGGCCGTTTCAGGAAGGCGACGACCTGCACCCTCCGGCAAATATCGAGAAGATGCGCTCCGGTCAGCCGCTCAACGATCAGGACCGTCTGCCCTGGCTGCAAGCGATCGCGCGCTGGATCGACGAGTGCCTGGCGGCGCATCAGCCGGGCATCATCACCTGTTCCAACCTGAAGCGGGCCTACCGCAACATCACGATCGGCACCCGGCGCGGCGTCACGCTCGTCTACCTGAAGGGAGACGAGCGAGTGATCCAGCGGCGGATGCTCAATCGGATGCACCGCTACATGCCCCCATCGCTGCTCGGCAGCCAATTCGACACCCTCGAAGAACCCGGCGAAGACGAGCATCCGATAACCGTGCTCGTGCACGGCTCGATTGCCGAAACCGTCGTCGAATTGCTGAGTCAGCTTGCGCCAAGCGGTCGTTGAGCACGCGCGCCAGGGTTTGCGGTCAGTAATACCGGGGGATCGGACCATTGTGCGGTGTCGCGCGATCGGTCAGGTCGAGCATCACCTCGTCGATGTAACACCAACCCCAGCCCTCGGGTGGGTCGTATCCTTCGATGATCGGATGGCTGGTGGCGTGAAAATGCTTCGTCGCGTGGCGGTTCGGCGACTCGTCGCAACAGCCGACATGGCCGCAGGTCCGGCACAGGCGCAGATGCAACCATTCCGAACCGATCTTCAGGCACTCCTCGCAACCGAGCGCGCTTGGCGTCACGTCGCGAATGCCGGTGGCATGGGCGCATTCGTCGGACATCATGATCCCCCGATCTTGGCGGTGAACGCGGCACGGGCGCCGGTGGCCGCGAGGAAGGAGTGAAGCGCGGCGACCACCTGCGCGCCTTCGCCGACGGCCGCAGCGACCCGCTTGACCGACCCTGACCGCACGTCGCCGATTGCGAATACGCCTGGCAGGCTGGTTTCGAGCGGGCTGTGGATGTTTGAGCCGGTGCTCACGAAACCCTTCTCATCGAGTGTCACACCGGACCGGGCCAACCACTCGGTACTCGGTTCCGCCCCGATGAACAGGAACAGGTGGCGGATCGCGCGTTTCACCTCTTCACCGGATCGGTGGGAGCGACAGCGGATCGCTTCGAGAACGCCGTCCCGCCCTTCGAGCGCGCTGACCGCCGTCTGGGTCAGCACCTCGATGTTCGGCGTGGCGGCAATGCGCTCGACCAGATAGCGCGACATGCTGGCCGTGAGGCTGGTGCCGCGCACAATAAGCCAGACCTTGGCAACCTGGCCCGACAGGTACACCGCCGCCTGCCCGGCGGAATTGCCCCCGCCCACCAGCGCCACTTCCTGCCCGGCGCACAGCCGCCCCTCCAAGGGCGACGCCCAGTAGTGAACGCACGAGCCCTCATAAGGTGCGAGGTTTTCGACATCGAGACGGCGATACCGGGCGCCGCTGGCAATGACGACGGCGCGGGCGCGGACGCGTTCCTTGTTGGCGAGAAGAACCAGAAAGCGTCCCCCATCCGAAACGGTCTGGCGCTCTAAGCTCCCGGCTTCGTCCGGGATCGCCATCTCGGCTCCGAATTTCTGTGCCTGACTGTAGGCGCGCGCCATCAGCGCCATGCCGCTGATGCCGGTCGGGAAGCCGAGATAATTCTCGATCCGCGTCGACGCACCGGCTTGGCCGCCGAACGCGCGGCAATCCAGCACCAGTACCGACAAGCCCTCGGAGGCCGCGTAAACCGAGGCGGCAAGGCCAGCAGGTCCGGCACCGACGATGACCACGTCATAAATCGTCTGCGGATCGATCGGTTTGACCAGGCCGATGCAGCGGGCGAGTTGGACCTCGCTCGGATTGCGCAGCAATTCTCCGTTGGGACAGACGACGATCGGCAATTCGTGGGCGTCGATGTGGAAGCGCTCGATCAGCGTTTGCGCGCACGGATCGGTCTTTGGGTCCAGAAGCTGATGGGGATGCCCGTTGCGGACAAGGAATCCTTCCAGCCGCAGCACGTCGCCATTGTCGGCGCTCCCGACGATCACCGGCCCGCCGGCGCCGGTCTCGATCAGCTCGACCCGGCGCAGGATCAGGGCGCGCATGATCCGCTCGCCGAGTTCGGCCTCTTCCACCAGAAGATCGCGCAACCGGCGCGGTGGAATGACCAGTGCGTCGACGGCCTCCTTGGCGTAGCCATCCACCAAGGACGGCCGACCCGACAGCTGGGCAAGCTCGCCCATGAACGAGCCTGGGCCGTGGGTGACGAGCGGCTCGGAAGGTCCCAGCATCCCGCCCTGCGTGACATCGACCCGGCCCGCAAGGATGATGAAGGCGCCGGGCGCCACTTCGCCCGTTGCGACGAGGCGCTCGCCGGCAGCATAGGAGTTTCGCTCGCCGAACCTTGCCAACCGATCGATCTCCGCCGGCTGCAGCACGGGGAACATCTGATCGCGCCGGGCTTCGATGAGCGGATGTTCAGATCGCGGCATCGCTCCCCTCACGGCCACGCTGGCTGCACCTTTGACGCAGACATTCGGCCCAAGTAAACACGATCCGTACCGGGTCCGCTCCGCCAATCCACCCGATGATGCCCGCATCGGAAAAAATGGTGCACCGGGCAACCGGATACGATCTATGACCGGCTGGCTGCCGGCCTGCCGTCGATCGCCGGTCCCGTCTAGCCGGATTTCGTCACGTTCAGCTACATCGCGTATTTAGTGGAGGTGCGGGTCGAGCCGAGCCCGCGGCGAGCGAAGTCAGAGCCGGCGTGGTGTGGGCATCGGGGTGACGTTGCGTGAAGCCGGCGAGGTGGATCCACGGTACGGCGGTTTCCTCAACGCCGATCTCGCCGGATATGTAGTTCCGGTGAATGCCGATATCGGCTCCATCGAGGTGGAGTTCATCGACAAGCCTGAGTTCACGTTCAACGGCGCCGGCGTCAAGGGCCTGGGGGAGGTTTCCATGGTTGGGTTCGCGCCCGCCATCGCCAACGCCCGTGTATCACGCCACCGGGCGGCGCCCGCGCAACTTACCTATCCGGCTTGAAGATCTGCTTTGACCGAAGTGCCCGCGGACGCCGATAGGCGCGCTCCCGGGGCGCCAGTCAGTTGAAGGGCCGGCCCCCCAGGGGGGCCGGCCTCTCCTTTTGGCGTGAGACTATTTGGGGGTCTTGTCCCCGTCTCCCGCGCCGGTCAACGGTTTTTCGATCTTTGACGGCTGGCTCGATCCGGTAGCCGTGGTTGCGCCTTCAACCCATTCCGGCATCGACTTCAGGCTGGCCAGCGTCGTAGAGAGCTTGAAGGCACCCTTGTCGGAATCCCACTTGAACTGATCGATCGGCAGGGCAACCCGATGGCCGCCCATCCCGAGCATGCCACCCGAGGTGACGACGAGCCGGTCGATCTTTTTGGTCTGCGGGTCCATCAGGATTGTCGACACATGGCCCAGCTTGCCGTCGTCGCTGCCATAGACGGTGGTGCCCTCGATGTTGGACACGTCTTCCTTGGTCAGCGGGTTGATCGCGGGCTCGCGCTGAATGGGGGCCGGAGCCGTCGCCGAGCCTGGGCTGCTCGGACGGGGCCCGTTTGGCGAGGATGGCGTCGTCTGGGCGGAAGCGGCGACGGTCAGCATGGCCAGCGCAGCGGCCGCAGCGATTGGAATCTTATGCATGGGACAGCTCCAGTACTCGTCTCGGCTGCCTAGCCAACAAGCACCGCCACTCCGGGTTCCCCCGGCTTTGGGGCATTCTGCTGCTCAGGAGGGAGCAATGATGGGTGCTCAGGGTGGGCATAAGCCGTCGGGGATGGCGGGTCGGCGCTCCGGGTGCATCTTGTGGCTAGCGGGAGGTCTTCTCCCCAGTGCCCGCGCCGGTCGACGGTTTGTCGGTCCGTGGCGGCTGGCTCGATCCGGCAGCCGTGTCTGCGCCTTCAACCCATTGCGGCATCGCCCTTATGCTGGCGATCGTCGTCATGAGCCGGAAAGCGGCTTTGTCGGCTTCCCACTTGAACTGATCGACCGGGATCGCAACACGGTGGCCGCCGATCCCCAAGACGCCACCGGCGCTAACCACGAGCCGGTCGATCTTCTTGGTCTGCGGGTCGATCAGCGCCGTCGACACATAACCCAGCTTGCCGTCGTCGCCATAGACGCTGGTGCCCTCAACGCTGGAAACATCTCCCTTGGTCAGCGGGTTGACCGCCGGTTCGCCGGCGACCGAAGCCTGAGGCGAGGCCTGGGCGAGCGTCCCAGGCTGGTCCGGCGTGGTTGGGAGCCCGGCTGAAGCGGCACCGGCGAGCATCGCCAGTACCGCGACCGCAGCGATCGGAATTGCACGCATGATTACGCCCCCACGCCGGTTTGGCTGTCTCGCCAACGCACCGCGCCAGGGTTGGTTCCTCTAACCCTTTGGTATTTCACCGCCCTTCGCGGCTATTTCTTCGCCACCGGCACCGGGATCCCGGGGATCTGCACCTTGACCGCGCCGAGGTGATTGCGGCTGGTGAAGTAGAGGGTCTTCCAGTCGGCGCCGCCAAAGGCGATGTTGGTGGTGGCCGGCGCCCCGTGCAGGATGCGCCCGAGCGTCTTGCCGTGTGGATCCATGATCCAGATCCCGCCCGCCCCGCCGCAATAGACGTTGCCTTCGACATCGACCTTCATGCCGTCGGGAACGCCGGGCTCGTTGCCGCGCAGATCGGCGAATACCCGATCGGTGTGCTTTGCCAGCATGCCGCTTGGCAGCAGCTCGAAGGCCCTGATGTGCGCGCGCCGCGTGTCGTTGATGTAGAGCAGCGTTTCATCGGGCGAGAAGGCGAGCCCGTTGGGCAGCACGAAATCGTCGCTCAAGAGGCTCAGCGTGCCGAGATCCGGCGTGACCCGATAGACCCCCGAGAAGGTCAGGTCCCATTGCTCGGGAGCGGCGGGGCTGGTCCACGGGTCGGTGAAGTAGATCGAGCCGTCCGACTTCACCACGACGTCGTTGGGCCGGTTGAGCCGGCGCCCCTGAAAGCTGTTGGCGATGACGGTGATGCTGCCGTCGAGCTCCTGCCGGGTGACCCGCCGGCTGTCATGCTCGCAGGCGATCAACCGGCCCTGAAGGTCGCGGGTCAAGCCGTTCGCCCGGTTGGTCGGCTCCAGGAACAATGTGGCGCCACCCTTGGCCGGCTCATGCTTCATCCGGCGGTTGTTGTGAATGTCGCTGAACAGCAGATAGCCGCCCTCGTGCCACCACAGCGGTCCCTCGGCCGGACCCTGGGCCCCGCCGAACCCGTCGGCCAGGTGCTCGATCGGCTCGGAATTTGACACGATCTTTGCCAGCTCCGGGGCCAGCTGCTCGATTCGCGGCGATGATTGCGCCATGGCAAACCCTCCCATCGATTGTGCATGATTAGCGGTCGAGGCGGTGCCGAGGTTACTCGCCGATCTCGCCGAGGCCCACCCTCTTCGCGACATGGTCGATATCCTGCCGCCCCAGGGCTCGCGGTCAGCAGCGAGCTGGGATTCTCACCCGCCCTCAATCGGTAGCGCGTTTTCGGCGGACGAGCGCGATGGGTTGCGGCTGTCGCCGTGACGGCTTGTCGCCGCACGGCCGATCCGCTATCAAATTGTCATGTTCGCGTGCTATGGCGGGCGAGCAAGGTAACGGAAGGTCGACCGGTGGCGAGCTCGCTCGATAGCTGCCCAGCCTTGGTGCTCAACGCGGATTTTCGTCCGCTCAGCTATTTCCCATTGTCGCTCTGGGCGTGGCAGGACGCGGTAAAGGCGGTGTTTCTCGAGCGCGTCTACATCGTCGACCACTACGACGCCTATGTGCGCAGCCCCTCGCGCGAGATGCGCCTGCCGAGCGTCATCGCCCTCAAGGAATATGTGCAGGCGGCGCGCCACCCTGCCTTCACCCGGTTCAACGTGTTCTTGCGCGACCGCTTCACGTGCCAGTATTGCGGCCGCCCGCGCCCCTCGCACGAGCTGACCTTCGACCATGTCGTGCCGCGCTCGCGCGGCGGCACCACGGTGTGGAACAACGTAGTCACCGCGTGCGGTGGCTGCAACCTATTGAAAGGCAACAGGCTTCCGCAACAGAGCGGGCTCTACCCGCGGCATCGCCCGATCCAGCCGACCACCTACATGCTGCAGCAGAACGGCCGCGCCTTCCCGCCCAACTATCTGCACCAAAGCTGGCGGGATTATCTCTACTGGGATACCGAGCTCGACCCGACGTAGCCGGGGCCGCGATCGTAGGATGGGTTGAGCGGAGCGAAACCCATCTCGGCTGCCGGCGACGCCGCAACGATGGGTTTCGCTGCGCTCAACCCATCCTACACGCGACGTCTCCGCGATTAATGCGTGATCAGCCGGCGTTCGATGGCTGCGGCCTTGATCGCCTTTTGCAGCTTCTCGAAGGCGCGCACCTCGATCTGGCGCACCCGCTCGCGCGAAATGCCGTATTGCTGCGACAGATCTTCGAGGGTCGTCGGGCTTTCCTGCAGCCGCCGCTCGGTCAGGATGTGGCGCTCGCGGTCGTTGAGGTGGGTCATCGCCTTCTCGAGCAGATCCCGCCGCAGCCCCAGCTCCTGGCGTTCGCCGAGCATGGTTTCCTGGCTCTCGCTGTCATCGACGAGCCAATCCTGCCATTCGCCCTCGCTGTCGCTTCTGAGCGGCGCGTTCAGCGAGTGGTCGGGGCTGGCGAGACGCCGGTTCATGCTCACGACATCGGCTTCGGGAACGTCGAGCTGGGTCGCGATCTTCTTCAAGTTTTCCGGCGACAGATCGCCTTCCTCCATCGCCTGCAGCTGGCCCTTGAGCTTGCGCAGGTTGAAGAACAGCTTTTTCTGCGCCGCGGTGGTGCCCATCTTCACCAGCGACCAGGAATGCAGGATGTATTCCTGGATCGCGGCGCGGATCCACCACATCGCATAGGTCGCCAGACGGAACCCGCGATCGGGGTCGAACCGCTTGACCGCCTGCATCATGCCGACATTGCCTTCGGAGATCAGCTCCGACAGCGGCAGGCCATAGCCGCGATAACCCATCGCGATCTTGGCGACGAGCCGCAGATGGCTGGTGACCAGCCGATGCGCCGCTTCGGGGTCTTCCGCCTCCTTCCAGCGCTTGGCGAGCATGTACTCTTCGTCCGGCTCCAGCATCGGGAACTTACGGATCTCCTGGAGATAACGCGTAAGATTCCCCTCGCCTGAAATGGACGGGACCGAAACCATAGCCATTGACCGATGTTGCTCCGAGGGATGCCGCGATTGGGCTAACGCCCGATGGGGGCGGGGGATCCACGGCACGATCGACCCCGCCCGAAAGCCTTACCTATGTGGTGAGGTTTTGTCCAGTTTAAAGTAGCTCTAAATTAGCGAGCAACCCGGCGATGTCGGCCGGCAGGGGGCTCTCGAAGCTCAGCTGCTCGCCGGTGGCCGGATGGATGAAGCCGAGCAGCCTTGCATGTAAGGCCTGCCGCGGAAACTCGGCAATTGCCGCGCCGGCCGGCCCGACGCCGACGCCAGAATGAACCAGGCGGCGTCCGGCCCGCGTGCCGTAGGCCGGGTCGCCGATCAGGGGATGGCCGATATGCGCGAGATGCACTCTGATCTGATGGGTGCGGCCGGTCAGCAATCGGCACTCGGTCAGCGCCGCCACCCCAATGATACCGGCGTCGAACCGTCGCATGACGCGATAGCGGGTGACCGCCGACCTGCCGCGGGTTTCTGCCACCACCGCCATCCTCTTCCGGTTGGAGGGGCTGCGGCCGATATTGCCGACGATCTCGCCGGCGGCTGGCGCTGGCACGCCCCAAACGACGGCGCTGTAGGCGCGCTCGATCCGGCGCAGCGCGAAATCGTGCGACAGCGCGCGATGCGCACGCTCGGTCTTGGCGGCGACCAGGAGCCCGCTGGTGTCCTTGTCGAGGCGATGGACGATGCCGGGCCGGCGCACCCCGCCGATCCCCGCGAGGCTCGGACCGCAATGCGCGAGCAGCGCATTAACCAGGGTGCCCTCTTGGTTGCCCGGAGCCGGATGGACGACCATTCCGGCCGGCTTGTCGACGACGATCAGGTGCTCGTCCTCGAAGCGGATGTCGAGCGCGATCGACTGCGCCACCGGAGTCGGGTCATCCGGCTCGGGGAGCGTGACGACAATCCTGGTCCCTGAGCCGGCCCGCTGCGCCGGGTCGCGCAGCAGCTCGCCGTCGCTGGCGATTTGGCCTGACAGAATCAGCTGCTTGAGGCGAGTGCGCGACAGCTCGGGAAGTTGCCGCTGCAAGGCACGGTCGAGGCGCACGCCGCCATCCTCGGGACCGAGGGTGATTTCGATGCGCCGGCCGGGCGGCGGCACTTCTTGCGGAGCCGCGGTGCGTCCTTCGAGACGCGCTCCTGCGGAGCGCTCCTCAGGATGAGGAATATTCGTCCGTGTCATCAATGACTTACCTCACCCTGAGGGGCGCTCGCGCAGCGGGCGTCTCAAAGGACGCACGAAGCCCAGCCACTCCTCGGTCATTGCGAGCAGAGCGACGCAATCTCGTCGCGGTTTGCCCCGGACCGATGAGATTGCTTCGTCGCTACGCTCCTCGCAATGACAGCTCTGTTTCCCCTTGCAATCCCGCGGGATGCGCGTATCTATCCGCCGGTTGACGCACTCGCACGTGCCTATGGCCCATGGTGGTTATGCAACGACGTAACGCGTCCTTTTTGGTACTCCGGCTCGCCAGCCGGTCCCGAGAGGGAGGTCGATATGGTTGCAATCCCGATCAGGGCCGCAGCGCCCTGTCCTGACGC
>WNFA01007706.1_pt1 | contig 12285 bp, 8 predicted proteins | sample 5400481 | NCBI WGS metagenome assembly WNFA01 (sample SAMN13153340, study PRJNA577476) | soil metagenome | isolation source: 120 cm saprolite under Douglas fir tree site 2 hole 1 replicate 2 | place: USA:California | collected 2015-04-18
GGCGGCCTCGGGCAGCCCGGTTCGCCCGAGCCCGCGAACAGCCGCGGCGCGCGTTTCAATGCTGGAACTTTCCAGGCCCTCGGCCATTGCGGGGATGGCCTCTGGGACGCGCATCCGCCCGAGCGACACAAGCGCCCGCTGGCGGCGCCACCCTCGCGAGGCGCGCGACTCGTAGATGCGTATGTCCAGCAGGCCGCTTGAGCGAAGAAAGCTGAGAAGGCGCGGGAGCTCCGCCGCAGGAGTGGCTGGGGCGACCTCGATCGCGTCGAGCAGCATGGCCTCGACGATCTCTCGGTCCATGCGGTCAGACCGCCAGACTTCCGGCGCCACTCCGCCGCCGACAATTTGCTGCCACTGTTTCCGGAGGGCGAACGTGCGCGCATCGCGTCGCCGGAAATACCGTCGGCGCACCGTCCGGCGCCTCAGGATGAACGCCAACAGCAGGCCGATCCCAATCAGCGAGACGACAATGGCTTTCAGGACGATGCCCGCAGGGCCGAGATGTCGGATCCAGCTAAAAATGGAGCCCATAGGTCAATCCGAAGCTAGTCTGCGTGCGGGCTTGCGAACGGTTCTGGTACGCCACGTAGCCGGCGATGTCCTGATGCCACGTGAGCTGATACCGCAAGCCGCCGCCAAGTGTGCGCGCTGAGAAACGGCCGATCTGGTCAACCCGGGCGAAGTTCTCCGTGCCCACACCGAAAAACAGATTGGCAGTTAATTGGGGGTACACGGGAATGCCGAGGCGCGTCAGGCCCGACGGCCGCCACTCGGCGCCCGTGGCGGGGAATTGGCTGCGCGCCGCGGTGACGGCCAGCGACCAGGTCCACTCGCGAGGCATGTACAGGAGCACGCTGCCGGTCAGCGCCAGAATCCGCGCGTCCGCAAACCAGAACCAGTGTTGCTGATAGGCGGTTTCCAGGCCGCGGAAGAAACCCCTTTCGCCGGGCTTGGCCAGGCGGAAACCATGGCCGTACTCAAAGAAAGCTTCGCGCTTGGGGATGATGCCTCGGTCGCGGCCGGTCGCACCGCCAGCGGTCAGTGCATCCGACGCGCCCAGCCGGTAGGCGACACTGCCGGTGAACTTGCCCGCGCTCTGGTCAAACCGCTGGTAGAAGTCTCCGGCAAACAGTGTCGTCCAGCGGGAGCTCCACCGAGAGCGCAGGCTGGCGGTCTGCGCTTGAGCGCGACTCGTGTAATTGAGAAAATCCATGTCTGTGCCGATGCGGAATTCGTGCCGCGGCTCCCCTTCAGGCGAAGCCAGCCCCGCCCTGGCCTCCGGATTTCGCGGATCGAGCGCGAGGGCGGCGCGGAGCTCCTGCCGCGCCTCGTCGCGACGCCCCAGCGCGCGCAACAACTGTGCGCGCTGCATCAGGATATCCGACCGCAGGGGCGCTAGCCGCCGCGCACGTGCGAGCAGCGCCAGGGCTTCCTCCGTGCGCTGCTGCCGGGCCAGGACCTGCCCCAGCCCTGAGAGAATGTCAGTGTCTTCAGGAGCAGCGGCGAGCACGCTCCGGTATTCGGCTTCCGCTTCCGGCAGATGGCCGGACCACACCAGCAAACGTGCGCGCCAGCCCCGCGCTTCCAAATCCGTTGGGACTGCGGCCAGCCGCCGGTCGGCAATTTCGATCGCGGCGCTCCATTGCTGCGCGGCGACCTGCTCGCGCACCTGCTGTTGCCAGTCGGCCTGCTGCTGTGCCAATGCCGGCAGCACCCCCACCAGGACAGTTTGCAACACCTGCCGGAGCGTTCGGACATGCATCGCTCGCAGGGCGCTGTTGGTTGTCTGCATCTTTCAGCCCAGGGACACCACTAGCTCGGGCTCGTTGCACCCCAGCAAAGCTTGCGCCGTTCGCCCGTCTGGCTATTTACGCTTACGAACAGCCGCTAAGTCGGTTTGAGTGCAGGGATTGGAGGGGACCTCTGGGCGTCGGAGAGGGTCAGGGTGGCGCGGGGCTATGCCGAAAGAGAACAGTGATTTCAAATTAGAACTGAAACGCTTGCCTGAGCGGGTCGGGATGGTCGAAAGGGCACTTCAGCGCGGGGCGGGGCGCCCTTCGGGAGCGGCCGATTGTGCGGGTCGGACGGGGATTTCGAGTGGTTTTCCCTCGGCTTTCTCCATTTTCAGTCCGAGCCAACGTGCTACGGTTGGGGCAATGTCAATCAAGCGCGCATTCTTGATTTTTCCCCGGCCGATGGCGGGGCCATAGACCAGCAGTGCGGTTCGCATCTCCGGTCGGTCGGGTGAATAGCCGTGTTCGGCGGCTTTGGTGGCTGGCGAAACCGCATCGCCCAGAACGCTACCGCTGGTCGCCCAGCCCTCTGCGGCCTCGACTGCCAAAAAGGCTTCCGGGTCGCCGCCCATGGCAACAATCTGGTCATGATTGAAGACTTGCCGGATGCCGCTTCCTGGCCGGGCCGCCGCCTGCTGGAACATTTCCCCTTCTCCCGCAGCCAGACCCCGGGGCGGAGGCGTTGCGAGGTCAGCGCAAAACCGTGGTCGGACAGCACCACCAGCACCGTCTGTTTCCAGATGCCAGCCTTTTTGGCTGCGGCAATTACGCGAGCGATCTGCTGGTCGGCCGTTTCCAGCGCGGCGAGCGCGCGCCCCGCGAATGGCCCGTCCTCGTGCTGCCAGTGGTCCACATCAAAGATGTGCAGCAGAAGCAGGTTAGGTTGGAGCGTCTCGATCAGTTGCACGGCCACGTCGGTCAAGGGTTCGTCATGCGCCCCCGGGGGCACAAATCTTGTCCGAAAATCCGGAAAACGCTTGGCCACCGCATCGAGCAGGCCCGGCGTGGAAAGGGCGAAGTTCAACTTGGCGTCTTCCGGCGTCCCCGGCTCCTGCCGCCAAAACTCAGGCACGATAGCCGTGGCCCTGGCGCCCACAGTCACCGGCCAGAACACTAAGGCTGTGGTGAGTCCCTTCGCCCGTGCCGCGTCCCAGAGCGTCGGTACGCGAATGTCTTCGGCGTACCAGCGCCACGCCCCGGGCAACTGGCCCAGCGGATCCCATGGGCCGTTGGCCATGATGCCGTGCGTGCCGGGATTAACGCCGGTGACCATCGAGGTGTGCGAAGGGTAGGTCACCGTCGGGAAGACGCCCTGCGCGCCCTCGCTGTATGCTCCCCGGCGCACGATTCTGCGCAGCGTCGGCACTTTCAAGCCGTGCGCGTCGGGGTTCAGATAGGCCTCCGGCATCATCCCGTCAACGGAAACGATGATAACGTGCCGGACATCGGCCAGCGACGCAGCCGAGCGCTGCGTGAACAGCCGGCTGTGCGATGTCTGCGGCGAGGGCCGGCGCTGGCTCCAAGAAGGCTCGATCCCTCCTTGCTGCGCGGCAAGCGCTGCGGCAGACAGCAGCGTCAGGCACAGGGCTCTGGCGATCCGTTCGCCCGCACTCGCTCGCACTCTCCTCATCGTTTCTTGGCCGGATTCTCCCACGCCACGTGTCAAAACTACCGAACAGTGGGCGGTACTCTACTCGTGGCCATGCCGCCGCACAAGCAAAAAGTCGGTTGCGAAGATGCGGGTTGGACGCTGTACCGGCGTCTAAAGCCCGGGGCGAGCGGGCGGGGCGCCAGGAGAACTTGCGGGCGGGTTCGCGCCCGGAGTTGCCGGAGGCCGGCGGAGAGCGAAGTAAGCGCGGGCAAACGCAGCCTGCTCGCCGCCCGCTTCCACAACCACTGCTTGAACCGTGTAGCGGCCCGGCGTGAGTCGCTCCAGCGGTAGGCTGATGCGGAACGCTGCCGTGCGCGTTTTCGCATCCACCTCGGCGGGGGCGATCAGGGGGGTTTCGTTGGCTCGCTCGCCATTCCGGAAGAAGACCAACCCGGCGCGCACCCGTGAGCCGTCGGAGGATGCCGTCAGGTAAGCCTGGAAGAATACATAGAGTTTCTGCTGCGTCGTAAAGACGCGGGTGACGCTGGGGATGATCCGCTCGCCTTCCACCTCGAGCGGTGAAGCCTTCAGCTTGGCATCCGCCGCCAGCGCCTTTTTTTCCACTTCAGAGTTCTTGCGCACCGCTTCCAACTGGCTGGAGAGCAGCACCGAGCTGAGCTCCAGGCGCTCAGGCTGCGGCGGCGGGAGCACCAGCTCCTGCTCGAAGGTGCCGATGCGACCCGTCTCATTTTCGCGGGCAAGAAATTTCAGCCGGTAGCGGCCCGGGCCGAGGATGAACCCGCCCTGATAGACCAGCGCGCGCTGTTGCATCTGCTGGAACCGCTCGGTGCCCAGCCTGACCTTGATAGTGTCGCGCAGCGCTCCGGCCACGCGCCCCGACGCCTCTTCCCGCACTTCGGCGGCAAACTCGAACTCAGCCTCGCGTCGGCCGCGCTTCTGCGCCCACTGGAGCGCGCTCGAGGCCAGCTTGGCGGCGATGGGCACGAAGATTTCGTCCTTGCTGAGGCGGAAACGGGCCGTTTCGAGCGCCAGCGGCAGCTCGAGCCGCGGAGAATCGTCGCGCATGGCCTCTTCGAGCTGGCGTTCGCGGTCCTCGGTGGAGAAGACCGCATAGTCCTTCGGCGCATAGTAGCCTTCGCGGTGCCGCACCCGCACCCCCGGCGCGCTGATGCGTACCTTGACGCGCCGCCAGCGGCCGTCGCGCTGCGTGTTGGAGCTGTAATAGCCCAGCAGGTAGTAGCCCGACGTGTCCCCCTGCACCTTCCGGAAGACATCCCGGAAATCGCCGACGTCAAAAAACGCCCGGCCGCCGGTGTCGGTCGCGAGCGTTGCCAGTGTCTCCCGTGAATCCTGGCGCGACTGCACCTGATGAAACACCGACGCTCCGGAAAACATGGCCGTGCCCGCCGCGGCGCCGCTGCTGGGGTCGCCTCCGGGGATAGTCGCCAGCAGGCCGCGCGAGTCCACGGTGTAGAAAGAGACGTTGGCGCGGTTGGCCGCCTCGGTGGCGGCGCGAAGCTGCGAACGGTTTTCCTCGCCGGTCTGCGTGATCCCTCCGGTGAAGTGGATCACCGACTTCTTCCCTGGGATGCTGCGGAGCAGGTCGGCCAGGGCCTGCACTGCCGCAAGCTTGCGATCGGTGTTGAAGATGTTGAACTCGGTCTCATCCGCGGTGAAGGCTGCGCCGGTGTCCTCGACGACGGCTTCCTCGCCCGCCGCCGGGGCGGCATCGGCCATCGCCGCGAGCTGCGATTCCTTGCCGGGCACCAGCCGCGCCACGGCGCGCTCAAGCAGCTTGCGGTCGTTGGTGAAATTGGCCATCACGCGCAACTGGTTGCCGAATGCCACCACGCTCACCAAGTCCGCCGCGGTCATCTGCTCGCGCAGGAAGCGCTGGGCGGCGTCGGTCGAGCGCAGCAACTCTTCGGGCTGGAGCGAGGTCATGTCGAAGAAGAGCACGATCATGCGGCGGTCGCGCACCGTCTGGCGCACCTGCTCCGGCGCGGCGACGCCGGCGAGCGCGACCACGATAGGCTGGGCGTCCTCGGCCGCAGCGGATTCGATTGCTTCGATATCGTTGTAGTCGAACGAGGAGATCGCCTGCGGCTTGTCGTCTTCGAGCACGGTGAACTGTGAGCGCTCGAGGCCCTTCACCGGCTTACCGCCGCGGTCGGTGACCTGCACGTCAACCAGCACCAGGTCGGCAGAGGTCCGGATGACGCCTTTTTCCTGACCCGGTGATGCCTGTTGTTGCGGCGGCGGTGCTTGCTGGCGAGGATTCACCGGTGCGGGCGGGTTCTGGGGGGAGGCCGGCGGGCCCAGCAACGAGGCCAGAGCCGCGGTCGCCAGCAGGCGCCGTCCGAGCGGCTTGAACCAGGCGGCCATCAGTAGCTCACACGCAGCACGAAATCCATCGTGCGCATCGGCCGCGTGCCCAGTACGCGCCCGTAGGTCGCCGAGTTCACCACCGTGGAGAGGCCGGTGAAGTTCGGCGTATTAGTGAGGTTGGAGACTTCCCAGCGAAGGTCCATGCGGTGCTGCTGGTCCCGCCCGATGGGGATACGGCGGGCCAGCGCGAAGTTGAAGGTGATGTTACCCGGGCCGGGGATCGTGTTGCGCGCCGCGTTGCCGAAGCGGCCAGTCGGCGGCAGGGCGAAGGCGGTCGTATCGAAGAAATGCAGCGGCGAGCGTTGGTCGGCCGTAAGCGAGGGGTTGCCCACCTGGTCGGCGCGCTCGGAAAAATTTGACCCGGTTCCGCTGTTGTCGGCGGCTGTGCCCAGAACCCGGGCGGTGAATGGAGTCCCCGTTGCGGCGGTGATGTTGCCGCTGAGCGACCAGTTGCCGAATGCCGCCGCCTGCCATCCCTTCCGCGCCCAGCGCTTGCGCTCGCCCAGAGGTAGCTCGTAAACGTAGCTGCCGCGGAACTGGTGCCGGATGTCGAAGGAGGAAAGCCCGCGCTCGAGGAGGAAGTTCCGGTCGTCCTGGACTACCACCGGCGCGCCGCCGCCGATCGAGCTGGCATCGTCAATGGACTTCCCGTAAGTATACAGGCCCTGAATCATCAACCCGTGGGTGAAGCGCCGCTGCACACGCAACTGGAGGGCGTTGTAGATCGACGAGGCTCCGAAGGTGTCGTAGGTGAAGCCCGTGGCGTCGGCGATGCGCCGCCGCTCCTCGGTGTCGAGCGGACTGCCTGGCGGCGCGCGGTTGGGCGCACGGAGCAGGTCCAGGTGCGTTCCCTTTGTGCCCGTATAGGTCACTTCAGTGGTCAGATTCGCGGCGAGTTGCGTCTCCACGGTCAGGTTCCAGATTTGCGCGTAGCCGACGCGGTAGTTCGGGTCCACTGCGATCGTGTTCCGCGCTGTCGTGGACGCCTGACTCGGGAAGCCGTTCTCGAGCGTGAGCACCTGTGCGGTGCTGGTGAGCAGCGTCTGCGCCTCAGCAAAGGGCGGCTGGTTCGCCATTGACGCGGCGAGCTGGTTGTAGATGGAGCTGTTGTAAAAAATGCCGTAGCCGGCGCGTACGATCATGGGATGCTTGTCGAACCAATGGAGCGGGGGTTTCCAGGCGATGCCCAAGCGTGGCGACCAGTTATTGTAGTCGCCGCGCACGAGCGACCTCGGCAGCGGACCGCTGAACCTCCCCGGCTGCCCGGGCACCACCGTGTCTGCGGCGGTGACGTCCGAGTTGAGGTCCAGATTGGCGATGTGATCGTACAACTCTACCGGCGGCGTCACCGCCTCATAGCGCAGCCCCCAGGTCAACGTGAACCGCGGATGCATTCGCCAGTCGTCCTGAAAATAGCCGACGAAGCCCCAGCTCCGGAAATAGGTGCTCGAAGTGCCGAAACGCGCGGTGGTGGCCTGCGGCAGGCCGAGGAGAAAATCGGCGAAGTCGAACCCGGTGCCAGGCACCGGCCGGCCCGTCGAATCGAGTTGGCTGGTCATCAAGCCCGTGAAGGTGAACGCGCCGCGAGGGATCGGGTCGGTGCGTGTGTTCACCTGCATCCGGCGGATTTCGCCGCCGGCGCGCAGCGTGTGCTTCGGAAGCGCGTAGGAGACGCTGTCGAGGAAGCGCAGTGTTTGATTGCGCCGCAGCGCGGGCACGGGGTCATTTACGTCGTTGAAGTTGGTCAGGCTGATCTGCGGCACTCCGAAGTTGATCGGGTCGGTGGAGATCCCGTTGATGCCCAGGCGTGCGCCGATGTCGTCCACAAAAGCGAAGTTGTTGAGCGAGCTGGTGCGGCTGCGGCTCCAGAAGACGCGGCTGTCGTGGATGAACCGCTGCGTCCAGTTCTGCGTCAAGCCCAGCATCAAGTTCTGACCGCGCACTTCCTGGCTGCTCTCGAGCTGCGGAAAGCCCTGGAAAGCGTGCGTACGCGTCTCGCTGAAATTGTAGGTGGCCTGCGCGTTCAGTTTGCTCGAAATCGTATGGACAACGCGCATGTTGAATGAGTCGGTGGCCGTGGGAACGCGCGTCTGGAGATGGAAGTTCTGCGCCAGCCCCGGCAGGTTGGGCAGAGGAATGAACTGCAGCAGCCCCAGCGCTGCCCGGTCCAGCCGGTCGGCCGGGATCCGGCTGCCGAACGAGGGGCGCGGTCCGGCAATGTTCGAGCACGGCACGGCGACGCCCGGGCACGGGTCAAACAGTTGTACGCCGCGGGCGCTGAAGTCCCCCTTGCGTTCGTCGAGCGAGGGGACAGTTGCAAAGGTATCCACCGGGTCGCGGGTGCGGGCCAGGTTGTAGTTCACGAAGAAGAATGTTTTCTCGCGGCCGTCGTAGACGTGCGGGATGCGCAGCGGCCCGCCCACGTTTGCGCCGAAGCGCTCGCGCCAGGTGGGAATTTTCGCCGCGTTGGGATCGGTCAGCGAGTAGGGGAGCGCATCGAGCGCCGAGTTGCCGTAGCGCTCGTAGAAGCTCACCCGGATGCGGTTCACCTGCTGTCGCAGGACCCGTTGCACACCCCACAGCGCTTCCGCGCCTTCCCCGAAGCGTGACTGCTGTCCACCCCTCTGGCCGCCTTGCCCCTGCGCCTGCTGGCCTCGGGCTTGGCCTCCGCCGCCGGGCTGGCGCTGTCCCGGCCCGCCGCCTCTCGGAAAGTTCATCCCTCCGGGTGCACCGCCCGCGCCCGGTTGACCGGGGAATCCTCCTCCTTCACCGGGCCCGCCGGGTCCGCCGAAAGCGCCAGGCTGCCCAAATGGGCCGAAACTGGTGTCGCCGCCCGGAGTGGCACCGCGCCCCACGGTGCCGCTGATCAGAAAAGCATCGGAGGAAGAAGCTTCGCCGAGCGGCCCGATGTCGTTCTGCCCCGGTGTCTCAGGGCCGGCGCCGCCCAGCTGGCCGGTAGGATCCACCTGCTGGAAGCCGCGCTGCTGCATCCGTTGGCGGGTCAGCTCCGCCACGTTTGGTGCTGCGCCGGGAGGCTGGCCCCGTGCTGGCTTCGTTGGGGTCGGCTGAGTGCTTTGGCTGGGAGCAGGCGCAGACTGCGCTGCCGCAGAGGGCTGTTCGCCCGCGACTGGCTTCGGCGGGCCAGTTGCAGTGCTCGCAGCGTTTTCATTTCTTGCGTTGCCTGCGCCTTCAGCAGCGGGCGTGGCCAGCGGCGCGATGCGCAGCGCCAGCTCGATGGCGGATGACTCCACGGTGAGTTCAATCTCTCTTGTGGCAGGCTCAAAGCCCAACTGCTGCGCTTCGATGCGGTATCTTCCGGCAGGCAGGCCGGGAAACTCGAACTTGCCATTTTCGTCCGTCCAGCTCAACCAGGCGCGACCGGAGGCAAGCTCCACCAGGCGGACGGTCGCACCGGGAACCACGACACCCTGTGGCGTGCGGATCAGCCCGGTGGCTCGGATGGAACCTCCAGCGGCGGGAGTCTCCTGCGCGCCCTCCGCGAGGCCCAGTGCGGGCAGCAATCCCAGCACAAAGATGAGGCCCAAGGTCGCTTTCCCCAAGAACACTCAACCCAACCCTTCTCACCCGGGCCTTCTCCGCGAGGCGTTCCTTCCCAAACCTTGGGGAATGTCCCCGCGACTCCGGGAGGGGAGAAGCCGGCTCGCGCCTATTCGATGAAATTATAGACGCGCCGAGCCGCCCGCAAGTTACCCGGCGGGCTGGAACGTGCCTGCGCGGCATGGGAAAATAAGGGCCGAGGCTCGTGAACCTCTCGCTCATTCCTTTGTGGGGTGCCGTGCCGGCGGTTGCCGCTGCGAGTGCGGGCTTGGCGGCCTGGGCCGCGGTGCATCCCGCGGCGCAGTTGTTTGGCCCCACTGTTCGCCGGCTGCCGAAGAGCCTCGGCGCCAAGACACTCGCGCTGACCTTTGACGATGGGCCCAATCCCGCGATAACGCCACGGCTGCTCGATCTGCTCAACAAGTACGAAGTGCGCGCCACGTTTTTTCTGATCGGCCGGTTCGCCCGGGCGTGCCCTAAGCTGGCCCACGAGATCGCAGCGCAGGGCCATACTGTCGGCAACCACACCGATACACACCCCAACCTCATTTGGCTCTCGAACGAGCACCTCGCGGAAGAGCTCGGTCGCTGCCAGGCGTCGGTCGCCGAAGCCACCCAGGCCGGAGCGCCGCGCTGGATGCGCCCGCCCTACGGCTTTCGGGGGCCGCACTTGGACGCCGCCGTACGCCGGCAGGGGTTGGCCGGTGTCGTGATGTGGTCGGTGATCGCCTACGATTGGAAGCCCCAGCCCGCGTCGCGGCTGGTTGAGCGGCTGCGGCGTGTGGCGCACAAGAGCGGCCGCGGCGGCGATATCGTCGTACTGCACGACGGTGACCATCGAGCTCTGGGTGGAGCGCGCGAGCACGTGCTGGACGCGCTGGAATACTGGCTGCCGCGTTGGCGGGATGCCGGCCTGGAGTTTGTTACAATGGACCAGGCGGGCAGCGATCACCAAGGCGACACCCGATTGCCACAGAGCGAGCTCAGTTGATCCATGGATGAGCGCAGTTACTATACCGAAAAGCAGGAGACCAAGAGCCTCACCCTCGTCTGCCTGCATTGCCGCAAGGAGGATAGCTACCCGATCCGCTGGGTGGTGCGGACGAAAAAAAAGGAGTTGCCCCGCGGCGCGGGTGACGAAGACCGCGCGCGTTTCGCCAAGGCGCGCTCCTACATGGTGCGCGTGGACGAGCTGGTCGCCTGCCGCAAATGCCGCAAGCGGTTTGAACTGACCGGCCAGTCAGTCGTGTTGACCGAGTCGCCCTCGGCCAGTTCGGGCGAGTTTGATCCTGAAACCTTTGGAAACCGCTGACGCCTTGCTCAAACCGAATTTGCTTGAACCCTTCGAACCCGTTCGCAGCGGGCCGGCTTGTAGAATGAGCTCTCCCTTCCACCGTTCCCGCGACACGGGCCCGAGGCGGAGGCCGATTATCAAATCTCCGGATACATTTCAAAGAACGCTTCGATGGAGCGTCGCAGTGTCGTTTCGATCTCTGGCTTGCTGCCTTCAATCAAGTGCATGCTCACGCGCGCCGTGCGGCCGCTCTTCAGCATTACGGTGGCTTCGTTCACTTCGCCAAGGTCCTCTGCCGGGAATATCCGCATTCCGTACACCAGCGCCAGCTTCGCCATCTGATTCGCTCCTCTTTGGGGGACGGTTCCCGCCGCTCTTTGTGTTCGCTCCGCGGTAGCTTCTACGAACCAACGAGCCTATCCGCAAGATCCTCAGCCGTCAATTCCGTGTCATGCTCAGCTTCCAGGTGCCCTCGCTGCGGAGCCCGGGCCGGGCATTGACACCGCGGACCGCCGGGAGCATCCTGCATACCAGGGGGGCGCATCGGACTAGGTCAGGTATTGATGGGAGGGTGTGATGAACCCAGCCAGCGCGGCAGCAGCGCAGGAGCCGGCAACTCCCCAGAACCCGCCCACGCCACCCGCACCCCAGGCTGACCCGACTCCGCCGGCACAGCCCAACGGTTCTCCGGCCGCCGAGAAGCCGCGAGCGTCCAAGGTCCTCGTGCCGGCGGGGACAAAGCTCCCGCTGGTGCTGCACAACTCCATCACCACGCGCAACGCCAAGCCGGGGGATTCAATTTATCTCGAGACGCTGTTCCCCATTGTCCAGGATAACCGGATCGTGATCCCGGCCGGCTCTTACGTGCAGGGCGAAATCCTCGAAGCCAAGCGCCCCGGCCACGTCAAGGGGCGCGGAGAGCTTCGCGTGCGGCTGAATTCGATGATCCTTCCCAACGGCTACACGGTGAACTTCAACGCCGTCCCCACCAACGCGGGCACGGGCGGCAACGAATCGGTGGAAGAAGAAGGAAAGATCAAAGGTGACTCGGACAAAGCAGGTGACGTTGGAACAGTCGTCAAGACCACCGGCATCGGCGCGGGCATTGGAAGCATCGCAGGCCGCAGCGCGAAGGGGGCCGGCATTGGGGCCGGCGCGGGCGCGGCGGTGGGACTGGCGACGGTGCTGTTCACCCGCGGGCCGGAACTCGAGCTTCCCCGCGGCACCACCCTGGACGTCGTGTTGGACCGCAATCTTTACCTCGACGCCGACAAGGTGCAGTTCACTGATCCGGGTCGCGCCTCAACGCTCGCCGGTCCGCCGAACCGCGAGCCCAGTCGCAACAGAATCCCGTTCTAGTGCCGTTCCAACTGCCTACGGCTACCTTCGGCAGTCTAACCAGGGAGCCCGCCGCAGGCGGGCCGCACGAGCTGTTGGATAGGGACGCTCAACAAGTCGGAACCACATTAGCGTGCCCCTCGTTTGCGGATCGCAGCGAGAAGTGTGCGTCGAGGCCGTCGGCGAGCGCTACGAGGTGGCGCGACGCGCTGCCGCAAATCGCAGGGGGCTGAAAGCTTCCCAGGCAAGAGAAGTGCGCTGCTCGGTCAGCCATTCGCGGACCAGCTTCGCGGTGATCGGCG
>WNFA01004004.1_pt1 | contig 12282 bp, 10 predicted proteins | sample 5400481 | NCBI WGS metagenome assembly WNFA01 (sample SAMN13153340, study PRJNA577476) | soil metagenome | isolation source: 120 cm saprolite under Douglas fir tree site 2 hole 1 replicate 2 | place: USA:California | collected 2015-04-18
GCCAGCTCTACCAGGAGGTGACCCGGCAGGCCCAGCTCCTGGCCTATGCCGATGACTTCTGGCTGATCTTCGTGCTGTTCTGCGGCAGCCTGATCCTGCTCCCGCTCCTGCGCCGGATCCGCCTGGAGCCGGCCAGGCGGGCTCCCGCCCCCGACGAGCCGGCGCCGGTCGTACACGCCGAGTGAGCCGCGCGAAAAGCTAATCAGAATGAGGCGTCCTTGACCGTGCCCGGAGGGGGCGCTACCCTCAGGGCAGGTGTCCTCATTGGCTCGCTTCGAGATGCCAGTATGAAGTGCGCCCGCTGCCAGCACGAGAACCGGCCACAGGCCAGGTTCTGCGAAGAGTGCTCCATGTCGCTCGAGCGCGCCTGTCGGAACTGTGGGGCCGAATTGTCCGGCCAGGCAAAGTTCTGCGCCGAGTGCGGACATCCAGTCATCCTGGACTCCACCGCGCAGCCACGGTTCGCGTCGCCCGACACCTACACCCCGAAACACCTTGCCGAACGGATCCTGACCTCGAGAAGCGCGCTCGAAGGCGAGCGAAAGCAGGTGACGGTACTCTTCGCCGACCTGAAGGGCTCCATGGAGCTCTTGGCCGACCGCGATCCCGAGGAGGCGCGAACGCTCCTCGACCCCGTCCTCGAGCGCATGATGGACGCCGTCCACCGATATGAGGGCACGGTCAACCAGGTCATGGGAGACGGAATCATGGCGCTGTTCGGGGCGCCCCTCGCCCACGAGGACCACGCGGTGCGCGCCTGCTACGCCGCCCTCGCCATGCAGATGGCCATTCGCCGCTATACCGAGCAGGTTCGCCGCGAGCAAGGAATCGAGGTCCAGATCCGGGTCGGACTCAACTCGGGCGAGGTGGTTGTCCGCGCCATCAGCAACGACCTTCACATGGACTACACGGCGGTAGGACAGACCACCCACTTGGCGTCCCGAATGGAACAGCTCGCCACCCCTGGGACCATTCGGCTAACGGCCGACACCCTCCGGCTGGCAGAGGGATTCGTCCACGTCGAGTCTCTCGGCCCGATTCCGGTCAAAGGATTGCCCGAGCCAGTCGAGGTGTTCGAGTTGGTTGGGGCTGGCCCACCCGAAAGGCGCTTCGAGGCCGTGGCCGCGCGCGGCCTCACCCGCTTCGTCGGGCGTCAGGGCGAGCTCGATGCGCTCCGGGAAGCTCTCGAGAAGGCCGCCGCCGGGCACGGCCAGGTGGTAGCGCTCGTCGGCGAGCCCGGCGTGGGAAAGTCTCGTCTCTTCTGGGAGTTCACCCACTCCCACCGGCCGGAGGGCTGGCTGCTCCTCTACTCGAGCTCCGTCTCCTACGGCAAGGCGACACCCTACCTGCCCGTCATCGGTCTGCTCAAGGGCTACTTCCAGATCGGAGATCGCGACGATCACCGAAAGATCCGCGAGAAGGTCATGGGCAAGCTGCTCGCGCTCGACGAGACGCTGAAGCCGGCGCTGCCGGCCTTCTTCGCCCTCCTCGATGTGCCCATCGACGACCCGGAGTGGCAGGAGCTCGACCCGCCGCAGCGGCGACAGCGGACGCTCGACGCCATCAAGCACCTCGTGCTGCGGGAGAGCCGGGTCCAGCCGCTCTTGGTGATCTTCGAAGATCTGCACTGGATCGACACGGAGACCCAGGCGCTCATCGACAGCCTCGTCGAGAGCATGCCGGTGGGGCACCTCCTCCTGCTCGTCAACTATCGGCCCGAGTACCAGCACGGCTGGGCCAGCAAGACGTACTACACTCAGCTTCGGCTGGACCCGCTGCCGCCCGAGAGCGCGGAGGAGTTGCTCCAGGCCATCCTCGGCGACGACGAGGGACTCCAGCCCCTCAAGCGCCTGCTCATCGAGCGGACGGAGGGAAATCCCTTCTTCCTGGAAGAGAGCGTCCGGACCCTCGTCGAGACCCGCTTCCTCTCCGGCGAGCGCGGCGCGCATCGGCTCGCCAAGGCATTGACGAAAATCCAGGTGCCGGCCACCGTTCAGGCCGTTCTCACCGCCCGCATCGACCGGCTGCCGTCTGAGGAGAAGCGGCTCCTGCAGTCGGCCTCCGTGATCGGCAAGGACGTTCCCTTTGCCCTGCTCGAAGCCATCGCCGAGCTGACCAAGGAAGGCCTCCGCCGCGGCCTGAGGCATCTGCAGACGGCCGAGTTCCTTTACGAAACGCGCCTCTTCCCGGACCTCGAATTCACCTTCAAGCACGCCCTGACTCACGAGGTCGCCTACGGGAGCCTCCTCGAGGACCGTCGGCGCGCGCTTCACGCGAGGATCGTCGAAGCGATCGAGCGCCTGTATCCGGATCGGCTCGTCGAGCAGGTCGAGCGGCTCGCTCACCACTCGTTCCGAGGGGACGTCTGGGGAAAGGCCGTCACCTACCTGCGGCAGGCGGGAAGCAAGGCGGCCTTACGCTCCGCCCACCGGGAGGCGGCCGCCTGCTTGGAACAGGCGCTCACCGCGCTCGGGCGGCTCCCGGAGAGCCGGGAGACGCTCGAACAGGCCATCGATCTTCGCTTCGATCTCAGGACCGCGCTCATCCCGCTCGGAGAGTACGAGCGGATCTTCGAGTCCCTTCAGAAGGCCGAACTTGTCGCGAAGGCGCTCGACGATCCGCGCCGGCTCGGACGCGTCTGTGTCTACGTGACGAGCTATTTCCGGGAGATCGGCGAATACGATCGCGCCATCGAGTCCGGCCACCAGGGCCTGGCGATCGCGGAGCGCCTCGGCGATCTTGCCCTCCAGGTCCCCACCAATCACTTCCTCGGGCAGGTCTATCACGACCAGGGCCGCTACCGTCAGGGGAGCGTGTTCCTCCGCAGGAACGTGGAGGCTCTCGCGGGCGAGCTCACCAACGAGCGCCTCGGGCTGCCTTACCTGCCCTCAGTGCATTCGCGCATGTGGCTGATCCGCTGCCTCGCCGAGCTCGGGGAGTTCGCCGAGGGCGCGGTCCTGGGCGAACAGGCTGCCCGCATTGCCGAGTCCGCGAATCACCCGTTCAGCCTGACCTCCGCCTCGTGGGCGCTCGGCCGGCTTCACCTGCGCAAGGGCGATCTCGATCGGGCCATCGCCGCCCTCGAGCGGGGCGTGGAGCTGGGCGGGGGCTGGAGCATCCGTATCTTGCTCCCCGGAATGACCTCGGACCTCGGCTCGGCCTACGCGCTCAGCGGCCGCGTCGACGAGGCCATGCCCCTGCTCGAGCAGGCGGTTGAGCAGCACACGGCGATCAGAGGCGCGGCGGGCCTGTCAGCCATCGTGACCAACCTGGGGCGGGCGCACCTCCTCGCCGGACGCCTGGCCAACGCCGCCGCGCTCGGAGAGCAGAGCCTTGCCCTATCCCGCGCTCACCGCGAGCAGGGACAGCTCGCCCATGCGAACTACCTGCTCGGGGAGATCGCCGCGCACGCCGGCGCTCCCGATCTCGAAAAGGCGGAAGCCGCGTACGGTGAGGGCGTCGCGCTTAGCGAAGAGCTCGAGATGCGGCCCCTCGCCGCCCAGTGCCGGCTCGGACTCGGCACGCTCTACCGACGCGCGAGTCTCCCCGAGAAGGCGCTGGAGCAGCTCTCCGCGGCGTCCCTCCTGTTCGGCAAGATGGATATGCCGTTCTGGCTCCATAAGAGCGAGGCGGAGATCAAAGCCATCGGCTGAGCCTCGCCGCTCAGCGCCGTCTCATCGTGTCGCGAGCCGGCCCTCGCGTACCTTCCGCTTTCTCTCGCCGCAGCGACTTGAGCACGATCCCGTGGCGCCGGGCGAGGCCTCGAATCTCGAGGGCAAGGGCCTCGACGGCGTGGACATCCATCTCGGCTGTGATCTCGATTCGCGGCGCCGCGCTAGACCTCTTCCGCTTGTCCACCGGACGTCCGCTACTTCTTCTTCTGCTCGAGCGCGATCCGGCGGATGTGCGTCCGCTTCGTACCCCCGACCTTGGCCAGGAGCGCGCGGAGCTCCTTCTTGTAGGCGGCGAACTTCTTCTCGTTTATGGGACCGGCGATCTCTATGGTGATGCTGTGAATCTCATACGGCCGTGGCGCAAAGCCCATCTCGCTCCTCCTCGGGTTGGATGTGTCATTCGCGGCCCTCACGCGGTCAACGTCGCGCGTCTTCGATCCCCTCGAACAGGTTGTCGGCATGAACGATGGCGGGAAGCGTATCCAGATCCCGCACCATGTAGTAGTCGGGGGCGACGTCGTAGGCCGGATCGATCTCGACGGGATCGCCCAGGGCCAGGCGCACATAGGTGGTCGCCATGTTGTGCTTCCCCGTGAGGTCGAACAGGCTGGTTCCCGACAGGAACCGGCCGGCGTTGATCTCGGTGATCCGCGCGACGCCGTCGGCGCCGTCCTTCAGGTCGACGTCGAAGGCGCCGGTGACACCGCGGCCGAGGGCGCCGATGGCCCGGGTGCTCGTTTCGACGAGGCGCGGCTCGCACACCGTCTTGGCGAGGGCAGTGACGGAGGAGACGCCGCTCGGCCGGGCCTCGCCGCGGAAGTACGAGACGTGCTCGAAGGTCTTGGCGAGCACGAGCTTGCCGTCCTGCCAGAGACACTGGCACGAGAAGGCCGGCCCCGACAGGTATTCGGACAGCGTGAAGGATCCCGGCGGCACCCCTCGCATCTCCTCCCAGTAGCTGATCCAGCTTCGGGCCTGCTCCGGCGTCCGGACGGGCGTGGCCCCCATGGAGTCGGTGCCCATGCGCATCCGACACCACAGGCGCGGCGCGGCCGGGAGTCGGCGGAAGACCTCGGCGATCTCGTCGAGGTCGGTGACCGGGTGCGTGAGCGGCACCGGAACCCCCCTGCTCTTGAGAAAGGTGGCGAGCCCGTACTTATCCTGACAGCGCGCGATCACCTGCTTGGCGGGGAGAAACAAGCGGCAGCCCATCGCGCCCCGCGCGCGGGACACCGCCACCACGTCCGCGTCACTTGTCGGAATGAGCAGATCGATCTTCTCGGCATCGACGACGTATGCCAGGCTCCGGGAAAACCCGGGGTGCCTGACGGGCGAGACCAGATAGTTGCGATCGGCCGGCGACTTCTTGAGAACGAATTGGTCCGAATGGCAGCCGATGATGATCAGGGACGGATCGCCCGCCGTGAGACTCCGGATCAGGTTGTTGGCCGCCCCCGTCCCGGCGCCGGTGATCAGGAGCCGCGTCGTCATTTCTCCCCTCGAGTGCGCATGGCCCGGTCAGCTCGGAATCAGTCGGGGCGGAACACCCTACGAGGAACGATACGGCGTGCGTGTGCGCGCTGTCAATGAGGCGACCCCAGGAGCGCGGGTGCGCCTGGCACCAGATCGCACCCCCAAGTCAGGGGAGAGGGTTTCTGTTTGTGGCTGTAGAATCCCTCCATGACTCGAACCCGCTGGCCCGAGGCGCGCGCACCGCGCGGGATGGTCGCCACGCCGCATATCCTGGCCTCGGAGTCCGGCCTGGCCGCGCTGCGCGCGGGCGGCAACGCGCTCGATGCCGCCATCGCCGCCGCCGCCACCATCGCCGTTGTCTACCCGCACATGAACGGCGTAGGCGGCGACAACGTGTGGCTGATCCATGACGCGGGGGCGGGACGCCTCACCGCCCTCTGCGGCATCGGCCGCTCCGCCCGCGCCGCAAGCATCGAGTGGTACGCGGCGCGCGGGATGGCCGAGGCCATTCCCATCCGCGGAGGTCCCGCGGCCCTGACCGTGCCGGGCGCGGTGGACGGCTGGTGGCAGGCGCACCAGTACAGCACGCGGAGCATGGGCTCGGCCCTGCCCTGGAAGGCCCTCTTCGGCGACGCCATCGCCTACGCGCGCGGCGGATTTTCCGCTTCCGCGGGGCAGCGCGTGGCGCCGCCGGCCGAGCCCGACCTCTTCGGCCCCACGGCCATTGCCCCGATCAAGGAGCATCTCTGGCCGCTCTACCACCCCGACGCGCTCGCCCAGGGCCCGCTCGTCCAGCGCGATCTCGCGCTGACGCTGGAAGCCGTGCGCGACGGCGGGCCCGATGCCTTCTACGGTGGCGACATCGCCCGGCGCATCGTGGCCGCGGTGTCGACGGCGGGCAGCCCGCTCAGCCTGGAAGACTTCGCGGAGCACCGGAGCGAGTGGGTGGAGCCGCTCCGCGTCGCCTATCGCAAGGGGCTGGCCTGCTCGTTCCCGCCGCCCACCCAGGGCATTCCGGCGCTGGCCATCCTCGCCCTCGCCGACCGCTTCGACATGGCCGGCCTCGACGAGACCGACTACATCCACGTGCTCGTGGAGGCGACCAAGCTGGCCTTCGAGGACCGCGATCGCTATCTCACCGACCCTGACTGGATGCAAAAGACCGCGAAGGAGCTCCTGGACCCGGATCACCTCGACGCGATGGCCCGGCGGATCGACATGCGTCGGACGGGTCGCCCCGCGGCCGGGATGGCCGCGGGCGGCGACACCGTCGCCATCATCACCGCCGATGCCCAGGGCAATGCAGTCTCGCTCATCCAGTCGGTGTACTTCACGTGGGGCTCGGGCCTCGTGGCGGGGGACACCGGCGTGGTCCTTCAGAATCGCGGCTCGTTCTTCTCGCTGGATGCCCGCCAGGCCAATGCCCTTGCTCCTCGCAAGCGCACCCTGCACACCCTGATCCCCTCCATGTACCTAGAGGGCGGCCGCGCGCGCTTCGTCTACGGGACCATGGGCGGGGAAGGCCAGCCGCAGACGCAGGCCGCCCTCGTCACGCGCCGTCTCGATCGCGGCATGGGCGCGCAGGCGTGCGTGGAGGCGCCGCGGTGGGTCTATGGCCGCACGTGGGGCGCGCCGACCCGCGCCCTCCGCCTCGAGGGACGCTACGGCCCCGAGGTGGCGGGCGAGCTCGCCTCGCGTGGCCACGACGTCAAGGTAGCGGGCGAGTGGGACGACCTGTTCGGCCACGCCCAGTGCATCTGGCTCGATCCCCAGGGCGGCCTCCTCGGCGGCTCGGATCCTCGAGCCGATGGAGGCGCGCTCGGGTTCTGACGAAGGAGTGAACATGGACACGCTGCGAACAGCGCTCTGCGATCTCCTGGGCATCGAGTACCCCATCCTCCAATCCGGCATGGGCGGCGTGGCGGGACCCGAGCTGGTCGCCGAAGTCTCGCGGGCCGGGGGCCTGGGCATCCTCGCGGGCTTGCGGCTCAATGCCGAGCAGCTCCGCCAGGGCATCGCACGCGTGAGGCAGCTCACGGACCGCCCCTTCGGGGTAAACCTGTGGCTGCACACCCAGCTCCTGCCTCCGGTGGACCCCGCCGCGCTGCCCGCCGCCACGGTGCAGCGTGTACAGGGCACGCTCAATCGCTTCCGGGAAAGCCTGGGAATCCCCGCGGAATTAGGCCGGCCCGCAGCCGTGCCCGATCTCATCAGCGAAGCGTTCGAGGTCATCCTCGAGGAGCGCGTGCCCGTGTGGAGCATCGGCCTGGGCAATCCCGGCCGCGATATGGTGGCGCGCTGCCACGAGCGCGGCATCAAGATCGTGGCCATGGTCGCCACGGTGGACGATGCGCGCGCGGTGGCGGCCTCGAGGGTGGACGCGGTCATCGCGCAGGGCAGCGAGGCGGGAGGCCATCGCTCCACCTGGGTCAAGCCCGCCTCGCGCGAGATGGCCCAGATCGGCGCCATGGCCCTCGTTCCCCAGATCGTGGATGCGGTGGACGTGCCCGTCATCGCCTCGGGCGGGCTGGCCGACGGCCGCGGCTTCGTAGCCGCCCTCGCCCTGGGCGCCGTGGGCGTGCTCCTGGGCACTCGCTTCGTGGCCACCCGTGAATCGGGGGCCGCGGAGTTCTGGAAGAAGGCGCTCCTGGAGCGGGGGAGCGAGGCGACCACGGTGACGGATGCCTTCACGGGCCTCTACGCGCGCGCGCTGAGGAGCGCGTTCACCGAGGAGTACGCCGCGTCGGGCGCGCCCGTCTTGCCAGCCCTGCTCCAGTCCGGCGCGGCCCAGGACATCTTCGCCGCCTCGACCAAGCAGCAGAACCCAGAGTACGTCCCGATGTGGTCCGGCCAGAGCGTGGGGCTGATCCACGATCTTCCCGGGGCCGCCGAGGTGGTCGAGACCATGGTGCGTGAGGCGCGCCTCGCCCTGCGCGCCCTCAACGAGCGGGTGCGTCTGGGGTGAGCGCGGTCGACGGGCCGCGCGCCGGGGCGGGCGCGGGCCATTCCCTCGTCTTCTACGACGGCACGTGCGGGCTCTGCCATCGGGCGGTGCGCTTCGCCCTCGCCCGGGACGGAGACGGCTCTCGCTTCCGCTTCGCCCCGCTCGACAGCGAGGCCTTCCGACAGCGGGTGCCCGATGCCGCGGGTCTGCCCGACAGCTTGGTGGTGCGCACGCCCGAGGGCTCGGTGCTCGTGCGAAGCGCGGGCGTCATCCACATCCTGGAGCGCGCGGGCGGCGCGTGGGGGCTGCTGGCGAGAGCGTTGCGCGTGCTTCCGTCACGGATGCGCGACGCGATCTACGACGAGGTGGCTCGGGTGAGATACCGGCTCTTCCGGAGGCCCGCCGAGGCGTGCCCCGTCACGCCTCCGGAGCTGCGGAGTCGCTTCGAGGTCTGAGGCGGGCTAGCTCGTGCCGAGGAGTGCCTTGTAAAGCTCGGCCCCCACCGGAGACATGTCCGTCCGGGTCTCGATGGGCAGGCCGGCGTTGGTCCAGGCTCCGAGCCCGCCCTTGAGGATCTTGACGTCCTTGAATCCCAGCTTCCTCAGGTCGCGCGCCACACTGGCGCTCGTGTGCTCATCCTGTCAGGTGCAGTAGGCGACCACCGGACGCGCCGTGTCGAGGGCGAGGCCGGCCGCCCCTCCGTTCTTGAGATCCTCCGGCGCGAGCCGGATGGAGCCGGGGATCTTGATGGGCATCTTGTCGTAGGCATCCTGCTGTCGCGTGTCGAGAACGATGGGCTGCTTGCCTGCCTCGATGAGCTTGAAGATCTCCGAGGGCCCGACGCGATAGCGGTTCTTCTGCCAGCGAATGAGGAGCTGGCCGCCGTAGCCGCCGGCCGAGACCAGCGTCACGCCGATGGTGACCCAGAACCACGGGAAGGGCTTGGGGGGCGGGTTCTTGACCTTCTCGATCGCCTCCCCGAGCATGCGCTTCACGTCGGTGAGCCCGGGCTGGATCTTGTCGGCGTCCTCGAACTTCCGCTTGGCGGTGTGCCAGTCGTCGGAGAAGAACGCGCGCAGGCCGGCGAACCAGACCGGGTTGAACGTGCCCTGCTCGTTGATCTTGACGGGCGTGTCCTTGACGAAATCCCTCACGGCCTGGGACGGGATGATGAAGTTGAAGCCCTGCACGATGCTGCCCTCGGGCCCCGGGGTCAGCGAGACGAAGGTGAGCACCCCGATGAGCTCCGCCTTGGAGTTGACGGCGGGTCCGCCCGAATTCCCCCAGGCCGCGGGCGCGTCCGTCTGGATCACCGGATGATTGGCCTTGTCCTGCTTGAACCCGGACACGGCGCCGTTGGTAACCGAGGCCTCCACGCTCGCCGACTGGTTCAGGAGCTCGTGAGAGAGGACGACGCCCGGGAAGCCCAGGATGCGCAGCGGATCGCCGATCTGCGCCTGGGTCGAATCGGCCAGCCGGAGCACCGGATAGTTGCCGTCGGGCATCTTCAGCAACGCCAGGTCTCGTCCCGACATGGTGCCGGGCTCGGCACTGACCGGTGGGCTGTACTTCTTGACCTCGCCCTTGAGGCGCAATCCGCTCGAGAGCACGACCGAGATCTGCGGCGTGATGTTGACCTTGACCGTCGGCAGCACCTTGTCGAGGAGGCGCCGCTTGATGGCGTCCTCCTGCTCGGGGTGCTCGCCGGGCTGCACCTTGGCCGCCTGGAGGGCCGCACCGAGGCAGGCCGCGCTGACGGCGCGCTGCGCCTGCTGATTGACGAGCCAGCGTGGCACCTCGTGGGCGGGCTGGACGACGTGGCCATTGGTGACGACCCAGCCCGCCGGGTCGATGAACCAGCCCGTGCCCGTCTCGCGGAAGACGGGTGGCGTCACCGTCTGGGGGCCGCCGCCGCAGTTGAGCGTGACCTCCGCGGAGACCTCGGAGATGACGAGCACGGTCGCCGGCTTGGCCCGCAGCACGGTCTCCTGGACGGAGAGCGGCTGCTGGGCGTGGGCGTGAAGCGTCCAGACCGCCCCCGCCATGAGCCCCAGGGCCAGCGGAATCACGAATCGGCGTATCATAGGGAGAGTGTTGACCATTCTATACCACAAGGGGAGCGCATGAGCCGTCAGATCGGGGACGTACCGACCCGGACATTCAACCCTGGCGACGTGATCTTCAAGGAGGGTGACGACGCCAAGAGCGAAGCGTTCCTCGTCCACCTGGGCAAGGTGGAGATCCGCAAAAACATGGGAGGCGAAGACAAGCTCCTCCGAGTGCTGAACAAGGGGGAGATCCTGGGCGAGCTGGCCCTCTTCCAGAACGCGCCGCGCTCGGCCACGGCCATCGCCGCCGAGGCCGTGACCCTCATGATCATCCCCGCCAACCGCCTCGACGCCATGGTGCGCACCAATCCGGCGCTCGCCATGGCCCTCATCAAGGATCTCTCGAGCCGCATGCTCGCGGCCGAGGAGCGCGCGCGCGAGGCGGAAGAACGCACGCGCAAGGCCGAGGAGAGGGCCCGCGAGGCCGAAGCGCGCGCGCGTAAGGCCGAGGGCGGCGGAGCCGCCACGGGCAGCGCCTAGTAGCTCTCCAGCTCCTTTCGCACCCGCTCGAGGATGCCGTGCGGGGCACGCGCAACCTCGAAGCCTCCCGCGTCCTCCCGGTCGCCGGACTGCCGGGTCGCCACGATCCCCACCTTGGTCACCGTCAGGTCGACCTGCTGCGGCTCGCAGCGGTCGGCCTTGAGGCCCGGCATCACGAGGATGTCCCGCTCGCCGCGCATGCGCGTGGCCAGGGCCTGCTCGATCTGCCTCCAGTCCTCGGGATCCACGTCGTCGTCCACGACGATCACGAGCTTGAGGAGGTTGGTGTGGCTCAGCGCGAGCATGGCCGCGCGCTTGCCCTCGCCCGGCCGCGCGGCGGCTATGGTCACGATGGCGTGCAGGCGCCCCATGCCACCCTGGGTCACGAAGACCTGCTGGACGCCGGGCATGACGCTTCGGAGCGCGCGGCACGTGGTGGCCCCGATGGCCGTGGCGCCCAGGAGCTGGTGCTCGGGCTCGGCGCCCGGCGCGATGGCCTGGAAGATCGCGTCGCGACGGCGCGTGAGGGCCTGGATCCTCACGCCCTGGCCAGGGCCGTAGCGCTCGTAGAAACCGTGAAACTCCGAGACCTGGGGCTCCTCGACGCGCTCCTCCGGATGCAGCGTGCCCTCCAGGACGATCTCTGCCTCGGCGGGGACCTCGAGATCGACCGTGCGGCCACGCACGAGCTGGAGCGGCTCGCCCAGGAGCCGGCCCGCGATGTCGCACTCGTCGTGGCCGAGATCCACGTACATCTGCGACGCAATGAGGAGGGCGGGGTGATTGCCGATGGCCACGGCGATGTCGAGGGGGCGCCCGCGCGCCTGCGCGCGCCGGGCCAGCTCGCTCAGATGATGCGTGGGCGCGATGCCCGCCATGAGCCGGTCGCCGCCCAGGACGAGCAGGCGCGCGATCGAGACATTGCGCCGGCCCGTGTCCGGGTCCTTGGCCAGAATCACGCCCGCGGTGATGTACGGACCCGCCTCCTTCTCGAACCACGTGAGCACGGGCAGGAGGGCGGGAATCTCCACGCGGCCCTCGATCACCACCTCGTGGACCGCGCCGTCATTCACGACGCGTGGGGGGAGGCCGTGGTCGAGCGCGTCGAGACAGGCCTGCTGCACGCGGACCGGCTCCACGCCGAGGCCGCGCGCGATCCGGTGACGGCTATTGAGGACATTGCCCACCACGGCCAGCTCGGAGCCGAGCACGCGGCGGAAGAGCTGGGCGGGGCCGCGGCGCCGGAGCGAGAGGACGGCGCCCAGCTCGAAGCGCGGGTCCACCGCGCGCTCCACGACGTGGAGATCGCCGGTGCGCTTGAGGTCGTCGAGAAGAGCGCGGAGGCTCTGATCCACCGCCCGCGTCTCCTAGGGCGCGTCGCCGAAGGTGTCCCCGGCGAGGCCGGCGATGTGGCGGCCGATGGCGAGCGAGGCCGTGGCCGCGGGCGAGGGCGCATTGACCACATGGACGGCGCCCTCGGTGACGCTGATCTTGAAGTCGTCCACGAGCGCGCCCGTGGGCGCCACGGCCTGGGCGCGCACGCCCGCCCCGCCGCGCTCGATGTCGGCAGCACGGATGTCCGGCACCAGCTTCTGCAGGGAGC
>WNFA01004007.1_pt1 | contig 12275 bp, 7 predicted proteins | sample 5400481 | NCBI WGS metagenome assembly WNFA01 (sample SAMN13153340, study PRJNA577476) | soil metagenome | isolation source: 120 cm saprolite under Douglas fir tree site 2 hole 1 replicate 2 | place: USA:California | collected 2015-04-18
CAACGGTGCCTCAGGAGCCTTGATTCCCAAATGCGCATCCTGAATGGGCCCGCACTAACGCGTCACAACTCTATTTACATGAATACAAATTTGTCTTGAGTGCTACGAACCAAACATCTTTGAATGTGCTTCTGACCAGATCCGCAGTCTACTTGCGGAAGTCCCATGCCTTCCATAGGTCACCTGTACTATTGTGTCAAATCAATTATTCCGATTCGGTGGTCCAGCACTAAGCGGAGGAGTCATGGGACAGCGATCGTTTCCTATGGATTCCGACGTGGCTTGCCAGACCGGATGGGGATGGGTTTTGGGGAATCACCGCCGTTGTAGGCCTGTTCGCCGCCGTGTAAGCGGGATCATGCGCCATAGGAACTGGTACGAGCGCCCGCGAATCGACGAGGTCATTGAGGACCTGATGGTGTGGTCAAAATAGGCGCCTGCTCTTGCGATCGCCTAGGTCCTCGGCCAAAATAAGGGAAGCCGAACCCATACAATCGCGGAAGGGGAACCGCGACTTCAATTCGAGTTCCGATACCCGTAGCGCTGTGTATCTGAATCGTACCTCCGACGCTCTCCAGCCTCTTCTTCATGCCTCGCAATCCGAAGCTGTCCGACACTTCTTCCGGTACGAACCCAATTCCGTTGTCTTCAACCGTAAGTATGAGAGCATTGATAGCGTATTCTGCGGTGACCCCGATATGGGTCGCACGGGCATGGCGAACAGCGTTTGCAATGGCCTCTAGACCGACTCTGAAGAGAACGTCAGTGAGCTTCAGGGGTATTTGGCGGTACTTGCCCTTTGTAGAAGCCTCAACAGTGACTGAGTCACCCGAAACCATGACTGCAGCCGAGCGGGTTAGAGCGGGCAATAGTTCGATTGACTCAATACAGTTTGGACGCAGAGTGGAAATACTGCGTCTTGCCTCCTGATGGCCCTGCGTAACCAGTTGTGACGCGACCTCCAGCTGATTATGGAGTGAATGAAGATTGCTCGGCAGTCGTTTACGGATTGCTCCCAGTTGGAAGCCGATTCCGGCAAAACTCTGCGCGAGCGTATCATGTAACTCATGAGCCAGCCTTTGTCGCTCCTCGATCACGGCGCGAAGTCTCCAGTGTTCGGCGCGAATGTAAAACGAGTAGACGAGCAGCGCGACGAAAGTTGCGCCGACGACAATTGCGATAAGATTCCGAGCACTCCACCAAGGTGGCCCGGCGACCCGTTCTATGTCGTCCATCGAACGAAGCAGCAGGGCAAATGGAGTGCGGTTGCTGGTGTATTCTGAAAAAGTAGAACAAACGCCTCGAACACGCAGGAGGCTGTGCTGAGCTAGAGAAGGTCGCGCTACATTTCCAAACGAACCCTTGAGGATTGCCCGGAAGCGCTGGTCGCCATTGTGCAGGCTAAGAATCAAGTTGTTATCCGACGCTTCGTCAATCCCATCAAGATAGGCCTCCAATTCAACAAAGCGCGCGTCGAAAGCCCCTGTCGCTGCTTGAGAAACTGTGACGGCTAAAGGAGGGTCGGGCACTCCGGCCCACAGGAGATGGACAGTAGCGTTCGCCAGACTAGCACTAAAGTCGTGTGGTTCGACGGTTCCGGTAACTTCGACTTCATCACCAACTTTCAATAGTGGACCTTTGGCGCTTGGTATTGAAACACCCCCAGTGGAATCTTGGATGTACAAGACCGGCTCGGTCAGAACTACGACGCCACGGGCGGATAAGGTCGAATTCTGCTTGGGGGCCGCCAAGAGGAGATTCCTCAGTGGCTCGACTGGATTAAGACCCGGCTGTCCTGGCGTTGGACGCTCCTGTGAAGTAAGCATTTCCCTACGGACTTCAAGTATTTGTTTAATGGAAAGATGCACCAGCTTTGACGGCGGAATGTCGCGTCCACCTACCAGGCTGGTCAGATCATGGCTCGAAGCGGGAACGGCGCGGATATTTTTCCAAATTCCTCCGGTGTCCAGCGATCTCAACCCAATGCGGCCCATCGAGGCGCATGAATCCTGATCATCTTTGAGAGCCACAGTAGTAGTGGCACCTGTACTTGGATCGATTGCTGATGCTGCGAGAGAGCACCCGACTGACACAACTCGTAGATGGTACCAATGGAAAGGCTTTAGCCCCCCGGGCATTCGCGAATCCTGGTACTCTGACCACCCATGGTCAGCCCGTCCAATAATCAGAAATCCATCTGTCACGCGAAGCCCTATGTAATACCCGTTGTAGGAATCGACACCTGGCTCTTCGTCCATTGACCTTACAATCAGGCCAGCATCACCCTTATCTCCCAGAAGTTGAACGTCGGCTTCGGTCAAATAATCCTTCCAATTCGGAGAGCCGGTCATGAATTTCGCGCCACGCTCGTCCGAATCATTGCGAACTGCACCTCCAACGACCTTCCAGGTACCGTCATAGCTTTCCCATTCATCTGCTTTGCCCATAGAAAAAGAGTCATGATAGGGTAAATGGCTGTGCGCGGCGGCCCGCCACACAAGCAGCAACCCAACCGTCGTGACACCACACAAACACAAACTCGAGAGGAGGACCCATCGCGATGCAAGTTTCATGACAATCACGGTACGGATCTCCAGTACGTGAGAAGGTGAGCAAACTGTGGGTCGTAGAGGTTGTCCTGGGTTATCAGAACGGGTTTTACAAGCGCAAGATGAGCCGTACCTTGACCATTTCTCTGGGCGATGATCATCTTGATCGCAAGATCTGCCATTTCATAAGTATTCTGAGCAATGATGGAATCGATCGCGCCCTGACTTAGATAGTAGAGTTGCTCAAACTGCTGGTCGCAGCCAACAAGCAGTACCTGTTGGCTCTTGTGTCCATCCCGGAGAGCACGAAATGCACCTAGCGTCGCGAACCTAGTTAGTGCGAAGATCGCGTTCAGATGTGGTTGGCTAACCAAGACCTCTTGCGCAGCGTGCTCTGCTTGACCGTTGTCCTCAGATCCCATGCGAACCGCGACTATTGCTATGTCATGACACTGACGGTGTATTGCCATCTGGAAAGCGTGCAGGCGAAGAACTATGCCGGGAGTACCGGAGTCGACTCCGAGCACGGCGATCGAGCCTCTTCCGTGCAAGCGCTCGCATAGCCGCGCGGCAGCGATCCTCCCCTCCTCATCCTCGTCGTTGACCACATAAGACAGTGTGCCGGCTGCAGGCATGGGGAGTTGGGACCCCAGAACTACCGTAGGCAGTCCAGCAGAAATCGCTCGGAGTACGGGCGTCATCAGAGCCAGTGACTGGCCGGGAGCGATCACGATGCCTTGATCGCCTCTTCGAATCGCCCGATCAAGGACCAGAATCTGCCTCTGGACATCGTCGGGTCGCGTCGGTCCATTCCAATAAATCCTGAATCCGCTTCCGCGTGCCGCATTCTCAGCGCCCACATGCGCCGGCTCCCAAACATCATCCGCTGTCTCCGGTGGGATAAATGCGATTGTTCGAGGCCGCTGTGCACAGCTAGCAGCGAGCAGCAGGAAGAGACAGAGACAGACGGTTTGTTGACTGCTATACGAACGGCGGCGACGGTGATTTCTCAATATGCTACTAGACAGGTGCAAGGTGTGAAGCTTCATCGAAGAGTGGAGGCGCTCCGAGATTATTCGAGGGAGACAGATGGCCACGAGACCGGCTCCAGTCATTCCAGCTGAATGATTCCATTCTTGAACGCCACCGTTACTGCCTCTGTTCGATCAGATACTTTTAATTTCTCGGTAATGCTAGCCACGTGGCATCGAACGGTGTGACTGCTGATATAGAGTGCTTTAGCTATCTGGTTGTTAGTTAGTCCCTTGGATAGCATCTCTAGTACCTCCAGCTCCCGACGCGAGAGGCTGGACCGCTGAAGTCGGTCGGCAAGTCGCGATGCGATGTGCGGTGGAAAGTAACGACCACCAGCGTAAACGGCAAAGATTGCATCCAGTAATTCCTGTTCCGGCGCATCTTTCAACAGGTATCCCTGCACTCCTGCGCGGACGGCGGTGTAGATATCCTCATCAGTTTCATAGCTGGTGAGGACAATCATCCTGACGGCAGGGTACCGCTGCCGCACTTCTTGGATCAGGCTAAACCCGCTCATACCGTGCATTCGAAGATCGACCAACATGATGTCTGGAATGCCGGCAGCGAGGCTCACGAGAGCGTCAAAGCCGCTAGCCACTGCGCCCATCACTTCGATGCCACCTTGGGCTTCAAGCATGCTTTTTAGGCCAACGCGTATCGCCACATGGTCATCAACGATTAGCACGCGGATCGGTCTGGTTGGTCCCTCTCTCATTGCGGACTCGCGAGGCGAATTATACTCCGCGTGAGAAGAAGCGATGAAAACATTTACGTATGGCCGAGAATCTGTCGCTCACGCGCTCGTGTGCGGCGCGCATCCGAGTCAAATGCACTTCGTCAAAGCGTGCGTTAGCCACACGAGGGAAGCAACGGGAAAATGTCGGGTCCCAGCACTAGTACACTTGTACTATTTCAAAACAGAGAACGTGATGGATTGTACGTCAAGGTATTCAACATCAGGCTGAACCTGACAGTCGTCCTCGGATGGTCGATGTATTTGAGAAGAAATTCCCGATGCGATTTTGTCGCCCAGAGCACACTTACTGCGGATAGATAAAGCATGGGGATTCGGGAGGTGGCCAAAAGGGCGTCCGTTTCTACTGCGACGGTGTCGCGGGTGATCACTGGTGCTGGAAAGGTGTCTCCGGCCACGGCGACCCGAGTTCTCCGCGCGGTGCAAGCTCTTAACTTCCAGGCCAACGAGGCCGCTCGCTCCCTCGCTTTTCAGAAAAAGCTCAAACGCAGCACTGGTGGATGATGAAGGATGGCGACCGATCCAGTCACCAGTGAGTTGCGCTCAGGTGGGCTTGAGGGATTGATGAAGCATCACGCGTTTCAGGCGCGCGCAGTGATCAAGTGGGTGTTCTTGCCAAGATGCTGACCGACAACGACCTGGAAGAAGTGGGCCGGACGAGGGGTTTTGCCGGCAGTCCGATGGTTGGAATCTGCAAGACCGTATTGTGCTAGGAATGAGACACATTAGCGAGATCGTATCGACAATTCACTCACAGCTCGGCAAGGTCAGTTCTACGAAATCAAGCACGCCTCACTTGCGTCGAGCGCGCCGCCACTTGGATGCAGCTAAACCTACCGGACTGCTACGCAGATCCGGTAAGTCTCTTTACGCGACTTTGTTTAAGGTGGAACGCGGGTCGATGACCCGGAGGCGGTAGTTTTCCAGTCGTGGCCGCGTTTACAGCCTGGCGGTGCTTCGGATTCGTGTCGCAATTGGGGGCGGCCTACTGCTGGTCGGCTTCGCCACCAAACCGGCGGACACATGCTGCCCTCCCGGAAGTGTATCTAGTACAAATGTATTACCTCAGAAGAGTGGAAACGACGGATTGCACATTTTGCCTAGAGTGAATATAAAAATCACGACATTTGTAAGCGATTACATAGCCAGCGTTTTAAGAAGCGGTAGCCAGAGATGAAGCTGTCGGGCCGGGGGGGCTCCCCCACAAGTGCTGCCACGGTAACCCCAAGACGGGAGGCCGCAAAATGAAGCATCGTTCCGTGTTTTTCTCGTGTGTTTTGACAGGTGTTTCCCTTTTAGCCCTTGCAGGTTTGCTTTTCGGGCAAGGTCAGGACAGAGGCGTCATAACTGGGCTTGTGAGCGATAAGACAGGTGGCGCCGTTACTCAGGCGACGGTCACCGTCAGCAATGAGGCTACGGGCGAGAAAATCGTCGTCGACACCTCATCGGCGGGCAATTTCACTACCCCGCCACTCGTTCTCGGCAACTACAAGGTGCAGGTCGAGAAGACAGGCTTTAAGATGTTCGTCCACCCCGGCGTTGCGGTTGCCAGCGGGGCGACGGTTCGGCTGGATGCGGTGCTTGACTTGGGTGAAGTGACGGAAACTGTGGAAGTAAAAACATCGACCGTAGACATTAATGTATCAAACGCCGAGGTTTCGCAGGTGCTCGGAGAGAAGTTCTACCACGACCTTCCGGTCGTGATGGGTTCGGATATCCGTCTGGCTGAGGCGCTACTGGCTATGCAGCCTGGCTACGTCCCGATGCGGCCGAACGGCGACCCCATATTCCGTGGGAGCCAGTTCCAGTCCCGTATGAACGGTGGCCAGACCATGGCCATGGAGAATTACCTCGACGGAGCTTCTTTTGGCAGCGCCATCGACCACAACAACACCCAGGAGCGCTCTGTCCCTTTTGACTCGGTCAAAGAGACGAAGGTCATCGAAAGCAATTTCTCCGCGCAGTACGGGCGAACGAGCGGTGGCTTCGTAGAATATACGACCAAGTCGGGTACCTCCGCATTCCACGGAAGCGGCTACGGCTATTACAATTACCAGGGCCTGAATGCCACCGGAGAGCTGATTCCGCAAAAGACTCCCGAGCGCAAGTTGAACTGGGGATTTACGATAGGCGGACCGGTTGTAATACCCAAAGTGTACGACGGCCGGAAGCACCAAACCTACTTCTTCGCCAACTTCGACCTTCTTCACTTCTCCCAAGGTACCTTGCCCAGTTTCGGCCTTACCAACCCTCTCCCCGCCTTCCTTCAGGGGGACTTTTCGAGTCCTCTTCTTCTAAATACCTCGACGCCGGTCGCAACCGATGCTCTTGGACGGCCGGTATACGCAGGCGAGATTTTCAACCCCGCCACCAGCAGAACGGTGGGCGGCGTTCCGGTGCGGGACGGCTACGGCTTTGATCCGGTGACAGGATTGCCTATCGCGGGGCAGGCGAATATCATACCCGCCAATGATCCGCTGCGGAGCGCGATCGCTGCCCAGCTTGCGGCCTTGATCCCGCCTCCCGACCGGCCGGGTCTGACCTTCAATTCATTTTCACCCTCGGGAAACAAATACATCAACCCGAAGACCTTGTTCGTCAGGGTTGACCAAGCCTTGGGAAATAATTTCAACATGTCTACTTCCGTCAATGCCAACACGCGGCCCTCGCTGAGGCAGTGCGCGAGCTTCTCACAGGGCTGCAATTTTACAAACCCGGCGAACTATTTCGGGGAGGGGTTTTACCAGGACATCACCACGCGGACCGTCCATCAGCAGTTCAATTGGATCATCCGGCCCAATCTGTTCAACCATACGACTCTTTCATTCGACCGCTGGGTTCTTCCCGCGAATCCGGTCTCCGCAGGCCAGCACTGGGTGTCGAGACTGGGGCTTAAAGGGCCCCTTGTTGACACGGGTGGTGCGCCGAGGGTTTACTTTAGCAACTTCGACGGCGGCACCGGTAATAGCCCCAATATTCCCTATTCACACTATGGGGAGTCAGACACCGTTGCCGAAGGATGTATCGCGAACCGCTGGCAATTCCTTGATGACATTACCTGGGTCAAAGGTAAGCACACGCTGAAAGCGGGTTTCGAATACCGGCACCATCAATTTCCGACCCTCGGTAACGGTAATACCTCGGGCAGGTATAACTTTAGTTATTCGGAAACCGCAGGATGGGACTCCAAAGGCAACCAGTTGACCTCAACGGGAGATCCGGTCGCTTCCTTCTTACTCGGGCAAGTTGACAATGCTAATTTCAATGTCAACTTTCGACACTTGGAGAACGAGCAATACATTTCTCCTTGGTTCAATGACGAGTTCAAAGCCACCAAGAACCTCACCCTGACCATCGGATTGCGCTTTGATTACCAGGGCTGTCTGTCGGAAGCGCACGGTAACCAGTCAACCTTCGATCCCACCACTCCGAACCCGGGGGCTGGCGGTCACCTGGGAGCGGTCATCTTCGCCGGCAAGGGAACGGGTCGGACTGGGAAGACATGCTTTGAGGAGCCTAAGAAGGATGCGTGGGGACCCCGTGTAGGGTTCGCTTATCGTATCAACAATGGAACCTCCATTCGCGGTGGCTACGGGATTTATTACGGAGGCATCCCGGCAAACCAGTTTTCAGGTTCGGCCGAACTCGGGTTCTCCACCAACCCAACGGTTCCGAATTTCACCAATGGCTTCGCTCCCGCTTTCTATTGGGACAGTGGCTTCCCCCAGTCCTCGATCAAGCTTCCGCCCTCCATTGATCCGACCATTGGCAATGGCCAAGGTCCGACCTGGATCACAAAGGATAGCAAGGACCTTCCGAGATACCAGAACTACTCTCTGTCTGTGGAACATGAATTCGGCTCGACTGTGTTGCTGAGCGCTTCTTATATCGGCAATCACGGGACCCGGCTGCCTTCCAATGCCGCAACCCTGGGGCTGCTCGACAACATGAACAATCCTTCGGTGCTGGCCTTGGGAGCTGCTCTTCTCGGGGCTGACATCAATTCACCGGCGGCAGTGGCAGCTGGAATTCTGCCGCCCTACGCTGGGTTCCAGGGAGACGTGGCACAGGCTCTGCGCCCGTGGCCTCAGTTCACGAATCTCAACGTCAGGAGTGTTCCGTTCGGATACAGCACATATAACGCTTTCACGGTCAGGCTCGACAAGAGGTTCACTGGCGGACTGATCGGACGCGTCGCTTACACCAACTCCAAGCTGATCAATAGCGGTGCGGAAGACGTACTCGCGGGGGAGGATCCCGGGATTCAAAATCCACTTCTGGGATCAAAAGACGACCGGGCGTTGAGCCGCGACGACATCCCTCAGTCTCTGATCATTGCGTGGTCGTACGAGTTGCCATTCGGAAAGGGGAAAAGGTTCAACTTGACCGGACCCCTGGACAAGATCGTCGGCGGTTGGACGATAGCGGGCACACAACGTTACGACTCGGGGCGTCCGCTGAGCATTACTATGGCGTGCGACTTCTGCAACTTCATTTTCAGCAACGAGAAACGGCCTAACAAGGTGGGGCCTGGCTATGGAAAGACCTCCAATGTCAGACCCGGCGACCAGTACCTGCTGAAGAGCGGCTGGGCTGATCCCGGTGCGCTTCAATTGGGGAACGCATCGCAAAACGACCCGCAAATTCGTAGCCCACACTATTTCAATGAGGACCTCAGTATCGCGAAGATGATCCCGATAACCGAACGGGTCGATGCGCGTTTCGAGAGCCAGTTCGGTAACATATTCAATCGCCATCTGTGGTGTAATCCGGACACTAACTGGAGCAGCTCAACCTTTGGCCAAGTGTTTGCCCAGTGCGATCAACCGCGGAATATCCAGTTCGGACTAAGATTGGAGTTTTAGCCGCAGTTTCACGTGGCATTTCTCGAGTGGCGGCAGGATCCCCAGGGGTCTTGCCGCTTTCTTTCGGCGAAGACGTAACTTATCGTGATGCTGGCTCGTAGTGTTGTACAAGAATTCTTAGAGCCGGCTGTAATCAACGGGTGGTGCCTATTCCGAATACAAGACAAGATCATAAGCTGCTCACTGGGCTTGGAGTTGCTGTCTTATTGGTCGGAATTTTCGTGCCCCCCCTGCCAGCACGCCCTCCCCTTCCTCAATCCAACCAATCCGCTCCAGTCGCTCAACCTCCCCCTTCGCCGCTGACGCTGGATGGTGTCATACAACTGATAAAGAAGAGCAAGAGCGACTCGCAGTCGGTAGCGTCCGCCATTGCTACACGAAGCGTTGACTTTGAGCTGGACGAAAAGGCTGAGAAAAAGCTGCGAAAAGCAGGAGCGGATGATGAACTACTCGCTGACATTTGGAAAGTCACACCGGGCGGCAAAGCGAATGTGCGAGCGCTCTTGACCAGTCCAACCGGTACTGATGTGCAGGCGTCAGCCGGGGAGGCTATGGCCTTGCAGGAGATTCAAAACGAAGGTGCTCCTGACCGCCGCCTTCGAATGGTGGATGCATTTGAGAAGAAGTTCCCGAATAGTCCACTCCTTTCTTATGTCTACACGGAAGCGGCAAAGGCTCAGCAACAGAACGGCGCTTTTGACGAAGCCATCCAATATTGCCGGAAGAGTCTGAAGCTCGATCCTGACAACACCTTTTCCTTGATCGTTATGGCGTTGGTCCTGCCGCAGCCCAAGTTGAAGGGAAGCGCGAATGAAGTGGCAGGACGGCTGTCGGAGGCAGCGGCGGACGCCAATCGGGCACTGACACTTCTTGAGAAATTGCTGAAGCGGCCCGAAGAGACTGACGAGCAATTCCAGGCGCGGAAAGGATCCCTCACCGCGGAGGCACACTTCGCACTGGGTATGGAGGAAATGCAGCAAGATCAATTCGACAAAGCCGTGGCAGAGTACCAAGCCGCCATTTCCTCGACCAGCAAGCCGACCTTCCAATATTACTATCGCTTGGCGGAGGCCTACGCCAGCGAGGGGCATGTCTCGGAGGCCATCGCAAGTCTCCAGAAAGCATCAGAATTGGGCCGTGGCACACCGATGCAGAAATACGCCGACGACTTCATCTCGGAACTACAGCAAAAAGCCCATTGAAGGAGGTTGAAGAGTTCGCTTCAACTTCGTACAGCGACGGCCTTTTGATAACTCAGTGTGGAGTCAGCATGCATAGGCGCATGCCTGACCTTTTTTCTTCCTCGGCATTAAGCTGGTGGACGATCCCAAGCTCCTTGTTCGTGTCTGGTCGAGCATGGCGGTCAGGGCGACTTCATCTGCAGAGATCGTCAAGGTCTGGCCCGCGTGCCTGGTTTTGCTTGATTCTCGGGATGGTGGGCGGGCTTGATCCACGGATCAGGTTTCAGCCCGTCCGCCTCCCGAGCCAGATAGAAGGAGTTCACGGGAACGTCGGCGTAGTGGTCGAGTTGGCCACTCGGCCATCGAATTTCCACGACATCAGCGCGGGGGTGATCACCCATGCCGAAATGCACCCTCAAATCGTTGCCTGAGAGGTAACTTTCGCTGCCGCGGACATCCAAGATGCGGCGTTTGCCCGCCACGGTTACCGCGACACGGGCTCCGATACCAGCGCGATTGCTGCGCACTCCTTCCGTCCTTATCACCAACCAGTTGTTGGTGTTACCGCCGTCGTTGCGCAGCAAGGTCGGGATATCATTCTTGTTGATCAGCAGCACGTCGATATCGCCGTCGTTATCGATATCAGCAAAAGCCGCACCTCGTCCGCTGCGCGCGGGCAATTTTCGTAGTCCCGCAGCTTCAGAAACATCGGCAAACTTGTGGCCTTCGAGATTCCGCAGAAGGAAGTTGGGCTCGGCAAAGCTGATGGACGGATTTCGTATTTCTACTTGTTCATTGGTGTGCCCATAGCCGATCCACAGGTCCAGCCATCCGTCATTGTCAAAGTCAAAAAATCCAGTGCCCCAGCCACAGTACTCGAATCCCAGCGGGCTCAGGCCGAGGACGGAAGTACGATCCATAAACTGATGCGATCCCTGGTTCTCATAGAGAGTATTGTTTTGCTCGATCCAGTTAGTAACGAAAATGTCCAAAAGCCCATCACTGTTGTAGTCTCCCACGGTGACACCCATCGAGCCCTGGGGGTTACCCGCCCAGTCCACCGACAGCCCCGAGGTCCAACTGGCATCCTTGAAGGTTCCGTCGCCGTTGTTGACGTAGTAGAAGTTCGGGCCGGAATCATTAACCTGGTAGATGTCCTGGCGGCCATCATTATTGAAATCGCCGAACACCACGCCAAAACCTCGACCCGGGTCTTTACGAACAATACCGGCGGCCTGGCTCACATCGGTAAACGTGCCGTTCCGGTTGTTGTGGTAGAGAATGCCCTGCTCGCCTTGATAATTGTCTGGCGGACATGCAATCGCGACATTTTTCAGCATGCATGCGCCTGGCTCACCCGGCCGCGGAGGAAGGTGCTGAGAGTCAACCTTGGCAAAGTTCGCGACATACAGATCAACATAACCATCGCCATCATAGTCGCCAAAAGCCGCCCCCATGCTCCATTTGGGAAATGGCCAATGAGGATCGGAGACACCGGCTGCCTCGGACACTTCGGTGAAAGTGCCGTCACCATTGTTGCGGTAAAGCTTATTCGGGCCGAAGCTGGTTACATAGATGTCCAGGTAACCATCGTTGTTGTAGTCGCCGACGGCACATCCGCTGTGCCAGCCGCTGTTGCCCAGATGAGCTTCGCGGGTTACGTCGGTGAACGTTCCGTTGCCATTGTTCCGCAACAGGTAATCATGTGGATGCTGGCCAGCCGCCTCCAACTTCCGCGAGGTGCCGTTTACCAGAAAAATGTCCTGAAAACCATCGTTGTTGTAGTCAAGGAAGCAAGCCCCCTGGCCATTGATATCAATCAAGTACTCGCTCAGCTTGTCCCCGTTGATAATCTTGTGCCCCAATCCGGCTTGGCGAGTGATATCCGTAA
>WNFA01004008.1_pt1 | contig 12275 bp, 11 predicted proteins | sample 5400481 | NCBI WGS metagenome assembly WNFA01 (sample SAMN13153340, study PRJNA577476) | soil metagenome | isolation source: 120 cm saprolite under Douglas fir tree site 2 hole 1 replicate 2 | place: USA:California | collected 2015-04-18
TCGTGCGCGGAATGCTGATCGATCAGGACCAGTCCGTCTTCGTGGTCGAATGCGATGTATGTGCGCCGAAGCTGGAAGAGAGGCGGGATTGGTTGCGCCGGAGCCGCGACGTTACCCGTGGAAAGGTCGGTCGCGAATTCAGCACCGTCGTCGGCGGTCGTGTCGTCAGCGAACAAGGGCGAGTCATCGTCGGAGCGCGGGCGAAGGATCTCCGAGTCTGGATTCGGCGGCAGATCGACCGGGCGAAAGCTGAAGCTCGACCCGCGAAAGCCAAGCGACGCCGCGCTGTCCAGAGTTCCGAGCGAGCGTCTCACGGCCGTTTCGACGGCGCGCTCGACAGTCCAGCGGTCGCGGAAGCGCACTTCCGCCTTGGCCGGATGGACGTTCACATCGACGGCGTCAGCGGGCACCGTGACGTTGAGGAAGAACGATGGCCGCACCCCAGCGACGATTGTCGAACGGTACGCGGATTCCACTGCCCGGGCGATTCCAGCGTCGCGTACGGCACGCCAGTTGATCGAGAGAAAGCCGCGTCGCGTCGAGGTGCCGACGTCCGCCGGGCGTTGAACGAGACCGCTAGTGTGAATCGGTCCGGCGACGTCGTCCACGTCGAGCAAATCCTCTGCGTACCGCCCGCCCCAGATCGCGCCGAGACGCGACCGGATGCTCGAAACCGGCGGCAGCGTCAGTGCGCTTTTCCCATCATGTGACAGGTGAACGCGGACGGCGGGCTGGGTGAGCGCCAGCGCGGTTAGCGATTCGACAGCGCTTCTCCATTCTGATCTGGCGCTACGTAGAAACTTGAGTCTCGCGGGCACGTTGTAGAACAAGCGAGCCACCGAGACCGTGGTTCCGCGACGGCGCGCGATCCGCTCTGCCGGAGAGATCTGCCCACCGGAGACTCGGATCGACGTGCCCTCTCCATCGGCGGCAGCTGTCTGTATCTCGAACTGCGAAACCGAGGCGATGGCGGGCAGTGCTTCTCCGCGAAAGCCGAAGGTCGACACGCCGACAAGATCCGAAGCTTTGCTGATTTTCGAGGTGCCGTGGCGGGCGAGAGCGAGTGGCACGTCCTCGGCCGACATCCCGGAGCCGTCGTCGCTCACACGAATCAGCTTCCGTCCGCCATCCTCGAGGGAGATCTCGATAACCGTTGCGCCGGCATCCATCGCATTCTCGACGAGCTCTTTCACCACCGACGATGGGCGCTCGACAACTTCGCCCGCGGCAATCTGGTCCGCGACAGAGCTGGGAAGAATTGAAATCATCGGCATGGTAACATCGAAACTACCAATCCTTGCCCTTCGGTGGGGTTGGCACGTTCTTCTTTTGCCGCCTGCCCTGCACGTCGGTTTCCTTGTCCTCCGCGGCGTTGAGCACGGCTTCTGCCTGCTGCGGGGTCATTCCGGGAACCGGCTTGGGAGCCGGCGCCTGGTTCTGACTCGCCGCGGGCGACGGACTTGGGGTCTTGCTCTGGCCACCACCACCGCCGCCGCCCCCACCACCTCCTCCTCCGCCACCACCGCCCTTTTTCTGCCTCAGGGCCAGCTCGTAATTCCACCGCGCATCAGAATCGGCGACCGCAACTTCGAGAATTTGCTTGTAGCGATAGAGCGCACTGTCGAGCGGAACGTCGGCGGAGTCCTTGGCACGACGTCCCTGAATCAGATAGTCGAGCCCGAGGTTGAATCGCGCGTGATGCCGGACTTCCGAATCCTTTGAATCGGAAGCTTTAGTGAGAGGTGGAATCGCCGGGACCAGCGAGTCGCGCAGTAGCAGCTTTGTCCCCGTGTTGTAGAGCGCAATCGCCGGCTTGTCACGCTCGACTGGCCGGCACGATGCCGTGAGCAGGAGCATCGTGGCCGTAGTAGCCGCCGCCGCAACCGCTCTCCTTCGACGACGTCGCGTTTGCAGGAAAGTGTCAAGCGTAAGGAGGAGAAGAGCAGCGAGCACGAACCACTGGAACTGGGTGCCGAGATTCTCTCCGGAAACCAGAGAACGCGGATTGGCGTGAAGGCTATTGAGCGCTTGCCGGATTTTCCCCGCCTTGTCGGGCGTCCGCGCGTCGATGAAGACTCCCTTCGCCTCGTCCGCGATTGCCTTGAGCAGAGCAGGATCATAGTGGGTGACCACGATGTTGCCGTTCTCGTCGCGCTTCTGTGTGACTACACGGTTCTCGACAATCGGAATGGTGGACCCTTGGGGTGTTCCGAATCCCACCGTGATGACCGTGAACCCCATCTCTCGGGCGCGCCGAGCCTCGCCCAGGACCTCTTCGGGGTTGTCGAACCCTTCGCCGTCGCTCATCAGAATGATTGCCTTGTCACCCTGCGATTTGTTGAGCGCGAGAAGGTTCGTAGCCTGACGCAGCGCGCTGGCGAGTGAGCTCCCGCCCTGCCCCACGATCGACGGATCGAGGTTCTGCAGAAAAAGATCGAGCGCACCGTTGTCGACGGTGAGAGGCGTGAGGATGTAGCTCCGGCCCGCGAACGCGAGCAGCGCGAACCGGTCGCCCGGCGACAGGTCCCTCAATCGGTCGATTTCCTGCTTCATCGCCTGAAGCCTGCTGGGCTTCTCGTCCGTTGCGAGCATGGAAAGAGACGCATCGAGCGCGAGAACCACATCTACACCTTGCTGTTTGACCACGGTCTGCTCGACACCCCAGCGAGGACCGGCGAGTGCCAAGGCGAGCAGCAACGTGGCGAGCGCGGCGCGAGACGCCGCCGACCATGTGCGCTGCCGTGTAATCGAGGGCGCAAGTCGCGCGATCATCGACGGAGTTCCGAGCCGAGCGAGGCGCGTTCTTCGCGCGCGAATTCCCCAGCTCACGAGCCACGCAGTTACCACCGGCAGAACGATGGCGAGGGCCAGCGCCCAAGGCCACTGGATGTAGCGCAGTAAGGTCGAGATTGTCACGGCAGCGGCGCCTTCCACGCGACGACCCCCAGCTCCGCGAACAACACCAGAATGCCGATCGTGAGGGGCCAGCGGTAAAGTTCCGTGTATCTCACGATGGTACTCGAATGGACAGGTGCCCGCTCCATCTGATCGATCTGCGCATAGATGTTCTGTAGCGCGGCCGCGTCCCGCGCGCGGAAGTATCTGCCGCCGGTCATGCGCGCAATGTTGCTCAGTAGTGCCTCATCGATTTCCACCGGCTGATACTCGTACCGCAGGCTCCCGTTGGCGTTCCGCCCGACGGGTACGGGCGCCATTCCAACGCTGCCCACTCCAATCCCGTAAATCTTTATTCCGTACGCGGCGGCCGCCTTCGCAGCGACCAGAGGTTCGATGCTGCCGCGGTTATTGACGCCGTCGGTAAGAAGGATCAGCACGCGTGATTTGCCCGGCGCATCCCGGAGCCTGTTGGCGGCGGTCGCGATCGCGTTTCCGATCGCCGTTCCATCCTCGAGTTGGCCAGCCTGAAGATTGGAAACCGCCTGCATGACCACCGGATAGTCGGTCGTAAGGGGAACCTGAGTCAAAGCCTCACCAGCGAATGCGACGATGCCGATGCGATCCGACGTCCGGCGGGCGATGAATTGCTTGACTTTATCCTTGGCCACCTCGATACGATTGGCGGGACGAAAATCGAGCGCCAGCATCGAGCTGGAAAGATCGATCGCAAGAACGATGTTGATTCCTTCGCTCGTCTGGGTTTCCGTGTGCGCGCCGGAGCGCGGGCGAGCAAGCGCGACGACGAACGACGCAAGCGCGATGTTCCGCAGCGCGAAAATCGCCGTCGGCACCCAGCTTCCAACGTGTGGCCCGGTCGCCAGCACCGAGGTGCGCGAGAAAACAATCGCATCCTTGCGCCCCAGCCGGCGCCATACCCACCACGCCGGCAGGAGCAACAGCAGCCACAACGCTTCCGGAGTAAAGAACTCAAACAATCCGAAAACGCTCACGCGGCCCGCTCCTTCGCGGCTGCCATTCGCTTCGCGATTTCAGACTCGGGATTTACTCGCGCCTCGACGTGATCGACGATCGCTTTGAGCGCCAGTCCGGCCTCTCTCGCTTCTTCGCGCGCAATCTCGCCTCGCGCGAACTTCACCAGGTCGGCCTCCTCCAGCAATCGAGGCAGCTCCGCCTCCACTCCATCACGGGGCTTCATGGCGCGCACAAGCTCGGATGAGGTGTCGGAGCGTCGAACTCCCGGAATTCGTGCCACGAGATATTCGCGCGCGACGTCCACCATTGCGGCGAAGTAATGCTCGGATTGACCATCCTCGAGCAATCGACGCGCTGCAATCCGCGCGAACTCCTGTTGCGCGTGTACATACGGATCGACCGGCGGCTTGGGGCGGTTGCGGTATCGTCTCCACGCCCACGATAGGAGAACCGCTGCAATCGCCGCAGCGAACAGGCCGAGCCAGAGCAGCCAATTGATGACGGGCAACACGATCAGAGGCCGCGCCGGTTTCGGAATCCGCAGCGATGTGTCGGCGGGGAGAACGGATTTGACGAAGACCAAAGCCCCGGCCAGTGGCAGACGACGTTCCTGGCCTTCGAAGGTGACGCGTACATCGGGGAATCTGAGTGGCTGAGTCCCGATATCCCAAGCTACGAGATGATAAAGGGCGACCGCGGTGTCGCCAAGCATCGAGACGACTTTCTCGCCGCGGAGCTCGATCGGCCGAACGCCATTCTGCGTCGTCGTGTCGGGGCCAAGAGGAAACTCAAAGCGCACCCCCTTCTGAGCCAGCACCTTGATGAACAGGTTGAATGGCTGACCGATGAGAGCCGTATCCGGGCTCACCCGGTAACCCATCTGGACCGGAAGTATGGTCTGCGGATTCTGGGCTGTTCGGGGAGCTATCGCTTGCAGCAGCAATAGCAGGAGGCTCACGTGGTTCACCGCCGGAGCCGTGTCTCTCTGGCGCGGAAGAAACGGAGCAATGGCTCGACGACCCCGCCCTCTGTCCGTACCGAGATCTCGTCGATCGCGAGCCTCCGCAGCAGATGCTTCCGCTCTTCACGCTCGGCTGCCACGCGCTCCGAGTAGGCCTCGCGAACGTTGGAACTGCTGGTGTCGACCTCAAACGTATCACCGGTTTCCGGGTCGATCAGCCGCGCGATCCCGATGTCAGGCAATTCGCGCTCACTGGGATCCTCCACGGTGACTGCTACGACGTCGTGCCGCTGTGCCAGGATCTTGAGCGGATGGGAGATATCGGCCTCGAGAAAATCAGAGACGATGAATACGATCGCCTTCTGATTGAGCATTTTTGCGACGTAGTCGATTGCGGTCACCATATCGGTCCCGCGTCCGACGGGCTCGAATGCCAGGAGATCCCGGATGATGCGCAGTACGTGGCGCCTTCCCTTCCGTGGCGGAACGACGTGCTCGATGCGATCGGTGAAAAGAAGAACGCCAACGCGGTCGTTGTTCTGAACCGCTGACATTGCCAGCACCGCGGCAAGCTCGCTCGCAAGCTCGCTCTTGAATCGTCTTACTGTACCGAATCTCTCCGAACCCGAGAGATCGACGACCAGCATCACTGTTAGCTCGCGCTCTTCGACATACCGCTTGACGAAAGGTCGGCGCATTCGCGCGGTAACGTTCCAGTCGATCGCGCGGACTTCGTCGCCTGGCTGATACTCGCGCACTTCCGAGAACTCCATTCCCTGGCCCTTGAATACCGAACGATACTCGCCGGTGAAAACGGAGTTGACGAGCCCACGCGTCCGCAGTTCGATCAGTTTTACCTGGCGCAGAATCTCGGGCGGCACTCCCATCGGCTTCTCGGGAGTCCGCTTGGGCGCCTCTTTGGGGCGCCGGCGAGATCGGAAAATGCCGATCACGGAACCGGTATCGCTTCCAGAATGCGTCCGACGATCTCGTCGCTCGTGACTTCCTCTGCTTCGGCCTCGTAGGTTCGGAGCACGCGATGACGCAGAACGTCGGGCGCGATTGCCTTCACGTCATCGGGCGTCACGAACGCCCGCCCGCGAAGAAAGGCGTGGGCGCGGGATCCCTGGGCCAGGGCCAGCGTAGCACGGGGGCTCGCGCCGTATTCGATCAACGGCTTCAGCTCGGGGAGTCCCGATTGTTCGGGATTGCGGGTGGCGTGCACGATCTCGACGATGTAATCGACCACGCGGTCATCGATGTACAGCTCGGCGATGTGGCGGCGGGTCTCGAGGATCTGTTTCGGCGTGGCGACGCGATCGACGGGGATCGGCTCACCGCTCGCCATCCTGCGCAGCACTTCCTTTTCTTCGTCGCGCGATGGATAGCCGATGTGAAGCTTCAGCATGAAGCGGTCGACCTGCGCTTCGGGTAGCGGATACGTGCCTTCCTGCTCGATCGGATTCTGCGTCGCGAGAACGAGAAATGGCTCTTCGAGGACGTGGGTTGTCCCGCCGATTGTCACTTGCTTTTCCTGCATCGCTTCGAGCAGGGCTGCCTGCACTTTCGCCGGCGCTCGGTTGATCTCGTCCGCGAGAATGATGTTTGCGAAGATCGGCCCCTTTTTGACCGAGAACTTCCCATTTGACTGGTCGTAGATCTGGGTGCCGACGACATCTGCCGGCAGCAGATCGGGCGTGAACTGGATCCGACTGAACGACGTGTTGATCGTCTCCGCCAGCGTCCGGACGGTCAGCGTCTTCGCGAGTCCGGGGACTCCTTCGAGCAGCACGTGTCCACCCGTGAGGAGGCTTATCATGAGACGCTCGACCATGTAATCCTGGCCGACGATGCGCCGGCCTACCTGATGCACGACCTCCTGGACCATCGACGCATCAGCGGCTATTGCGGTGGTTCCGTTCACGTCTTGCTCCTCCCGTAGTGTTCTTGCTTTTGCCACCGCTCTTGATGAGTGCGGCAATGATCTCCGTCTCCCGCGCCGTCAGCGGGCGCGTCCTGCCTGACTCCAGCGTCCCGAGTTTCACCGGGCCGAATTTCGTCCGCACCAGCCGCTCGACTTCGAGATCCAGCGCTTCGCACAACCGTCGAACTTCCCTCGTCTTCCCTTCCGCGATCGTGAGCTCCACGTCCCACCTGCCCCGACCGATCCGTCTGGCCGACACCGCTGTCGGCATCACCAATCCGTCTTCCAGCTCTACACCTTTCAGCGCGGCTCGTGCCGCATCCGCGCCATCGCCGCGTACCGTGGCGACATACGTTCTCTCGATTTCGCTGCTCGGGTGCGTCAATTTGTGCGCCGCATCGCCGTCGGTAGTGAGCAGCAGCACGCCTTCGGTCATGTAGTCGAGTCGTCCGACATATGTCAGTCCGGGCACGTCATCGACCAGATCAAAAACCGTCCGCCGACCTCCCGGATCAGAACGAGTGGTCAGCACCCCCGTCGGTTTGTTGAGAACGATCCAATCCGGTGCCGCTGGTGAAGCAACGGCCTTGCCATCGACGGTGATTTTGTCGTGTTCAGGGTCGACGCTCTGACCGGTTTGCGCGACCGCTCCATTGATGCGCACGCGTCCCGCGGCAATCAGTTCTTCGGCACGACGACGCGAAGCGACTCCCGCGCGCGCCAGCGCGCGCTGAATTCGCATTGTTTCGGGCATCAATCTGCCCGCGGGGGCGCCTCGCCGTTGTTCTTGGTAGCGGGGACTCCTCCCGGTGGCGTCGCCTGGCGCGGTGCTCGCAGCGCGATCGCGAGCTCGTCGGCACGGGGGAGCTCTTCCAGATGCCTCAGCGCAAACTGCTCGAGGAACAGGGTTGTAGTGCCGTAGAGCAGCGGACGCCCCAGGCCTTCACCACGACCCACGACGTCGATCAGTCCGCGCTCGTGGAGTGACTTGAGAATGGCGCCCGCACCGACTCCCCTGATCTCCTCGATCTCGGAACGGCCGATCGGCTGCCGGTAGGCAATTATCGCGAGCGTCTCGAGCGCCGCCGTCGATAACCGCTGGGGCCGCGCCGCGAGCTGTGCCCGCTCAATCGCTTCGGTGTACTCGGGTCGGGTCAGGATCTGCCACCCTCCGGCAACTGCTACGAGCTCGACACCGTGACCATCGGTGTCGTAGTGGAGCCGCAGCTCTTCGAGGGCGGACTCGAGGGTCGTCTCCGCCTCGTCAGCGTGCGCGGCTATCGCGCGCAGCGCATCGGCGGGGACCGGAGTGGCGCTCGCGAAGAGCGCCGCCTCAAGCAGCTTCGCTAGAGGAGTCACGTGTTATCTCGAACGCGGCGAACGCGCGCGGCTGCACCAGTCGGACCTCTCCACTCTTCGCGAGCTCCAGAAGCGCGAGCAGAAGCGAGAGGACCTCCCACGGCTCTGCCTTTTTCGGAAGGATGTCTTTCCACTGCGCGCGGGCGCGGATCGCGAGCAGCGCGCGCACGATTCCTATCGCGCCATCCACATCGAGCGCCCGCGGAATGACGTCGTGGACGTGCGGCTTTCTGGCCAGCCGCAACACACGATCGACCGCCGCGAGGAGCTCGGGAAGGGAAAGCGACAGCGCGCCCGCCACCGGAATTTGCACAGTCTGCTGAGAATACGACCGCGCGAAACGTCCGCGGCGATCCTCACTTCTCCGCTCGAGCACATCGACGACTTCGCGGACCTGCTGGTACTCGAGGAGTCGCCGCACCAGTTCGGCTCGCGGATCTTCCCACACATCTTCACCTTCGCGGCGCGGAAGCAGCATCTGCGCTTTGATCCGGACGAGCCTGGCCGCCATCTCGAGATAGTCGGCGGCTTCGTCAAGCTTGAGCGACGAAATTCGCGCCAGAAATTGCTCGGCGATCCGTGCTATGGGGATGTCGTAGATGTCGATCTGCTCGTCGCGAATGAGCGTCAGCAGGAGATCGAGGGGCCCTGAGTATTCCGCCAACTCGACGACGAAGACTTCCGACACCGCCGACTCGGCGACCGCGAAGGAACCAGGCGTCAGCCTAGTCACATCGTCCATGGACTGGGAAGGATGTAGGGAAAGACCACCCGAGTGGCGAGCCTGTCGAGCAGGAACACCGGCCTGAACCAAAGGTTGAGCACTGGAGCTCCAAAGCTGATGAGCAGGAAAAGTATCAACAATCCATATGCGCCGAGGCGCTGGTAGCTGAGCGCCCAGGCCGGAGGAAGGATGTATTTGAATACGTGCGATCCGTCGAGTGGCGGAATCGGAATGAGATTGAAGACGGCGAGAGCCAGATTGATCAGTATTCCGTAGAGCAGCATCGCTTGCAGAATGGCGCCCGTGTCAGATAGCCACGGGAAGAGGCGGCCTAGGAATCCGACCAGAATAATCAGCGGAATGCAACAGAGCGCGATGACGAAATTGGTCGCCACGCCCGCGAGCGAGACGATGATGTCCCCGCGCTTGAAATTGCGATAGTTGCGCGGAATGACCGGGACCGGTTTCGCCCCGCCGAACGCGATCCCGGTGGTGAAAAACGTGAGCAGCGGCAACAGGATCGTCATGAACAGATCGATGTGCGGGATTGGGTTCCAGGTCAGGCGGCCGAGGGAGTAGGCGGTTGTATCTCCCTGTTTGAGCGCCGCGTAGCCATGTGCATACTCGTGCGCGACCATTGAAAACAGCAGCACTGGCGCGACGAGGATGAACTGCTGAATCGATTTGTCCAATGGGCTCAGGCTTGAGTCGTTGATCCGCGCGTTGAAGTTAGCATTTCTCGCCATCGCTCGGCACCCGCCGGCAAAACTAATCCGGATCGTGTCTCGACTCTGATGCGCTGATGCCGGTCCGAAATGAAGCGACATCGAAGGCACGATGAGGACCACTTGACGTGTTTCATCCTCGACAGAGTGCCCGTGCGGGTTGACGTGAGCCTCTCTCAAGGGCAAATTTCACGGCTACACCACAGCCCCAAAGACCTCGGAGATCAGTTCGTGCCAAATCTTGCTTCAGCGAAAAAGAACATGCGGAAATCACGCGCCGCTGCCATCCGCAACCGCGCCCAGAAATCCGCGCTCCGCACCGCCCTCAAGAGGGCGTCTGCCGGAACCGCCGAGGAGAGACTGGCCGCGGTGAAGCTGCTCGACCGGGCATCGCGGAAAGGGTTGATTCACAGAAACGCGGCAGCTCGCCACAAGAGCAGAATGGCGAAAGCCGGAAAGTAAAACTCATAGGAAATAGAAAGGGCGCCTCGAGGCGCCCTTTTTTTATTACATGGTGGCCAGCTCGCCGCCGCACCTCTCGCAATACCACTCGGTAGGATAGTTCGCGGCCCCGCACTCGGGACACTTGAGCGTCTTGTGCTGCTCCGATCGGGGGTCTTGGGTGCCACCTGTCTTCGGAACCGAAGGTGGAGTTGCGACCGCCGTAGACGGAGGTGTGCCGGATCCGCCGCCGGGCCGAAGGACCGGAAATTCGTCGAATGGCGAACGGCCGCCGGGAGGGTTTTGAGACGGCTGCTGCGACCGCGTCGGGACCTGCTGTTCGACACGAGCCGGCGGATTCAGCGTTGGTGGCTCGGGAATCGCCGGACGCGGCACGACTGGAGATATTGGCGGGCGCGAGCCGTCTCCTGATATCGTTCTGCCGGCTGCAATCGCTTCGGCCTGCTTTTCCTTCACGCTCAGAGCGAATATCCGACTCAGCTCGTTCAGCTGAGCGTCGACCGCACCCTTCTCCTTCACGAGACGCGCGAGCTCTTTGTCCCAGGCCCCGCCGATTTCCTTCCACTGCTTGTCGGTGTACTCTCCGACCGCGGCGCGTAATTCGGCTTCCTGCCGTGCCTCGCGTTGCTGGCGCTCCTGGCGGGAGATCTCTTCGAGCCTTACGGTCAACGCGTCGATGTTCTCGCGCAGCTCGCCGGCACGTTCGGCGAGCTTGCTCGAGACTTCACGCAGCCGCGTCTGGTAGTCCGACTGAACACGCTGATATACGGAATCAGGAGTGCTCGCGCGCTTCTCTTCCAGCGCAGCCAGCCACTCCTCGTATCTCTGGCGCTCCTTCAGGAGCCCATTGAGCGCGTCCAGCGAGACCGGCTCCTTCTCAGCCATCGTACTTCATCCCCTTGTTCGATTCACCTTCTCCCGACCGCGGGCGGGAATCCCCGATCGAAAGACGACCGACCCCGCCACAATAGTACAAGTGGCGCGCCCAACCAGGGGCATTCCGTCGTAGGGACTGTTCCGTCCCTTCGAGACGAATTGTGAGGCGTCAACCTTCCAATGCGTCTTCGGATCGAACACCGTGACGTCCGCGGCCGCCCCGCGCTTGAGGGATCCGCCGGGAAGGTTGAAAAGGCGCGCGGGAGTGCAGGCCATCCGATCGACGAGATCGGAGAAGGTGAGATGGCCCGTTTCGACGAGATTCGTCACTACTACAGCCAGCGCGGTTTCCAGTCCGACGATTCCGTTCGGCGCGTCGGCGAACTCTCTCTCCTTTTCGTCGTAGTGGTGGGGCGCATGATCCGTAGCGATGAGATCGATGGTTCCATCCTTCACACCCTCGCGCAGGGCTTCGACATCCTTCGCTGTCCGAAGTGGCGGATTCATCTTCGCGTTCGTGTTGTAGCCGCGAACGCTTTCCTCTGTCAACGAGAGATGGTGGGGACAGACCTCCGCGGTGACTCTGATTCCGCGTTCCTTGCCCCAGCGAATCAGCTCGACGGATCCCTTCGTGCTCATGTGCGCCAGGTGAACGTGCCCGCCCGTCAATCGCGCGAGCAGGATGTCGCGGATGACCATGATCTCTTCCGCTTCCGCGGGAATTCCCTTGAGTCCGAGCTGCGCGCTTACGATGCCTTCGTTCATCGACCCGCCGGCAGACAGCGTGGGCTCCTCGCAGTGGTCGATCACTGGAATCTTGAAAGTCCGCGCGTACTCTAGTGCCGTTCGCATCAGCTGCGCGCTTGCGACCGGCTTGCCGTCGTCGCTAACGGCGACGGCACCCGCGCCAACCATCTCTCCAAATTCGGCGAGCGCCTTCCCCTCCTGGCCCACGGAGATCGCACCGATCGGATAGACGCGCGCCGACTGGGCTCGTTGCGCCTGGCGAACGATGAAGCCCACCGCGGCCTGATTGTCGGTGACGGGATCGGTGTTCGGCATCGCGCAGACCGCGGTGAATCCTCCGGCTGCCGCGGCGCGCGCTCCCGTCGCGATCGTCTCGACATCCTCGCGTCCGGGCTCGCGCAAGTGACAGTGCACATCGATGAAACCCGGCGAGACTATGAGCCCCGCGCAATCGATGACATCGGCTTCTTCCTGACCTTCGATCGAGCGTCCCACACCGACGATCTTGCCGTCAGTAATGAAAACGTCGCCGACTTCGTTGAGATCCTGCGACGGATCGATCAGCGTTCCTCCGCTAAGCAGGACCGGCTTCATTCCCTGTCCTCG
>WNFA01012756.1_pt1 | contig 12275 bp, 11 predicted proteins | sample 5400481 | NCBI WGS metagenome assembly WNFA01 (sample SAMN13153340, study PRJNA577476) | soil metagenome | isolation source: 120 cm saprolite under Douglas fir tree site 2 hole 1 replicate 2 | place: USA:California | collected 2015-04-18
TTTTCTTTCCGGCCATGTCGTAGAAAAGCATCAAATAGCACGCCTGAAGGAAATCGCGGACAGCCCAAGTGGCCTCGAAGCCTTTCTCATCGCGAAAGACCGGCTGCACATCTTGAAGCCTCTCCGCGAGTACGAATTTCAACAGTGCTGCTGCGGCATCGTGCAGCGTTTTTTCGGGTGCCTTGCGAGCAAACTCTTCGACAGCTACATAAGGGTGCTTTGTTCCGATACGCAATTTGGCGTTGCTTGCTTGGGACTTCCCGCCCAGCACCTCCTCGAAAGTGGGGAACTCGCGACGCAGAGAACGGATTTGTCCGGCTGATAACTCCTCGGCCTTGGACTCCGCTTGCCATTCTGGGTTGAGGCCGGAGACAGCCAGGTGCCCACGCACCGACACATAGCCTGTTTCAGCCACGGCCCGCAGGAACGGTTCGCGGATCTCCTTGCGATCGCCTTTCCACGCCTGCCAAAGATTCAGCACTGCGACGAACCTCCGCTGCGCTCCCAGAAAAGCTTCAATCGTCGAACTGTAGGCGCTAGTGAATCCGAACAGCGGTCCATACTCTTCGTGCCACCTCAAACGGTCTTTAGCATTGGCGAACGCCAAATGGGGAGCCATGCCACGCTCGTACAAATCGAAAGGATCGAAAGTTCGTTCGGGCAAGACTCCCCAAACTTGACCGTCGGCTAGTTCAATCTGCCTAAAACGCGGTTGCGATAGTGCTCTACGCATATTGTATCTATACAAGTAGAACACAAAATCATACTGTAAATCAAGAACAAGCGCCACAGTGCGCTATGGAGGTTCAACAGTTGAATGTCCCGGAGATTTTGAACGAATCGCAGGTTCAGGAACTGTACGGATTCAAGATTCCCTACTTACGCCGTGCCCGCCGTGAGCGGCGAGGCCCGCGTTTTCTCAAGATTGGGAAACTCGTCCGGTACCGAAAGTCCGATATCGAATCGTTTCTCACAGCACACGTAGTTGAAACAAACCTTGCCGGTCGTCCTAATGCGCCACGCCGCGACGAGACTGCTCCTAACGCACCGCCCACCAGGAGAGTATGGCGGGATTCCGAGTTGCCGATTCGCACCCGGCGCATGTCAGAAGGAAGCAAATGAGTGCAGCTGTCGAAACAGTCGAAACCTTTCGCACCGCCGATTATGGCCAAGCGGGCTACCTCTTCGCGCTCGGTTTCGTCCATGAGCGGCTTGAGCGCGACGGCTCACAAATCTATTTTCACTTCAGTGCATCCCCGAGGCTGCTCGCAGCCCTTGGAGAGTACAGCAGCAATGCCCCGGTGCCGAGCCGAGATTTTTTCCGCGGCCTGCGAAAGGCGAAAGCCATTATTCAGGACTATACGCATGGATCCCGACGTTCCGGATAAACATCAGCATTCCCAGGAAGCCCAGACCGAGGCGGAGCGAGGGTCAGCGCCGTTGGCTATGGACGCGACCGCACAGCCGCGCCCGGCGCATGGGTCAGGTCCCAATCTTCATACCCCGGAAAAGAAAGAGAAATCCGAAACGACACCGACCGTGTCTGATGGCACAGGTTCAGAGTCCACCGGTCGTGCGGATCCCAAGATATCTCGCAACACAGCCACACCAAACAAGAGTCGGCAAAAGGGAAAAAGCAAAATTTTTGTCGCGCCGAGCTTGAGCCCATCCGAGAAATGGAACTCCATTTATAGCCTTGATGATGCTCGGAACGGAGTTTGGCAAAAGCCTACGCTGATAATTGGCAACCTACTTCTAGCCCAGAGCGCGCTTCTTGTTTCCGCTCACCCGCATTCGATGAAGTCGCTCGCATGGTTGCAAGCCGCTCTCGAAGCCCCTGCTCGGAAGACAGTATGGGGGCACTTCCCAACACCAAACGTGAATACGACTCTCTTCATCGAAACCGAAGACCCACCGTGGCTTGTGCAAGAGAGGATCAGGGGCTTGGCGAAGGGGTTGGGCATAAGAGAGGACGAGCAGATTTCAGGATTCAATTGGGCCTGTCCTGGACCGTTCGATCTGGTCAAGGAAGCACAGAAACTTGCCGAGCTATTCGGCAAGCTCAAGCCCGACTTCGCGGTGATCAGTACTCTACAAAACATAATTCCAGGACGCGATCTCAATGAGCAGAGTGACATGGCTCAAGTTAACAAGACCGTGATCACTCTGGCTCGCATGTATTGCCCCCTCGTGATGATCACACATTCAACATGGGACAAACAGAACAAGCGTGCGCTTGGCACCATCACCCAGACGGCAAATTACGCAACGACGATGCATTTTGAGAAGGCCGGTGATCAAGTGAAAGCCATTCTCGATAGCAAGCTCGGCTCTGAAGAGGAGAAGTTCGAGCTCCATCTCGAAACCGCCGAGGTTTCGTACCTCGACAACGACGGAGTGGAGCAGAAGAAACAGGAAGTTCGCCGACTCATTTACAAGCCGAAAAAATCGCCGAAGAAGGCCAAGGTCGAGGCCGCAATGAAGGACTTGGGAGACTCCGCTTCTGCAGAGGACATCGCTGCTAAGGCCGGAGTCTCAGACCGCTACGTGCGGAAGGTCAGAGCGGAGAAGAAGCACGGATCGCCCGAGAAGGCGACTAAGCCGGCGCCGGAACCATCGGGAATGGAAGAATTGGGGGGCTAGAGGCTGCGTCAGGCAAACGAAGGAACAGTTCCGCCGATGGTTCCGGCGCCGGCTTCGTGGCGCAAGAAACTGAGTTCCGGCCGGTGTTCCGGCGATTAACGTAACGGGTTGGCAATTCAGTAGGTTGGCGTCGGAACGGCCGGTTCTTGACTGTTTCTGCCGTTCCGTTCTCGTTAAGGAGCGGGCGGAACTGGCCGGGGGTTCTTAGTAGAACCCCGGCAGTCCGACCTTAACCCAATCTGAGGTAGATCTGAGGTAGAGAGGTGACGACGAACATGATCGAGACTAACGAAAACTTGGAAGTTGAAGAGGCTGCTCTAAATGGGAGGGGCTTGTCAGTGCGCGGGCGAGATCGTCATCGGGACCAGCGAGCTGAATCGACACTCACGTCGGTAGGGAGGTCGAGGGAAATTATCTCGCTTACTAATGAAGTGTCACCCAGGCATCCGAGCGATGATCTGGACGGTGTTCATAGCGAACAACAAACTCCGGAGCTGTCTCCAAAAGAGCGCCGCCTTGAGCACCTTCGCGCCTACCAGCGTTCTTGGCGAGCGGCACACCGTGATCGTGTCCGGATCCACCGCGAGACTGAGTACGCACGTCGGAGACAAAGGCGCCGCCGGTTACGTCTACGTCGAGAAGCCCAGCGTCGCCGGCGAGCTGTGAAACGAGCAGCCGCGCTGAAGCAATTGGCCGCATGGAGCTGAGGAACGGGGCACAGTCAAGCCGCCCAATTCGGCCGCAGCTCTTCACCGGCGCTCCTCTTCTTAGAGAGTCACCGCCGGTGGGAATAGCAATGCTAAACAGACTCAGGGCTATGGCAAGTTTTATTGCTTGTGCCGGTGCTGATTTCGGGGCTTCAGGAGGTGCTGGAAGTTATCGAGTGAAGCGGCGATCGCGAGACAGAACGGCAGTGGGAATAGCTTAAAAAGGGCATTCGCGAAGAGTGCTAACTAACGCCCCTTTTTTTTGGCCGTATTACCGGCGGAACATACCTTCATTCAGGGGGCCTCAATTTGCACTCACTCAGCGCTCGCTCTTTCCTGGTAGCGCATCGTTAGGTGATGCACGAGCCAGAAGCAAACGTTTCCGCGCTCGGCAGAATCTAAAGTTGTGGGGTTAATTGGAGGAACTCGACACCCATTTGGGCTCTGTCTCCACCCATAACAACCCGAACACCGGCAGCCGGGCCCTCCAATTAGCTGCGAGCGAGTCTGCCGGTGGGAAAAACGGGTGGCGCCGCAGGCGCCGGAATAGACCGCGGAGAGCAAAGTTGATATGCCGAAGGATGCTCTGAGTCATCGGCACACGCTGAAAAACATGTCGAGACAAGCTTGGTCGGATCTTCAGTGCGTCGGCGGCGATCGAGGCTCAAAACAAGAAGCGAACTGGGCCTAGTCTTCCTTAGCTGGCTACAACGACGGTAGCGCGATTCCAGATCTCTTCATACACTTTTCCTAAGAGCACCCACGTGCTTCCTCGGACGCCACGTTGCTCTTTCAAGTTATTCTAAGGGCGCGATAAGCATGTGGAGCGCAAAGAGAATGCCAATCGACACAATCCTGAAAATTCTGGATGCCATGAGACCGGAAATGAAAGCAGTCGGTCAATACCGATAAGAGTGGCTCTTGAAAACGCTTCACGCGCGGAACGAAGGAAGATGCTGCGGGACTTGTGGAATCCGTAACGCGTCAGCCCCATCCCATGCATCGCCCAGTCGCAGAATACTTCCGGCGAGCACGGAGGGGGGCCTGTGCCCGGCGTGGAGGGGCGTAGTCCCCGATTTTCATCATCGCGTCCCCTTTTGATCCGGTATTACGGGAGAGGGGACATTGCTGCACCTGGACACAGAACTTGGGCAGATCCGCTCGACCCAAGACCCCTTCCCTACCTCAGGCCAAAAACGGGTGGCGCGAAGCGCCGTTGACAAGGAACTAAGAGTGACCTGTCCGGTTCACGTAGGGTTCATTTGTTCGCGAACACGTAGGCCTCGCCGGGCGGACCACTTTTCGTGGCGCCCCCGACGACATGGCCCGCCCTCACCGCTGCGGAAACACCTAAATTGTCATTCGCTGCTCCGTCAGAGGCGGTAAGTTCGGCGGCGAACTTGTTGGTTGTCTGCCAGCCGCTATCCGGCTTGACGTAAACCAGCACGACACCCTGCCCCTGGTTCGATCCAACAGTCGTTCCGGGCGCGCCAAGAGCAATCGTCTTGCCGCTTATCGAAATGCCCTGGGACAGCCCACTTACTCCAGATGCAATCGGAGCGCTGAGTCTCGCGGTGAACGTAGCGATACTTTTCCAACCGCCCTGCGGCTTCACATATAGATAAGCCGCTCCCACGCCCTGATGAGCGCCGACCGCTCCCACAATCGCCGTGTCCCCGCGGACCGCGACCGAGAATCCGTAGATCTGATTCGCCCTGGTGCTGCTGAACTCCGCGGTCTGCGTCATGTCGTTCCAGCCGGTACGAGGCATTACGAATACGTAAGCAGCGCCGCGAAAGTTGTTGTGTCCATAGGCGCCGGTCAGGACTGTGTCGCCACTGATAGCGACCGCGCCCATGCTGTCAAAATTGGTCGAGTCGGAAGCGGTGAGTTCGGCGGTTTGAGTCATGTTGGACCAGCCACTCGGCGGCTTCACGAAAACATAAGCTGCCCCGGCTCCGCTGTGCGCGAACAGCGCTCCGACCGCCACTGTGTCTCTGCTGATCGAGACGTTGTACCCAAAGGCGTCACCGTCCGCTCCATCGCTGGCGCTGAGCTTGGCCGTCTCGGTCATGTCTGTCCATCCCGTCGGCGGTTTGACGAACACATACGCGGCTCCCGGCCCTTGCTGTTGGGGAGTTTGGAAGTCCAAATTAGAAGCATTCGCCGCGCCCACAATGATCGTATCGCCGCTGATCGCAACCGATGTCCCGAACCCGGCGCCGCCGTCGGAGGATGTCAGAACGGCAGTTTGAGTCATGTTTCCCCAGCGACCCGATGTGTTGACGAAAACATAGGCAGTGCCGGTCGCCTCGATATTCGGATCGAAGGCTCCAACGACGACTGTGTTGCCGCTGATAGCGACGGAAATGCCGAACCAGTCTTGGTTGTTCCGGTTCGCGGGTGTCAACTCGGCTAGCTGCGCCCACACATTCGGCTTCGCTGGGTGCGGGGCGGAGGCAGCGATACACACGCATGAAGCCAGGCAAACAATGATCGTGAGACAGGAGCTTACGCGTCTCATAGGCAGACTCCTTGAAGAATCGTTGCCGTAAAGTGGGTTCCACGAGGCGTGCGAACTAGCATACTTTCCGCACGCCGCAAGCGTTTGGCGCGATACAGACGGCGATTGTTGCACTGGCATGACGGGAAAGCAAGAAATTTTCGGATTGAAACACGTCGACCACCAGAACGAATATGCACTCGGGTCGAAGGTTCACTAGCAGAGGCTACACGGCGGTGTTACGCCGTCCAGACTAGCGAGTTGCCAGCTTGACATTTCGGTACGCGTTGGTTTGGTCTCATCCCGATCACGCTGATCTTGGCGCGCCATTCTCGGTTTATCCAAGCGTGCAGATCGCTTTCCCAAACCAAGGGGAAACGGCAGGCAGTTTTCCAAGCGTCCTCATATGGAATCGGCCGATGCCGATTGACGGTCAGTCGCTTCTCAACTAAATCGTGTGCCAGTTGCAAATATCGATTCCGCAAACGGAGCAAGTGATGGTCTTGTCCGGCACCATACTCCAACACCGAGAACATTTCTGTTTGTTGGGTCGATTCGATTCGCTGCCGCTGCTGCGCGTCGGCCCTGGCCAGCGCCATGAATTCACTGGCATTGCGCTCAGCCTGCTTGAATACCTCAACGCCCTTCGGGTGCCGAGTACCATAGATCAGATGGTAGTACGTTTGATCTCGCTGCGGGTTCAGCACGAGCGTAGCGCAAACATAGTCAAAATTGCCTGCCCTTGCCACCTGGTCGGCATAGGCAAAAGCGGCCGCATCATCACGCTCTTGACCGATTAGGCCGTGCATTCTCTCTAAAGCACGTCCGCCCAGCAGCGCCCCAAAATCTTTGCCTTCATCCTCCAGAAAGCGGCGAATATGCGACGTCATGAAATTGATCAAGGCTTCGCCTGGTGCTCGCCGCAACAACGGCGTCAGCGGACGAATCTTGAGCGGAGACCAACCTTTGGGATCGATGAAAAAGAAGGGGAAAGAACCTTCGTGTTCGTCTATAAATCTCAGAATCTCAGGAATAAGGTCGACGAAATCGCCGAGAAGCGGCTTCACCTGAATGTCCACAACCGTCTTGCAGAACCTTTTTAATTCGGCGTATGCGCCCGGATCCTTCTCTATGAACAGGCAGCGGAAGTTGACCGCATGCCCCTCGGACGCCAGTGTTCGGTCTGATCATCAGTAGTTGTGTTCCAGGGACCCGAGCAGCAGTCGACAAACGTAACGTCCTTCACCCAGGTGCGTCCGACGATTAGTGGCAGCGGCGTGAGGTAACGCTCAAGAACGCGATGCTTGACAGCTGTTTGTTCCCGGCCAAAATAAGCGGGATCTACGATACTCATACGAATCGAAGACTTGCCTCTTCAGCTTCTCTGACGTGCTGCCATCGTATCTCGTTTTCGGTCGCTTGGATACTGGAGAAATCAGGGAATTCGTCGTATATTCGCCCCGCCAAACGTCGGCCCGCACGGCTCTTCTGGACCCCACCCCACTGTTTGAAGAAAAAGGGGACGCGAGCGCGACGACATTGGTCCCGAATCGAGAGAGCCCAGTCCTTTTGCATCGGACGTGCGCCAGGACCGCTTTCCCCGCCAACGATTACCCACGACACGCCGGAGAGTGGAACTTCGCCGAGATCCTCAAGTAGGGGTTCGATAGACAGGAAGCGGACTCGGGCGGCTGCCGAACGTAGATGCGTGATACGCGGCAAACCGTGTTTCCGGTTCTCAACACTGACTCCCCACCAGATATGGGTAAGCTTCGCCGCATCGCGTAGGCGATCGTTGAGCAGTTCCATCATGCGTCGCGAGCGCTTTGTTAGTACTTGAAACGTATGCCAGTTTGCACGTGCCATGACCTTGGCTACTTCAGCAATGTAGTCGTCGGGCACCTGCTCATGGAACAAGTCGCTCATGGAGTTGACGAAGATCATGCGCGGGCGCCGCCAGGACAGCGGTTCCATAAGTTTTTCCGGAACCAACCGAGGATCAAACCCCTGTTCATAGGCATGGCCAACAACTCCCCGGAATCGCTCGGCGAATCGCTCCGCATAACAGAACTTGCAGCCCGGACTGATCTTCGTGCACCCACGGACCGGATTCCATGTGGCGTCGGTCCATTCGATTTTAGATTGGTCACTCATAAGACGGTTCAACGGAGAATCGAGCATCTACACTGCACCGCAATTTGATACTCCCTGTCAAGGTGCCAGCATCCCGTTTGTCATTACGGATATCAAAATGCCCACCGTATCAGCTGTACGATAGCCGATCTGCACTTGACGAGACGGTAATGCGTTGTGCAGTCCAGCCTCAACGCATTGTGCGGAGGTTATCTCAATGGATCTAGAGTTCTAGTAGCCTCGCGGGTATTCTCCCCTTTTCCCTCTCCGGGGTTAGCTGAGCAGTTTAGAGTTGTTTTCGTCGGATCAGACTTTGATCTTACAGACGCACAAAAAGATGGGTCAAACGGTAATGGGGGTAGTGTACGGCGACGGCAAAATGCTCCCTCCTGCCTTCCAAGTTAACAGTTATATACTCAAAAGTTAACGGCGCGTACGAACAGGTGGAGACCGCAAGACAATCCGGGAAGCGCGCTCTCGGAGTTCCCCAAACATGCGTAGGGCATTCAGGGTTGTTCGCATCCAAAGCGATAAACCCACATTTCCTTTTTTTGAACCTGGTGGAAACATCAGCAAGATGGGTGTATGCTGGGTGCCGTTCTTGAAGTCAAAAAGGAGATTCCGGCCTAAGCGAGGCGGGGACCAATCGCCTGAATCGAACAGCACCTTGCCCCGCAACTCGCTCCTAATTCCCATTGGTGCGACAGCCTTCCGTGCGTTAGGAGGAAAAATGAAGCTTGCAGTAGCAAAGGTAATGCCTAAGCCTCAAGAGCGCGAACGCCCGTTTCTAGTTCCCAAGTCGCGCTTACGTTGGAGCACCTCGCTGGAAAATGCGACACTACTCCACGATTGGCCGATAATTCACACCAAACCCATAGCCGGTCCTCGGATCGCGTTTTCCCGCTTCACGGTACCAGCTGGCACCGAGCAGATCTGGTCGATGAATCCTCAGGATGGTGGCGATCAGCGAAACTTAAGCAATTCATCGCAACAAGACGAGACTCCCGCAATCTCTCGCATTAACGGTACCATCGTCTTCTCACGGGGTACAGCTACGCAAAGCGGGTACGCCCCTGGTCTGTACAAGATGGATTCGGGCGGGTCGGCGCAGACCCCGATCACGACCCCGCCTTCGAACTCTTGGGACACCCAGCCTGCATGGTCCCATGACGGAAAGAAAATTGCCTTTTCACGCTTCTATCAGATTTGGACAGCGAATGCGGATGGAACCAACCCACAACCGCTTATGGACTACACCCAGTTTCCGTATGTCTTGGACCATGCTCCAACTTGGAACCCAAATACAGGGCAGGAAATCGCATTCTGGCGTGAGCATCAGGGCACATCGTCGATTATGAGAGTGAAGATCGCGCCCGGCTCCATGCCGGTACCCGTGACGCAGCCTGGTCCGAATTTGTTTGATGGGTGGCCGTCATGGTCTCCGGACGGTGCCCGGATAGCCTTTTCAAGGAATGACGGTACGCAAAGCGCAATCTACACAATTTCGTTCGATGGGCAAGGGGGGGCGCAAAATGTCAGCAACCCGGACTTTGCGCACGGCGTTCGCGATATGATTCCGTGTTGGTCGCCAGATCAAAACCAAATCGCCTTCCCACGGACGCAATATGTCAGCTGGGATATCTACATTACGAACTCCGATGGGTCCGGCGGGCTGCTCAACTTGAGCAAGGCACCGGGCTCACCGGGTGCGCAGGGCACGCACAACGACTTTTACGCCAATTGGGTTAAGTACCCTTAGTGGTAGGTTCTAATGCTTTTAAGGGAGCGCAGCCTTCTGTACCGCAGGAATGGTCGAGATTTTTCCCACGTTTTTCCGAGTGGCCGCGCTCCCCGCATTAGATGAAAAGCTAGGAACTGCGCTATAAATGTCATGGGATAGTCCCAGGGGCCGCCCGCTTGGCGAAATAAGTATATGGTTCCCTTTATCGCTCATCCATTTTGTAACTTGTAGGTTTGTAGCCATCGGACAAATTCATCGTACGAGTTGCGTTTGACAGGTAATCCACGAAGTACTTTTCTTACAAAGTTCTTGCGATCAAACCCGCTCTCGCGCGCGCATTTGTTAATGCCAATTTCCCGGATGGCGTTCTTTACTTCTTCGATAGCGACTACTCTTTTCGCCCTCCCGAATTCGGTGGCCTTGAAACCCAGCACGCTTAAATCGTGGCCTTCGTCCCACTTGCGATCTGTTTCCTTGCCAACAAATCGAAACTCTCCAGCGATGATATGCGCACGCCGTAACAGCCCGCACGTTCCTGCCTCGCAAGCCGTGCCATCGGGTGCGAGGCTCTTTGCTTCGGGATGCTCCTGGTATTCGATCAAAAGGCGTGCGAATTGCGATGGAAACACCACGTTGTACGGAGAATCCTTCTCTCTGGTGCAGTCCATCATTTTGTACTTTTTGCCGCTATGAATGTTCATGCATTTCATGCAAAACCAGTCTGTTTGCTTGGATGAAAATTGGGTCACGAGCAGGACCTTTTCATCTGCACGCCTGTGGAATGCATAGCCAAAAGTCGGATCAACCATCGGCAACAAAAGAAAATTGTACGGACGAGCAACTTCCCATTCACCGAGCATTTCTAAAACATTGCACGTGGTAATGGTAAGGCGCATCATTTGCGGAATATTGATCCAAGACGGCGGCTTACGTTTCAGTTTTAGAGTCCCCCGCACTATGTAGTCCCACATCTCGTAAATCCATTGTGGAACACTTTCATTCCAGCCTTTAGGTGAGTCCTTGGGCGGATACAGAAAACCAATCCCATGCGCTTTCGGGTCAACGATATTTATGTCCTTGTCGCCGATCTTCTCGTACAGTGCATACCGGCGCATCACGGTGTTGTTGCAGTTGGCTGGGTAAGCTGGGCACGAAGACCTTGTACATCGAGTCAGGCAGTTCGTGGGAGAACGGGTACTGTGAGAGTTTCAACGGGAAACTACGGAATGAGTTCTTGAACGGCGAGATCTTTACTCCCTGAAGGAGGCACAGATTCTGACGGAGAGGTGGCGTGTGGAATACAACACGGAGCGGCCGCACTCGGCGCTGGGCCACCGGCCACCGGCACCGTAAACCATCATGCCCCCCGACGACGACTACGGACAATTGTCGAATGAGGCGTTACACTAACAATCTACTTGGTACAAAACATCGGTCCGGTCAATCGGATGTCGTGGCTGGAGGCGTTTCCGTGAGAATCAGGCACCTCTTAACAACTAAGGTGTGTGGATCGTGCTTGTTCATTCTGCTAGTGACAGTATATGTGGCAGATGCTCAGATAAACCGTGATGCGACGAGAGCAGAGATCGAAAGAGTTCTAGCGCTAAGGGCGACAGCCCAACAAACGAATCAAGACTTCGCGTTAGCTGCATTTTTTGAAAAGAACAGCACGAACGGCTTTACTTACAACAGTCGGTCTTTGAAGGAATTCGAAGCCGACATGTCCGGTCCACGTTTTTGGGTGTCGAGCGTTAAGTTCAGCGTCGAGCGACTAGAGGCAACCCAAGACACAGCTACGGTCGTGGTTTCGGTTTTGGTTCAGTCGCCTCGCCCGAAGGACGGCGATACCTACGAGCAGGCGATTCGTTCAAACGCTTACACCTATCACAGGTCTACGGAACGCGAAGTGTGGAGTCGCAGTGGTGGTAATTGGAAGCTTCGCAGCATTACAGTTCTCTCCGAGAGTCCGGACCCCCGTAGAGTCAACAAAGACGACCTTCTCGTAGTGCCGTCAGTCACTCCATTGATGAAGGCCGTCTCCGATGGCGACGAGGAAGCCGCCATGGCCGCGCTTGCTCACGGTGTCAACGTGCAGGCGAAGAACGACAAAGGCGTCACGGCGTTAATGCTGAGCGTAATTCTCAAACGCAATCGTCTTGTTCGGATCTTATTGACAAGCGGTGCTGATGTGAATGCTGGTGATCTGAAAGGACTCACACCGCTAATGTGTGCAGCGGTTTTGAATGACGTTCCGACTACGACCCTGTTGTTGCAGCACGGCGCGAAAGTGGATGCACGCAACGTTGACGATCTCACGGCTTTAATGATTGCAACGTCGAACGGAAGCCTGGAGGTTTCAAAACTCTTAATTCGAGCAGGAGCCAATGTTAATGCTAGGGGAAGCCACAAGCAAACAGCCCTTATGCAGGCCGTGGTGAAGGGACATGAGGATGTTGTCGAGCTCTTGCTGAAGCACGGTGCGGACGTCAACGCGCGAGATGACGATGGAAAAACGGCGTCGATGTACGCTGCGGCCAACCAAGACATG
>WNFA01004009.1_pt1 | contig 12274 bp, 8 predicted proteins | sample 5400481 | NCBI WGS metagenome assembly WNFA01 (sample SAMN13153340, study PRJNA577476) | soil metagenome | isolation source: 120 cm saprolite under Douglas fir tree site 2 hole 1 replicate 2 | place: USA:California | collected 2015-04-18
GCGATAGTACGCTCCGCCGTGGCATGGGCACATGAACAAACCGGATTGCGGAAACCAGCGCACCGGGCAGCCCAGATGAGCGCAGTTCACCGCAAAAACCTGAAATTCCTCGCCCGCCACGCGCCGCACCCAGCAAGCTGTGTCCACGGTTTTGCCGTCGGTGGGCGTTACGTAAGGATTCCGGAAAGTCGCTAACCGCGTCTCGCCTTCGGGAAACTCTCTGACAGACCCGAGGGGCACCCAGGAAAGGTAGGCGTTCGCGCGTCCGCGGGTGACGGAGGACAGAACAAATCCCACGATGGGCACCGCCAGGGCCGTCGCGACCAGGCCATTGAACAAAATTCCCATCTTCATGAATAGGCTGCGACGAGAAATTGTATTGTCGTTCGACATCTGCAAACTCCTAATGCTGCGCGTTATTCGAAACTAAATAAGGTTGTCCCGGATTCTGAACACGCCGCGAACCCAGCCACGCCACTACGTCCGTGACTTCCTGCTCGGACATAGGCTTGCCGGGCACGTTTCCACGCCAGTCCGGCGCTCCCAACTCGGGACGGCCCGTAATGACAATTGTGCGCAACCCTTGATCGCTGACCAGCGCAAGAAATGAATCATCCGTGACGGAGCTTCCCTTCGCGGCTCCGTGGCCGCCCGGGCCGTGACAGGATTCGCAGTAGGTCTTGTACGCGAGTGCGCCTCGCTGAGCGTCCCCAGTTGATTTAGGCGCATAAGAAGGCGCGGTGGCGACGTTCAGAACTCCTTGCTGGCTCGAACGCGAGCGAATTCCCTCAGTGATCACGTCGATCTGTGCGTCGGTCAACATTCCGCCAGCGCTCTCGGCGAACGCCGGCATCGCTGTTCCTCGGACACCGTTGGCGATGACTTTGCGGATGACAGCGTCGTCTGCGATGGCCAAATAAACAGGATTCGCCAGTGCGATCGCCGCTCCTCCCCGTCCCTCCGCACCGTGGCAGCCGGCACAATTTTCAGCGTACAAAGGGCCGAATTCTAGAACTTCACTTGGCGCCAAAACCTCGGAACCCTTGTTCGGCTGCCCGTGCGGCACGCCGCAACCTGAGAGCACAATCGCGGCGAGGGCCCCGCGCACACAAAGATTCCGAAATGCGTTCACGACCGTTTCTCCCTGTCTCCTCGCGGCGGAATTATTCCGGGAGCTTCAATTCCTGCGCGTACAACGAAGGGTAGGTTCTCGCGAGTTGAGACACGCGCCTGTCGGACGACGACGATGCCCGCTACGATGCCGAAGGCTATCTGCGATCCCATAAACCAAATCCAGTTAATGCGGCTTGCAAGCAAAGGATTGAGAAGCTGCATTATCGAGTACAGCAGCCCTGACCACAGCACTGGAGCAATCAGCCCTCCGAGAATGATCGGCCGCCGCGCGAACATGGGAAGCATCGCGCCATAGAGAAGTCCCACGAAGATGGATCCGATGCTGTGCAGGAACAGAGCAATCGCGAAACTGTCCGCATGGAATGAATTCAGCTGAGCTGGTTCCAGCTTAAGAGATTCTGCATAGACGGTGGCCGCAAGGAGGTTGATGGGATACCAGATGCTTCCGGCCTTCAGCAGCCCGTAGGCACATGCCAACACGGCCATCGCCACGCCTCCCCCCAGGCCACCCTTGATTCCAGCCGATATCGGGTAGGTCTCCAGGGGAAGCCATGCGCGCACGAGATCGGGCGCAACGGGCACGCGTTCGACAACCCGGCGCTCGGTTGCTACGCGTGGCTCCTCGAACAAAAGCGGCACGGTTTCCTCGTGCTCGTGAGGAAACACTTCGCGGAACCAGCCGACGCAACCTGCGACGCCCAGGACAACGCCGAGGACGCTGACCGACACGCTTGTAAGAAGGCCCGCGAACATTAGGGTGAAGCCAAAAGCCAAAACGATGGGCCAAGCGGTAGATGCGGGCACTTCGATCTCAACCGGTGCGCGGGCCTCTGCTTGTTCCGTCGATAACAGCGTTGCCATCTCTTCTCCTCAGCGGCCAAGAACGTAAACCACGGTGAAAACAACGACCCACACGGCATCAACAAAATGCCAGTACAGGGAAAGTACGTCGATGCGAGTAGACTGCTCGGGGCCAATGCGACCTGCCAGACCGAATAGCAGGACGATGGTGAGCATGATCAGCCCAGCCGTAACGTGAAAGGCGTGCAGGCCGACAAGCGAGTAGTACGTTGTTCCAAAAAGGTTCGTGGAAATGGTCAGCCCGTGCTCGTAGATCAAGCGGTGCCATTCCTGGCCAGTGCCGTACAGAAAGAGGGCGCCTAGAGCGATCGTGAGCGACCATAAGGTGAGAAATGTTCCTCGCCTGCCGCGTTCAAGCAACTTTCCCGCAAAGTGGATGGTCAGACTGCTGGAGAGCAGACAGATCGTGTAGAAGATGGGCGTCTTCAGCACTTCGCGGGGAGTCGGCCCGGAGAAGCTCTTCCCCACGTAATACAGATAGGCCACCACGAAAATGGTAAAGATGGCGGACTCAGCGAATATGAGACACGCCATGCCGACCTTTCCGCGATAGGGGAGTTTCCAATCCAAAGGCGCTTCCGGGAGCGGAGTTGCAATCGTGCTCATTCGTCGATTCCTTCACTCATAGCGGCTGTCCGGATCTTCCGGGTGCTTCAAGTCCCACAATGGTCTGCGGCTCGCGACTGTGGGGAGCGAAGCAAAGTTGTAGGCCGGGGGCGGCGAACTTGTAGACCATTCCAGAGTCCAGGCATCCCAGGGATCGTTCCCCGCTTTGGCCCCTTTGAAGTAAGAGATAACCAGGTTCGCGACGAACACTAGCGCGGCAATCCCCTGGACGAAAGCACCGATGGTCACCAGAAGGTTCAGCGTTTCCCAGCCACGGCCGGGCTCGTAGGTGTAAATGCGCCGCGGCATCCCAAGCAAGCCGGGAATGTGCATCAGGTCAAAGCTGAGGTGAAAGCCGATCAGAAACAGCCAGAAATGCAGCTTGCCCAGGCCTTCGTTGAGCATTCTTCCGGTGATTTTGGGGTACCAGTAATAAAACGCTCCGAAGAGGGCAAACAAAATTCCGCCTACGATCACATAATGAAAGTGGGCCACAACAAAATAGGAACCGCTAAGCTGCCAATTGAAAGGCGCCGCACTAAGCATGATGCCGGTGAGGCCGGCGATTAAGAATTGGAAGAGGAAACCAATGCAGAAGAGCATTGGCGTTCTGAACTGGATCTTACCTCCCCACATCGTACCCAGCCAGTTGAAGATCTTGATGCCGGTCGGCACACCCACCGCCATCGTCGTGATTGCGAAAAAGCTGTTGGCATAAGAGTTCATTCCGATGGTAAACATGTGATGCGCCCAAACGCTCATGCTCACAAAAGCGATGCAAACGGTGGCACCCACCATGACGGGGTACCCAAAAATCGGCTTGCGCGAAAATACGGGAATAATTTCAGAAGCAAAGGCAAAGCAGGGAATAATTAGGACATACACTTCGGGATGTCCGAATATCCAAAAAAAGTGCATCCACAGGGTGGCCGAACCGCCGGCCTGCGTGTCGAAAAAATGACCGCCGAGATACCGATCCACGAGCAACATGAGCTGAGCCGCAGATAGAGGTGTAATTGCGAGCAAAACCATTCCAGACATCACCAAGTTCAGCCATGCCAGCAGCGGCATACGACTCAGCTTCATGCCTGGGCAACGCATCGAAATAATCGTCGCGATGATATTGATGGCGGTACCGATGCTGCCGAAGCCCGAAGCCAAGAGAGCGATCGTCCAGTAGTCCGAGCTGTGACCCGGCGAAAACGCACGCGAGGCCAAAGGGGCGTATGCCCACCACCCCACATCCGGTGCGTTACCAGCACCGTACAATCCATTCCCACCCAGGAAGCTAAAGTAAAGCAGCAATCCACCAAACGCCGTCAGCCAGAAGCTGAAGGCATTCAGGCGCGGAAACGCCATGTCTCGCGCGCCAATCATCAATGGCACGAGGTAGTTGGCAAAGCCGAACAGGATGGGCATGGCCACGAAGAAAATCATGGTCGTGCCATGCATGGTGAACATGCGATTGAATACCTGCGGGGAAACAAAATCGTTGTGCGGGCGTATCAATTGGATACGGATGATGGTCGCTTCAATGCCGCCGATGACGAGAAAGAAGAGGGCGTAGAGGATGTACAGAACCCCAAGCCGCTTGTGATCAACCGTGGTCACCCACTCATGCAACGTTTGAACCCATGGCCGACCCGCGGCTTCGGCAGTTTGAATGGCTATGGCATCCGACGACATTGCTGATCTCGCTCTCTTTCTCTACTGCAGGGTTTCGACATAGCGCACGAGCGCATCCAGTTCGGTGTCGCTCAACTTCATTGCCGGCATGAGAGATCCCGGCTTGATGGAATCCGGGTTTTGAATCCACAGCCGAAGACTTTGCGAGTTGTTCTCCGCTGCGCCTGCCGCGATCGTGCGGCGGCTCATCAGGTGGGTTAGGTCCGGACCAAAACGACCAGTGCCGTTTGTACCATTGATTGCATGGCAGTTCAGGCACGCAGTTCTCTCGAAGACACGTCTTCCCGCGGCTTCTTTTTCATCTTCATTCGCCGGCTGTTGTTGTCCGCGTATCCAGACCTTGAAGTCCTCCGGACTATCTACGTACACGCGCAATAACATCTTCGCGTGCTGCGTCCCGCAGTACTGCGCGCATTGGCCAAGAAATAGACCAGAATCGTAAGGATCGAGCCACGTTTCGTTCACGCGATTCGGAATCAAGTCTGTCTTTCCTGCAAGCTGAGGTATCCAGAAACTGTGATCTGTGTCGGCGGACAGCAACTTCAAGAATGTCGGTGTGGGATGCGCAGGGTCGCTCACGGGAACATGGAGCTCATTCGCAGTGACGATGCCGAGCCCGGGATAGCGGAATTCCCACCAAAACTGGTGCCCGATCGCGGTCACCTCTACCGCCTCCGGAGGCTTGGGCGCGTCCTGGATTGCGTGAATCACTCGTGCCGTCGCCAGAAAGAGGACAACCACGATCAGAATCGGGATGATGGTCCAGGCGAGTTCAATCTGTGTGCTTCCATACACTTGCGCAGGCTCGCGCTCTGTGTCCGTCACTTTGCTACGGAACTTCACGACGGCATAAGTCAACAAGCTGAAGACCACCAGAAAAATTACTCCGGTGACGCCTAGGACGAAGTGAGAGAGATGACGGATCGACTCTGCTGGAGTTGAGTGTGGGTCGAAAATGCTGGGAACGAGGTTGCCGTGCGGACTTGCGGTGCACAACCCTGCGGCAAAGAGGATTCCGGTCAGGAGAGCAAGTATTCCCGTGGTCCGACCGACAACCACTCCCCAATCCGTCTTGTGCGTCGTCCTGTGCATTTTCCTCGGTCCTGCCATGCCGTGCGAGGCTGGGCTTTCGCGCAAATCGTTCTGGACTCCTGACCGCGATGTTTCACGATGAGCAGCGAACGCCGTTTTCCAGTCAAGTATGTGCAGACCCATTGCAGGAAAACACTGAATCGCAGATCTACGCTAGAAACTCGAGCTGAACGGCCGCCGACGCGAGCCACGCCGCATTCGGGCGCCACGCGGCTGCTTCAGGCAGGTGCACCCCGTGTTCCAATCCATTGCTTTCTGAGCACGACCATTTATCTTGTTTCATTGGAGCCGTTTCCGGCGGAGACCTCGGCTAGGCAGTGAAGGGAGCAAATGGGCCTGCGGTCATCGGATTGACGATCTCGTCAAAGCCTTGGCTGACCGAAAAGTGATCCGCTCGCGGGGCGTTGAGACTTGCGGCTCATGTGGCAGGTGATCGCTGCTCGCCTGCGATTGACAAGTTTCAATTAAGGTTTCCACCTCAATGTGCTCACAGGATGAAGGCGGCACAAGTTCAGGCGCAATCGCTACGCAAGTTGCCAACAACTCGCCCAAACCGTCGAAGCCTCGTCATCCCTTCGAGTCACGCACCGGCGGCCCATCCCCAACAACCGATTGATAAGAAACGAGATGCAACGTAGTCCGCGCTATCGACTCGTTGGAATTGTGCATGCTTCAAGGAAGTCGATGCGGGGATGGATTGAGTGCGATACCTACGTGGGTGTGCGAGATGTGGCGCTCCTGTTTTGTGCGCCTGACTCGCACGCAGCCACATGCAATCTCAAACGAAGCCGGGCTCGACTTTGACACGTCGAGCGCAGATGCCCCGGAAGCCGGAAGAAATCCGCATTCGACATCGGAACGGAACAGGACGCTCCACGACCGGAAGAATCGTCTTCCTGCTGCTTTTCCTGCTATTTGCCATCTGCTTGTTCGCGATAGGGTCGTGGGGGAAACAGCTTAACACCACCACCGCTAAGGTCGAAGGAACAGTGTTTATTCAAGACTCTGCAGGGGACCAATCCTTTGTGGCTGGCGCGTCAGTGAAATTGAGCGGACCAGCCACTTTCGAAACTGAATCGGACGAGAACGGCAAGTATGTTATTGCGGCCGTGCCCCTTGGGACCTACACGATCGAAGCTGTTTCGCCCGGTTTGAAGGCTGTACAGGCAGTGCACGTCGAAGCGAGGGAGGCCCGCGTTCCTCTCGAATTGAGACCCATTGAACTCACCAGCTCTGTGGTCGTAACACCCGATCCGGCGGAAACCAAAGACCCTGCTCCCTCGGAAACAATTTCCGACAAGACTTTACGCGATGCGCCCAATGTGAACGAGCGGTTTGAAAGCTCACTTCCTCTCATTCCTGGAGTTGTTCGCGGGCCGGATGGACACGTCAATCTCAAAGGTACTCGCAATACGCAGAGCGGCGCGCTGGTGAACAGCGCGAACGTTACCGATCCCGTGACTGGCGGTCCGGCAATCAATCTTCCGATTGATGTGGTGGCGTCGGTGCAGGTGATTTCCAATCCTTATGATCCGCAGTACGGAAAATTCGCCGGTGCAGTCTCCACAGTCGCGACAAAGACCGGCGAATATGACAAGTTTCATGTTTCCATCCAGAACTTCATACCCCGATTGCGGGATCGCGACGGCATCATCGCTGGCATCGGCGCCGCCACACCACGCATGATGTTCACCGGGCCGATCGTGAAGGATCGCATCGCCGTTACACAGTCCTTTGAATACCGCTTTGTGCGTACGCCGGTGAACAGTCTTCCACCTCCGGCGCGTGATACGAAACTCGAGAGTTTCGATTCCTACACGCAGTTCGACTTCATCCTCACTCCGAAGCAGACAGCTACGGTTTCGTTTGCGCTCTATCCGCAGAAGCTCGACTTCCTCGGCCTTAACACCTTTACGCCTCAGCCGTCGACGCCGGATTTTCATCAGCGCGGCTATCAAATCTACGTTCAGCATCATTTTGTCATCGGCCAGAGAGGACTGCTGAATTCGCAGTTCAGTTACAAGCGCTTTAACGCCGACGTCACTGCGCAGAACGACGATCCGTATCGTCTGCTGCTCGAAACTACCGAAGGCGGTTTCTTCAATCGGCAGGCGCGTCGCACCTCCCGTACCAGCTGGCAGGAAAACTATCAGTTTGCGCCCCGGCGGTTCGCCGGTTCGCACCAATTCATGGTGGGCCTGAGCTACGAGCACTCCGACTACGATGGCCGCCAGACGTTCCTTCCGGTAGAGATTGACGGTGCGTCGAACAAACCTGTGGAGCGTATCTCCTTCACTTCGCCAACGTCATTTCGTATTGGTCAAAACGAGACGGCCTGGTTCGTGGGCGACCAGTGGGCCATCATCCCCCGCTTCACCGTGAGCTTCGGTCTACGCCTCGACAATGACACGATCACAAGCTCAACCCATCCGGCTCCTCGCGCGGGTTTTCTGCTGGCACTGACCCGGGACGGAAAGACACTGCTGAAGGGCGGTGTCGGCCTGTTTTATGACCGCGTCCCACTGATGGTTCCTACCTTTCCTGACATTCCAGAACGCACCGTAACTTTGCTCGGCCACGATGGTGCGGCGCTTACTTCCCAGCACTACCAGAACAAAATAGTCGGCGAACTTCGAAATCCTCGCAGCACCTCTTGGAACCTCGAACTTGATCGCCAAATTCTTGGGGGACTGTTGCTGCGGATCGCCTACGAGCAACGCTACACCGCGAATGACTTCGTTGTTTCCCCGGTTTCCACCGGAACAGCGGGAACACTCCAACTTTCCAACACGGGCGATAATTCCTATCGGGAATTCCAACTGACGGCGCGCTATCAGGTGCGTAAGCACCTGCTGAACGCTTCATATGTCCGATCCCGCGCTTTTGGCGACCTCAACGATGTCAATCAGTTTTTTGGGAATCTCGCACAGCCCGTCATACAGTCCAATGCTCGCGGGCGACTGTCCTTCGACGCACCAAATCGTTTCCTACTTTGGGGCACCCTCGTCGCGCCATGGAAACTAACCCTCGTGCCCGTATATGAACTGCACACGGGATTTCCTTACTCCGTCCAAAATGAGTTCCGTGCATACATCGGGCCGCGTAACGTCGATCGTTTCCCACGCTTTTCTTCTTTTGACGTCCAGATCACACGCCCGATTTCGCTGCCGTTGCGCGAGAGGCACCTGCACGCTCGAGTAGGCGTGGGGGTCTTCAACCTTTTCAACCACTTTGATCCGCGAGACGTGCAGAACAACGTTGCTAGCGTGCGGTTCGGTGGGTTCTTCAACTCGTCGTGGCGTGAATACCGCGGCAAATTTGTTTTGGAGTTTTGACGATGAAACATTATTTCCTGCTGACTGCTTTGTTTCTCCTTAGGACATCATCCGTCGTTGCAGCGGATGATTCCGGGCCGCTTCCGACGGCTGAGGAAATCGTGACCCGAATGGGCTCTCGTGACTTCCAACGGCAAGTTTCCATGGAGGGATATGCCGGAATGCGGCGGTACGTACTCGAGAACCAACATCTCCACAAACGCGCCGAAATGCTCGTTCAGGTGCAGGGTGACCGTGACGGCACCAAGCATTTCGACATTCTGTCCGAAGAAGGGTGGAAAGCAGCGCACAAGCACGTGTTGCGCAAAATGCTCGAATCGGAAAGTGACACCTCACACCCCGACATGCGTGCGAAAACGAAACTCAATGCCGAGAACTATGAGTTCGAGGTTATCGGAACGGAACCGGTAGCCGACCGTACGGCCTACGTCCTGGAAATTAAACCGAAACGAAAGGAGAAGTACCTCTTCCAGGGACGCATATGGGTAGACACCGAGGACTATGCACTCGTCCGCGCCGAGGGTAACCCGGCCAAGAACCCCTCATTCTGGACGAAAAGTACGCATTTCGTGCAGGTGTACCAAAAGAGTGGCCCCCTTTGGTTTCCGCTCTCTACGCAAAGCGTCACCGAAGCCCATTTTTTTGGCACGACGGACGTCAGTATCGAATATTTCGACTACGCCCGCAAAGCCTCGCATCCTCCCGGCAACTTCGTCATGTCCGCAAAGGAGATGCCGAAACCATGAAAGGCGTTAATCAATGTCTGATTCTCGCGGCGGGTAACGGGAGCCGGATTGCATCCGTGTCTCGCGGCGTTCCCAAACCTCTGGTGCCACTTTGTGGCGTGCCGCTTCTCGAGCACGTGCTGATGTCCTCCCAGCAAGCCGGAATTGAGAAGTTTGTGATTGTTGCCGGGTATCGTGCCGACTCAATCCGCAGTTGGCTAAACACCCGATCCCATATCAGCACTTCCCTCACCTTGATCGAAAACCTGCAATACCAGAAAGCCAACGGCGTTTCTGCCCTAGCTGCCAAAGAGGAGTTCCACGACCCATTCTTATTGCTCATGGCCGACCACATTTTCCAACCAAGAACCGCCCAGGCGCTACTGCAGCAGCCACTCGCAGGAGACGAAGTCATTCTTGCGGTCGATCACAAGTTGGATTGCGTCTTTGACTTGGAAGATGCCACGAAGGTCAGACGCAGGGGGAGTCTTATCCTCGAAATTGGCAAAGACCTTGCCCGTTATGACGCACTGGATACAGGGATGTTTTTGTGCAGCCCAGAGCTGTTCAACAGGCTCGAAGCAGCGAAGAAAAATGGAGACTGCTCGCTGTCGGACGGCATGCGCCAACTTGCGCGTGAGCAGAAACTGAGAGCCTTTGATATCGGCGACGCACACTGGCAGGACGTCGACAGCCCCGAAGCCTTGGCTCACGCCGAAAGCATCTTTGATGTGGACTTCCCTGAAAACCTGTTCGCGGAGAGTTTGGTCGATGCTTAAAATCCCATCAAAAGCACAACTTCCGCTTCGTCTCATCGCGATCGCCATGAGCGCAGGCTTCTTTTTTTACCTTATCTGGCGAACTGGTCCCAGCAAGCTTTGGAAAAGCCTCTCCGAACTCGGTTGGGGGATCATTTTAGTGATTGCCCTGGCCGGAGTCTCACACCTTGCGAGGACCTGGGGCTGGCGGCTTACACTCGGTGACGACCAGCATAAGATCTCCTTTTCGCGTTTGGTGGGGCTTAGACTGGGAGCGGAAGCCGCCGGACAACTCGGGATCCTGGGGCAGACGCTTGGAGATTCTGTCCGAGTGTCACGCATGAGTGCGGAAATACCCGTTGCCAGTGGTCTCGCCTCGGTGACTTTCGATCGCGGCCTCTATGTCGTGACGGCGACCGTAACCACGATCGCGGGGATTCTGGCTGCCCTGCCCCTCGTGGGGCTTTCCCGGGCTCTGCGCCTGTATGCGAGTCTGTTCGCTTTTGCACTGATCGCCTTTCTGATGCTGACGTTGTTCGCGGTTCGAAAGCGTTGGCCCGTGCTTTCGTGGAGCGTTCGCAGCATCGCTCGCATTCCCTCTCTCAAAAGTTGGATCGAAAAAAGGTATCTGATGGTGCAGTCCGTTGAGAATGCTCTGTTCGATTTCCATCACAAGACCCCCCAAGCATTTTGGGGAAGTTTTTCTCTTAATTTGGCCGCTCAGTGCATGGCTGTTTCGGAGGTGTGTTTGATCCTCTGGCTGATGGGCGTGAAGATTGGTTTCTTCAGTGCTCTGGTCATCGAAGCGTTGACCAAGCTCGTGAACGTCCTAGGCAATTTCAACCCAGGGAACATTGGAACCTACGAGGGTGGAACCATGCTGATTGGCAAGATGTTTGGCTTAAGTAGTGCGACCGGATTGGCTTTGGGATTATCAAGGCGATTGCGGTCCTTTTTCTGGGCCGCGGTTGGCACCATTTGTTTCATCTTGCTGACGCGCTCACGAAAGCACCGTGGATCCAAGACCCTCGGGAGCACAACCGCAACGGTCGCGACATCTCCCAGAGCGCGAGCGAATTCCCCAAGCAACCGTTCACCGCAAAACGAAATCGTGTTCGCCATTTTCCTCGCCGAAGGAGAGGCCACAAGCAGCCAATTCAGCGCTCCACTCTCTCGAGTCGGCACGCTGCCAATCCTGCTCCGAACGATACTCGCAGCGCAAAAGGCCGGAGCTAGACGCATCGTGGTGGTGGCCGATCCCAACACCAGGCGAAAAGTGCGGCGCGCGTTGTTTTTTACTGGGCGACTTCCCGAATCTGTCGAGTGGATAGAGGTAGCCGCTGGCACATCTCTTTCCCAACGATTACTGCTCATTGCCAATAAGGCATCTAGTGAATGGTTGGTTCTGGTTGACGGAAACACAGCGTATCATCCAACCTTGCTTCGGAAGGCCGGTGAGTCGGGTAACAAACGCACTGCGTTGGCGCTGACGAGCGGCGACAAACCTGCCGGCATTTTTGCGCTGCCAGTGGAGATGATCCGCGATTTCGCAGAACGCTGCCCCACGCAAGCTGGAACGCTCGAGGAACTGCACGCGTCACTCACCGAGATGCAATCCGTCGTTTCCATGCCGGTCGCGGAGGAACAATGGCAGCACGTCAATACTCCCGAAGACCGCCTGTCCGCCGAAAGAAAACTGGATCGCTGGCTGGTCAAACCTACGGACGGCATCTACGCGCGATTGAATCGCCGGATTTCCATTCCCATCAGCCGGCAGCTCATTAAATTCCCGATCACTCCGAATATGGTAAGCATATTCACATTAGGAGTTGGGGTTGCTGCCGCTGGCTTCTTTGCTTATGGCGGTTACTGGAGCACTTTGCTCGGCGCGTTTCTATGCCTCTTCGCAAGCATCCTGGATGGGTCCGATGGAGAGGTCGCTCGCATGAAACTCCAGGAATCCGATTTCGGTTGCTGGCTGGAAACAATTTGCGACTACGCGTTCTATCTCTTTCTTCTTGTCGGCATGACCATCGGACAGTGGAGAAGCTCGGGAACAAGAACGTACCTGGTATAT
>WNFA01004013.1_pt1 | contig 12269 bp, 10 predicted proteins | sample 5400481 | NCBI WGS metagenome assembly WNFA01 (sample SAMN13153340, study PRJNA577476) | soil metagenome | isolation source: 120 cm saprolite under Douglas fir tree site 2 hole 1 replicate 2 | place: USA:California | collected 2015-04-18
AGGGACCGCTTGGGACGATCACTGCCCCCGCAGCGTCTACCACTTACAACTATTCGAGGACGGTAACGGCACCGTCCGGGACCTGCTCTACGATCCCGAATACGGCGGCAATCTCTGAAACTTCGCAGTCGTCGAGAAAGTCGGTCACAGTGTGCGGCTGGAGTCCACTGACGGTCGTTAAGACGGCCAAAGCCGCATTCAATTCAAACATCAACAAGACTGGGCCCGCATCACCTGTAGAGAAGAGCGGTTCTTCCACGCTCAACTACAACATCACAGTGACGGAGAGCGGCTGGAACGTTGCCGGCACGATCACTCTTGCGAACCCGAACTCGGTGCCGATAACCGTTAGTATCAGTGATCCGCTATGTTCCGCGGCCAATTTCACAGGAGTGATCGTGAGCGCGAATCCTTCAACGACTCCCCCTATCTCCTACACATGCAGTCTCACCTCAGCACAGGTCATGGCTCTGCCTGCTTATGGCGGGACCAATACCGCGGGCATTACCTGGGCGGCAAACGTGTTTGTTCCGGCGGGTTCGGCCTCGAGTAATTCGGCCGGTTACAACTTCCAAACACTGACTATCACAGACGCGTTCAATGGCGCCAATCCGGCTAAGACTCTGGGGACGGTTGCGCCAGGTACCGCATCGAAGACGTTCACCGATTCTTACACGGTGATGGTGACTGGCGGCACCTGCGTTCCATATCCAAACATTGCTACGATCTCTGAAACCGGCCAAACCTCCAACAAGACGGTAACCGTCTGCAATACGGCGACCGGCGCGCTGACTATGGGCTTCTGGCAGAACAAGAACGGCCAGGCCATCATCACCGGCGGAGCGTCCTCGAGCGGGGTCTGCAATTCAGGCGCCTGGCTGCGGCTGTACGCGCCCTTCCAGGATCTGAGCGCAACCGCTTCCTGCTCACTGGAAGCCACCTACGTCTACAACCTCATAAAGGCCGCGAATGCTTCCGGGTCCTCTATGAACGCGATGCTCAAAGCGCAGATGTTAGCTACATCACTCGACGTCTACTTCAGCGATCCGGCGCTTGGTGGAAATAAGATCGCGGCAGCCCAGCCAATCGGCGGCGAGAAGATCGACCTGACAAAGGTCTGCGTCATGATTGACAGCTCGACCGGCACCGGGTCGTGCTCTGGCAACACCGAAAGCACGAGCGGCGCGTTCGGAGGCGCAACTAGCGGAACGGTTTCGTTCCTGCTGACTTATGCGGCCGGCCAGTCGAATTCTGGGGGGAGTGTCTGGTATGGCCAAATCAAGACCACCCAGGGTTTGGCGAAGAATACGTTCGACGCGATCAACAACCAGGCAGCGTACATTGCTCCATAGGCGCTCGGTGCTTCAATAGCCAAGGCCGGCCCCGAAATTGGGCCGGCCTTTTTTTTGGCAACCAATTCGAATTGACTTATGGCGCAGTGAAGGTGGTGCAGGCAAAGGTCGAAGCGCTGCTTCCGCCGGCGAAGCTCTATGATCCCACGGCGGAAACATTTTTGCCGACGGGGAGCATGGGAGCTTTACGCTCCAATCACACGGCGAGTTTGCTCCCCGACGGAGCGGTGCTCGTGACGGGAGGAGCCGGCAGCGGCGGGGCGACAGCCGAGCTGTACCGGTAGCGCGAGCCTCTTAAGCGGTAAGCGTCGGATTTTAGGGAGCTTTTGGCTCCTCTCGTAGTTTCCAGACCTCCCAGCCGGACTTTCTATCCCCTCGTAAAGCTACAACTTGGCGCAGCCGCCCTTTCGGGCTAATGTGCTGGACCACGGCATATTTGGTCGCTTCGCTCTACGAATGCGGTTCAAACACATGGACCAACGCATGCCAAAACAGTGCAAATGCATGATGCAAGACATCGGAAAAACCTAGACGAACCAACTGATTCACCTGTGATATTCTCTTGCGCATTTCGCAGGATGGAATGGTTCGTGCGCGTATCATGGAGGAGCGCAGGGAACGAGCAGAGCCTGTACACCCGTTGCTATGATCGACGATCCAGTTCTACTCAACGATTGGCACGTTGTTGCCCAATCTTCGGACACGAGAACAGGAGAAGTCCGGGCGGCGCGGCTTCTCGGACAGGATCTTGTCCTCTGGCGGAGCAACGGGGGACTTTGCGTGTGGGAAGATCTTTGCCTCCACCGTGGCGCGAGGCTTTCCGGCGGCCGCATTCAAGATGGGTGCCTGATCTGCCCGTACCACGGTTGGAATTACGATGCCTCCGGGCGATGCGTGCGGATTCCCGCGCATCCCTCACAGCCTCCACCAACGCGTGCGTGTACTACCGCGTATCACGTCACGGAAAGATATGGTCTGATTTGGGTGTGCCTTGGCGCACCAAAGAGAGAAGTACCCCTCTTCCCCGAATGGGATGACGCTTCGTTTCGAAAAGTGGGCGCAGGTCCCTATCTTTTCAGAGCCCACGGCCCTCGTGTAGTCGAGAATTTTTTGGACGTGGGGCACTTCCCGTTTGTTCATGCAGGCTTTCTCGGTGATCCTGGCCACACGGAAGTTGGCGATTACGAGGTCGAGACCACATTGGACGGAATCGTGGCGCGCGACATCGGCGTGTGGCAGCCGGACCCCGACGGCACCGGGCAATCGGCTGAAGTGAAGTATACCTTCCGGGTTCTGCGGCCCTTAACTGCCTATTTTCAGAAGACTCATCAAGACCAAAGGTTCTCCATCTTCAGTTGTGTGACGCCAGTGGACGAACTCGTGAGTGTTGCCTGGCTGATTATGGCACTCAACTACGCCTCCGAAACGTCCGATGAACAACTGCGAAGCTTCCAAGATGTGGTCAGCCGGCAGGACATTCCCATCGTGGAGTCCCAGCGTCCGGAGTTGTTGCCGCTGGATTTGCAGGCAGAATTGCATCTGCGTTCAGATCGCACGGCTATCGCTTACAGGCAGTGGCTAACAAAAATCGGATTGAAGTACGGTACCGCTTGAGCGCCTTTAGCATGACCTCCGGGTCTACGCCGCCCCAATCGGCGCGCTGGTTTGTCCCAGGTGATTTGGACGGATTCTTCGGACTGTTTTTCAGCGGCTTTCCCGATTTGCTTCTCATCGCGGGGTTAGCGCCACTCTGCGGGTTACCTCTGGAATTGGTTTCCAGCCGCATTATGCCCGCGGTAGCGTTCTCGATTCTCATCGGGAATCTCTTTTACGCCTGGCAGGCGCACCGTTTGGCCGAGAGAACGAGCCGGACAGACGTGACCGCGATTCCCTTCGGCGTCAATACCCCAACCATTTTCGCGTACGTGTTCCTTATCATGCTGCCCGTTTACCTGCGAACGCACGACTCACAACTCGCCTGGCACTTGGGCGTGTTTGCGTGCTTTCTGAGCGGCATTGTGCAAACTGCAGGGGCGTTTTGCACGGACTGGTTGAGACGTCACACTCCGCGTGCCGCCCTCTTGTGCCCCTTGGCTGGCATCGCTATCGCCTTCCTATGTTTGGGATTCGTCTTGCGAATTTTTCAGACTCCCGAACTGGCGCTTTTGCCGACTGTGATTATTCTCTCGGTTTACGGATCACGAATACGCTTGCCTTTCCGCATGCCGGGTGGTCTGCTCTGCATACTCGCCGGCATAATTCTTGTTGCGCTTCTGAGGGCGCTCCACATCTATCATCTGCCGGCGCCTCCGCCGCTGGTCGCTCTGGGCATACACTTGCCACGGCCTGTCAATCTTTTCGAATTCCTGCGTCATGGCGAAGGCTGGGAATATCTTTCCATCATTCTGCCGATGAGCGCGCTGGACACAATCGTATCGCTGCAGATCCTGGAGAGCGTCAAAGTAGCTGGAGATGACTATCCGACGCGTCCATCGCTGCTGGTAAACGGACTGGCGACTCTGGGCGCCGCGGCATTCGGCAGTCCGTTTCCAACGACACTTTATTTTGGGCACATGGCCCACAAAGCGTATGGCGCTCGAGTGGGATACTCCATCCTCAACGGAGTTGCCACGCTATTGATCTGCATAACCGGATTGATTTCTCCTATCCTGCATTTTGTGCCGCTGGAAGTGGTTGCGATCGTGATCGTGTGGTTTGGCCTGGTTATGGTGGCGCAGGCCTTTCAAGAGATTCCTAAATCGCACTGCATCGCCGTCGCATTTGGCTTACTTCCGATGCTAGCCTCTTGGGGATTGCAACTCGTCGATTTGGCGCTGCGCAAGGGGGGATCGAGTCTGCTCCAAGCCGCGCCGAAGTTTGGGGAGGAACTCGCGATCTATGGGCTGATCGCGCTCAGTCAAGGGGCGCTTCTGGTCTCCATGGTTTGGGCAGCGGCGCTCGCCTACATACTCGATCGGCGCTTTCTTCCCGGGGCTGGATGGTTGCTCGCGGGAGCCGTTCTCTCTTTTTTCGGTCTCATCCATGCATACGATTTGAGTCCCGCGGGAATCGTCAACAAGTTGGGGATCTTCGCCGCTCCGGAATTTGCCTTCAGCTATGCAGCTGCTGCCCTGTTCCTGGTGGGGTGCCACTTTTACAATCGGCGTTTCCCGTCGGCTGCACAAAACTCGGAATCCGTGTGATCCAAACATGGCGCAATTCTTCGTCAAGTTCGGATCTTGCGGAGAAGAAATCGCAGCAGGCCAAGCGGCGAGGGCATATTGCCGACGCTGAACAGGTTGCGGAAAAAAGCAAAACCGTGTTAATCCGAGGCCCGCTGCGTGCCGGGGAATCTCTCTTTTCCTGGCTTTTAAGAACACAGAGATCCCTCACTTCGTTCGGAATGACAATCCAGGGGATTTTTCCGCCATCTGTGAAGCCGCGACCCACAAACCGTTTCGTTTTTCCTCACCAACGCGCCTGGCAGGCTGCAGAAAAAGTCGTAAGGGTTGTGGGTCGTGACTTTAGGCACGACAAAACGCTTTGTCCTCTTCAGGGGTTTTAACCCCTGAAGGCATTCCTCGCGGCCTCTTAGGGCTGCGCCTCGATTTCCGGTTGGACAACGAACAGCAGTATGATACCGATCACTGTAAACATGCGGAAGGCAGCATCCTGGCCGTTCCAGATCTTCGACTGCCACATCAAGAACCACTCCCCGCCGACGCTGAGAAAAACGACAAACCACATCAGTAAGCCGAACGTCAGGGCTGAGATCGCGACTCGCTTGGCCTGATGAAACACGATTGCGGTTTCGCGCAATGCCCGCGCCATCAGGAATCCGCCCAGCCAACAGAGGATCATCGTCAGCGCTTCCCAGGCGATAATCAAAAGATAAAAAACCGTGTGCCACGCAGGCGAGTTCAGCGCGCGCCACATGCCGCGGTTGCCGGGAAACGTCGAGTCCATCATCAAAACGTGCCGCACAAACTGGTAGTTCGAATCGTAGTCCGTCGTGTTGTTCAGGACCACGAGCGAATAAAAGATCCCTACGGCGAAGACCAGCGCCAGCTTGGCGAGACGAACTGTCATGGTTTTCCTTTTTGGGGCGGTTTCCAAGCAGGGATCTGAGAAAAGGTCTGGAAGTAGGCGATGAGAGCGCTGATGGTCTTATCGTCGTAAACGGGGTTGCCAGGCATCTGGGAGTGAGGATTCCTTGCTTGTGGGTCGCGCACATAAGCGGCGAAGTATTCGGGAGAAGCCGTGGCCCACGCCGAGAGCACCAACCAGGGCACGCCGGATTTCTGCCCGCCTTCGCGGCCCATGTTATGACAACGGAAACAATTCTGTTCAGCGATGCGGTAACCCGCCCTCACCAAGGGTGCGGCGCCACGGGGCCCACGCGGAACGATCGCGCGGAAGACCGCATTCTCATCACGCAACTCGATCCTCACGACTCCCCACGGAATTTGCGCTTCGTCGGCATGCGAGAATATTCTGAAGCTCGGCGTGAAATTGGGATGCGAGATCATATACGGTCCCATGTCGTAGCCGTGGCCCTCCGAATCCTTTGGCCAACCTGATGGTGGTTGTCCATTTATCGTGAGCACGAGTAGCGGGTGGTGAGCGGCGGCATAATCACGCGGATAATTCGCGCGATACTTGTCATCGCATATTGCGACTATCATGTCCGAATGCGGCGCCGCACCCAGAAATCGGGTCAATTCTTCCAGTTGCACGCCGCTAATCCTCGCTGGGCGGGTGAAGTTGGAGTCATCCGTTACGGTGTAGGTCACTTGAGGTAAAGCGAGCAGATCTTCGCGTGTGATGTAGCGCGTCGCCCCAGGCGGCAGCCCAGCAAGGTCCCCTCCTACCTCGAGATCAGAGGGTGATTGTCTTTCCGCTCGCAATTTGGTGATCGCAACAGAACGAGCCGCTCGCAAGGCCGGCGCGTCCCGCTGTTTCGCATAATCAAGCGCGATCCCGCTGGTCAAAAGGAGGCCGACGGCAGCCAGCGGCCCGATGGAAAGTGGTCGCATGGCCCATCCTAGCGCACAGCCGCACGCACGCAAGCGAAAAGCTCGCCGCGGGACGTGTATGCTAAAGTGCTTTCGCGTAAACGGACGCGGGCTCCACTTTTATACTGAACGTTTGAAGTGAAGCGTCGAGCCCGCCGGAATGAAGACAAGGGAACTGGGATCCATGGCTAAGGGAACAGAAGCGCGCCTCCAGGAGCTAGGGCTGGTCCTGCCCGAGCTGCCTCCGGTTGGCGGCAACTATCTCCCGGCAAAGACGGTCGGTCACCTCGTCTATCTCGCCGGAGTAATCTCCACAAACTCCGGCGGCGTGATCACCGGAACGGTCGGGATCGACCGCACGATCGACGAAGGATACGCCGCTGCCCGTGCGTGCGCGCTGACGCAGTTGGCCGTGTTGCAGCGCCACGTCGGTTCCCTCGACGCCGTGAAAAGCGTTGTCAGCGTCAACGGCTACGTGAACGCCGTCGCCGGTTTCCAGGATTCGCCCAGGGTTGTCAACGGAGCGTCGGACCTCTTCGTCGAACTGCTGGGTGAAGCGGGCCGGCATGTGCGCGCAGCCATCGGTGTCTCCGCATTGCCGCGCCACGCGCTCGTCGAACTGCAAATGACAGTCGAGGTGGAGGGAACCTGATGGCCGAACACGGCCTACGCGCGGAACCAACCCATTCGCGCTGGAACCGCGCGTTAAAGCCGAGGCTGAATATTGCTCCGGGCGACACTGTGCATCTCGAATGCGTGGACTCGAGCGGCGCGCAAGTTCATCCTTCCATGACGCTTCCGGAGTTCCTAGTAATTGACCGAGGCCGCATCCACGCGCTTACGGGGCCAATTTTCGTGGAAGGCGCAGATCCTGGCGACGTCCTTCAGATCGACGTTCTCGAAGTCACGCACCAGGGCTGGGGTTGGTCCAGTGTCATTGGCGGCCTCGGTTTTCTCAAAGAGCGCTTTGCCGAGCCCTACCTTTTCCACTGGCACCTCGACGGCGCAGTAAGCCGCTCGCTCGTACCCGCGGTCGTTCCGCTGCGCCCGTTCTGCGGCGTGATGGGCGTGGCTCCGGCCGAGGATGGCGAATTTCGCACCCGTCCACCGGGGCCATTCGGCGGCAACATGGATGTGCGGGAACTGTGCAGCGGTGCGACGCTGTATCTCCCGGTTCTAAATCCCGGCGCTCTGTTTTCCGCGGGCGATGCCCATGCCGCGCAAGGTGACGGCGAAGTATGCATCAATGGGATCGAGTGTCCGGCGGACGTGACCTTGCGTTTTCACGTCCACAAGAATCGGCCTCTTGCAGGACCCATGGTTGAAACAGCGTTGTCACGAGAGCAAGACGCGGAAGCGGACGAGGGTTCCTGGATTGTGGTCGAATCGGCGACGGATGCCTCCACTGCCGCGCGCGCAGCGACGTCTCGCATGATCGATTTGCTCGCCGATCGTTGGGGGTTCAGCGAAGTTCACGCCTACCTGCTTTGCAGCGTGGCCATGAATTTGCGGCTCAGCCAGGTCGTGAACGAACCGATATTCACCGTTTCCGCCGCTGTGTCGAAACACGTGCTGCCGCGAAGGAGACTTTTCTGACCCATGCGAATCAACGACCCTGAAACAATCGCCGAGCTGCAGGCCCTATATCCGCGATACGAAACGGCTCTGGTGACCAACGATGCGGAGACTCTGACGGGGATGTTCTGGGCCTCGCCGCACGTTACGCGCTTTGGCATAACGGAAAATCTTCATGGCATCGGAGAGATTGCCGCTTTCCGAATGGGCCGGCCGCCCGCGAACTTGGCGCGTACAGTCCGCCGCATGGACATCGTGACCTTCGGGCGCGACTACGGCAGCATTACTTTGGAGTTCGAGCGCCATGTGAATGAGGAAACTGTTCGTGGCCGGCAGAGCCAGGTTTGGGTGCGCTTACCCGAGGGCTGGCGGATCGTGGCGGCGCATGTCTCGATCCTCCCCGTGTAGAGCTTTTTTTAGCAGGCCCATTTTCTGGCGGGCTCCCCGCTTCACTTGACGCGTTCTGCGTAAATGTGGAGCCCACACCCTCACTCGAAATTATAATTTTGCACAGATCACCAGGATGCGAAGGAACGCAAATTGTGAGATAAATCCCCATTGAGCCAGGGGACGGGCAGTCGTCTAGTTTCGCTTTGAACGTGGGCTTGGGTAGCACAAGCACTCTTGCCTGTGCAGTCCCTTTGTGGAGCGTCCGACGAAGCACACAGCCAAGAGTGGCTGTGTTACCGGGAAACCAGCCCACTTCCAGGATTCCGTAGCCTTCCAGGTGAATGGAATTGGGAATACAAATAACTGATACCGTTGATCTAAAGAATGGGTTTTCTCTCGTGGCCAATTTGTCGTAAATTTCTTCAAATAAAAAGCGGCCTGAAAGTGGGGCAAAAGGGGGTACCGAAATCACGGAAATTTTGATTTCGGGCCGATGTTTGGGGTTGATTTCGACATTGGAGGTATTAACGAAATGAAATTGCGCATCAAGAGTTCTGCATTTCTTCTCGCATCATTCCTCGCGATGGCGTCCATGGCGGCGCCCTATGCGCGCGCTCAACAAACACTCGGCGGCATCACCGGCACGGTCACAGACGCGTCCGGCGCTATCGTGGCGGATGCGACCGTCACACTGGTTGGCGACCAAACAAAACTCACCCGCTCACAGAACACGAATTCCAACGGCGGCTACCTGTTTGTGAATCTCCCCATCGGCGCCTACACCCTCACCTTCACGCACGCGGGTTTCCAGACGCAAACCGTTCCGTCCATCTTGGTGCAGGCCAATCGCACCGTTTCGCTGAACGCCGAACTCAAGGTCGGCAATGTGAGTGAGTCCATCACTGTCGAAGAAACCCCCCTATTGAACGTGGTCGACACCACCAACGGTTACGTAATGGACAAGCTGGAGATTGATGCGGTTCCTCTGCCCACGGGTTCCTTCACCGCGCTGGCTCTACTTTCTCCGGGTGTGAATGCGGAACTTCAGTCCGGGGCTGGAGCCAATGAAGGACTGGGGAACGCGCCGGTCTGGGCCAATGGCCAGCGGGACACGAGCAATTCGTTCTTGCTCAACGGTGTGGATGCCCGGAGCCTCTTCAACGGCAAGACCACGAGCAACGTTTCATCGTCCCGGATTGTGAATGCCACGGGCGTCAGCACCTCCTCCGCCCTGAGCACCCTTCCGATCCAGAGCAGCGGCTCTGTTTACCTTGCGATCGGCGAGGCGATTCCTTCGCCGCCTCAGGAAACCATCCAGGAAGTGCGCGTGAACACCTCGATGTACGACGCCCAGCAAGGCTCAACCAGCGGCGCGCACATCGATATGAGCACCGCTTCGGGGACGAACAACATTCACGGCAGCGCCTACGTCCACCGCGGGACGAACTGGCTTAACGCCGATCCCTATTTCTACAATGCCGATCCGAATATTCCGCCCAGCGAAAAAAATCCTTCGATGCACCGCTATTCCGCGGGCGGAACCATCGGATTGCCGATCAAAAAGGACAAACTCTTCCTTTACGCAGCCTATCAACATACGCACGCTTCGGACGAGGAAATCGGCATTTACCGGCCGGTCGTGCCACGGGGCCTCGATCCGTCGAATTGCCCCGGAGGGGTTCGGTCGGCCACTTGCTTGGCAACTGTGGGTAACCTCAACAACCTTTCGAGTAGTCTTTTCCTTGAGGATTCGACATTAAATTCCAACATCGGTACTGCTCCTGGGAACATCAACCCGATTGCATATACCCTCTTCAATTACGGGTGTCCCAAAAACTGCATAATTCCATGGGCGAATCCAAATGCCCTCTCCATGAATTCAACGGATTCGGCGCTCATCGAAGCATTTCCGGAGAACGCCGAGGAACCGGGTACAGCCCTTTTCCGCGCCCACCAGGGAGTTGCCGATTTAGACTGGAATCCCAATTCGTCGCATTCCTTCGCTGCAAAGTACTACTATCAACATGACCCGACAATCGCCCCATACGCGTTCTCGTCGATCCAGGGCTTTTCACAGCATTTGGACGCGGGCAGCCAGGTGATCTCCCTCAGCCATACGCAGATCGTAAAGACGAATCTAAGCGTTACCGAAACCTTTGGGTTTATCCGAGAAAAGGCCTATAGCACGGTCGAACAGCCATTTACGATGTCACAGTTCACTAGTGCATGCATGGCCTTGTCGCCTACATCTACCACTGCTGATTGCACGATCAACAATTTCAATTCATCCATCTTCCCCGGGATGACCATAAGTTGGCCTGCCCTTATGGGTGGTGACACCGCTTTCCCCACCTTCCCATCCTATCAGCCACTGCTTAATATCGGCGCCGGGGCGGAGTCCCAGGGAGCGTTCACAGGAGTTTTTCAAAACCGCTTCAATCCTTCCGCCAACGCCATTTGGACTTTGGGGAAGCACACGATTACGCTCGGCGGCAGTTTTGAATATTCCCAGCTCAACACGCGGGACAGAAGAAATCAATTGGGGATGATTACGTCACAGTCGATCAACCAATTCCTCCAGGGTCACCTGATCGACGATTATGTTTACGCCGGAACACTGTTCATGAGCGGGGATCCTAATCGCTACTGGCGCGCCAAGGAAACTGGTGAATATTTCCAGGACAAGTTTCAATTCCGGAGCAACCTGACCATCACGGCAGGGTTACGCTTTGATTGGGATGGTGCTTTAACGGAGAAAAATGGGAACCTTCTGAATTTTGATCCATCGAGCTACAAGTACGATCCGGTGTCGGGCAATATCACATCAACCGGTTTAATTGTCGCGGGAAATAGTCCACATGCGACGCAAGGCGTGAGCAACACGACTCTTACCGGCCGGCAATGGGGTTTTGCGCCACGAATTGGCGTTGCGTGGAGCCCGAAGATGTTCAACAGCAAAGTTGTAGTCCGGGCAGGCTGGGGAATGTACTACGATCGAGGAGAGCTCTACACATATCTCTCGCCGGGCGTTGCGCAGAGCATCACACCGGGCGGACCGTTCGGAATCAATCAGCAATTGCCTTTCGTGGCTACGCAGTTCTGTCCGCCTCTTTTTCCAGGAACTTTTGCACCTTGCACATCCAGTCTCCAAGCCCCTTGGGGGGACAAGCTTCAGGCCCCCCCGTCGGGTAATCCGACCACTATCTCCGCTACGCCAGCAGGTGCTGACTGTGCGCCGTTGCCCAATTCCCACGAGATTGAGGGCGGGTGCATACCCTTCTATTTGGGAGTCTACAGCCGAAACAACAAGCTTCCCTATACGATGAACGCAACGCTGGACATCCAATGGCAGCCGCGCAACGACCTCGCGATTGATATCGGGTATGTGAACGCACTCGGCCGACATGAGATCGTCCCCCTCCCATTTAACCAGGCCAGGATTTCCACACCAACCAAACCTCTTTGCGGGCCAGCGGCCGTATGCGCGAGCCCGTCCACGGCAGGCTTTCCGCAGACCTATACCTATGGTTATACAGTTCAGACCCAATCGGGCTGTTTCTTGTGTAACACGGCGACGTTGCCGGACGGGAGTCCGTACCAATTTAACTCGGAAGGCGGCAACGTGGACGAACGTGTCCCGTACATCGGGTATGCTGGAGAGTCGGAAGCATACACAGCAGAAGGAGTATCGGCGTACAACGCCCTTCAGGCGCACGTGGAAAAGAGGCTTAGCCACGGGCTTCAGGCCGGCGTTTCCTACACCTTCTCGCGCGCGTTTGACGAACAAAGCGCCATGGGGCTTTTCTACAATGGCAGCAATCCGCTGCAGTTGCGGGGCGGCTACGCGCCATCGGACTATGACCGCACGCACGTTTTCAATGTCGATTATCACTATGAACTCCCCAAGTTCCTGCCGGTGAACACCTGGGGGGGCAAG
>WNFA01004014.1_pt1 | contig 12269 bp, 10 predicted proteins | sample 5400481 | NCBI WGS metagenome assembly WNFA01 (sample SAMN13153340, study PRJNA577476) | soil metagenome | isolation source: 120 cm saprolite under Douglas fir tree site 2 hole 1 replicate 2 | place: USA:California | collected 2015-04-18
TCACGGTGATGCCCCGTGGCGCGAGCTCCAATGCCAGCGAGCGCGCTGCCGCGGTCAGTGCCCCCTTGCTCGCGGCGTACAACACCTGGCCCGGATTTCCTCGTTGAGCCGCTATCGAGGACAACAGAACGATGCGCCCACGGCGTTCCCGGATCATCGCCTTAACAATGGGGCGGGCGACTCCCAGAAAACCCCCCACATTAGTGTTGATCACTTGGTCCCATTCGGCATCGTCGGTGAAGGCGAAGAGTCCCGATTGTGCGATGCCGGCATTCAGTACCAGCGCATCGGGTGCACCCATCTGCTCGAGCGCCGACCGGATCGCCGCGCTCACATCTTGACGCTGAGCGAGATCGAAAGAGATGAGAACGGGCTCCAGGCCACCGCTCGCCGTGATGGTCTTCGCCACGGCGCGGGCGGCTTGCTCCCGGCTTCGGTAGTGCAACCACACGCGGAATCCCGTTGAGCCCATCAACACCGCGGTTGCCGCCCCAATGCCGCGACTGGCACCTGTTATGAGGACCTGCTTCGTGGTCATCTGAGGGTCCGGCGGTCTTGAAAACTATTGTTCGCTATATAACATGCCGGCTGACGAAGGTGTAAGGGCCTTCCGTGACTCATCCGCACCACGAACCTGGCCGCCTGGGGGTGGGATTGACGCAAATCCGATGGGCTTGGTACCGATGAACTGTCCCATGTCTGAGCCGCTCACCGCCGACCAAGCGATCCAGATCGTCGATCAGACTCTGGTGAATGAGTTCGAGCTCGAGCCTTCGAGAGTCCATCCCCAGGCGCGAATGCGCGAGGATCTCGGCCTCGATTCTCTGGATGCCGTCGACCTTATCGTCGCCCTTGAGAAGGCATTGCGGGTGGAGATTCCAGAAACGATTGCCCGCGAGATGCGCACCGTGGGCGATGTGCACGCATACATTCGACGAGTCGCCGGCGAGAGCCAATAGCGCGCACTCTGCCTTGACTTGCAGTGAGATTGCCCGATCGCACGATTCATCAGCGGCGGCGTCTCGGCGAAAACAGTGACCCCCAGGGGCTCTCCCTGATTACTTCCGCAGGAATTTTCGCCGGCGTCAGTGATGTGATCGAAGCTTTGCATGCAACCGTCATGCTTTGATTGATCAACTACACTGCGGCGGTACCGTTCGATGAACGATACCGACAACGAAGCTACCTCAGCTCACGTGGCTCTGCATCGCAATCCATTTGGAGCACAATCGGTGCAGCGAAGTAGCGGTTGCAGAGGAGCAGCACGGCAAGCGCAACTGCGGCCATCAACGCTCCGATTGCCAGAGGGGCACGGCTGAGCGTAACCGTGCTTCAGCGGGAGCCCAAAGGCAAGTTCCGTCACGGCCATTTCCTTGGATCGACACATTCCAGGCGCGCGGCCGATGCTTACCGTTAGATCGCACCAATGGATGTGCTATCAGCAAAGACTTTCATGGAGTACGTAGCCTGGATGGCGACGAACTCACCGCACGCCACTCTACTCGACTGGTGGCGACGCCTCGATCTCGCCCTGAAGGACTACGCGGCCTCTCGGAGACTGCCAGCTCATCCGAGGGGACCAGTTGAGGATGCTATCTCTCGAGATCCACAGCTCGGTCCCGAAATCGCAGTACGTTGCGGTAGCTCCGTGAGCAACGCAACGCCGCCGCGCACGAGCCCGATCAATTGATCTCGACGGACGAAGCTGGCAGCTATGCCAAGCAGGCATTTGAGCTGATAGGCATTTTCGGGAAATTGTCTACGAATCGCGCCCGCGGCGCTCCCTAACGGGCGCTTGAAGTGGCCTTTAATGGAATGGTCGTCTGTGCACCCGCGAGTGGGGCGGGGAACGCTTGGGGCCGGCTCTATCGGCTTGCTCGTAGGTTTCGATTCACTGCGTTGACGTCGAAGCCTTCCGGATCGAACACTCCACCGACCCAAGTCACAATCTGATCGTGTTCTTCGTGCTCTGGGTCGCGCATCGCTTCGAGAAAGTTCTCGTAGCCGCCCACACCACCCACGTCCTCTGGAGGGCATGCACGCGCCCCTGCGATGCACAACGGATATTGAAGGCGCTCGTCTGGTGCGAGCACCTTCTCAACGAGCAGCTCGTGAGTCCAGCCGTCTCCGAAATCGTATTCGTAGACGAACCGCTGCCCCTCACCCAGAAGATGCACGAGGTGGACCTTGCGCTCGTCCTCAAGCTGCGGACCGGCGTCTTCATCAACGCGTGGATCACCAATGCGCCGGTCATGCAACGTGAATTGGTGTAGATGAGAGTTCGTCCAGCCCATCGCTTCCTGCAAGACGGCGTGAAGCTTGTCGAGCGTGAAGTTCGAGGGCACGAGGATCCGGCGCCAGATCGGCGGGCGGATATCTTCGAGAGAGACCTTTAGCTGAAAGATGGAGATAGGCGCGGTGGGAACTCGGCGAGGCATCGGTGCCAACATGGCGCTCTGGCGTTAGCGATGCGAGGCATTTCACTTGTTACTGTCAGATTCGTTAGGTTGTTCTTCCCGCCAGTCGCACGTCGCGCAGAGCCCGAACGCTATCCAACCCGTTTCAGGGAAATAACCGGCACCCGTACAGTCGGGCTCCGTGGATGCCGCTTCTTCATCTCGCGATCCATTTGGCGCACAATCGGTGCGGCGAAATAACGCTGTCCGCACCTCGCACACACCCGTGCAGGAACTCCCTGGAAGATGAAGTGTTGCGCCCTCGAAGGACGATAGACGGTGACTAGCTTTTCGCTGCCGTTCAAGGGCGCCCCGCAGTATTCACAGAAGTCCGTTTTCATGACTGTTTGCCAAGAGTATACGCGGTGATGACCCGTAGGTAGCCGGAAGGCAAGAATCGACAGATTACCTCGATCTGGTCGCCCTGAGCTCTTCGGGTTCTTCGAACGACGTAGCAACCTCGGCACGGCGCTTTTGGATCAAGTGCTGGAGGACGCGTTCGATAATGAGTAGGTCCGAAAAGCGAAAACCGAATCGTGCGGAGCTTCCACGGTTCATGACGTTGACCTCCTGAGGAGCTCTGAAGGGTTTGCTCCGTTGGGCGATTGGAAATCGGCGATCCGCAATCGATTGTCGAGTGCAAGTTGTCGCTAGCGATGGCTGTCTTCAGAGTGAAGAAACTCTATTAGCTCGGTCATGTGATTACGGCTCACGTCTAGGAGACCCTCGTAGTAAATACGCACGAGGCCATTCCTCGACTGCCACGGGTTTCTGTAGTGTTGTTCGTGAAGAACTTTCGGTTCCTCAGCCCACATGGCGACCGTTTGATGCTCTGTGTTCCGTTCTTCCCACGAACCATGCATCTCGATAGGGTCAAATTTGGTAACAGAAACGACCCTTCGGCTTGAACCGTGTAGCTTGGTCATTCGCCGGATGACCCCGTTTATGTGCAGGTCGCCGAAACCATAGCCGACGACCAGAAGTCGTTCCGAACTGATTACACAGTCGGCGAATCGACGAAGGTATGCCCCATAAGGTTCAATGAGCAATTTGTCCGGCTTGTTGAGCCCTGTAATCAGCGACCCCTTAACGCATTCGCGCCCCCGCCTGGCTGGGAAGGGCATTCTTGGTTACCCGACTTGCCTTGGCCGCTTGAGGAGTAGAATGCCAGTAAACATCCTCCCATTCGTCTTCATAGGTGAATCGGTTGGGATCGTTCTGGTGCTCTCGGTCGCCAAAGTGAATGCTGCCGTGGAGATGCATCAGCTTGGGGCGAGGTGGCAAGGCCCGTTCGCTGAAGCGCCAGACATGTTCATTCGGAACAAGCTCGAAGCCTTGGTCGCGCGCGGTGATGTTCAGAGCGTGTTCTAGCAATGTGTCATAGTTCAAAGTGATAACGCCCAAGTCGAACGTCTCATCCAGACTACGCCAAAAAAGCTGGAAGTCTTTCCAGTTCGGGTGCCAACTGGCCTGGTTTGATGCCGAGGCAGCAGCGTCGTGAATTGCATCGAGCAATGCGCCGTGCGCGAAAGCTGCAAAGTAAGGGTCGAACGCGGCTCGCAGGTCGTCTGGCGGTCCATCCGCAAACATCGCCTCGACAACCCTAGTCCTGCTCGGTGCTGCTCCGCTCCAGGCATTTCTGAGGCTTTCGATTTCTTCGATCACATGCAAAAGGTATTCAAAGTTAAACAATGTCCCGTAATAATCCCGGCAACGTGAACAGAGTCGAACTGCATGTCTTCGTCGACTCGATCGATGATCCAGGCCACTTCATTACTTCCGCAGACTGCAATGCCCCAATGGCCAATGCTGCAAGGTTTTGCGTCATCGGCATGCCGATGTCAGCAGAGCTCCCTGCACCCACGAGCACAGTCAGAGTAGGTCGAGCGCTCAATGCCTTACCTCCCGTTCCATAACACTTCCCCAGAACACACCGGATCCATTCATCCAACAACCTGTCAATAGCGCGTCCCGACATACGAGCCGTATCCTCCTATGCACTCAAAGCCACCGCGGGGTTTGTGCTTGCGGAGGTTCGAATCGAAGGTGGTCTTCGAAAAGAGTCGACGACAATAGGTGCACCGGAACATGTACTGGATCCCGTTGGCCGCTCGCCTCCTCGGGCGAGTCAATCCGAACGCGGGAATCCGTCGACCCCTTGCGAAACTTCCGGCCTGACTCGCATCGCCGGCTTTTGAGACCTCGACCGGAAACTGAGGCTCGAACTGGATGTCCGTGACGTCTGCGTGCTGGAACTCGCCGGCAACAAACGTTCGAATTCCCGGAGGACTGGAGCCACCCGTGCGATTCCAGCCATAGAAATACTCCCGTGGAGGGCCGTTCTTCCGTTTCATGAACTTCAGTGCGTACGGCTCGACGAGACGCTCGGACTCTTGGTAGATCATCCGAACGAGGGTGAGCCGGCTGCCCGCCTCGAGGATTATGTTGCGAAGTTGGGGCGGGAAGTAGATGTGCTCAGAGGTCCAACCCAAGTCTTCCCCATATCCTTGAAAGAGCGTTTGCAGGTGCGCGACAAAGCGGTCGACCGCGCTCTCAAAGGCCACCATGGAAGCAATTGGGCAGACGACGTAGCGCGTCCATGCTTCGCGAAGCAGCTGGAAGGGTAGGGCAAGAAGCAGGCGAAGCGCAGCCCCCGGCGACCGCGAGTAAATCGTCTTCTGAAGAAAGATCCGGAGGACTTCCGCGGCATCTACCTGTTCGGGACCGAACGCGAGCCAGTGCACGTAATCAAAGAGGTCGGCGACGTGCCGCCTCTGGAGTAGGCATTTCAACTTCGACGCTAGGATCTCCTCGAGGGCAACACACCTAATCGTTCCGACGCAGCTGGCCTTGTCCGAGTAAGGATGGATGAGCGGGCGATCCGCTGGTTGGAGGATCAGCCGTTCGTACTCGCTGACGTCCAGTTGTGCCTTGAGGATGATGTTTCCCGGCTTGCCGTAGAAATCGTGGAAATAGAGCCGCGCTTCGAGCAGCTGAAGATCCTTATCAAGCCTGGACTTCTCCTCGACTCGCGCGCGCTCATTTAAGAAACTGACGCCGGAGCCGGCCGAGACGGCATCGCAGACATCGAGGAGGTGTCGCTTGAGTTCGCCGGGATCGAACCCCAAATCCGTCACGAAGTCGAGGTCGCTGGAATAGCGGGTATTCGGGAAGTAGCCCTTCCGAAGAGCGTTTCCTCCCTTGAGGATGAGGCGAGAGCCGAGCGGAGAGCCGCCGTAAATCTTCGAGAGTAGCCATCCGAAGACGTAATCACGCTCCACATCCGGTGGGTTGACCTGCAGATCCTTCGCGACGGCGTCGATCTCCTCCTTCTGAATCATGTGGCGATTCTACAAGGGGAAGACGTGGGCCGCTGGTGAAGTAGAATCATCCAGCCCCACGTGCGCGCAAAGGCCGCTGGTGGCCGACACACGTCACTAAGACCGAGGCCGCCCGGGTCAGCCTCCCTTGCGGCCTATCCCCGCGGTGATGGAATGCTTCGCGGCGGCGTAGCACGCAGATTGTGACGCTGGGCCAAAAGTGATGAACTCATGACCATGACCGAGAAATCGGCCCCGAACCGAACCACCGCACCCCAGGACTGGAAGGAGCGGATCTTGATCGATCCCAAGATCTGCCACGCAAAGGCATGCATAAGGGGCACTCGAATCGTGGTGGCTATTGTCCTCGACTATCTGGCCGGCGGTGCGTCGGAACCGAGATCCTGTGTCAGTACCCCGTCTTGAAGCCAGAGGATCTCCGCGCCGCGCTGGGATACGCCGCTTGGCTCGCCCGCGAAGAGGAGGAGATGCCTCTCCATACTGAGACGACGCGGTGAGGATAAAGCTGGAGGAGAATGTGTCAGCAAACTCGACGGCTCTTCGACTCCTGCCGCGACTGTTATGCCAAGCAAGAAGTTGAGCGCACGTCGCGCTAGGTCGGAGCGCGCTACGTCATCGGGCCCGTGGCTTATTCACTTCTTTCGGCGACACCCAGACGATGACACCGGCGAGGCTGTTCCGGCTCGTGGATATTTGGACGGGTGCCCCGTAGCAGCGCGGCTCCTCGCCGTGATCAGGGCCGTTGCGGACGCTCCTCCGCCGACGTTCGCCGGTGGAGGGAAGTGGGAAGCTATGCACGACGAGATGGCGGGCTTCTACGAAGCTCGCATTGACGGGCCGCACCGGCGTCATTACCGCCTCTTCTGTGTTCTTGAGCGCGACGGCAAGGACTTAGGACTCGGAGGCCCGAGCGTCGTACTCATTACAGGAATGGACAAGCCTTTCCGCAGTATTTTCAAGAAATCGGATTACGAAACGGCAATGCGGCTCGGCGACGAATACCGATCTCGAGTGCCGCGATCAGTGCTCCGCTAGCGCTTTGCCTGGCGAGCTGCTTTCACGAGAGGTGCTGATTTCCGCCCGACCTGTGGGCGGGTGTTGCGCACAAGTACTAAATGGCACCCGACCGCTGCAGCGACCTTAAGGACCGTGCTCATAGTAGGGTTGCCGTCGGCAACAGTGAGGAGACGTCGGACCATCTCCGGCTTGGCATTGATTCGGTGCGCTAGCTCCGCCTTGCTAATTGCCGCTTGTTCACGCGCCATCTCCAGCGCACGAATGAGCTTGTCTGTTGCGTCGATCTCCGTCCTGGTCTCATGATACTGGGCTGCAAAGGCCGGGTCCTTCATCCGCTGTTCGAAATATCTGTCGAAAGCGGTCCTCCTGGTTCTAGCCATGGCTACATTCTCCGTAACTTATAGGATACGGTCCCTAGTGTTGGGGCGCAACCTGTGGGTGGGTGCTCAATCACCGAATGTCAGTAGATAGAACGAGGTTGAGCTCTTTTTAGAGGGATGTATGCAAAGTCGCCTTGTGAGGCCGGTCGTGATCGCCGCGACAGAGAGGGTCGTCCGTGAAGACTAGCCAGCTCGCGACGCTCGAAAACCTGCGGCTCGCGTGGCGACGTATCACAACGGGCGGCAATCACCAATACAAGGGCCTCTTTAGACAACTCTACGTAGCCTACGAGGTCGCACTCGACGATAATTTGGAGGATCTTCGCAGGCGGCTGCGGGGAACCACATTCTGCCCGCAGCAACCGGAGCGCATTTACCTTCCGAAAAGTTCCGGTCTCCATCGACCACTAAGCCTACTTCACGTCGAGGACCAGATCGTACTGCAGGCTTTCGCCAACCTGGCGGCGAAGAAGCTCCATGCCCGACGAGAGCCCCTCCAGTTCAAAGTCATTTTCAGCAACATCCTACAACAGCATGACAGCATCTTCTTCTTTAAGCGCTGGCAGCAGACCTACGCTGCGTTTCAGCGGCGCATCCTAAAGCACTACGATAATGGGCTGCGCTGGGTGGGGGACTTCGACCTCGCGGCATTCTATGACACCATCTCGCACGAGCTTCTGCTCAAGACCATCTACCCTCGGACGCCGGTCAACGATGACATGGAGTGGCTGCGAAGCTGCCTCGGCACCTGGAGTTCCGAGAAGGCGTCATCACGACACGGTCACGGGATTCCTCAGGGACCAATCGCATCCGACTTTCTCGCGGAATGTTTCCTTCTCCCGATCGATCTGGCGCTTCAGAAATCACCCGGATACACGCGGTACGTCGATGACGTGCGGCTGTTCGGCAAGACCGAGGACGAAGTCCGCGAGAGCGTCATCCATCTCGAGCGTCGTTGCAGGGAGCACGGACTGATCCCACAAACCGGCAAGTTCGCCATCAAGCATTCGGCGAGCGCTGAAGATGCCTTGGGAATGCTGCCAAGCATCGCCGATCCACAACGATCTGCCGGTCCGGACCGCTCCCGTCTCCCCCGAGACCGTGCAAGGGCCTGGTTCATCTCGTCACTTGGAGGCAAGCCCTACCGAGTGCAGGACAAAACACGCTTCAGATACGTGCTGTACCGCGCTGAACCGGATTCGGAAATCCTCCGCCTCGTATGCCGGCTCGTCGCGCACCATCCCGAGCACGCGGATGCTTTCTTCAGTTACCTTGGAACGTTCAACGCGAGAAAGCCGATCATCCGGTTGTGCCTCGACCTGATAGGAAAAAATCCGTACGCTTACGTGCGTGGCGAGGCCTGGCTGATGCTGGCCCGCCATCTCACGACTCCGCGGGCGTTCGACGCGAGGACGCGGAAGACCCTTATCGAGAAGGCTATCGTGCTGGCCAAGAAGCGAAGGCCCGAGAGCTTCATGGAGGCACTCGGCGCATGTCACTTCCTTGCCGTGGCCGAGACGGTGGAGAAGAGGCACTACAGTCGATTTCTGAAGTTCCAGCCCGCGCTTCTTCAGGCATTCGTTGCGGACGTCCTTCCCGATGCCGCGTTCGCTTGTGGTGAAGCAGCCGAAGCCTACTTGCGTGCGAGTGCGTTCGAGCCCGGTATGTCAATCTGCGGGCGTATTCACGCGCTTGGACTTGGCCCCGCGACCTTCAAGATCAAACCTGCGACTCTTCCTTCTCAGGTCCGCAACACCCTTTGCGAGCTTGGGACGATTCCCACATCGGGAGGGCCCGTCGATCCGATCGCCGAGGTTCTACAGAAGCGGTACGGGCTCGCGCCATCGAAGTCGTGGCACGGCTTACTCGGGGCGGAGTACGTCCACGTTCTCGGCCTGCTGAAACAGGCCGAGGCGGCCTTCAATACCAGTAGGTCCTACTGGCTTTCCAGCCAGAACTCTTTCCATCACGCCATCTTCTTGGCCCTTCAGCGACATCTCGCCAGCATTGGTCACGTAGCCGCTTCTACGACCAAGGCGAGGGACGGAAAGCTGATCGACTTCGGAGTCATGCTCCATGCGGGCGGTCCGTTCGCCAAGAGCTGCCCGGTGGTGGCGGACTGCTTCCGTGCAATGAACACGCGTCGGAACCACTTGCCCGTTTCGCATCCCTACGAGAAGAAGACCGAGAAGCGCTCCAAGCACCTGTCCGCACATGAGCGGAACCGGTTCGTCCACGACCTGAGCGCTGCACTCCCCGTGTTCGTGGCACTGATGCCGTAAACAGGTCGGACGCGCCACATTCGTGATGTCCTGCCAGGGTTCTGGTGTGCGCCGATTTCGGAACAGAGGAGTCCTCGGCAGTCCGCGAGGGAGCGCCTCCAAGACGGTGCGCACGACGCACGCGCTTCGTGAGCACCACCAAGCGGGATTCTTCGCCCTTGGTGTTGTTGGTGGCGTTGTCGGCGCCCATGGAGATGTTTACACGCTCACCTGGTTTGCTTCAGGATGGAACGCGGACACATGCTCGTTGTGAAGAAGGAAGACGGCTCGATCGAAGACGCTCATGGGAGCGTCATCTACTTCAGTGCCGACCGCTACATGCGGGACATCATCGAAGGGCACTGCTGCTTCATCTGCGGCGCAGTACCGGGTTCCAAGAACTTTAACGATGAGCACATCATTCCGGACTGGCTCCTCCGGGAATTCAAACTCCATTCGCGTAAGGTGACGTTGCCGAACGGCTCGCAAATCAACTACGCCGGGTACAAGGTACCTTGCTGCCGAGACTGCAACACCGCACTTGGCGAGACTTACGAACGACCTGTCAGGGAGCTTCTCTCGAAGGGGCATGAAGAAGTGTGTAACTATCTCACGAGGAGCGGCCCGTGGCTGATCTTCGGCTGGCTGGCGCTGATCTTCCTTAAGACGCATCTGAAGGACCTGACATATCGGCTGAGGGTCGACCGACGGCAGTCAGACGAATTGATCGGCGACCTGTACGACTATGCGGCGCTCCATCACATCCAATGCTTAGTCAGGGCCCCCTTCACTTCTGCGATCCTTAAGAGTGAAGTCCTCGGGTCTTTCATGACGCTGGCAACACCCTTCGCAAGCGAAATCAAGGAAGATGCCTTCGACTACGGTGATAACTACCACTCTCGCACTGTGATGCTGCGGTATCACGGCACGGCTTTCGTCGCAGCTTTAGACGATTCGGGCGGCGCATTGACGTTTTTCAAGAACAACTTGATGCGGATTACTGCGCCAGTCTTCCCGGCACAGATCCGCGAGGTTCATGCCCACATCGCCTTTCTGTCGGCGAATCTGCAGGAGCGTCCGACGTTTCATTCCGGATTTGATGGGCAGGATTACGTCATCAGCGCTTTTCGTCCGAAGAACCTCAGGTTGAAGAATCCACCGGACCTAAGCCTTGGGAAATTCCTCCTCCAGTCGTGCGCAACGATGTTGGCGAACCACCCCGACCGCGAGGAGGTTACGAAACGCATGCGTGAGGGTCGATGGAGCTTCCTCTTTGACCACAACGGTAATCAGATTGTTGAAGGCTACCGTCCAAAGCCGGCCTCATAACTCAGCGGCCCCACGTCGGTCGCCAGCAATTCCAAACGAGTTCGAGGTCGACAGCCCCGAGAGGCATCTTCACATCCGGGGAAGATGCTGAGCATGTACAACGCCGACTCGCGCCAGTGGCGGATCTACCTCTTCGACGTCGACAAGCGGACGATCGACTTCCCGGGTCGCCGGCCGATTCACCGGCCGGCGCGGCGAGTTCTTCAAGTAGCAGGAGTGGAAGGGCAGGACCATCCTCGTTCGGTACGTCTGGCTCGATCTGTCGCCGACGTCCGCCCGAATGGAGCAATCGTTCTCCGACCGCGGCGGCAAGACGTGGGAGGTGAATTGGATCTGCGAGCTCACGAGGTAGGCACCGGCGCGCCGGTGCGACGAGGGGTAAGCACCCTCACGGTCGGCGACGAGCGCGGTTCTTCTTCTGTTCTCACGAATCATCGCGACGAACGCAGGGAATCCCGTACCGGCAACCGCGTCCCGGACCAGACGGCCATCGGGTTTCCGACCCGAGGATCGGGGTGCGCGAACGGTGTCCAAATCGTGTCCAAAATAGAGGGGCATCACGTCAACTCCAGTGGATTCGCGTGGACTGACTGCCGCTCACAACTCTGGGATCTCTCAGAGGAATCCAGCAATGACGCCCGTCTGCCCGATACGCGACCCCGGGCTCATAACCCGAAGGTCGCTGGTTCAAATCCAGCCCCCGCAACTAGAAAACCTCAAGCCCTCTCGGTACTTACCGAGAGGGTTTTTGAGTCTTCGGGCTCCTCTTTTGAAACTTTGACGGTTTTTTGACGTAAACGCGCACCCTCGATCCGCTGAATGGCGTCGCGCAGATCTTCCTCGGCGACCACGTTGTAGCGCTCGAACACGGCGCGCGTCTTGTGGCCGCTCATCCTCATCACGACCGACTCCGGCACGCCATACCGACGCGCATTGGTGACGAAGCTCCGACGCAAGTCGTGAAACCAAACGCCGGAGAGTCCCGCGGCCTTGCAGGCGTTCAGGAATTGCTTTCGGACGTCAACCCAAGGTTCGCCGGTCTGTGGGTTGACGAACACGTATGCACTACCCAGCCTGCGGGGGATGCCGCGGACTGCCTCCAGCGCCCGCGGAGTGAGGTACACGACGCGCGCGTCTTCGGCCTTGGTGTCCTGAGGAAGCAAGCGGATGACGCCCTCCCTCAAGTCGAGCTGCTCCCAGCGCAAGTCCAGCACTTCCCGCTTGCGCATGCCGGTCTCGTAGGCGACCACAAGAATCGGCTTGAAGCACTCCTCGGCCGCGGCATGGAGCTGCTCGAACTCGTCCTCCGACACCACCGTCCTGCGAACGTTCGGCTTGCGGAGAAGCCTCGCTTTCGCGATCGGGTTGTGGGTGAGCCGCCCGCAGGCCACGGCGTAGTTCAAGATGCGTTTGAGCACCTCGACCTCCCGGTCCAGCGTGGCTGGGCTGGGAGGGGCTCCCCTGCGCGTCTTTTCTCCGAGACGC
>WNFA01004201.1_pt1 | contig 12269 bp, 10 predicted proteins | sample 5400481 | NCBI WGS metagenome assembly WNFA01 (sample SAMN13153340, study PRJNA577476) | soil metagenome | isolation source: 120 cm saprolite under Douglas fir tree site 2 hole 1 replicate 2 | place: USA:California | collected 2015-04-18
AGATCCATGGTCCAGCCTTGCGGCAGGGACAAACCAAATTTCAGAGACATGAACAACTACCTCGATTCTGAGAAAAATGGGAGAAGGAAGTTCTTCCTGATTGGAGCAAACCTGCACGACATATGGGGTGGCCAGCGTCAGGGAACGTGCTGCGTGCCAGGCGCGGGAGTACGCTCAATTGCCCCCAACGCACGCAACATCACCTTCTGCGCCTCGGTCACTCCCTTCATTCCGCTGATATCGAGTCGCTCGTAGAGCCGGTCACGCCGTAGCGTCTGCAGATGCTCGCCGCTCTGGAGATCCCACAGCTGAATGGCATTGTCATCACCGCTACTTGCCAGCGTCTTCCCATCGGGACTCACTTTGAGCGACTGGATTGTCCCTTGATGTCCCTTTAGCACCCTCAGGCACTCTCTGCTCTTTGTGTCCCACCAGCGGAGCATGCCATCACTGCCACCACTGAGCAGCAGCCCTCCGGCCGGACTCCAGGCGAGAGCATACAGGATCGAGCCCGGCTCGCTCCAGGACCGCAGGCGCTCCCCACTGGGTACCTCCCAAATGACAACCTCCCCACTGCCTCTGCTCCCGCCACTACTGGCGAGTCTGGTACCATCAGGGCTCCAGGCCACGCTCATAACCATACCACTGTGCCCCCGCAGTGAAGCTCGCAGCAGGCCCTCGGTGGCCTCCCACAGGCACACGCTGCCATCATCGCCGCAACTGGCCAGGTGCGTCCCGTCCGGACTCCACGCCACACGACGGATCCTGGTTGACTGCCCACGGCCAATCCATCGGAGGGTTCCGGTGGGCACTTCCCACACATGCACCCCCTGCTGATAGCTCGCACTGGCGAGCTGTGTGCCATCCGGACTCCAGGCTATGCCATAGAAAAGGGTGTTGACATGGTCAGTGTCCCGCAAGCTCTGCCGAGACTCTCCCGTGGTGGCGTCCCACAGCCTGACGGCATTGTCCAACCCGCTACTGGCCAGCAATCTCCCATCGGGACTCCACGCCACCCCAAACACCAGGGAGCGATGGCCGCGCAGCAGCCTGGGTGGCGTCAGGCCTTCCACCCCCCAGATGGTCACCAGCATATTCGAGCCAGCACTGGCGAGCTGTGTGCCATCCGGACTCCAGGCGACGTCATAGAGCGAGACCGCGTAGCCCTGCAGGATGTGGACACACTGCCCACGCTCCACTTCCCACACCCTTAAGGTCCCATCTTCACTACTACTGAGCAGGCTGCGGCTATCAGGCGTGAAGGCAATATCGTACACACCGGCGGTATGCCCGTACAACCCCATCCGATAGCTGCTCCGAGCGATATCCCAGAGCCAGATCGTTTGGTCAAAGCCACAACTGGCTAGCAGGTGCCCATCCGGGCTCCAGGCCACCGCCCGCACCCGGTCTGTATGTCCTGAGAGCGTCTGGAGTACACGTCGGCTTCCCTCCTCCCCCACATCCCACAGCTTGACAGTCCGGTCCCAACTCGCGCTGGCCAGGGTGCTGCCGTCGGGAGCAAAAGCCAGTCCCAACACCCAGTTGGTATGTCCCGCGAGCAACCGCACAAAGGTTTCTGACTGCGCTCCCTGTAGCTCCCACAGTCGAATGTCCCCATCAATGCCCCCACTCGCAAGCAGGTGCCCATCGGGACTCCAGGCCAGGGTGAACACCGGGCCGCGCTGGCCGGAGAGCGTCTGGAGGTGCTCGCCCGTGTGGGCGTCCCAGAGCTGGACGGTGGCATCATCTCCGCCGCTGGCGACTGTGCGTCCATCGGGGGCAAAGGCCAGGCACTCGATGTTCTCCGTGAACCAGCTTGTCCAGAGCAGGGTACCGCTCTCGATGTCCCATAGCTTGATGGTACCATCCCAGCTCCCAGTAGCCAGCGTGCGTCCATCCAGGCTGAAGGCGAGGGCCCGCACCGTATCAGTATGCGCCTGCCAGGCCAGGTGCAGGAGCTTCCCTTCTTCGCGCCACACGCGTACTTCCCCACGCCTACTGCCCGCAGCCCAGTACTGCCCGTTGTGGCTGATGGCCACAGCCCAGGGGATATCAAAGGCCTCGTTAAAGACCGTCTCACGCAGGCTAGCCTCAGCAAGAGAGGCATCTTGCATCTCGACCCCTTGCAGAAACGCCCCGCGAATAGCGAGCTGCGACAGGTCCAGGCTGCGTAGGTGCCCGCGCTGCTCGCGCAGCAGTGCTACCAAATTGGCCGGTCCATACCCCTGGGATTCCTGCGCCCGTCTGCGAAGTTGGTCGAGAAGAGACTGCAACACCTCCTCCACCGAAACCGGCCTCAGGGCTGCGTTCTGCAAACGCGCGAGTAGGGGAGCCACGATCAGCCGCTCCTGGGCCTGTCGCACATAGTCCTTCGCGTGAGCCTGCACAAGCCCATGCTCAATCAGGCGTACAAGCCGTCCCTGTTCCATTTCACGGCTCGCCTCCGCGATGAGCCGCATCGTCACGTACTCCAGCACGACTGATTGCAGTGCGAAGCTGCCTGGGCGTTGCCCACGCTCGATCAGGCTGCGCCTGTGCAACCCGTCAACGGCTTCCAGCACTTCTCCCGCAGGACTGGGAACCACCAGCAGAGCATGCAGTTCCTCAATGCTCACCGGCTCGCGTATAATCGCCAGCCAGCAGAGCAGCGTCCGCTCCAGGTCCGCAAGGCGGGCATATTGCTGGTCGAGCAGCTCCCGCACACCGCCAAAGACCACCTTGCCCTGCTCCAGGAAGAGGGCGATCTGGCCATCGAAGAGGTCCACGATGGTCTGAGCGACGATTTTTAGGGCCAGGGGATTGCCCGTGTACGCCTCGATCAGCTGCGCCTGGTCAGCCGCGCTGCCTGCAACCTCCTTTTCTGCCAACAACTGTTTGCACGCGGTGACATCCAGCCGGGCGAGGCGCAAGGCGCGCACGAGCGCCCGGCTGCCCTCCAGCGGGACGAGGTCGCTCGGCTTCTCCCGGCTCGTCAGCAGCAGGCAGCTCTGATGCTCGGTCTCAGCCATCCGGCGCAACAGCCGGGCGTATCCCTCGTAGCCTGCACGCATGTGGCCCGTGCCTTCCCCTTCCTCTAAAAGCGTCTCCAGGTTATCCAGAACCAGCAGGACACGCATGTTCCGCAAGTACTCCAACAGGAGGCCTAGGCGCCGTTCGAGGCCGCCAGACACGTCGCGAAGCGCCTGGGGGGCAAGGCTCTGGAGGCACTCTTCGAGCAGTGCTTCGCAGGTGGGAGCATCGCGTAGGGAGCGCCAGATGACCACCTCGAAGTGCTCTGCCACCCGGTGCATCACCCTCGTCGCCAGCGCCGACTTGCCGATGCCACCCAGCCCCAGCACGCTCACCACCCGACAGCGCTCCTCGACGATCCAGGAGGTCAACAGGGTCTGTTCCCACTCGCGTCCAAAGAAGGTCGTGACGGTGGGCGCGTCACCCCAATCGACGCGCGGCCCACCGCGAGCAAGAGGAGCGAGGACGGAGGTCGTGCCAATGGTCTCCTCGACCGGCTGGGAGACAGGGGACACCTCTGCGTGGGGCAGTAGCGTGCCAAGCCACGCTTCATCGAGCAGCACCTTCTGGCGGGCCGCATGCCAGAAGGTACGGATTTCCTCTTCCTCGCGCCTGAGAGGAAAAGCCTGCTGCTCAACGGCCAGAGCAATGAACACTTTGAGGTGCTCGGCTTTGGGATACGTGAGGCCTGCTTCCCATTCCCCCACCGCCTTTCGGGAGACGCCCAGGTGCTTGGCCAGTCCCGCTTGCGTCAACCCGATGGCCGTACGCAGGGTCTGCATGGCCTGCCCAAAGGCGTAGTCTCGATCGCGGTACGAAGATCCCTTCATGGACGTTTTCCTTCAGTCTGCCCTGCCCCCCCAAAACCGCAGCGATGGGAAAGAATGAGAGGTGGAAATGCCACCTGGAATGCCACCTGATGTCCGGTGACTTCGAAGACGATGACTAGTATACTTCCACTATAGACGATTATCTCACCAAGGGCAAGGTCGTCATGAGCAGCTTGTCAGTAAACAACCGGAAAAGCAAGGCTTGATGCCGTGATGTACCCTCATGCCGCGCTTCTGGAGGCATGACGTGGATGTCGTCTGGGAACCATCACATGACGTACTTTGTCACTCGTAGCAAGAAGGGAGACAGATGACCAGCAGGATCCAGCTAGAACCCGAGGCGCAAGCGTTTGCGGAGGCTGTGGCGAAGCCACCCTTTCTGTTCACCCTTGATCCCCAACAGGGACGGATTGCCCTCGATGAGGCGCAATCGGGCCAGGTGAGCAAGCTGCCGGTCGACATCGAGGATCTCACGGTTGACGACGGCCCAAGCGGCCAGGTCGCTCTGCGCATCATGCGGCCACAGCATGCTCCGGCGGCGCTTCCCGTCATCGTGTACATCCACGGTGCTGGGTGGGTGTACGGCAGCATGCAGACGCATGACCGGCTGATGCGCGAACTGGCGGTCGGAGCCGAGGCTGCGGTCGTGTTCCCTGAGTACCGTCTCTCCCCGGAAGCCAAATACCCGACGGCCATCGAGGAGTGCTACTCGGTGGTGAAATGGGTCGCCGAGCATGGGCGGGAGCTTGGGATGGACCCGGAGCGCCTTGCCGTGGCTGGCGACAGCGTCGGAGGAAACATGACAGCAGCAGTTACGTTGTTGTCCAGAGAGCGTGGGGAACCGGACATTCGGCTCCAACTGCTGTTCTACCCGGTAACCGACGCGGCCTTCGACACCCCGTCCTACCACCAGTTCGCTGAGGGGTACCACCTGCGTCGCGATGCCATGATGTGGTTCTGGGATCAGTACACCACCAACCCAGGCGAGCGCAATGAGATCACCGCCTCACCGCTGCGGGCCAGCACAGAGCAGTTGAGGGGACTCCCGCCAGCACTCGTCATCACCGCCGAGGCGGACGCGCTGCGCGATGAGGGTGAGGCTTATGCCAACAAGCTGCGGGAGGCTGGGGTGCGTGTGACGGCTGTGCGATTCCAGGGGACCATCCACGATTTCGTCATGTTGAACGCCCTGGCCAATACCGCGGCCGCACGTGGAGCAATCGCCCTTGCCACGGCCTGGCTACGTGAGGAGTTCTCGCAGAAGCATTGAACGGGAAGATCTCACCGATTGACCCAACTAACACACCCAAAGGAGTACACTATGACAGTTCTCACGATCCATGAACAGCAAGAGATCGACCGCGCCAACAACTCGGGATTGCAGCCAGTCGTGTTCGTACACGGCCTCTGGCTCCTCTCGAGCAGCTGGGACAACTGGCGCCAGCTATTCGAAGAGCAGGGCTACACTACGCTCGCGCCGGGATGGCCAGATGAGCCTGAGACCGTCGAGGCGGCCAAGCAAGACCCGGAGGTCTTTGCCCACAAGCGGATCAAGCAAGTCACAGATCACTACATTGACGCCATCCATCAGCTCAAGACGAAGCCCGCCGTCATCGGCCATTCCTTCGGCGGCCTCATCGCGCAGCGGTTGGCTGGGGAGGGCGTAGCCGCCGTGACGGTCGCCATTGATGCCGCCCCGTTCCGCGGAGTGCTGCCTCTGCCGCTCTCAGCGCTGAAGTCCGCGTCGCCGGTGCTGGGCAACCCCCTCAACTACACCCGCGCCGTCCCGCTGACCTACGAGCAGTTCCGGTTCGCCTTCGCCAACGCCGTAGACGAGAGCGAAGCTCACGAGCTGTACGAGACCTACTCGGTGCCCGGCTCCGGTGTGCCGCTCTTCCAGGCGGCCACCGCCAACCTCAACCCGTGGACGGAAGCCCAGGTCGACACGAAGAACCCCGAGCGTGGGCCGCTGCTGATCATCTCCGGCGAGCACGACAACACCGTGCCGTGGGCGATCGCCCATGCCTCCTATAAGGAGCAGGAGAAGAATCCCGGCGTGACCGAGATTCGTGAAATACCCGGCCGCGGGCATTCCCTGACCATTGACCACGGATGGCGTGAAGTGGCCGAGATCGCGCTCGCGTTCATCGCGCAACAGCTTCAGAAAGGCTAGGAGTCGCGGCATATCGCTCGTTCGGTCGCGAGTTTCGCTGGTTCTTGCTGGTTTCAATGGATGGATATGCACACGTCCTCCTGGTGGAATGGCCTCGTGTTTCGGGGTCGCCACACATGGGACAGGAGAACGTAGGCAAGATCACCAATCGAAAGGAAAAGAGTGTTATGAGTTCACTTGAAGGTAAAGTTGCTTTAGTGACAGGTGGCAATAGCGGGATTGGCCTGGCGACGGCCAGAGAATTTCATGCCAATGGAGCCAAAGTCGTGATTTCAGGACGCGATCGTGAGACCCTTGAAGAGGTCTCTCGACAATTGGGTCACGATGTGCTGGCGGTTCAGGCGGATGTCACGAAGCTCAGTGATATCGATCAGTTGATGGCTCGTGCATACGAGACGTTTGGCAAACTGGATATCCTGTTTGTCAACGCGGGCGTTTACAAAGGGGCCCCTCTGGAAGAGGTGGATGAAACTGCTTTTGACGAGATGATGAATGCAAATTTTAAAGGAGCGTATTTCACCGTCCAGAAGGCCCTCCCCTTTTTAAATGAGCCAGCATCGATTATTTTCAATGGCTCGGTCAACTCCCTCACGGGTATCGCCAACAGTTCGCTCTATACGGCCAACAAGGGTGCGGTTCACGCGCTTGCTCGGGCCCTCGCGGCGGAACTCATTGGTCGTGGTATTCGTGTGAACACCATCACGATTGGTCCCACTGCGACGCGGCTCCTGGCCCGGTCTGGGTCTTCGCAAGAGATCCTGCAGGCTCAAGATGTCGCGCGTATCAGTCGTTCGCCGGTCAAGCGTCTGGGCCGTCCTGAGGAAGTGGCCAACGTCGCGCTGTTTCTCGCTTCTGATGACGCATCTTTTGTGGTGGGATCAGAGATCGCAGCGGATGGCGGCTGGCTTTTAAATACCATGTAGAATCCTCGCCATAGCAGGCAGCCTGCGGCAGGGTTCCTACAATCGCGGGCTGCTACGTGTCGCCCAGGAAGTTGCGCCCGAGTGGGTCCAGGAAGCACGCAGTAAAGGTATGAGCAATCCTCGCGAGATCTGGCACTATGCCCGACAGAAAGAAACGGCTCTTCATGGAGCATGACCTGCCTCGCCACCTCGTATTGCCTCTGGGAAAATCGGCTCTTCGTCACATGCAGTGATCCTGTAATGACAGAGCTATTTCTTGTCGCTTCTGAAGCCAATCAAGACCTGTCCATTTTGAAATGCTCATGGTGAGATTTTGCTCATTCCACTGCGCATGAGTTGTCTCAAATAAGTACTCTGGAATAGTCTGAGATGCATACATGCCAACAGCCTACCATTTCTGCTTACACTGTGGTGATGCGTTTGATTGCATCCTTCATACCCTCAAGTTTGTACCAACCCTCCTGTCTTCTGCCACTGCTGTGTACTCGGAAAGAGCATTGTGAGGTTCTGCTCCAGATGTCTCCATGTCACGCGCTTCAAGAGCGGCGGTTCAAAAAGAGCAAGATTGAAGAAAAAAATGTGCCATCGGTGTGCTACACTTTCTTTTGAGGTGGGTCTAGCCCTCGACAGAACTGTCTCTCCAAAATGAGACGCACAACGAGTTTTGGCGGATGTTTAACGGATGGATGCTCCGAATAGTCATCTAGAAAGAAGGGAGTGAGCCAATGTTCAAAGACACGAAAGCATTTTCCGGTTTTTCAGTAAACGACGTGCAAAACAGGCATCGTTGTTCTTTCCTACCAACCAGCAGGAAAGGGAGGAGAATAATAACATGAGAAAAGTCACGGTATCACTTATGGTCACACGTGATGGCACCATTTCCGGACCAAACGGAGCAAGGCATGTGCTGCCAATGACGAGCAACACCATATGGATGAGAGGGAACAGGCGATGAGCACTGCAGGATTGTCCAAGGCGCGACTCGGCCGCATGCACGACGTCATGGTTGGCTATGTCGAGCGCGGCGAAGTGCCCGGTCTCGTCACGCTGGTCAGCCGGCGGGGTGAGGTGTATGTCGATGCAATCGGCACGCGGGCGATCGCAGACCCCTCCCTGATGCGGCGCGACACGATCTTCCGCATCTCCTCGATGACCAAGCCGATCACGGCCGCAGCGACGATGATCCTGGTAGAGGAATGCAAGGTGCGGCTGGACGAGCCGGTGGATCGGTGGCTTCCTGAACTGGCCGAGCGCCAAGTGTTGAAGCGACTCGAAGGGCCGCTCGACGACACTGTGCCCGCGAACCGACCGATCACGACGCGTGACCTGCTCACCTTCCGCATGGGCTTCGGACAGATGATGGCGCCGCCGGAGGCGTATCCGATCCTGAAGGAAGCGAATGCGCAGCAGATTGGCATGGGGCCGCCGAGCCCGTCGACGCTGCCTGCGCCGGATGAGTGGATGCGCCGCTTGGGGCAGCTTCCGCTCATGCACCAGCCGGGTGAGAGGTGGATGTACAACACGGGATCCGATGTGCTAGGCGTGCTGATTGCGCGCGCCTCGGGTCAGCCGCTTGAGACGTTCTTGCGCGAACGCCTCTTCGAGCCGCTCGGCATGAAGGACACCGGTTTCAGCGTACCGGCGGCATCGCTCGACCGGCTGGCGACCTGCTACTGGACTGATCCCAAAAGCGGGGAACTCAAGCTCTATGACAATGCCGGGAGCAGCCAATGGAGCCGCCCGCCTGCCTTCCCGTCGGGAGCTGGGGGACTGGTTTCGACCATCGACGATTATCTGGCCTTCGGCCAGATGATGCTTTCCCAAGGCAAACACGCAAGCTCGCGCATCCTGTCGAGGCTTTCGGTCGAGACCATGACAACCGACCAGCTGACGCCCGCGCAGAAGGCGGTGTCCGGCCTGGTCCCTGGCTACTTTGACAGCCACGGCTGGGGGTTCGGCGTGTCCGTGGTCACCAGGCGCGACGACGTGGCAGCGGTGCCTGGCCGGTACGGCTGGGACGGCGGCTTGGGCACCTCCTGGTATTCAGACCCCAGGGAGGAGATGGTCACCATCCTGATGACCCAGCGCACCTGGACTTCCCCCAGTCCACCGCACGTCTGCCTCGATTTCTGGACCTCGGCCTATCAGACGATCGACGACTGAGGCGCCTCATGGCGAGCGACGAGCGCAATTGAAACGCGCAGTGAGTCCTCTTCATGTGGTAGCCGCAGAAGACAGGAGTAAGCAGCTCGTGATCGTGATTACAGCATATGAATCGGCCCTGAATAAGTGGGAACCGGATATGAAGACCAGGAGGAAACACTCATGAAGTGTATGATCTGCCAATACGGTGAAACTGAACCAGGAACCACCACGGTCGCGCTGACCAGAGATGACACCACCATTGTCATTCGTGATGTCCCCGCCCTCATCTGCACGATCTGTGGCGAGGAATATGTGGATACAGCAACGGGCAGTCATGTTGAAGATTGGTGACTTTTCCAGGTTGAGCCTGGTATCGGTCAAAGCGTTGCGCTATTACGATGAACTGGGGCTGCTCAGACCTGCGCGGGTTGATGAGTTTACCGGCTATCGCTACTATTCGGCCAGTCAGCTCACCCGACTGAACCGCATCCTGGTCCTCAAAGATCTGGGCTTGTCCTTGCAGCAGAGCGCTCTGCTGCTGGACAAGGAGCTGATCCCGGACCAGATCCGGGGGATGCTCCGGCTCAAACAGGTTGAATTGCACCAGCAACTCGAAGAGGGACAGGCTCGACTGGCACGGATAGAAGCGTGGCTGCAGGTATTTGAACAGGAGGCTAGTATGCCAGCATATGATGTCGTTCTCAAGAACGTGGCACCGCTCCAGGTCGTCCAGATACGCGGTGTCGCTCCCAGCATGGAGCAGATAGGACCGACTCTTGGTCGCCTCTTCGGCCAGTTGTTTGGATATATCAGTCACCATGGCGCGACCCCCATTGGGCCTGGCATTACACTCTACTATGACACCGAGTACTGCGAACGCGATATCCATGTCGGAGCCTGTCTGTCCTTTGAAGGCTCCCTCAACGATGGCGAGGAGGTGCAGGTGGTCGAACTACCTGCTGTAGAGACGATGGCCTCGGTGATCCATCATGGCAGTTTCAGCACCTTGAACCAGGCATACAATGCGATTCTCAACTGGATTGAAACCAACGGCTATCACATCAGTGGCCCCAATCGCGAGCTCAACCTTGAATATGAGCCCGGTGGCGATGAATCGAAGTTCGTGACAGAGGTCCAGTTCCCAGTCGAGAAGCGTTAGCTTCGATCTGTAGAGGCGGGACACACTCCTGCGCGTCCTGCCTGTGGCTCGCCACCCGTATCGAAAGGGTGGTCTTTCGCTAAAAATAGGTACGCAGGTCTGCAAAGGCTGACAACGTCAACAGTTGCCCCTTTCCGGTGTTCTGGACCTCCTCATGTTCGAGATGCCAGGTATGGGGGTGAGGAATATAGACTGCATTGAGTCCAGCTTCCAGCGCCGGGTTGATATCCGAGCGAGGAGAATTGCCAACCATCCACGTGCGTTGCGGGTCAACCTGCAGCTCCCCGACGACACAATGATAGGTAGCGACATCTTTTTCTGGAACAATTACCACCTGTCTGAAGTACTCTGCAATCCCCGATCGTTCAACCTTGAGCTTCTGTTCTTCGACGTCTCCTTTCGTAAGCAGGACAAGGTCGTGTCGAGCAGACAAATAGTCGATAGTCTCTTTAACTTTGTCAAGTAACTGCAAGGGATGAGAGCGAATTTGTTCTCCGAACTGGCGAACCTGCTGGACATCCCCATCCTGAAGGTCCCTTTCTGCAAGACGGCGATAAGTTTCGACCAGGCTCCTGGTAAAATTTGCCGATCCATAGCCCATGAGACGCTCTACATCATCCAGAACAGCGCGCACCTCCCCCGGAGTAAGCCGAGAGTGATTGAGGAATGCCATGAAGGCATGAATGGCCTGCTCAAAATAGATATTGTTCTCCCAGAGCGTATCGTCTGCATCAATCAAGAGGTGATATCCCATATCCTGTCCTTTCCAATGCCATTGTCTTTGTCAGGCACAGCACTCTATTCATTTCCCCCATTACCTCGAACTGACCGCGGAGGTGGATGCTCGGATCATCAGTTCGAGTGGAACGGTGATCTGAGATGGAACGTTATCTTCTTCCAGCATCGCCACCAGGAGCTGGAACGCTTGCTCTCCAATGACACTGGCTGGAATCGCTACCGTTGTCAACTCTGGATCAAGAATGCGCGCGATGACACTATCATCGAAGCTGACGACCGATAGGTCCTGTGGAATCGCGCGTTGCAAGTCTTTCGCCGCCTTGTACGCGCCGACCGCCAGTACATCACTGTCACACACTATCGCAGAAGGTGGATCAGAGCGCTCCAACACCAGGCGCGCGGCTTCATACGCATCAGCGATGGTGAAGGGTGCATGCACCTGGTAGGCTGCCGTGACGGAGCATCTTGCTGCCTGCAAAGCGTCCACATAGGCTTGATGTCGCAGATGAAAGGTTTCAGCATCCACAGCAGCGGCCAAGTGAGCAATCCTCCTGTGTCCTAGATATAGCAGATGAGTCATCGCAGCATGCATTCCTGCCTCGATATCCAACTGAAGAGATGGCAGTCCCCTACAGAATGCATCGACCATCACCGCCTTTCCTTGCAAAGCCGCTTGCTCTTTAACCGTTGGAGGCTGCACTGAGCAGAGCAGAAAACCATCCACAGCCCAGGACGTGAGTGCATCAAGGACCACCGGCTGCCAATCCTGCTCATCTCGGACGCTAGCAAGCATGACCGCATAGCCACGCTTACGCGCTGCTTGCTCGGCTCCCTGAAGAACGGCGGCAAAGTATGGATTACTTACATCGGGAACAGCCAGGGCTACGAGATGGGATCGACCTGAGCGAAGCGTACGTGCAGCACTATTAGGGCGATAGCCTAATTCGTGAGCCGCGCGCAGGATCGCTTCCCGGGTCTGCTTCCCAACACGACCAGTAGCTTTCTCCCCGAAAACAAGAGAGACCGCTGACTGTGAAACCCCTGCTCCCCTCGTTTTTCATATTCACCTTGCTCCCTCAGCATGCAACATCTGCTCCGTTCCACACATATGACGCACCCTAATACCAACTTGCGTTCCGAGTGGTATAATAAGGGAAACGAAGAAGGAAGGGAAGAAGACCTGTTTTGGGAACGAGAGTCACACGAGCCGCTGCTCATTTTCCAGTGGAAGAAGTCAAACGTCGCATGAAAATGGATCCACGCTCTTGGGTTCGAGAACGCTGGGGGATCAT
>WNFA01013090.1_pt1 | contig 12269 bp, 13 predicted proteins | sample 5400481 | NCBI WGS metagenome assembly WNFA01 (sample SAMN13153340, study PRJNA577476) | soil metagenome | isolation source: 120 cm saprolite under Douglas fir tree site 2 hole 1 replicate 2 | place: USA:California | collected 2015-04-18
CGCAGGCAGGTGGATCCCGATATCCACGTGCACCTGAGCGGCGGCTGGCCCCGCCAGGATGAGGGCGAGCAACGCAACGAGAGCGTAGGGCATGAGCATGAGCGATCCTCCTCTCACCGGTTTTAGCTTCGAGCCCCTCGCCGACCTGAAGTGCAAAAACGCTGCCGGGTTACGCAGGGCCGGCGTCCGCGCTCGCACGGCCGTGGCGCGGGACGAACTGCGAAAGGCCAGCCGCGATGCCTAGACGGGCCGCGAAAAAGCGCGAGCCGGCGCCGGCGGGCACCATCCGAGTCCTACCGCCTCCGCTGAGTGCGCGTGGGTGCTGTGGACGGAGCGGCCGACTCGCTCAGATCAGTGGAGCCTCAGCGGGACCCGCCGCGTGTTCGAGACGAAAAAGGAATGTGACCAAGCCGCGAGAATTGGAAATGAGGTGGAAGCGAAGGCGCTCGGCGCGGCCCAGAAGCAGAGGCGGACGCCGGTGCACCGTGTCGAAGTCAAGGACGAGCGGGTCAACAGTTTTACGGGCGTATCCCCGTTGGCTCTTGGGACGCGGCCTTCCCCCGCTCTAGAGGAAAGACACGCTACCCCACCCGCGCGGCGACGTCAGGACTTGAGGAACGTCTCGAGGATCTGCTGATCGACCGGGTCGATGGATGTCAGGCGGATCCGCGTGACCGGCGTTCCCTCGTGCTGCTCGGTCCCGATGACCTTGCCGTAGAGATCGCCCGAATCGTAGCCGAGCCTGGGGTAGTTGAGCCGGAAGCGCAGGTTGGTCAGCAGAGGCAGGGTGCCGTCGAGCCGGACGTCGACACGCCGGCGCCCCAGCCGGACAACGGTACCGGATGTCTCGTCTTTGCCGAGGATCTTGCCCTCGAACACTCGACAGACGAACGGCAGCCACACGGGCACCTGCTCATCGTCGCTCGCCATCTCGGGAAGCCGCTGCGCGAAGTGGCCGCTAATCGCCCGCAGCTCGTAGAGCAGGAGCGGCTCGGCAACACCCTTGACTTCAACTGGGAACGGCTCGCCGACCTCGACAAGGTCGCGAACGCGCGCGTAGGTGTGGGGGCTCAAGAAGATCTGCCCGCCGACCGTGCACCCCTCGACACGGGCGGCGAGGTTGACGGCGGCACCGACCACCGCGTACTTGGCGCGCTGCTCGGAGCCGATGTTCCCGACGACGGCCTCGCCCGTGTTGATGCCGACGCCCATCTCGAAACGCGGCAGTCCGCGCTGCGCGTGCGCCTCGTTCACGTCTGCCATCGCGCGCTGCATAGCGATGGCGGCCGCCGCGGCGCGCTCGGCATGATCGGGATGGGCGAGCGGCGCGCCGAAGATCGCGAAGATCGCATCGCCGATGAATTCGTTGATCGTGCCGCCATGGGCGATGATGACGTCCGTCATTCGCGCCAGGACTTCGTTAAGCACCGCCATGACAGCCTCGGCATCGCCGAGCTCCGCGAACCGTGTGTAGCCGCGGAGATCCGACATCAGCACCGTGACCTCGCGTTTCTCGCCCCCTAGCCGCTGTGCCTCGGGGGAGGCGAGCAGCGCCTGCGCGACTTCTGGAGAGACGTACCGGCCGAACGTGCTGCGGATGAAGTCGCGCTGCCGCAGGCCTTCGATCATCTCGTTGAAGGCGCGCGTCAGCCGTCCGACCTCGTCGCGGGAACGGACGGGCAGCGCGACACTGAGGTCGCCCGCCTGGACGCGTGCGGCGGTCTCGGTAAGGGCCGTGATCGGACCTGCCACCCGGCGGGCGACGATCACTCCGAGGATCAGCGCGGCCAGGGCTCCCAGAAGCGAGGCGCCAACGATGGTGTTTCGTACCGCGGCGAGCCGCACCAGATAGACCGTCACAGGATAGTCCACGTCCAGCACGGCGATGGGCGGCCCAGGCCCGTTCCTGATGGGCGCGAACGCGGTGATCCACGTCCCGCTCTGGTTATGGTAGACGGCCGTGTGCGTGGCGACGTTATCGCGGAACGCGCGCCCGAGTGGTTCCAGGAGCGCTGGGACCAGCGGGTAGGGTTCCCCCGGCACGCCCGGGCCTCGGCTCGTGACCATGAAGCGCGCCTGCTGCTTCTCGGCGTCGTAGTCGGTCAGGGTATACACGGGGGTCTCGATCCTGTTTTCATCCTGCACGATCGAAAGCGCTTGGCGCACCCGGAAGTACGCGCTCGTTTCCTGAGTCAGCGTCCGCTGGACCACCATGTGCAGGTCGGGATCGATGAGGTACGCCCCCGTGCGCGCGATGTTGAGCAGCAGGGCCCCGAGCGTCGCCTCCGTCTCACGCTTCTGCCGCTCGTACAGCACCTCGCCGACGAGGCCGACGGCAAGCAGCGTGACGGCGACGAAGAGCCCGGCAACGCGGACGCTGAGGCGCTGCCAGGGGCGGAGCGGGGGGAGCTGGGCGCCGGATGCCGGTGGCACGCCGGTATGATAGCCCGTGAATTGATGCGCGTTCGCCAGGGGCGCGTTCGCCGCCGCGTCCTTCTTCACCCCCTCCTTGATTTGCCGCGCCGCGTGGACGGCATGGCGGGGCCGTGTAGCATTCTGCATTTCCAGCGCGCGATTTGAACCAGCTACAGGCTGAATTTCGCGGAAGTTCCGGCTGCGTGTTTTAGTCGCGTCGCTTCATTGCACGCATGCTGTTGTACAAATACTCGATGGCGTTGGCGAAAACGTGATCGCGACTCAAACACGGGTTCGAATCCCGTTCGGGATACGACCGAAGCCATAACGGGACGATTCGCGTACTCGACGGCGAGCCCCAGTCCGCCCGTGGCGCGGTTTCTGGAGGAATCTGCCACACATCTCCGATCGCGGGTAAACCGGATAATCACGCTAGAACCCATCCCCATCACATAAATCGGATTCGGGCACCTCTGGTAAGTTCGCTACCGGATAGCTTCCGGTACCTCGTCATCCCCCCGGAACCACATTGCCTAAGCGCCGCTTCATCGGTAAACACAAGCCGACTTGATCTTTACTAATTCGGGCGCCCTTGTACCCACTACACGCCCAAAATCACGACCTTGACTTCCAGAAGCCCGTCTCTGGAGCACTGTCGCCAGCGTTTCGCATCGAATTGATCAAACGCGTCAATTCGTTCGCCGCATAGGGTCGAAGCAAGAATCCATCTTCGATAGACATATATTGGGGAGAACGTATATCAACGGCTGGCCATGCCGCTTCCCAAGCGACGCTTGGGACTCCTGTTCTTGCAAATGCAGTCCATGCAGATTGCATGGCATCGGCAATTACTTGATCCGTTTCGTCATATTGGCCGTCGGTGGTGAGATTTCCGAACACGTACCGGATCTCTCCAGTGTGCCTAGCCAGGTCTCTGCTGCTCCGTGCTCCGGGCGAGACTCGAGCAAAGTTATAGCAATAGAAGGGGCGATGGAGCGCGGCAAAACGGTGTGCTGTCTGGAGTGCAGGTTCCCTGAAGACGATCTCGGTAATCAACCAGTCGAGGCATTCATAGGGTGCCTTACCGGACCGGCAGAGAATATCCATAACCTGCGGACCATGCGCGCCAGAGAGCGAAGTTATAATCTTTTTGACAACCTTCCAGCTATAAATTCCACCAGGCTTGAGGAAGTTGAGGACCGCTATGACTATATTTTTTGGAAAGGGCAGTTGCGGTCCACCGGGTCTGATGAAATAGCGCGCTTCATTCTCCGTGCATCCAAACATGAGGGGCGCCTCATCGGCCCAGCCAGAAAAGCCCTCTGCATCCACAAGTTCGTCTGGCACTGAGACCCACATCAGGTCGGCGGGTGTATGAACCCCACCTCCACTGACACCGCACAAAGCGTGCGATGCCTTGCGCATGACATCTGTGGGGACTTTTCGCAGATCGTCCATCGTCCTGGCGCCGACCATTTGCATCAGGCGCTCCGTCGCCGCCTGCGTCCGCGCAAAAGTCCACGATGGAGCGATGGCGCTCGGCTCAGAACCTCCGCTCTGCATGATGCCACGATGGAAGAGTCCACGCGCGCGGCGCGTCGAAAGCAATGTACGGACGGCCTGCGCTCCAGCAGATTGCCCGAAGATCGTGACATTGTCCGGATTACCGCCAAAAGCTCTGATGTTCTGCGCGATCCATTCGAGAACCGCAAGGAAATCCCGCACAGCAAAATTCGCGCCGGCGTCGGGATGTGCGAGAAAGCCGAACACCCCCAAGCGGTAGTTGAGCGTCGCGACGGTGACGCCCAGTCGTGCGAGACTAGCGCCATCATAGGCATCCTCTGATCCCGCACCACCTAGATTGCCTCCGCCATGTATCCATAGCATGACTGGCTGGAAGGCTTCGCGATCCAGTGAAGCGGTCCAAATGTTCAAAGAGAGACAATCTTCACTTTGCCTCGTCTCGCGCAAGGTGAAACAGGCGCCCGTTGTCTGTATAGCGATCGGCCCGAACTGCTTCGCGGGCCGCACTCCTTCCCATCGCTCAGGCGGCTCGGGAGCGTGCCAGCGCAACGGACCGACGGGAGGTTTCGCATAAGGAATGCCGAGGAAGGTGTGGATGCCGTTAATGTTCAAGCCCTCCAAGCGCCCTGGTTGGATCGTGGCTAGTGAGTCCATATTGGAATCCTCCATCAATCGCTACCGTCGACCGTAGGCTTTCAAGAAATTGGTCGTCGGCAGTCTAACTAACTTGCGCGAATCAGTACCGGTAAACGCGCATGTATTGACTGGTCTGGCCAACTTCCGGGTGGTCGACTCGGAAACTATCGTGGGCCTGCAGGCTTACGGGGTTGGAAGCGTTCCGAGGACGTACAAACCAGATTTCCTCTGATGCTGGCAAGTGACCGAGCAGCTTACGTCACGCCCGCTGGCCCTTCCTTTTTCCCCCTTTTACGTTTGAGGGCTCTGCTAATTTTTCGCCGGTGACTTCTTTGCCTCTCTTCATCGCCTTCGTTGAGCCGTCGCCATTTTTCTACGGGCAGATGGAGAGGGCAGACTGCCCAAGTAGACCGCATCATGTGGCCTGCGTGCGGCATTGTGAGAATAAGAATCCGAGTCTGCGGCGAGATTCTTCGAATCCTCGCGCGCCTCAAGCTAGCGTCGAAGACGGCTCCGGTCTTACGAATCGTGCGATGCCTCGAAGCGCGCTTCTACCGAATCGAGTTCGTGTTCGAATTTGTGCATTACCTCATCGTTGATTTCATTTTCATTTCGCAGGTTAAGGATCGCTGCGCGCTGCACCGCGCGAACTTGCCGAGAGAGATCCCGGAACCGTTTGTAATCTTCGGGGCGGTGTCCCGTCTCCTGCGATGCGCTGTCGGAAGACGAGACCGCATCACACCGTGCAACTCTGGCGCCTGTGGATAACTGTGCAGATGTGGACAAGATGTGTTTGCCGCCAGGAGGAATCTCAAGCGCGCCGAGCGCGGCGTCGTGATGGTGATGGCCGGCGACCGGGCGCAGGCCGGGGAAGTCTTCAGGTACATCCGCGCGCCTCGAGTCCGTGCCGCGGTTCGCGTCGATGATCGCGGCCCCCCCGGCGAAGGAGGCGATCGACCTCACCAACCGCGTGCGGATCACGGTCCAGACGGCGAACTGGCGGCGCGTCCGCGGGCGCAAGGTCCTCGCCGTGATCTGCGACGAAATCGCGACCTGGTGGAGCGATGAGACGAACGCGAACCCGGACCACGAGATCTTGAACGCCCTCCGCGCGTCCATGCTCGGTGTCAAAGGCGCGCTCCTCCTCTGCACCGCGTGGCCGTACGCGCGTAAGGGGACGATGTGGGACGCCTTCACGACGCACTACGCCGCCGACGGCGATCCGGTCCTCTTCTGGAAGGCGCCGACGTGGGAGATGTACCGGGGGCGTCGACCGCGAGTTCCTGGACCTCGAACGCGAGCGGGACCCCGTGGTCTTCGCGGCCGAGTACGGCGCGGAATTTCGCCACGACCTCGACGGATTCATCGCACGGGAAGTCGTCGACGCCATCGTGGTCAAGGGGCGCGTTGGCATCCCACCGCAGCCAGGCGTGAGGCACTTCGCCTTCGTCGACACCTCGGGCGGTAGCGGCAAGGATAGCCTCACAATCGCGATCGCACGCGCCGACGGCACGAAGGCGCAGTTGTGTCGCGTCACCGAATGGAAGGCGCCCTACTCGCCCGTCGACAAAGCGGTGGAGGTGGCGGCCATGGCGCGTGAATACGGGGTGTCCAAGGTCGTGGGTGATAACTTCTCCGGTGGCGTGTGGGCGGACCTCGTGCGCAAGCAGGGCACCACCTACCAGGCCACCAAACGGACGCGGTCCGACATCTACAGCGAATTTTTGCCGTTGGCGAACAGCGGCCTCGTCGAGCTCCTCGACCACGACCGGACCATCAAGCAGCTCCTCGCCCTCGAGCGCCGGACGTCGGCGGCCGGGCAGGACTCCATCGACCATCCGAAGCACGGGCATGGTGACGCGATAGAAAGGACCCCACGATGCCCGAGCCCCAGAAGTCCCTCGCGGATGCAAGCGTCGACAGCGCGATCCTGACCGTTGGCGCCCCGTCGCCCGCGGCCGCGCCGGCCTTTGGGCTCCTTCCGACGAATCCCGATCGTATCCCCAGGGTTGAGAGGCATGTGCCACCCGACATGCACCTTGAGAAGGTCCAGGCGAACGTAGTCTCCACAACTCCAACATGCCACCACCTTCTTGCGTCGTCGCATCGCTTGCTCGACACTGACGATTGGGTTTCCCCTACGACTGTGACGTTGCGAGTGAAGGCCACATCGGTGTGATGTACTTCGGCAGTGCCAGAAGGTAGTTCTAGCAGCGCAGGTTTTACGCGAAGGGGGACAGGTGCTACGGTGAGCGACAGGGAGGGCGAAAGACATGTTTGGGCTGGGGTATCAGGAACTGCTTGTCATTCTGGTCATCGTGCTGGTTCTCTTCGGGGCCAAGCGTTTGCCCGAGCTCGCCCGCTCCCTGGGACACCACTCCCGCGACATCCAAAGACGACGGAGGGCAGGCCTCCCCGAGGGCAGCTGCGCGAGCCTGCAGCTATTGCAAGACTTCGCTGGAGGTGGGCTGGAGCCATTGCCCACGTTGCGGGACGGCAGTGGTCCAGGGCCAGGAGTTGTGAGCCCGTTCCGTTGCCCGCCCGTACCGTTGAGTGCCCACCCGTACCGTTGAGCCTTCCGTTCCCGTTCCGTCGCCCGATCCGTCGCCCGTTCGGCCAACAACAATGCTTTGATTTTGCGAGCTTTGCGCTCGGCCGACGAACCGGACCAGACCGCCCCGGGGGTTTTGTCGGGTTTTGTCGGCCCGCGTGCTCCACATCAGCCCTCGACTCCCGGGAGGGCCACCGTAGCTATCTCGATGCGTCGGTTTTGTCGGGTACCCCGAGCACTATCCTGGTGACGGCCTGGGGACCGTCGCCGGGGACGGAACGGGAGCATACCCCCTAGGGGTATTATCCTGTCTTGGGCAACAAACCACCAGAATTTTCGGTCCCCATCCCGTCATGAAGCTTCAGCTTCCGCGCGGCTCCGCCTTTTGGTCCCACCGGTCAAAAAGATTCACTGCGCGGCGTGTTCCTTGATAACCGGCTCCGCCACGGGGCAGACATCAGGCGCCTCTCCACCCAGACCCCCAGTTCTTTGTCCACCGTGAGAAAGAGTTCATGATGCGGTCTTCGAGAGCGCCTCACGTGCCGCGCCCTGGACCGCGTGCCACGGCGTCGGCTCCCACGCCGATGCTGTCGGGCTCGTAATCGAGTGCTCCATCCCGGTCGTGTAGAACGTCGCGCGCCACGGGTCAGTTGAAGGTCGTCCTCGACGAGCACTGCCACAGATTTGGGTGAAGAGCGCCGTGGGGGTGGGCTCGACGTTCACGTTCACCCTGCCTCTTCGCGGCGCGTAACACGCTCGGTCGAGCCTGGCCAACACGCGCGCAGCCGCTACCGAAGCTTGAAGACCATTAACTCACCGACGCGCTGGCCGGAATCGAGGTTTTCGCGGAGCTTCACCCACTGGCCGACTTCAGGCGAATACCACATTTCGTAGCGGATGGTCCCGGTCTTCTTGTTCCGGCAGACGATCTTGAAGGTCTTGAACGTGCCCGCTGGGACGGTGACTGTCTCTTCGCCTTCCACTGTCACGGTGTCCACGCGCTCGCTCTTCTGGCGATCTTTCGGCCGCTCTTCGGACAGGGTTTGCTCCCACGACTGCCCCACAGACATGGGCCATTTGTACAACACGCGGGATGGGGTGTACTTGCTCACGATCACGCCATCAACGGTCTCTCGACTGGATGCACGATCGGACTTTCTGTAGAAGATCTCGCGGGCGCCCGACTTGAGCACATAGTGGGGGACCCCGTCGATGGCTTCCTCGCGGGCCACGGACCAGACTGAGGTGCCGCCGCCCGCTGGACCCCCGTACCGGTAGGTCCACTCGGTTCCATGTTTCCAGACAGGGGCCTCCGGCATGCCGTTGAGCGATGGCGCCGCGGCTGGGGGCGCGCTCGTCGGGATAGATGACGCGGTGCTTCTTGCCGGTTGGGCCGCCGTGGTCTGGGTGCCAGTTGGCGCGGTGCCTCTTGCCGGTTGGGCCACCGTGGTCTGGGAGCTAGTTGGCACGGTGCCCCTTGCCGGTTGGGCCACCGGGGTCTGGGTGCTGCTGCAACCAGGAAGGATCAAGAGAATGGCCATGCCGGAGAGCAAGAAGCGAAGAGACATAGGGTGCCCCCGTAAGCGGGAGAATCGTGCACCCCTTAGATTCACACGTTGCCGGCCGGTCCCCAAACTTTCCGGACAACTGTGAGTGCCGCCGCATGCAGTGGGTAAAGTCAGTGGGGTTGCGGAGGTATGGAACGCCCTGCCGCTCCTCGCAATGAACTGAGGCACCGGACGCGTCGCAAGACAAGCTCCGTGAATGGGCTCCGACGGTGGCGCGATCTTGCTCAAGGGGATCGATACCCAGCTCAGGCTGACCAAGTGCTTGGCGGCGTGCCTCGACGATCCGCGGCAGCTCAGTACAGCGAGGGTTGCTTCGCCACGTGGGATACCGAGCTGCAGGCACTCATCGCCACCGCGACCGGCAGCGCCCGGCCTGTCGACAAGCGGAACATCACGCCCGATATGCTGGCCGTGATCGTTGGCATCCGGCCGGACGGCCGCGGGGCGCTGGTTCGCCACGTCGAGGGTCGGGACAACCCGCCGCCCAGCGCGCCAGCTTGATCGCGTGGCGCAGAGGCGACGTGCCCGCGCCGCCGGTGACACTGTTCGCGCGTGACCGGTCCTCGTGGCATCTTTTGAGACCTTTTCAGTTGCCTTCCGTCGGCGACCAGTTGTGGCCACCGACAACCGACCGCGCTGGACGAACTGTACGGCGCGGACTTGCGCTCATTTGGGTACCTTGGCCGGAGGTCGAAGAACGCCTTCGCGTATATCACGCTCCAGAGCAGGTGCGCGTCGAATCAGCATGGCGTCTCCTTCGTCGATAGGCGCGCCGCGCACGCCGGGGCCCCGTGTCTCACACCGCCGCGAACTTGTAACCGTGGCCGTGGAGGGTGAGGATCCAGACGGGCCGGTCGGCGTCGGCTTCGAACTTCCGCCGAAGCCGGAGGATGTGGGTGTCAACGGTGCGGGTGGTGGGGAATCGCTCGTATCCCCACACCTCGTCCAGCAGTCGCTCGCGCGTGATCACTTCGCCCCGATGGGCGACCAAAAAGACGAGCAGATCGAACTCCTTCCGCGTCAGGCGGACTTCCCGGCCCGCCTTGAACACCTGCCGAATACGCGGTCGAACCCGGACGTCGCCGAATGCGAACTCCTCGAACCGCTCCCGCGCTCCCGGCCGGCGCAGCACCGCCCGGACTCGCGCGAGAAGCTCGCGCAGCGAGAAGGGTTTGGTCACGTAGTCGTCCGCCCCCAGCTCGAGCCCGCGGACCCGGTCGACTTCCTCCCCCCGCGCGGTGAGCATGATGACGGGGACGTCGATGCCCTTCTCCCGCAGCGCGCGGCAGACGTCCCACCCGCTCGTCCGCGGCATCATGATGTCGAGCAGGATGAGGTCGGGCGCGCCGCTCAGGGCGAGCGCGAGCGCGTCCTCACCGTTGGTGGCCGACGCGGTTTGATAGCCCTCGAAGTGGAGATTGTCCTCCAGACCGCGCACGATCGCGGGTTCGTCATCGACGATCAGGATCTTAGGCATTGCGTTCCGGTACCACCGGCAGGCGCAGCGTAAAGCGACTGCCTTCACCCGGCGTGCTCTCCACGGTGACGTCGCCGCCGTGTGCCTCGGCGATGTGGCGGACCAGCGCGAGCCCGACACCGCTGCCCCGGCGCCCCTGCGTATCGCTCCGCCCTACGCGGTAAAACTTCTCGAAGATCTTCGCGTGCTCGGCCGGCGCGACCCCCACGCCGCGGTCGGTCACCGCGATGGCGAGGCACCCCTCCACGACCCGGGCATCCACGGTCAGCGCCCGCTCGTCGCCCGAGTATTTGATCGCGTTGTCGATCAGATTCGCGAGGGCCTGCCCGACGGCCTCGGCGTCCATCACGACCTCCGGGAGGTCTGGGGTCACGCTCACCTCGACCTTGAACCCTTGCTGAGCCAGCGGGTACGTAAACGCCTCGAGGGTGCCGCGGATCAGCGGCTCGACCGACGTCGGCGTCATCTCGTACGTCTGGCGCCCGCTCTCGATCCGTGAGAAGTCCAGCACGTTGTCGATCAGCCGCGACAGCCGCTCGCTCTCACGAGTGATGACCCGGTAGTACTCCTGTCGTCGACCTTCGTCGGTCACGCGGCCCATTTCGAGGGTTTCCCCGAACATCCGGATGACGGAGAGCGGGGTCTTCAGATCGTGAGACACGTTGGCGACGAAGTCCGATTTGAGCCGGGCCATCTCGGTCTCCCGGCGCATCAGCCGCCAGGTCGTGACGATCCCCGCGACGATGACGACCAGGAGCACCCCGAAGGCGCCGGTGAGGAGCATGACCTGGCGGCGGACCGCCAGGCGGGGCGCTGCGCCCGAAGCCTGGTAGACCGCCAGCCGCCAGTCCGGGAGCGTCTCGCGAAAGCTCACCGAGAGCACCTGCTGGGCATCGCCGATCGGCGCGCGACTGTAGACCGTGCGTCCCTCGTGGTCGAGGACGGCGATGATGGTCGACGACTCGAGCGCACCGAGCGTGCCCTCGAGGATCTCGCGGCGCAGGGCGTCGCTGTCGCGGATGAAGGCCGCCAGCACCGGCTCACCGCCGCGCTTCATGATCATCGCGAGGCAGATCTGGTGACCCGCGACCACCTCGCGCTTGCCGCCGCGCTCGAACTTGCCCTTCGCCGCCTCGGCGATGAGCGGTCCGAAGACGGCCGCGTCGCCGTCATGCCACGTCCGCGGGTAGAGCAACTCGCCGCGCCGGCTGACCAGATAGAGCCGGCGGACCAGTGGCGAGTGGACGAGCAGCTCGTCGACCGCGCGCGCCGGCGGCACCCGCGTCGCGAGGATGGCCTGCAGCCGGTCCAGGAAGGCGTCTTCTGCGTGGCGGAGCATCATCTCGACCTTCTCTGCCGCCATCGCCGCCATGTCGCGCGCCTGCTCGCGGTACAGCAGCTCGGACGAGGCCTCCCACTGGCGGATCGAGACGTAGCCGAGCGCCGCCACGATGGTGGCGGGAGCCACGATCGCCAGGAGCGCGAGCGTCGAGAACCGTGCGGACGGCGACCACACCTCGGCGCTTACTCCCGCTCCGCGAGAAGCCGCCGGATCATGGCCTCGGTCTCGTCGTAGTCGCCCTCGCCGATGTGCCGGTAGCGGACGATCCCCTTTCGATCCATCAGGAGGGTCGTCGGCCAGGCCAGCACGCCCCATCGCTTCCAGACCGTGAAGTCGTTGTCCTGCACGACCGTGTAACGGACCCCGAGCTTCTTCGTGGCCTCCACAACCTTCTCGTACGGCTTCTCCCAGGAGAACTCCGGGCTGTGCACGCCGACGATCGTGAAGCCGTCCTTCTCGTACCGCTCGTACCAGCCCCGCAACTGCGGGATCACGTTGCGGCAGTTGATTCAGCCGAAGGTCCAGAATTCCACCAGCACCACCCGGCCGCGCAGGCTCGGCGTGGTCAAGGGCTCGCTGTTGATCCAGCGTTCCCCCGCCACCTCCGGCGCCGCCGCGCCGAGGCGCAGCGCCTGGCCGGCGGCCGGGCCGGCCACGAGTCCTGCCGCCGCCAGGAGGACGACGAGCAGGAATGACGCGCGCCGACGCACGGCTACGGCTTCTTCTCCATCGCCTTGTCGTCCTTCATCATCTTAT
>WNFA01004016.1_pt1 | contig 12267 bp, 11 predicted proteins | sample 5400481 | NCBI WGS metagenome assembly WNFA01 (sample SAMN13153340, study PRJNA577476) | soil metagenome | isolation source: 120 cm saprolite under Douglas fir tree site 2 hole 1 replicate 2 | place: USA:California | collected 2015-04-18
TCGGACCGCCGCTTTTGATTCCTTGAGGACCGAGGGGCCAAAGAACCGTTTCACCGGAACCCTCTTCGTGCCCGAATCGATCCTCCCCTCCTCCCACCGTTACGGCAGCGCCCTGGAGCGCCAGCTTAGCAACCAGCGCGCGCGCCGGCCGGCCGATCCGCTGTTGTCGCTGGTCGTGCCGGTGTTCAACGAGGAGGACTCGATCGACATCTTCCTCGATACGGTGCCCGCCCTGATGGAGCGCGACGGGCTGCGCTTCGAGATCGTCTTCGTGAACGACGGCTCGCGGGACAATACGCTGGGCCACCTGCTCGACCGCAGCGGCGCCGACCGCCGCTTGCGCATCGTCAACCTGTCGCGCAATTTCGGCAAGGAGGCCGCGCTGACCGCCGGCATCGACCATGCCCGCGGCGACGTCATCGTGCCGATGGATATCGACCTGCAGGACCCGCCGGAGCTGATCGAGCCCTTCATGGCGCGCTGGCGCGAGGGCTACGACGTCGTCTATGGCGTGCGCACCATGCGCAGCCGGGATACCGCCGCCAAGCGCCTGTCGGCGGGCTGGTTCTACCGGGTGTTCAACTCGATGTCGCCGGTGCGCATCCCCGAGAACGTCGGCGACTTCCGCCTGGTCGACCGGCGCGCCATCGAGGTGCTGCGCCAGCTGCCCGAGCGCAACCGCTTCATGAAGGGCCTGTTCGCCTGGGTCGGCTTCAATGCCGTCGGCGTGCCCTACGAGCGGCCGGCGCGCGCCGCCGGCGCGAGCAAGTTCAACCTGTGGCGGCTGTGGAACTTCGCGCTCGACGGCGTGGTGAGCTTTTCCACGGCGCCGCTGCGCGCCTGGTTCTATGTCGGCGTGGTGATTGCCGCCATCGCCGTGCTCTACGCCCTGTTCATCGTCACGCGCGTGCTGATCTTCGGCATCGACACGCCAGGCTACGCTTCGCTGTTGATCGCCGTCCTGCTGATGGGCGCCATCCAGCTCTTGTCGCTCGGCATCATCGGCGAGTATCTCGGGCGCCTCTTCCTCGAGGTCAAGGGCCGGCCGATCTACGTCATCGAAGGAGTCTACGAGGACGGGGCCGCCCAGCCGCCGAAATCCTGACACATGGACCTCAAGGAAGAGGACATCCTGGGCGCCGACATCGGCCGGCACTGGTACTACCGTTCGAAGGCGGCGGCGTTGCGTCGTGCCGTGGCCGGCCTGCAGCCACGTCACATTCTCGATGTCGGCGCGGGCTCGGGCTTCTTCTCGCGCCATCTGCTGGCCGAGACCGGCGCGCAATCGGCGCTCTGCGTCGATACCGGCTATACGAGCGAGCGCGACGACAGCGTGGCCGGCAAGCCCGTGCTCTTCCGCCGCGACACCGGCCCGACGAACTGCGACCTGGTGCTGATGATGGACGTGCTGGAGCATGTCGACGACGACCGCGGGCTCCTCCGCCACTACGCCGCCAAGGTGCCGTCGGCTGCCCATTTCCTGGTGACGGTGCCGGCCTTCCGCTTCCTGTGGAGCGGCCACGATGTCTTCCTCGAGCACAAGCGGCGCTATCGGCTCGGCGAGATCGAGGCGACGATGCGCCAGGCCGGACTCGAGGTGGTGCGCGGTTCTTACTATTTCGGCCTGGTCTTTCCATTGGCTGCGGCCGTGCGGCTTGCCACGCGTTCCTCCGACGAGCCGCGCAGCAGCCTCAGCCGACAGGGCGCGTTCGCCAACGGCCTGCTGGGGGCGATCTGCGCCGCCGAACTGCCGATGTTCCCGATCAACCGGCTGGCCGGCCTGTCGGCTTTCGTGCTGGCAAGAAAGCCCTAGTCAGGTCTCCCGGTCGGCAAATCCGCTTGCCCCGTTGAACCGCCGTCGGCCATCATCGGCGGTGAGGCTGCTATAATCGGAAGGGACACGCCATGCGGGCGCTGATCTGCCGTCAGTGGGGCGGGATCGACGGGCTCTCGCTGGGCGAAGCTCCGGTCCCCCAGCCCGCGGCGGGCGAGGTGCTGATCGAGGTCAAGGCGACCGCGGTCAACTACGCCGATTCGATCATGGTGGCCGGACGCTATCAGACCAAGCCGGAGCTGCCGTTCAGCCCCGGCCTGGAGACCGCAGGCGTGGTCGCCGCCTGCGGCGAGGGCGCGAGCGGCCTCAAGGCGGGCGACAAGGTGATGGCGATCCTCCCCTATGGCGGCCTTGCCGAATTCGCCGTCGCCCCGATGGCGGAAACCTGGGTCATTCCCGACGGCATGAGCTTCGCCGAGGCCGGCGCCTTTCCCATCTCCTACATCTCCAGCCACGTCGCCCTGCGCTGGCAGGGACGGCTGGAGGCCGGCGAGACCTTGCTGGTGCTGGGCGCCGCCGGCGGCGTCGGCCTGACCGCGGTGGAGATCGGCAAGGCGATGGGCGCGCGGGTCATCGCCGCGGCGAGCTCGCCGGAGAAGCTCGCCGTCGCCGTCGAGCATGGCGCGGACGCCACGATCGACTATGCGAAGGAACCGCTCACCGAGCGGGTCATGGCGCTGACCGGCGGCAAGGGCGCCGATGTCTGCTTCGATCCGGTCGGTGGCGCGCTGTTCGACCCAGCCTTGTCGTCGCTCGGCTGGGGCGGCCGCATCCTGCTGATCGGCTTCGTCGGCGGCGTGCCGCAGATCCCGGCGAACCGTCTGCTTGTCAAGCACCGTGCGGCCCTGGGTTCGTCGCTGCGCTATTTCCGCTGGCATGCGCCCGACAAGCTGGCGCGCTCGGTCGACGAGCTGTTCCGCTGGTACGGCGAGGGCAAGCTCTGGCCGTGCATAACCCATCGCCTGCCGCTGGAGCGGGGCGTCGAGGCGATCCGCCTGCTGACCGATCGCCGGGCGCACGGCAAGGTGGTGGTCGAACTGGAGGCCGCGTGATGGAGATCCGCCTCGACCGGCACGGCCGGCATGTCGCCATCGTGACCATCGACAACCAGCCGCGGCTCAACGCCATGACGCGGGCGATGCTGGCCGAGCTGGGGCGCCTGTGGGACGAGTTGGAACGCGACGACAGCCGCTGCATCATCCTGACCGGCGCCGGCGAGCGCGCCTTCACCGTCGGCGCCGATGTCAGCGGCGATCTGTCGGCCGGGCCCGAGACGGCGCGGATGGTCAACCATGCCTTGCTGAAGAACGATGCCTATTCCAAGCCGATTATCGCCGCGATCAACGGCGACTGCATCGGCGGCGGCCTCGAGCTGGTGCTGGCCACCGACATTCGCGCGGCCGTGCCGCGGGCGCGCTTTGGCCTGACCGAGGTGAAGTGGTCGATCTATCCTTTCGGCGGCTCGACCATCAAGCTGATCCAGCAGATCGGCTACGTCCACGCCATGGACCTGCTGCTGACGGCGCGATTGATCGATGCCGAGCAGGCGACGAGGCTCGGCCTGGTCAACCGCGTGGTCGAGCCCGCTGGCCTGATGGGTTGGGCGATCGAGACCGCCGAGATGATCGCGGCCAACAGCCCCTCGGCGGTGCAGGCGGTCAAGCGGCAGGTCAGCGCCACCATCGCCGATCACGCGCTGACGCGCGAGGCCCTGGAGCAGCAGCTCGGCGACGGCGTGCGGGCAAGCCGGCATTTCGCCGAAGGCATCGCCGCCTTCCGCGAGAAGCGGCCGCCCCGCTACGAGTGAGTCGGGCGGATGGGAGACGCTGACGTGAGCGCGGGCCCGGTGAGCCGCACCCTCGGTGGTCTGCTCGACGAGATGGCCGCGGCCCGGCCGGCGGCGGACGCGGTGGTGTATCGCGACCAGCGGCTCGACTATGCCGGCCTCAAGGTCGAGGTCGATGGCTTCGCGCGGGCCCTCATGGCGGTCGGCATTCGTCACGGCGACCGAGTCGCGCTGCTGGCCTCGAACAGGACCGAATGGATCGTCGCCGCCTTCGCCGCCGCCAGGATCGGCGCCATCGTCGTGGCCATCAGCACCTTCTCGACGCCGCGCGAGCTTGCGTGGTCGCTCGAGCATTGCGGTGCCGCGGCCCTGATAACGCTCGACGCGTTTCGCGGCCGGCCGTTCCTCGATCCGCTGCGCGAGCTCTGCCCCGAGCTCGACAGCGCGCACGCCGGCCGCCTCAGGAGCGGGCGGCTGCCGTCCCTTCGCACGGTCGTGGCGTTGGATGGCCGGCCGCGATCCGGCGTGTTCTCGCTGGCCGAGTTCCTGGCGCAGGGTGCAGCGGTCGATGCCGTGGCACTGGCCGCGGCGCAGCAGACCGTGGCGCCGACCGACATCTGCTACATCCTGTACACGTCGGGCTCGACAGCGGCGCCCAAGGGCGTGACCCTGGCGCACGGGCCGCTGATCGCCAATGGCTTCGCGATCGGTGAGCGTCAGCATCTTGGCGCCACCGACCGGCTGTGGCTCGCCGTGCCGCTGTTCTGGTCGTTCGGTTCGGCCAATGCCCTGCCGGCGATCATGACCCATGGCGGCTGTATCGTGCTGCAGGAGAGCTTCGAGCCGGGGGAGGCTCTGGCGCTGATCGAGCGCGAGCGCTGCAGCGTCTACTACGGCATGGCCAACATGGCGCGCGCCCTGCTGGAGCATCCCGATCATCCCCAGCGCCGCCTGGGCGCCATGCGGACCGGACTTACCATCGGCGCGCCGGAAGACATCGCCATGACCATCCAGGCGCTTGGTGCCGACGAGCTCTGCACTGTCTATGGCTCGACCGAGACCTACGGCAATTGCGCCGTCACCGACGCCGCCGATGCCTTGCCGCTACGCTTGCGCAGCCAGGGCCTGCCGCTGCCGGGTATGATCATCCGCACCGTCGATCCGCTCACGCGCCAGCCGGTGCCACCGGGAGACGTCGGCGAGCTTGCCGTGCGCGGCCACGTCACGCCGGGTTACTTCTGCGCACCCGAGCTCGATGCCGAGGCGTTCGACCGGGACGGCTATTTCCTGACCGGCGATCTCGGGTCGATCGATGCCGACGGGCGGATCAGGTTTCGCGGCCGCCTGAAGGAGATGATCAAGACCGGTGGCGCCAACGTCGCGCCGTTGGAGGTCGAGCAGGTCCTGCTCGAGCATCCCGATATCGTGCAGGCCCATGTGGTCGGCGTCGCGGACCGGCTGAAGGGTGAAATCGTCGCCGCCGCTGTCGAGCTGCGGGCCGGGGCCGATCGCGACACGGCAGCGATCATCGCCTTCTGCCGCCAAAGACTGGCGAGCTACAAGGTGCCGGTACGGATCGCTTTTCGCGCTGCGGCTGAATTTCCGCGCACGCCGACCGGCAAGATCCACAAGCCGAGCTTGCGCCAGGAGCTGGCGGCGGACGTCACGGCATAGCCAGACGCCAGCCCGGGTGCCACAACGGACAACGCGAGGAGGAACCCATGCCGCTTCTCTACCGAAAGCAGGGCCATACCGGCATTCTGACGCTCAGCCGACCCGCGGCCCGCAACTGCTGGGGTCAGGACTATGCCGACGGCCTGATCCGTCATCTCGACGAGGCGGCCGAGGACGACGACGTGCGCTCCGTCATCCTGACCGGCGACGAGGCGGGCGGCGCCTTCTCCGCCGGCGCCAATCTGCGCGATCCCAACACCCACAACACGCGCTCGGCCGAGGCCTTCATCAAGCGGATGGGTCGCGCCCGCAACTTCCCCTCCAACCTGGTGAGCGACTTCCCCAAGCCGGTCATTGCTGCGGTCAACGGCTATGCCATCGGCATCGGCTGCATCATCACCTTCTGCTGCGATCTGATCGTGGCGTCGGATCGCGCGGAATGGCGATTGCCGCAGGTGGCGCTCGGCATCCTGCCGAACTACGGCGGTGCCACTCGCCTCGCGCGGATCGTCGGCAAGGGCCTGGCGATGCGCGTGGCGATGGGCTTCCCGTTGAAGGCGGAGGAGGCCTACCGCATCGGCCTCGCCCAGTGGCTGGTGCCGCACGCCGAGCTGATGGCCCAGGCGCTGGCGGTCGCCGACCACGTCGCCGGTATGCCGCCCCTTGCCGTGCGCATGGTCAAGGAGTCCCTGAACCGCGGCCAGGACATTCCTAACATCGCCGACGCCTCGCTGGTCGATTCCTACCGCTTCATGGTGCTGGAGATGAGCGAGGACAAGGCCGAGGCCCACGAGGCCTGGCGGGAACGGCGCAAGCCCCGCTTCCGCGGGCGATAGGCTCAAGCAGCAAAGTTATTTTTGCGCCGCACGGTGCGCACTTATTCGGAGCTCCCTAAGCGCTGTACGACGGGGGAGGCAAGCCGAAGGCGAATTTCTGCGCAGCATGGTGCGCAGAAATTCAAGCACGAGCCTAGGACGTGCCCAAAATACTACTTGACAGGAATGGAAGTTTTACTTACGATATCACTTATTGGCTTTTTGGACCGATCGTCGCTGATCAAGCGTGCGCCGTTGTTTGCGGCTGTCCCACCCCCGGGAAATGGATAGCGCTTGCGGGAATTGCGGAAATTCCCGTCGGCGGGCCCAACGACAGAGGCTGCCAAATTGACGGATGACCGTGCTGGAACCCTGCTAATTGCCGTAGCGCTTGCGGAAACTGCGGAAACTCGATCGCAGCCCTTCTCAGGGGGCGATTGCCGTCACATCCTTGGCGGCGATGCGCTTTCGCTTGGCGTTGATCTCGCGCAGCACCACCAGCATCTCCTCGGCCACGACGTCGCCCGGGATGCCCTCGCCTTCGGCCTCGAGCTCCTTCATGTCGACCCACACTGCGTAGAGCGGCGCGGTGCGCCCCGTGATGATGCCGGCATGCAGCAGGGTCTTGATCAGCACGCGGAAGATGTTGGTGCTTTCCTTGAGCTGGGCGCGCCGGTCGTCGTCGCTGAAGGTTTCCTTGACCGCATCGCGCACCCACTGCCAGTCGAGCCCGTACTTGGCGTAGATGACCTGCTTCTGCTCGGCGTTGATCAGGTTGAACAGCAGCATCTGGAAGATCTGGGCCGACCAGTCCTCGACCTTCTTGTGCTCGTCCTCGCTGAGGTGGCGGATGGTCTTGGACGCCCAGAGGCGGCCGAAGCGATGGTGGAAGGCCTCGTCGCTCATCACCAGCTGGACCAGCCGGCGCAGCACGGGATCGTTGGTCTTGGCGTTGAGCGTCGCGAACGAGCCCATCGCCACCCCCTCGATCAGCATCTGCATGCCGACGATCTTCTTGTAGACCTCGGGCGTGCTGACGAGGTCGGCCAGCACCCCGGCGATGGTCTTGCCGACCGGCAGCGGGTCGCCCCAGCGCTTGGCGATGTAGCGGGTGAAGCCCGCGACGTGGCGGGCCTCCTCGCGCGCCTGGTTGGCGGCATATTCCTGGGCGCCCGGATCGAGCAGGATGTGGCAGAGGCTGGCCGACAGCGACAGCGCGCCCTGCTCGCCGTGCAGCAGGTTGGAGATCGACCAGTGCATGACATCGTTGCCGAGCTGGATCTTCTGCCGGTCGTCCAGCCGGTCGGCGACGGCGCTCCTGAGCTCGACCACCGTATCGAGCGGCATTACCGGCGTGGCGGTCATGTCGAAGGGCTGGTCGAAATCGATGTAGCTCTTGTCCAGCGGGTCCCAGAAATGGTCGTGGGTGGCCGAAATGATGCTATCAAACGCATCGCTCCGCCGGCCGTAGCGCGGAACCTCCAGCATCGCCGCGAAATCCTCGGGCGCCACGGTATCGTAGGCCTTGTCGTAGGTGATCTGCTGGGCCATGTCGGGCCTCCACTGTGAGAGGTGAATATGACGGCCACGTCACCTTTTTCAATGGATTTTTCCCCAGTCCCGGCGCATGGGACTTCCGCCATATTCCGGCCCAATGTTGGGCGGCTCACGCCGGCCGCCCAGGAGTAAAAGATGTCCCGCCGCCGCCGCATCTACGAGGGCAAGGCCAAGACCTTGTTCGAGGGGCCCGAGCCCGGGACGATCGTCCAGTACTTCAAGGACGACGCTACCGCGTTCAACAACCAAAAGAAGGGCACCATCACCGGCAAGGGTGTGATCAATAACCGCATCTCCGAGTTCCTGATGACCAAGCTCGGCGAGATCGGCGTGCCGACCCATTTCATCCGCCGGCTCAACATGCGTGAGCAGCTGATCCGCCAGGTCGAGATCATCCCGCTCGAGATCGTGGTGCGCAACGTGGCGGCCGGCTCGTTCGCCAAGCGCTTCGGCGTCGAGGAAGGCACCCAGTTGCCGCGCTCGATCATGGAGTTCTTCTACAAGAACGACGCGCTGGGCGATCCTATGGTGACCGAGGAGCACATCACCGCCTTCGGCTGGGCCACCCCGCAGGACCTCGACGACATCGTGGCGCTGACGCTGCGGGTCAACGACTTCCTGTTCGGCCTGTTCCTCGGCTGCGGCATCAAGCTGATCGACTTCAAAGTCGAGTTCGGCCGCCTATATGAAGACGACATGGTCCGCATCGTGCTTGCCGACGAGATCAGCCCCGATTCCTGCCGGCTGTGGGATCTCCGCACCAACGAGAAGATGGACAAGGACCGTTTCCGCCGCGACCTCGGCAAGGTCGAGGAGGCCTACCAGGAGGTGGCGCGGCGGTTGGGCATCCTGATCGACCAGGGACCGGGCGATGTCCGGGGCCCCACCACGTTGCAATAGCGACGTTGCAGTAAAGAGGCGCAATGAAAGCCAGAGTTCACGTCGCGCTGAAGAACGGCGTGCTCGACCCCCAGGGCAAGGCCATCGGACACTCCCTCAATCGTCTGGGCTTTGCCGAAGTGGGCGACGTCCGCCAGGGCAAGTTCATCGAGCTCGAGCTGGCCGAGACCGACAAGGCCAAGGCCAAGGCGCGGCTCGAAGAGATGTGCCGCAAGCTTTTAGCCAACACGGTGATCGAGAACTATTCGATCGAGCTGGTTGGCTGATGAAAGCGGCGGTCCTGGTCTTTCCCGGCTCCAATCGCGAAGGCGACGTCGCGCAGGCGATCGAGCTGCTCACCGGGCGCAAACCGGAAATGGTCTGGCACGGCGACGGCGATTTCGTGAAGACCGATTTGATCGTGGTGCCGGGCGGCTTCTCCTACGGCGACTATCTGCGCTGCGGCGCCATGGCGGCACAGTCGCCGGTGATGGCCGAGGTCAAGCGCCGCGCCGGTCAGGGCGTGCCGGTGCTGGCGATTTGCAACGGCTTCCAGATCGCCGCCGAAGCGGGCCTGCTGCCGGGCGTGCTGATGCGCAACGCCCACCTGAAGTTCGTTTGCTCGGATGTCCATCTCAAGGTCGAAACCAGCCAGAGCCTGTTCACCAACCGCTACCAGGCGGGCCAGGTGATCCGCGTGCCGGTGGCCCATGCCGAGGGCAATTACTTCGCCGACGCCGAGACGCTGAAGCGGCTGGAAGATCGCGGCCAGGTCGCGTTCCGCTACTGCGCGCCCGACGGCACCGTCGACGGCACCGGCAATCCCAACGGCTCGATTGAAAACATCGCCGGCGTCTTCAACGAGGCCAAGACGGTGATGGGGCTGATGCCCCATCCGGAGAACGCCGTCGAGCCGATGTTCGGCGGGTGCGACGGCCGGGCGCTGTTCGAGGGACTGGTCGAGGCGCTCACGTGACTCAGCCGGTCAAGCTGCCCAACGAACCCGCGATAACGCCGCAGATCGTGGCCGAGCACGGGCTGTCGCCCGACGAGTATCAGCGCGTGCTCGCCATCATGGGCCGGGCGCCCACCATGGTCGAGCTCGGCATCTTCTCGGCGATGTGGAGCGAGCACTGCTCCTACAAGTCCTCGAAGGTCTGGCTGAAGAAGCTGCCGTCCACGGCGCCATGGGTGATCCAGGGCCCGGGCGAGAATGCCGGCGTGATCGATATCGGCGACGGCCAGGCCGCCATCTTCAAGATGGAGAGCCACAACCACCCGTCCTACATCGAGCCCTACCAGGGCGCGGCCACCGGCGTGGGCGGCATTCTGCGCGACGTCTTCACCATGGGCGCGCGGCCGGTCGCCAACCTCAATGCGCTGCGCTTCGGTGAGCCTCAGCATCCCAAGACGCGGCATCTGGTGTCGGGCGTGGTCGCCGGCATCGGCGGCTACGGCAATTGCATGGGCATCCCGACGGTCGGCGGCGAGACCAACTTCCATGCCGCCTACAACGGCAACATCCTGGTCAACGCCATGACCGTGGGCATCGCGCCCACCAACCGAATCTTCTATGCGGCGGCCGCAGGCGTCGGCAACCCGCTGGTCTATGTCGGCTCGAAAACCGGCCGTGACGGCATCCATGGCGCCACCATGGCCTCGACCGAGTTCAACGACGACAGCGAAGAGAAACGCCCGACCGTGCAGGTCGGCGATCCGTTCGTCGAAAAGCTGCTGCTCGAGGCCTGCCTAGAACTGATGGCGACCGACGCGATCGTCGCCATCCAGGACATGGGCGCCGCCGGCCTCACCTCGTCGTCGTTCGAGATGGCGGCCAAGGGCGGGCTGGGCGTCATCGTCGAGCTCGACAAGGTGCCGATGCGCGAGACCGGCATGAACCCCTACGAGCTCATGCTCTCCGAAAGCCAGGAGCGCATGCTGATCGTGCTGAAACCCGGCCGCGAGGCGCTGGCGCGCAGGATCTTCGAAAAGTGGGAGCTCGATTTCGCCGTCATCGGCCATCTGACCGACACCGAGCGCATGGTGCTGTCCTGGCACGGCGACATCGTGGGCGACATCCCGATCCCGCCGCTGGTCACCGAAGCGCCGGTCTATGAACGGCCCTGGACGCTGACCCCGCTGCCGGCCGTGCTCGACCCGGCGGCCATCGCGACACCCAAGGACTGGCGCGCCTCGCTGGTCACCCTGATGAGCTGCCCCGACCTCGCCAGCAAGGCGTGGATCTGGCACCAGTACGACCACCTGATCATGGGCAACACCGCCATCCGCCCGCAGGACGGCGATGCCGCCTTGGTGCGCGTACCGGGCGGCCACAAGGGGCTCGCCATGACGTCGGACTGCACGCCGCGCTACGTGCAGGCCCATCCCGAGACCGGCGGGCGGCAGGCTGTCGCCGAGGCCTGGCGCAACATCACCGCGGTCGGCGCCACGCCGCTTGCCGTCACCGACAACATGAATTTCGGCAACCCGCAGAAGCCCGAGATCATGGGCCAGTTCGCCGGCGCCATTTTGGGCATGGCCGAGGCCTGCAAGGCGCTCGACTTCCCCGTCGTCTCGGGCAACGTGTCGCTTTACAACGAGACCGAGGGCAAACCGATCCTGCCGACGCCGACCATCGGCGCGGTCGGCGTCATCGAGGATATCGCCCACGGCGTCGGTTCGCGCATCACCCAGGGCGGGCTTGCCATCGTGTTGCTCGGCGAGACCGCGGGCTGGCTCGGCCAATCGCTCTACCTGCGCGAGATCCTGGGCCGCGAGGAAGGCGCGCCGCCGCCGGTCGACCTTGCGGTCGAACGCCGCAATGGCGACTTCGTGCGCGGCGAGATCGTCGGACGGCGCGTTGCCGCCTGTCACGACCTGTCCGACGGCGGCCTGCTGGTCGGCTTGGCCGAGATGTGCCTGGCCGGCGGCACGGGCGCCACGGTCAAGCTGCCGGCCGGCACCAACCTGCCGCACGCCTTCCTTTATGGCGAGGACCAGGGCCGTTACCTGGTGGTGACCGATGACGGCGGGGCACTGATCGCCGCCGCCCAAGCGGCCGGCGTGCCGGCGGTGCAACTCGGCTATTCGGGCGGACCCGACCTGATCGTCGAGGGTCTGCTGTCGATTGCTTTGAGCGACCTCAGGGCGGCTCACGAATCCTGGCTGCCCGACTATATGAACAGCGCTGCCTAGGAACGGAGAACGCCATGCCGATGGCTGCCGAAGACATCATCCGCCTGATCAAGGAAGGCATCCCCGGGGCCGAGGTCGAGATCGAGGATCTGGCGGGCGACGGCGACCACTATGCCGCCACGGTCATTTCCACAGCCTTCGCCGGCAAATCCAAGATCCAGCAGCACCAGATGGTCTATGGCGCGTTGGGCGGCCGCATGGGCGGCGTGCTGCATGCCCTTAAATTGACCACCATGGCGCAACGGCCCTGAGGACCCTATATTGACGCCAGACCCGCGCCCCCTGCAGCGCTTCGAGGAGATCGAGATGAGCGAACCCCAGGTCTTTGACCGCATCCGCGACGAGATCGCCAAGCACGATGTGCTTCTGTTCATGAAGGGCACGCCAGTATTCCCGCAATGCGGCTTCTCGGCCGCTGTCGTCGAAGTGCTGAGCGAGCTCGGCGTGAAATTCCACGGCATCAACATCCTGACCGACCCCGACCTGCGCCAGGGCATCAAGGAATTCAGCCAGTGGCCGACCATCCC
>WNFA01011410.1_pt1 | contig 12267 bp, 10 predicted proteins | sample 5400481 | NCBI WGS metagenome assembly WNFA01 (sample SAMN13153340, study PRJNA577476) | soil metagenome | isolation source: 120 cm saprolite under Douglas fir tree site 2 hole 1 replicate 2 | place: USA:California | collected 2015-04-18
CCCTTGACGAACTTCAGCATCACCTCGGCCAGCGTCGACTCCGGCATCTGTCCGTGGCCGACGACCACCCTCGCCTGCGGCACGAGCCGCTTGACCCGCTCCTCCGCCTTCTTGATCGTCTGCACCCGGTTGTAGACGTAGAAGACCTGGCCGCCACGCTGCAGCTCGCGCTGGATCACTTCCTTGATCAGGTCGTCGTCGTCGGCCGTCACGAAGGTCTTGATCGGGAGCCGCTCCTCCGGTGGTGTCTGGATCACGGACAGGTCGCGGATGCCGGCCAGCGCCATGTGCAGCGTGCGCGGGATCGGTGTCGCCGAGAGCGAGAGCACGTCGACCGAGGCGCGGAGTTGCTTGAGCTTCTCCTTCTGCATGACACCAAAGCGTTGCTCTTCGTCGAGGATGACCAGGCCGAGGTCTTTGAAGCGGACGTCTTTTTGCAGCAGACGGTGAGTGCCGATGACGACGTCGACCTCGCCGACCAGCAGGCGACGCAGGACGTCGGTCGCCTCGGCGTCCGAGCGAAAGCGGGAGAGCATGTCGACTTTGACCGGGAACGGTTGGAAGCGGTCGCGGAACGTGAGGTAGTGCTGCTGCGCGAGCACCGTGGTCGGTACCAGGACCCCAACCTGTTTGCCGTCCATCACCGCTTTGAAGGCGGCACGTACCGCCACCTCCGTCTTGCCAAAGCCAACGTCGCCGCAGAGGAGCCGGTCCATGGGACGCGAGTCCTCCATGTCCGCCTTGATCTCCTCCATGACGCGGATCTGGTCCGGGGTCTCGTCGTAGGGAAACGACTGCTCGAGCTCCTGCTGCCAGGGCCCGTCCTCCGAAAAGGCATGGCCCTCGACGAGCTGCCGCTTCGAATACAGCTCCAGCAGATCGCGGGCGACTTCTTCGACGGACTCGCGGACCTTGCGTTTCGCCCGGTCCCACTCGCCCGTCCCGAGGCGCTGCAACTTCGGCGCCGCATCGCCACCGCCGACGTACTTCTGGACTCGCTCCAGGTGCTCGACCGGCACGTACAGCTTGTCGCCCTCCGCGTACTCGAGCTGCATGTACTCCCGCTCCTGGCCGTCCTCTCCCATCAGCCGCATGCCGGTGAAGCGACCGATCCCGTGATCGACATGGACGATCAAGTCGCCGGGCTCGAACTCCAGCTCCCAGGTGGCCGAGCGCGCGCGCACCACGCCGCGGCGGACGCGCTGGCGCAAGCCACCGAAGAGGTCGGTGTCGCCGTAGACCTCCAGCTGCTGCGATGGGACGCGGAAGCCCTGCGCCACCGGCTGGTTGCCGAGGACGACCAGACCTGGGGAGAGCGGCGTCTGCGACCAGAGAAAGACGCCGCCGGCTGGATAGACATCGCGATCCTCGAGCAGCTCGCGCAGCCGCGGTTCCTGCTGGGTCACGATCAGCAGTCTCGATTTAGCGCGCGCGTCCGTCCGCACCCGGTCGGAGAAAGCGTCGATCCGTCCGGCGTAGGCATCCACCGGCTCGAATCCGAGGTCGAGCGTGCCGAGGTCCGCGCCCCTGGCGATCTCGAGCCGCCGCCATCCGCCGGCGGCCTGCCGCAGGGTCTTGATCGACACCAGCCCCGGCCGCAGCCTCTGCGGCAGCTCGCCGCGCTCGATCTCGACCGCGACCAGTTCCTGGAGTTCCTGCTCGCGTTGTTCGGCCTGCGTCAGCGATCGCTGCCCATCGAGCGACAGGATCACCGCGTCCTGCGGCAGATGGTTCAAGAGCGTCGGCTGCGAGGGATCGAGGTATGCCTGAAAACCCTCGATGCCATCGAAGTAGGCGCCCGTCCGCACCCGCTCGATGTCCGCCAGCCACTGGTCGCGCACCTCGGGAAGCGTGCGACTGAAGTCGATCTCGCGCAGCGGCCCATCGGCGCCGGCCACGGCGTCAGGGGTCAGGATGAGTTCGGCCGCGGGAAGGATGCGCGCGGCAGTGATGTCACCGACCGAACCCTGCGACTCCACCTCGAACTCGCGCAGGGACTCGAGCTCGTCCCCAAAGAATTCGCTGCGGAGTGGACGCCGCCGGTCGGGCGGGAAGCAGTCGAGGATGCCGCCACGGAGGCTGAACTCGCCGCGTCCCTGGACCAGCGGCTCGCGCCGGTACCCGAGCGTGGTCAGCCGGCGCACCAGGTCATCGACCGCATACGTTTGCCCCGGTTTGAGCGTGAAGCCCCAGCGCTGTAGCGCCTCGCGCGCCAATGTCGGTCGCGTCATCGCCGCCCAGGAGGTAAAGCCGATGACCGGTCCGCCGGCCCCGAGCGCGTCGATCGCCTCGAGCCGCCGCCGGACCGTCTCCTCGTCGGGCGCGAGGCGGTCAAAGGGAAGCGTCTCGACCGCTGGAAACACGACCGTCCGCACGTCCTCGCGGAACCACGCGCCCGCTTCCTGGAACGACCCTTCGGGGTCGGGCACGAGGGCCAGCAGCGGACGCCGGGCGCGCATCGCGAGCCAGACTGCGAAGACCGGCAGCGCGCTGGAGGGAACTCCGTGCGCGTCCAGGGTGCCGATGGGCGCGTTCCACCACGCCTCGAGCCGGTCGCGGGCCGGGAGGCTGTCGAGCAATTCGAGCAGGGTCTGCGTCATCGATTTCGAACCATGCAGAAAAGCGCCCTCGGCACCGAGCCGGGGCGTGCGCTGGTCAGCTTACCATCGGTTCTGTCATTTGAAACGATCACATCGGAGGACATCGTCGGCGGCGCAAGGTGTACCAGTGCGAGCCGAATGGATCGGTACCCGGTGTCGCCTCGACCATCTCGAAGTCCGCAAAGAGAGCCCCGACCTCATCGGGCGTGATGCCCTTCGGAAAGAACCGGCGGCGGTGCACGTCCGGCTGGCGCCCAAACGCATAGAGCAGGTAGGTCGCGCCGGCCCGAGCCATGCGGGTCACCTCACGCACATAGGCGGGTCGCGCGCGATCCGGCAGGGAATGAAAGCATCCCTGGTCGAAGAGCAGGTCGAACCCCGGCTCGATCGGGAGCTCATGCAACCGCGTGACGTCGGCGACGAGGAAGGAAACGGACACTCCGGCCGATGCCGCCTTGGCGCGGGCAATGCGAATCGGCCGGGGAACGAAATCGACGCCGGTTACCTGCCAGCCATTGCCCGCTATGTAGACCGACGTCGTCCCGGTGCCACAGCCGAGGTCGAGAGCGCGGCCCGGCGCCAACCGACCCGTGCCCTCGATTACGTCAACCAGTTCCGGCGGCGAGACGCCGCTGTCCCACGGGGTGAACCCACGTCGATACATCAGCCGGAAGAAGACGTTGGAGACCAGACTCACACCAGTTCACCGGCCAGCTTAGGGCCGGCCGGCCCTACGACGAGCTGGCGAAGCCGAAATCGAGAAGAGCCGCGGCCTCGTCGAAGATCCGAGGGGACGCCAGCAGGACCACCATCAGATGGCGGCCGTCACGCGCAGCGGTGGCAATCAGGCATCCGCCGGCGCGGCCGGTCCACCCGGTCTTGAGCCCGGTGGCGCCGGGGTATCTCCGGACCAGCTCGTTGAGGTTGTACAGCGCGTAGGCATGGTGGACGGCGGTCGCCGGCAGCGTGAGGCTGGGCGTGGCCGCCATGGCCGCGACCTCCGGGAAACGCCGCGTCAACTCGGTCGCGGCCCTGGCCAGGTCGGCGGCCGATGTGTAATGGGCCGGATCGTCGAGACCGATCGGGTTGACGAAGTGCGTGTCAGCCATGCCGAGCGTGGCGGCACGGGCGTTCATCAGCGCGATGAAGGTCGCTCGTGGCATGGCGGCCTCGGACAGGGTGACGGCGGCGTCGTTTCCCGAATTCAGGAAGAGACCGTACAGGAGCTCGCGCACGGTCAGCCGCTCACCGGCGCGCAGGCCCATGCGCGTCGAATCCCAGGGCAGCTGGTTGATCGACACCGGGACCGTGATCACCTGGTCGAGCCGAAGGTGGTCGAGGGCAACGAGCGCCGTGACGACCTTGGTCAGGCTGGCCGGAGCACGGCGCCCGTGCGGATCGACCTGAAACATGATCTTTCCGCTATCGACGTCGAGCAGGAGCGCCGATCGCGCCTTGATGACCGGGGGCGGCGGCGGCGTGGGGGCCAGCTCGTAGAGCTCGACCGGAAGCGACCCCGTGAGCGGAAGGTGCGATTCGGCCGTGACCGGCATCAGCAGCGCGAGCAGCAACAGCCAGATCCGCATGTGCGCATCAACGAACCACGCGCGGCCCGCTCACACAAGGGCCGTGCGGACCAACGACGACCGCTCGATCCGGGTCAGGCCGCGGCTGGCGCGGCGCTTCCTGGCAGGTCGTCGAGGTCCGGGGTTTCGCCGGCGTCGTCGGCCGCATCCTCGGCGACAACTGCTCGCGGAGAGCGCAGCATCAGCATCGCCACGAACCAGGCCATGCCGATGGCAATCAGCATGTCACCGGCGCTGGCGATGCCGGGAAACGGCGGCGGCAGCGTGAAGCGATCGTCCAGCCAGGCGAAGTTCGTGAGCGGACCGGCGGGGACGTAGGTCCTGGCGCGGCTGGTCACCGCCGCCAGCACGTCGTGTCCTTCAACCGGCATCCGTCCCCCATTCGCCGCCCGGACGAGCTCGTTGCAGTAGGCGCCAAGCGCCCCGCAGGCGATCGGGTAGATCTGTCTCCAGACCGCCCAGATGCCGGCGACGACGGCCAGGCCAAGCGGAAGCAGCCACGAGAGGGGGCCCGGGGTGAACTCGCTGAGCACCAGGAGAGCGCCCGCGCCCACCAGTGGCAGGACCGGAATCGGTGAGGCCAGCGCCAGGACTCGGCTCGCTCGGCCGCCGAAGAGGAAACCCACGAAGATCCCGGCGACCGTGACGAGCGCGCCGTCGGCAACCTTCAGCGCCGCCGGCTCCAGCGAGGTCGTGCGCCAGGCGAGGGCGAGCACGGCGCCAGCCATCAGGAGCGTGATCGCCAGCCGCCGATGGGCCGAAAAGGCGCCCGGTCCCAGCGCATAGTACACGACCATCAGCGCCGCGGTCGCCGCGAGGAAATGCGGCGTGTCGCCAAAGCCGACCAGCCGGAATGCGACCGCCCCCAGGACCGCGGCCAGGACCCACTGCGCGGTCGCCGTCAACTGCGTCGACCAGGTTTGGCCCTTCAGGAGGCTGCCGAGCGGCGCGGCCATGACGGCCACCAGGACGGTGATCTCGGGATGACGCCGAAACACGATGATGGCGGCGAACAGGGCGATCTTGGGGAGCTCGCCCCAGCGGGCCTCCTCCTTGGAGCCGAGCAAGAAGTCGTCAACGATGCACATGCCGATGAAGCTGATCCAGGCCCAGGGCGCCTGGTACGGCTGCGCCGCCAGCACCCAACCGGCGACCGCGACGAGCAGGGCCGACAGGCCCGCGATCCACAAGAGGACGCGAATCGATCGGGCGTTCACGCGACCGTGCAGGAAACCCAAGGTTGGCGAGAATGCAACGGCAACGGCGAGGCCCCCTTTTGCGTGCTTTACGCTACGGGGCGATGTTCCGCCGCAAACCCGCCCTGCCGTCGCCGTCGGCCCGCTGGCTCGTAATCGGGCTGGGCAATCCCGGCCGGGACTACGAGCGGTCCCGCCACAACGTGGGTTTTCTGGTCGTCGACGAACTGGCGCGCCGGCACAGCGCCAGGGTGACGGACCGGGCCGCGAAGTCCCTGACTGGCCGCGTCCGCGTGGGCGATCGTGAGCTGCTGCTCGCCAAGCCACAGACGATGATGAATCTCTCCGGGTTGGCGGGCAAAGCGCTGCGGGCAAAGTACGGGGTGCCGCTGGAACGCACGCTGGTGGTCCACGACGAGCTCGACCTTCCCTTCGGCCGGCTGCGCATCCGCAAGGGCGGCAGCTCCGCCGGCAACCACGGGATGGACTCATTGATCGCATCCTTCGGCAGCAAGGATTTCATCCGATTTCGGGTCGGGATCGGCCGCCCCCCGGGGAACGGCGTCGATTACGTACTGAGCCCCTTTACCGCCGGCGAGCAAGCGCAGATGCCCGACGTCGTGTCCCGGGTCGCTGGCGCCGTTCTCTTCACGACCGAGCACGGTCTCGAGCGGGCCATGACCGAGTTCAATCGCGTCTAGAGAGGAAGAAGATGAGGACGGCGAGGCCGGCCACGGCCGTCAGCGCGCCGCCAAGCCACACCGCCGCGGACGGGCCCAGGAAATGGGCGACGATGGCGGCGAAGACATTGCCAATCGGTGTGACCCCGATGAACAGCACCGAGTAGAGGCTCACCATCCGACCCTGCATCCGGTCCGGAGAGCGCACCTGCACGAAGGTGTTGGTGCCGATCGAATAGACGGCGAACGACCAGCCGATCACCAGTAAGAGCAGGACCGCCTGGGTGAAGTCGGGGACCACGAAGAACAGGAGCTCCATGCCGGCGAAGAGCAGCGCGCCCAGCACGATCCGGCGCGGCTCGACCAAGAATCCCCCGGCGACCGTCATGGTCAGCGCGCCAATCAACGACCCCACACCCTGCGCCGCAAACAGATAGCCGAGCGTGTCCGCGTTGGCGTGCAAGACGATGCGCGTGAATAGCGGCAGCACCAGGTTGAAGTTCGCGCCGAAGGTGCCGGCGACAAACAGGAGCGCGAAGAGTCCGGCAAGGGCGGGAGTGCGCACGACGTAGCGCAAGGCTTCGCCGATGAGCTGTAGCGCCGTCTGCGGGGGGCCGGCCGTCAGCGGCCGGCGCCGAATGGTCAGCAGCGCCACAATCACGCCCAGGTAGGTGATGGCGTTGATCCAGAAGCACGCCGCGACACCAAGCGTCGCGATCACGATGCCACCCAGCGCCGGGCCGAGGATGCGGGCAAGATTGAAGGCGATGGAGTTCAGGGCGACGGCACTTCCAAGTTCGCCCCGACCGACCATCTCGAGGACCGTCGCCTGGCGCGCAGGGAAGTAGAGCGCCTGGTTGACCCCCAACGCGGCGGCCAGCACCAGGACCATGGGCAGCGTGATGGTGTGCGTGGCGGTGAGCGCCGCATACAGGACGGCGCCGACCAGCGAGGCGATCTGGGTGAGGAGCAGCACGTCCCGATGGGCAAAGCGATCGACGATGGTGCCGGCGTAGAGACCGAAGAGCAACACCGGGCCATAGCTGCAGGCGCCAAAGAGCGCGAGGGCGACCGCGGAATCGTGCGAAAGCTGAAGGACCAGCCAGGCGGCCGCCACCGATTGCATCCAGGTGCCGACCACGGACACCGACTGTCCGACAAAGTAGCGGCGGAACTCGGGGTACTGGAGGGCGGAAACCTGCACGAGGGCGCGGCGGCGCGGCTCGACAGCAGTAGGAGTGGCGCGAATGGTGCTTAGTTTACTTTGCGTCCGCTAGGTTCAAACCGCCGCCAGCGCCTGCGTCAACTCGTTGAACTGGGTCATCGCCTGCGACTGCGGATGGTGGATGACGATCGGGAGCCGCCGTTTGCTCGCCGCCGAGAACTCGTCGCGCTGGTAGAGGATCATCGCGGCCACCTCCATCTTCAACGCGGCCGCGGCCTCGGTGCGACTCAACTGCAGGCTGCCGTGCGCGTTGCAGATGACCAACCGGATGCGGTGGCTGAGAATGCCGGTCTCGTGGAGGCGATCGAGGAATTGCCGGGTGAGCTCGACGCAGATAATTTCCGGCTCGACGACGATCAGGATGACGTCGGCCTCTCGTAAGAGCGGCGGTGCGAACGGTGAGGGCTGGTTCCCGAGGTCGACGACGATGGTCGCCGCCAACCCGCGCAGCGAGGTGGCGAAGCTGCTGATCGCCTCCGGTGGCACGTCGCGGTATGCGGAGTCGCGGCGCACGCCGGGAAGCAGCCGGAGCGGCACCTGCGGATTGCGCATCCGGTAGTTGGAGAGGCGATGGGCACTGGCGGCGCCATCGTTGAGGACGTCCCCCAAGGCCCAGCGATCGGGCACGTCGATGTTGAGCATGCTCCCGAGGGTGCCAACCGGGACCGCCAGGTCGGCCAGCACGACGCTGTCCGCACCTTTTCCGCTGGCGTGCAGGGCGGCGAGGTTCAGGGCGACGGTGCTGGTTCCGATCCCACCTTTGGCGCCGGCAACGACGGTGAGCCGCCCACGTGCCTGGGATCCGCGTTGCCGGAGCCGCGCACCGCGTTCGAGCATCGCCTTGATGCGACTGACCAGCTCCCGCGATTCGACCGGCTTGACGAGGTAATCGTCAGCGCCGAGCTCCAGAGCCCGAATCTTTCCATCGACCTCGTCGAGCGCCGAGAGCACCATGATCTGGATGTCGGCGCCGGCCGGGCCCTTGCGAATCCGCTCGCAGGCCATAAAGCCGTCGACTCCCGGCATCATCAAGTCGACGAGGACGAGGTCGGGACGCTCTTTCTCGACCAACGCCACGCCTTCGTTTCCGCCCACGGCCACCTGCACATCGAAGCCGGCCGTGCCGAGCAGCGTCTGCAGGTACGCGCGGTTCGGCGCCTCGTCGTCGATCACCGCGATACGCGCCGTCACGAGGGTGTAACTTCGGCGCGCTCCAGGAATTTCATGCCGGCCTCAGAACGCCAGGCCGAGGTACTCCAGGTCGCGCCAAATCTGGCCGTCTCGAACGTCGACGACGCTGACCGAGGGCTGGCGCACCTTCCCCATCAGACCGGTGTAAGTCCATTCGCCGATAACGACCACCGTGTCGCCTTCCGTCACCAGCCGTTCGACCTCAAAGGTCACATCCGGCGTGCGCGCCACCGCCTGGCGACTCAAGAGGACGAAGGCTTCCCGGCCGAGGATGGGCTCGGGCACCCCGGGCGTTCGGTGCACGACGTCGGGATGCAGCCGGCGGGCAAAGCCGTCCCAGTCCCGCGCGCGAAGCGCATCGAGCGCAGCTGTCACGACGGCCGCCGCGGGGGTCACGAAAGATGGAAGAGATGGCGCGCAAAGAGGAGGGCGCCGACCAGTGCGGCACCGCCCGCGGCGACCAGTACCGCCGCCGCCGCAACATCCTTGGCGCGGCCGATCATCGGATGGTGCTCGGGCCACGCGTAGTCGATCAGGACTTCCAGCGTCGTGTTGAACAATTCGGCCGCGATCACGACGGCAAAGCACAGCACCAGCCCGACGAATTCGATGGCGGTGAAGCGAAAGAATAACGCCGCCACCAGCACGACGAATGCGATGAGCAGGTGCACTCGCAAGTTCGCCTGTGAAGAGAGCGCCCACGCTAAGCCGCGCCCAGCATGGCGGAAGCTGTAAATCGTGCGGCGCAGGTCGACGCGGCGCGCTCGGCCGGGGCTACCAATCCGTTCGGCCTCGAACTCGGCGTCGGAGTGCGGCGTCATGGCGCTTTGGACAGGATCCCGTTGGTCAGCGCGGTCATGGCGGCCTCCTCCGCCGGCTCGGCGTGGTCGTAGCCGAGCAAATGCAGGAAGCCGTGCACCGCAAGCAGGCGCACTTCGTCATCGACCGGATGACCGGCCCCCCGCGCCTGGCGTCGCGCCAGCGGCACAGAGATCACAATGTCGCCGAGCCAGTCTTCGGTGCCCGGTGGCGGCTGAAAGCGCCGGTCCGTCGGCTGCTCGCGGGCGGCGAAGGCGAGCACGTCGGTCGGCTCGTCGAGCCCGCGATAGCGGCTGTTGTACTCGCGCAGACGCTCGTCGCTGGTGAGCGTAACGACCGTGACGGTCTGATCGGGTACCTTCATGGTCCGCGCCGCCTTCTGCAGCACCACCTTCAGCCCATCCAGATCCACTCCCGAAGTGATCGACGCGGGACCCAAACGGCTCATCTGGATGAGCACGGCACCATCGTACCCGGGCTCGGCCGCTTACGCCGTGGGTTTGGGGGACTTCGGGTCGGTCCGACCGGCGAGGTAGCGGAGCCCGATCAAGCCGGCCGCCAGCAGCACCCAGACCAGCAGGATCCAGTCCTGAGGGACGGATGACCGCCGGCCGAGGTCGGCCGCCAGCGCGTCGGCAAGAATGAACATTCCGATCAGGAGTAGGCCGATGCCCTCCATCCGGGTACGCGTCTTGCCAGGGTCGGGATAGCGACGCAGGAATTTCGGCACCTTGCCAAAGCCGATCATCGAAACGGCGGGGATGATCACGGCAGCCGCCGCGACATAGGCAAGCACGATAACCGAGCCCGAAAGCAGCACTGCATGAATATCGCAGCGGGAGCTCGAAGTTTGCACCTGCACCTGACGGCGGCCGTCACCAGGTGCCGCTGGCGGGCTGGCTACGAGGGGCTCGGGCGCGGGCGCGTCGCGGGTCGCGGCAGGGGAATCGTCTTGTCCTCGGCGTCGAGTGTCCCGTCATGCCCGCCGCCCGTTGTGTCGACAGCGGCTCCCGCGACCGCCGTTTCGGGCACCGCGGCGGGATATTCGATCCGGGCGTGGTAGATGCTGACGACCATGTTCGCCATTGCCTCTTCCACCAGGTGGAGGTCGCGGAAGGACAGATCGCATTCATCGAGCTGGCCGTCGCGAACGAACCCCTGGAGCATGCGGTGCACGTGATCGCGGATACCTTCCGTGCTCCGATCCTTGAGAGTTCGGGCTGACGCCTCGACCGTGTCCGCGATCATGACGATGGCCGCCTCTTTCGATCGGGGACGGGGGCCGGGGTAGCGGAAGTCGTCCTCGCGGACATCGAGCCCCTGCTCGAGTGCCTGCCGGTAGAAATAGCGCTTCACCGTCGTCCCCTGATGCTGTTGGACGATCTCCCGGACCGTGGTTGGGAAGTGATACTGCTTGAGCAGCTCGACGCCTTCGGTGACGTGCGCGTTCAGGATGTCCGAGCTGGTCGTGGGCGACAGGTTTTCATGGATGTTGCCGATGTCCGCCTGATTCTCGACGAAGAAGTGCGGCCGCCGGATCTTGCCGATGTCGTGGAAATAGCAGCCGACTCTCGCCAGCACCGGGTTGGCGCCCACCGCCTCCGCCGCGGCCTCGGCCAGGTTGGCGGCCACGATCGAGTGGTTGTAGGTTCCTGGGGCGCTCACCATCAGGCGCTTCAAGAGCGGATTGTTTGGCGTCATCAACTCCAGCAGCTTCATCGGGGTGATGACGCGGGTGATCTCGCCCAGCCAGGTGAGGAGGCCGGCCGCGATCAGGGCCGAGACCAGCCCGTTGATCAGGGCGAGCCCACCAATCGTGAGAATCTCGTCGAGCGATTGGTGCCGCTCGATCAATGAGAGTGAGACCAGGGTGACGAACTGGGCGCCGGCGACCAGGATGCCGGCTGTGACCCACTGGCCAAGCCGCTCGAGCCGGTGGACATAGATCGAGCCGATCGCTCCGCCCAGGAAGCCGACGAGCGTGAGGGGGAGCACATTGTCGGCGACGATGCCGGTCAGCAAACCGACCGCCATGGCGACGATGATGCCCAGCCCGGTATCCATCAACGCGGCAACCAGGAGGGGCACGGCCGCCATCGGCACGAGGTATTGCGTATTGGGGTTGATGGGGACGACCAGCTTTGCCACGAGCAGCAGGACCAGCATCAAGCCCCCCAGGGTGGCGAGCTGTCGCGGGTCGCGGAGGATCGCCGGCCGGAATTGCATCAGGTATCCGAGGGCGACCGCGAAGAGGATGATGACCAGCATGAAGACGGCCAGGATGCGTGCCCAGTCCGTTTTCGGCGCCAGCAGGCCGACCGCCTGGGCCTCCTCGAGCTGGAATGGGGTCACCAGGTCGCCGTAACGGATGATGGTCTGTCCCTGCGCGACCGTCACAAAGACCGCGGGCACCGCGTCGCTCGCCTGCTGCTGCTTGAGCGAGGTCTCCGTGGGCAGGTAATTGACTTTCAAATTGGCCCGAATGAGGGTGGCCACCACCGAAGCTCCGGTCGCATCCAGGTGGAGAGCCGCCGCACGCGTCTGAGCCGTGTCCGAGGCGCTCTTCAGCGTGTCGGCCTTGATGCCGTTGCTCTCGAGCTGCTGCAAGATGTCGCCCGCACTCTTGAAGACCGTCGCCACCGTGCCCTCGTCCGCCTGGAGAAGATATTGGCGCTGGGCGTCGCTGAGCTGCGGCTCGAGCAGGCTTAGCTGTGCCGAACGGTCGGGCCCTGAGGTTGACGAGCGCCGCAGGTCGGAAACTTTGGTCGCGAGTGAATCGATCGCCTGGCGTTGCTGGATGCTGACCGAGCCATCGAACTGGTCAGGCACCTGCGCCGCGGCAGCGGTCCGCGCCTCTTCCCGTTTGGTCTGGCTCTCATAGCGCACCGACCGTTGGGAAACGACGTCCTGGCTGGAGACTTCACCCGCGCGCAGGTTGAGCCGGTTCGGCAGGAAGTTCTGGGCGACGAC
>WNFA01007307.1_pt1 | contig 12265 bp, 7 predicted proteins | sample 5400481 | NCBI WGS metagenome assembly WNFA01 (sample SAMN13153340, study PRJNA577476) | soil metagenome | isolation source: 120 cm saprolite under Douglas fir tree site 2 hole 1 replicate 2 | place: USA:California | collected 2015-04-18
ACCTGTGGAGAAAGAGGATCCGACTCAACAAGCGCCAGCGCAGACAATACTGCAGCCAGCCCAAAGGTTCCTTTTGAAGGAAGGGACGGAGGTCAATTTGAAATTGGCGCAGAACTTGAGTGCGAAGAGTGCCTTTGTTGGAGAAACCGTCGAGCTGGTCTTGGCTAAAGATTTAAAGGTCGGCGATGCCTTTGTTGTGAGGCAAGGCGCGAGAGTCTTGGGGACGGTAGTAGCTGGGAAGGAATCTGAGAAGAAAAGAAACGAGGCTCACCAGTTGACCATGCGGGTCGATTTCTTGAGAGCAGGCGATGCAAAGATCAAACTTCGTGGAGAGAAGGTTGCAGAAGGGAAGCGAAATAAGGACGCGATGATCGCGGGCACAATCTTTCTCGGCCTTTCCGGGTTGTTGGCTACTTCTGGCAAGCATTACATAATTCCGGAAGGTACGCTCGTGACAGCCTATGTGGACGAAGATGTTGAGTTACAGAGGATTGCTCCCCAGTCGCCGTGAAACCGGGGCTCCGTCAAGAGAGACAGATGAATCTGGATGATCGCATTTTCAGTTGACGTAAACAGCCGTTTTTGCGGGTCGAAATGCAATTCCGCGCAGAAAATTAGGGGTGCAAAAACCGGTTCGGATTATTGTGAAAAACGGCAACGTGACCCTCGAAGGTGTGGTGGAGAGTTCACCTGTATGAGGAATTCACGCGGCGGGGATGTTGTGGAGATATAGGAGCCCCTACCCCGGCGTGGACGCTGGCAATCTTCACGGGAGCGAGCAGCGAGAAATGTGAGATCAGACTGGTCTGTTCCGGACAGCACGTAACCGATTTGCTCCGACGCACAAGGCTGGACAAGGTACTCACGGTTTACACCAGTGAGCAGGAAGCCATAGCGTCGTTTCGTGGAAACGAGATACTCTCTGCAGGGCCCCAAGTCTAACCTCTCCAAGGGCCATTCGCCTCGCTTCCCAGCCGTTCGACAAACACTTGTTTGTGGAACGCTGCCGGCGCCATGCCACCGAAAAGAGATCCGCAAGCGGGGCTCCCGGCGGGCCCCTGCCAACCCTCAAGTGATGAAATGAGGTTTTTGCCAGACTTCCGCTGCCAATCCGCACACGAAACTCAGCAGAACACGTCGGCGTCGGCATCGTAAAGGTCGCGATTCCGACTAACCCCCGAGAACTGTCGGAGTTCCGACTAGGATCATCATCCCATTCTCTCTTGACTCCCTAGCCTTATCACGACCATAATCTGCGCGAAATCGCCTCTCCGAAGGGCAGTTCCCACAATCGGGATGCACCACCCCCTGAGGCAAAGAACCCCTTGCAGTATCGGCGCACCTCGGGACTCCGAAAGAAAAATCTAGGCGAACGACTAGGGAGGCTCCCATGTCCAAGACGACTTTACGAACTAGGATCACAGCGGTGGTGTTGCTGGTGGGTCTGGCTTCTATTGGCTATGCCCAGACGATTACCACGTTCGACGTACCTGGCTCAACGGCTACGATTCCCGAATCTATAAACCCGAGAGGGCAGATTGCGGGTGTGTACTTAGACGCGAGCTTTGGAATCCACGGCTTTCTGCGGAAGAATGACGGCACCTTTATCACCTTCGACGTACCGGGGTCACTCGATTTGAATATCGTAGGCTTAACCCCGGCAGGCCAGATCGCGGGCCGGACATACGACGGGATTGTTTTCCGTGGCTTTCTGCGGGAGAGGGACGGCACTATCACTGAGTTCGACCCACCTGGCTCAATCCTTACAATTCCGACATCGATAAACCCGGCAGGGCAAATTACGGGGTTGTACCTCGACGCGAATCGTGTTAACCACGGCTTCTTGCGCAGGAGAGACGGTACTTTCACTACGTTCGACGTAACTGGCTCAGGGGCTACGGTCCCCAACTCCATAAACCCGGCCGGCCAGATCACGGGGTTCTACCGTGTGGACGTGAACCAGTTTGCTGGACACGGCTTTCTGCGGGAAACAAGCGGCGCTTTCGTCACGTTTGACGCACCTGGCTCGATCCTTACGATTCCACTGTCAATAAACCCGGCAGGGCAGATCACAGGAAACTACTCGGACCCTACCTTCACGAACGATGGCCACGGCTTTTTGCGGAAGGCTGATGGCACTTTCGCCACATTCGACGCACCTGGCTCAGACGGTACGTTTCCTGTATCCATAAACCCGGCAGGCCAGATTACGGGGCTCTACCGTGTCTCGGGTGTTACCGAGGTAGACCACGGTTTTTTGCGAGAGACTGATGGCACTATCACCACATTCGACCCCACTGGCTCAACCTCTACGTCCCCCGCATCCATAAATCCGGCAGGCCGAATCACAGGGTTTTACCGCGACGCGAACTTTGTGCCTCACGGCTTTCTGCGCACTCCTTAGAGCCCAGGGACCGTGTTGCTACGCACCGTAGGGACCGTGTTGCTACGCACCGTGGGGACCGTGTTGCTACGCTCTGAGGGTTTTCATTGGGAACGCGTACCATCAGGCGAGCGATTGCGTAGCGGCTTGCGGGAGATTACCACCCAGCAAAAGGAGCGCCCGAGAGCTGGCCAAAAGCCTTCCATTCTTCGATTACCTGCGGGAGGGCGCTCGTAGCGCACTGGGCACACTCCTGCGCGGAACTGGCTAGGCAGATCACCACAAACGCGGCGACAAATGCAAGCAGCAGCCACAGGCGTTGGTTGCGATTCACGGCTCGGCTAGGCGTATGGACGGAACGATGAAGATCCATGGCCCACCTCCAACGAATGCCCCAAAATCCTGGCACCGTCAACGCCAGGGAAGGAGCACGCGTGCTGCCGGTTGTCAGGAGTCGCGGCCCGGAATGCGATTCGTTGTAAGTTGCAGAAAATGGGTTCAGTGATCTTCGTCGAGAATCCCTCTTGGGTTGTCTTCACTAACCACTCGGATGGTTCCCGTTAACCATTGGGTTAGCGGGAAATGTTCGTGGACGACGCCCGTGATTTTGCATCTATTGCGAGTCTTTAGGCACAACAGTCTGCTAATCAGCAACTTGTGAAGAGAAGGGCAACCAGTCTTGAAATGCTCGTCGAGATTTGGCACGAGACCTGCAACCACGCGAGCGACGTTTTCAGAATCATTCGGAAAACTAGAAACGGGGGTCAGTATTCCCCATGCACATACTTGGCCTGCGGTCGCGGACGCTGATGTTTGCAACGGTGGTGTGTCTGGCTTTTCGACCGCTTGTGGTTGCGGCGGACGAGCCAATCCTGACCAAGGAGCAAATCAGGCAGTTCCTTCTGACCGCCAAAGTGGTCAAGAGTGAGCACACCAAGAAAGGCATCACCGATCCGTGGCGGCTAACGCTGACGGACGGCACCTTGACCCACGACGCCTCGTTCCAGGCGATTGATGAACACACAGCCAGGAAGCAGCTTGCCAGAGGCACCGAATTGAACTTCGTCGATTCCTACAAATACAATATTGCGGCTTATCAGTTGGCTGAGTTGCTCGGTCTCGATGACATGGTACCGGTGTACGTGGAGCGCAACTGGAAGGGCGATACGGGCTCGCTCAGTTGGTGGTTGCCGGTGAAAATGGACGAGGTGGAGCGCCACAAGCAGAACTTGACAGCACCGGATGCGGACGCTTGGAACAATCAGATGTACAAGATTCGGGTCTTAGATCAGTTGGTCTACGATAACGACCCCAACCTCACAAACGTGTTAATTGGGGCGGATTGGAAGATTTGGAGGGTTGATTTTACCCGCGCATTCCGGACCTTTAAGGACCTGAGGGACCCCAAGGACTTAGTACGCTGCGACCGGCAGTTGCTTGAAAAGCTCAAGACCCTGGATGGAAACGAGCTGGCGGAAAAGACCAAGCGCTATCTGAGCAAAGACGAAGTGAAGGCCGTGATGGCACGGCGGGACAAGATCGTGGCGCAGTTCCAGAAGCTCATCTCTGAAAAAGGCGAGAAGGAAGTACTCTACTGATCCGTTTACTCAGCCGCGCGGTGGTCATGCAGTGAAGACGGTGGGCTGAATGCCAGGCCGCACCTGTTCTTTTCCGTCCCTGGGCTATTGTTCGGGCCACGCATTACAAATCTTTCGTGTGAGAAGGAGAATAGTCATATGGTGAAGAAGCTGCTCACTCTGTTGTTCACGTCTGTATTTGCCTTCCCTCTGTCAATGGCGGTGTTTGCGCAGGAGGCTCCGGCCCAGGCGAAGCCCGCGAAGGAGTCTCGCTGGGAGGGTGTTGTCATTAGAAGTGATAAGGATCACTCTACCCTGACGGTTCGTAAGGTGGGTTCGACCCTCGAGAGAGCCGTCGAGTATGACAGTTCAACCCGATGGGTTAGTCAGGAGCACGGCAGCAAAAAGGTCAACGACATTGATGCCAGCCAGGTTAAAGAGGGCGATCAGGTGATCTGCATGGGTACTTTCGCGACGAAGGGTGCCACACTCCACGCCACTCTAATCTCTAAGCGGCTCTCCCATTATGGGAGTTCGAAGCCTTAACTACGCTTTGGTCTCGTGGAGCCTGTTGCTACGCTCTGAGTCCTGAACGCCTGTTCCGACGCTCTGAGGGCTTTCATCGGAAACGTAAAAAAGGGGCGTGCTGGGGCTAAGCGGTACGAAGCGGGCCGGAACCGCCCCTTATGGGGCCGTCCCGCTGCCCACTTGCGTCACCTTGGCCAGTCCGAAATCCAGAATCTTGGCGTGTCCGCGCTCTGTAACGAAGATATTGACGGGCTTTATGTCACGATGGACGATGCCCTTCGAATGCGCAGCGTGGTAGTGCGAGATGGTTTGGCCGATCATTTGCGGGAATGCTATGGCGTGCGGTCAAGTATGTCAATGCACGCTCACTGCAGCTTCGCGTACTCCGCCTTAGCTTCCTTCAGGATGGGGATGTCAGGGTCGGCGTCTTTCCGAATCACTCGGGCTTGGGCAGCCCTATTCGGCGAAGCAGGTCGGCAAAGCGGGGGTCGGAGCGCATTCCGTACCAGAATGGGTCAACAGCGAGAAAGACTATGTCGGGGGAATGTTGGTCGTAAGCCTTTTCGAGCAAACGAAACGCCTCGTCCTTCTCGTCGAGTCCCGCGTAAATCATTCCAAGCTGATAAGAATCGACATAAGCGTGCGTGGACAACTGGCGGAACTCCAGCGCAATCTTCAGAGCATCAGCCCGCCTACCGGAGACGGCATAAACCCAACCAAGCGTGTCCGCAATTAGCTGAGTCTCCGGCGCGACGGCCTTGTCCCGATCCGAGATTTGATCGTACTCGGCAAGAGCTTGGCGGTGCATGCCCTTCTTTGCATATGCGACAGCTGTGAAGGCATGAGCCACTGGAACGTTTGACTTGAGGTCGAGCACCTTTCGGAATTGTGCAATCGATTCGTCATAGTGTTGCATCATTAGATGGGTGAACCCCAGATTGGCAACTATGTCCGGGGACAACGGGTCAAGCTCTTGTGCCCGCATGCCCTCTGCTAAGGCTTCGCTGAACCGCGCTCTCGCTTGCAGAGTTTCACCATAGCGCCTATGAGAAGGCGCATTGTTCGGGTTCAGTTCAATTGCTCGCTTGAACTCTCGTTCGACGTTCAGCCAGTCCCAGTCGAAGAACTCAGCGTACGCCAATGCGGCATGTGCCTCAGCAAGCGTGTCATCAAGCTCCAACGCCTTTTGTGCCGCAGCTTTGGCTTTTGGAAGGACCTGAGTCGCTGGCGAAAATTCATACTCGCCTCCGGTTACGTCTGCGCCTCCGTACGACGAACCCAAGTAATCCACCTTGTCGTAGCCCAGGGCGGCGCGCACAGCGTCCGTATCCATTGCCACATCACCGGTCCCGTACCAGCTGTCGGCAGCCCCCAACTGAGCTGCGCAGTCGGCTTCTGAGCGATCGAAATGCGCGGTGGCATGCTGCAATTCCTCGCAATCAATGGTGGCCGAGAGTCCGCGGCCGCGGTCATCAATTAGCAGAATGTCATGCACATCGAGGTTTTGCACAAACAGGATCAAGGCAATCACCCTCAATCCCGTTGTGCCTATGCCGGGCCCACCAGCGTTACCGAGCAGTGCGCTCTCCGCCGGGCCCGGATTTGTGTGCAAATAGAGTTCAAAGTAAATATCGATCTTTTTCCCTTCCGGATGCGGACGATCAAGCAGCACCGGCAACGTTCCGCACATGGCTCCGAGATCCTGTGCTTCGGGCGGACACTGCACCCAGCTGATATCTGAGGAAGACGCGGCGCGTCGGAGTGCTTGTTGATCGGGCGAGAGAAGCGCGCGCTGCGAGTTCGGGCTGCGCAGATACTGCGGGACAGGCCGAGACGTTGGCTGACGGTGCGCACGAGTGAGCTGTGCGGATGTTGTGACGCTCAGGAAGATTGCAGCCGCGGTTAGCAAGCATAGATTGCCCATGAGAGATCTCCTTTTGTCATCGCCAAATGGCCCCAAACTTGGCGCCTCTTCCGGCGTGCTCGCGATCGTGCTGGAACAGATCGTGGATTGAGGGCCACCAATACTCCGCCGCAAGCCGCCTGTCCTTGCGTGATTTCAGCTGGCTCTGGGGATCTCAAGTACCTGACGACACATCCCTTAGGGTATGGTCAGCGAGATCTGCAATGTCTTTGTGATCGTGCTTGACGTCGCCGTCACCGACACCGAGTAACACTTCGACTGGTGAACCGGTGGATCGCCGACATTGCTGCAGCCCGCGCAAGCGCCGTAAACCAGAGCGGCCGTCGCCAGCGACGTCGCTTGCAACCAGCGTCTGCACGTGGAGACCGGACACTTCGGCTGCCGCCCTAACGCCAGCAGGGCGAATGGAACCGCCAGCGCGCAAACCAGCGGGAATAGCGACCCGCTCCCGGGCGTGACCAGACCCGCCGAGTTCGCCGGCGCGCTGATCGTAAGTAAGGACGTCGTAGAAGTTGCTCCAGCTGTAATGTCTGCCGGCGAGAGTGAACACGCAGGCTGCGGTGCCGGTCCGGTCACCTGGCAGGAAAGGTGGATGGCCGATGAAAACCCATTGTGTCCTGCGATTGTCAGAGTGTCCGTCACCTGCTGGCCTGGGCTGACTGTCAATGTCAGAGCAGACCCAGTCATAGAAAAAGCCGGGGTCGTGTTCAAAAGTACATCAATTGTGTTGGCTGCAGAGATATCGAGAACCACTAGATCGGTGAGCTGATCTCCGTTCAGGTCCTGAGCAAGCTGTAACGGTCCGCCGTCGGGCAGAGCAAGAGCGGGAGCAAACGCGCCATTGCCCAATCCCAGCCAGGCCTCTAACGTGCAGCCAGAATCGCATCGTCGATCCACAACATCGATTGCTCCGTCGCCGTCGAAGTCTCCTAAGAGCATCCCAACAATCTGGCTGCCATGTAGTTGACCATCACCGCCCAAGAGTCTGACCGAGGCGGCAATTGTCTGTTCTCCTTGGAACGAGCCATCTCCGTTCCCCAGATAAAGGCTAACCGCTTCGGAACGGTCTTTCGCCCCAATGCAAGCGCCTGACTGACAGACCTTCCCGAATCCTTCCGCAAAAACCACGAGGTCCGCCCTACCATCGCCGTTTATATCCGCGGTTCGCAAATCGGTTATCGAGAAGGATGCGTAAAGCGTCCCAATCGGATATATCGGATTATTAGGTAGCAGCGCGTCCGGCACATTGAAACTGGTGCCCTGCCCGAATGTCCCATCCCCATTGCCGAGGAAAATATTGATGCTGTGGTAGCCAGAAACGACCAGATCAGGTTTTCCGTCGCCGTCGACATCGGCTGCTGCGAATGACGCGTTCCCCAAAGGGTCACCCGCCCCCACCGAGGTCTGCTTCGCCGATTGAAAGGTGCCATCTCCCTTCCCCAGAAAAATATCGATGCTCTCGTTGCCTATGCTTGGGTCGGAACCGCTAACAGCTAGATCCACCTTCTTGTCGAGGTTGAAGTCGGCAGATGCTATTTTTGCAGTGGTGCTGGTCAATGCCAGGGTTTTCGCGGTCTGGAAGGATCCATCGCCTTGGCCAAGGAGAAGGCTGAGCACACCTGGAGCGAAGACCGCCAAATCCGCCTTCCCGTCTTGGTTGAAATCGCCGGTCGCCAGCGCCTCCGGGTTAGGCATGGCGGCATTGAAGTTCACCGCCGCCTGAAATGTTCCGTCCCCATTCCCGAGCAGAATGCTGACATCTCCGCTACTAGAATTGGCCACCGCCAGATCGGGAGTCCCGTCGCCGTTGAAATCGGCTACGGCCACGGCAGCCGGCCCAGTTCCCACTGGATAGCTCACCGGAGGCTGGAATCCGACCGTGGCGTTTGCGGGCTCGCTGACAGAGAACACCAACAGCAGAGTTATGAGAACCAGCCTTTTTTGTCCGGGCAGCGCCGCGACCCAAGCGACTGTCAGTGTTCTTGTACCCATGTGGCGGCTCATAACCATCCTCCAGTTACACCGTTGGAAGGCGTCTGAGCCCGTCTGGCCAGTCGGCGAAGCCAGCAACGGTGCAGGTCCCCTGTTTGCGCCACATCCATGCTTTCGTCAATAGAGCGCACCTGTCCTGTCTCAGTCCCGTTGTAGTCGGGCCAAGTGCCTGCAGGGGAGGACATTGGGACGCGTGTAGTCCCAGCTAACGAGGCTGTGAAAACGGTGGTAAACTGCCTGACGTAGTGGGGTGCCCGCCTCCATGGCCACAAGCAGTCCATCCCAGTTGGGGGCAATTCGCTTCGGCGTGTTTGAAGTTGATCTTCGCGCGGGAGAACTGCGCAAGCAGGGTGTGAAGATCAAACTGCAGGACCAACCTTTCCAACTTCTTCAGATCCTTCTGGAACGGCCCGGCGAAGTGGTCACTCGTGAAGAACTACGACAAAGGATCTGGCCCTCCGACACTTTCGTGGATTTCGATGGCGGAGTGAATAACGCCGTCAAACGTCTGCGCGAAGCGCTAGGCGATAAGGCAGAGACCCCGCGTTTCATTGAGACCCTGCCCCGGCGCGGGTATCGCTTCATCGGGACGGTCAACGGGAGCACCCCTTCCACCTCCGCCAATGGATTACAGCCAAGGACAGAGCCCTGGCTAAGCCGTCGCACTCCGCGTGTAGGCGTCTTGATTGGCCTCGGCTCCGTCGTTCTGCTGCTCGTCATGGCGGGGTTTGCCCCCAACAGATGGTGGCAATATCTCCGGGGAAGAGGCGACCTTCCGCAGATTCGCTCCATCGCCGTGCTCCCTCTCCAGAACCTTTCCGGCGACCCGAAGCAGGAGTACTTCGCCGATGCCATGACCGAGGAACTGATCACAGAACTCTCACACCTGAGTGCATTGAAAGTGATCTCCCGCACTTCAGTCATGCTCTACAAGAAGACCGACAAGCCTCTGCCGCAGATTGCGCGAGAGTTAGGAGTTGACGGGATCGTGGAAGGCTCGGTATTGCGCTCCGGAGACCGAGTACGGATCACGGCGCAGTTAATATACGCACCCAAGGATACGAACCTCTGGGCACAGTCCTATGATCGCGACTTTCGCGATGTCCTGATCTTGCAGAGTGCCGTGGCGGGAGCGATCGCCGATGAAATCCGCGTAAACATGACGCCAGGTGAAAAGGTGCGCATGGCTGATTCCCATCCCGTCAAGCCGGAGGCCCTGGAAGCCTATTTGAAAGGTGAGTATCACCGCGACATGGGTAGATTTGGCAGGAACGCGCGGTACGAGGCCATAAGGTACTTCGAGCAAGCGACGCAGCTCGATCCGAATTTTGCGCGTGCCTATGTGGCACTAGCCTGGGCCCGCACACCTAATGTTGGGCCCACCCCCGAGGAAGCGCCGATAGTAAGGGATGCGCTAGAAAAGGCGCTCGCTCTCGACCAAGACCTTGCCGACGCTCACTTCGCCTTGGCACTATTCAAGCTAAATCATGACTGGGACTTTCCTGGAGCGGAACGGGAATTCCAGCGAGCCATCGAGCTGAATCCCAACGATGCTTCGTTTCATGAACGACACGGACTCTATCTCGATGCCATGGGTCGTTATCAGGAAGGGGAAAGGGAAGAGCAGCTAGCGCAGGAGTTGGATCCGGGCTCCGACCACTTGATGGATGGGTACAACGCCCGAGGCAAATACGGCCAGGTCTTGAAACTCGCCCGCGACCAAGTGGAAGCCCATCCCGATGACGGCCTCGCTCAATGTTACCTGGCCTCAGCCTATATGCACACAGGTATGTACAAAGAGGCGATTGAAGGGCTACAGCGTGTGGTTGAAATGAGCGGGTATCCGGAAATGGCGCGACCGCTGGCCAAAGCCTATGCTGCTTCCGGCTACCGGGGTGCTCTGAGGCTTTGGGCGAAGGACCTGGAGCACGCCCAAGGCAACCCAGCCAGCCCTACCATGGTGGCGGAAGTGTACACACTGCTCGGGGAAAAAGAGAATGCGTTCAAGTGGCTGGAACGAGGTTATGCAGAACGAGATGGATTTCTCCTCGGTCTTAAGGATCCGGTCTGGCAGCCGCTACGTTCCGACCCGCGATACCGGGACCTAATCCAGCGTATAGGTCTGCCGTAATAGGGCCAGCCAAGGGCAAAGCAGGAACATAATGTCCGAAGTCAACACAGCGCGAGCGAGCGTCGCTGCTCGTGTGTGGACGCTGCTCCCGATTCTCGCCTTTGCGCAAACTCAAACGACGGGAAGAATTGCCGGTACAGTCCGAGATGGCCAAGGCGCGGTTATCGTTAACGCCGCGATCAATGTGGAGAACAGCGCCACCGGCGAAAAACGGGCTACCGCGTCCGATACCTCCGGCAACTACGCCCTGGCTTTTCTCCCCCCCGGCGTTTACGAATTGACCGTCTCCTCCCCGGGATTCGCGACCGGGCGTTTCAATAACCTGCGAGTCGGCACCAGCCAAATCACCACCGTTAACGTCGTGCTCTCGGTCGCGAGCACGTCATTTGAAGTGACTGTCAGCGACACCCCTCCGCTGGTTCAGGCCGATGGTCCCCAGCTCGTCACAGAGCTGGCGGCGGAGACCGTAGCGAACCTACCGCTGCCCACCCGCAACTTCCTGCAGTTGGCGACGCTTGCGCCAGGAGTATCGGTGGAACTCACCAATAACAGCGCCATCGGCCGCAACTCGCCTCATTTTTTCGTGAACGGCGCACGTAGCGAGCAAAACAACCTGCAAATCAATGGCGTCAATGCCAATGACATTTATGGGCATGACTTCGCGGCGGTCGCGATCCCGGCGCCGGAGAGCATTCAAGAGGTGGTGGTGCAGACCTCGATGTACGACGCCTCCTTGAAGAGCACGGGCGGCGCCAACATTCAGGTGACCACGAAAAGCGGAACGAATCAGGTGCACGGCAGCCTGTATGACTACCTCCGTAACGACGCGCTCAATGCCAATGATGCCAATTTGAAACAAGCGGCCGTGGGCCGGCCTGTGCTGCGCCGCCATGTGTACGGTGCTACTCTGGGCGGCCCCATCCGAAAAGAGCGGGCGTTCTATTTTCTTTCCTATCAGGGCGTCCGTGAGGCCAATGGCGCCACCGACCAGAGCATTTACAAGAGCGTTCTGATTGCCAAGGGCCTCACCGACGATCGCTCGGAAGCAACTCTGCTCAACACCTTTCATCCCCTCATGGCTGATGGCATCACCCGGGCCACTTCCATCAACCCCATATCGCTGGCCCTTCTCAATGCCCAGTTGCCCGGCGGGCAGTACCTCATCCCCACGCCGCAGCAACCCGACGGACGAGTCTCCGGCACAGCGCTATCCACATACCACGAAGAACAATTCAATACCAATTTCGACTTTCTACCCCGGCCCCAAGACGCGCTAGCCGTGAAGTTCTTTTTCGCGGATGCTCCGCAGTTTGACGCCCTGGGCGGATTCGCGCCCGGTGAGGTCGCGTTCGGGGGGACGATCCTGCCCGGCTTCGGACTGCACTTGGAGAATGACAACCGCCTTTTATCCGTTGCCCACGTACATACCTTCAGTCCAACCACATCGAACCAGGCCGATGTCGGTTACAACTTCCTGCGCAACCGGGTACTTCCTGAAGAAGCGCTCCTGGACTCGAGCATCGGCATTCAGCGTCCTACGGCCGCCGACTTTCCAGGTTTGCCGAATATCCATTTTGGAGGTTTGTTAACACCCGTGGATTGGCTGAGTAGTCACCATCTTGCTCCCCAGCACTGGTGGATGAAAACAGATACAACGGAAGCTGGGTTAGGTCCTGCACAGGGCGGAGTACCCGGGGGGCAATATGAATATGTAACCGACACTACAATTA
>WNFA01004019.1_pt1 | contig 12262 bp, 8 predicted proteins | sample 5400481 | NCBI WGS metagenome assembly WNFA01 (sample SAMN13153340, study PRJNA577476) | soil metagenome | isolation source: 120 cm saprolite under Douglas fir tree site 2 hole 1 replicate 2 | place: USA:California | collected 2015-04-18
GAGGTCGGCGTTCTTTTCGTCACGGGTGACAGTCAAAACGTAGTCGGAATTCCAGTTCAAGTTGTTCGCGAGGTAGGACGCTTCAATCGTCTGTTTTCTCGCGCCGGAATTTTCGAGGGACATCAATAGTGTGGGACGCTCGTAAAGATTCGCCGGCACTTCCGGGAAGCGCAAACTCTCGGCATACATCCCCGTCACGATGTCGTTGCCAATTTTCCAGACCGGGCCGTTGTTATCGGAGAGCAGCGTGGCCTTGATCTCTTCGCGCTTGGTGGTGCCGTTTTCCTGATACGCGCGCACCAGCGTGACTTCCTTGCCGACGTACTTGTGAAGAAGTTTTGCGGGCTCGAGGAGATCGTATTCGTAGTTTTGTTCGATGACGCCAAGCTTATCGGGATCGGTCAGCGAGCGAAAATGAACCGTCGCGGGATTCACGGTCGCGGCGATGTCCATAAATTTCAAGCGGAATATTCCACCGGGAAGCGAGAGCTGGCGAACGTCGCGGACCAGCGCGATGTTTGAATTGTAGACGGTAACGTTCAGATCGGTCTGATCGCTCAGGCTCGTGGATTGGTCGCCGGCGGGTCGTGCCGCTTCTTTCTCCTGAGCCGGATAAGCTTTCTTGCTGCGCGTTGCGGGATAAAGGAGCGTAGCGCCGGCAGCGAAGATCGCAGCCGAAGAGAGGCCCCAAACCAATCGTTTTCTTAGCATTTTCCCAGAGAGATTCATCACCTTCACCTCGATCAAGATTTGCCTTCCCTCTTAGAACGGCGCCAACGGGATTTCTTGCAAGAATTTTAGACTTGGAAGAGATGGCCTCAAGTCATGGATGAACGGCAGGTTCCCAGGTCAAGCCGCCGTCGCCGGTCGCAAAATATTTCGTGCCGCGCGCATTCCAGATGGCGGCATGCAGCGCGTCCGCGGCGCGAATTCCGCCGAGATCTTCTTTTAGCGGCGAAGAAAGCAACTTCCAGTGCGCGCCGCCATCCGTTGTTAAGAGAATGGCGCCCGCACGTCCGACGATCCAGCAAACCCTTTCCGAGGTTGCGGAACCGGTCAGCAGGTCCACGAGGACGCCGCTCGGCTGACGCATCCAGGAACGTCCGCCATCAGGAGAGAACTCGATGACACCGGCGCGACCGGGGCGCCAAACAAAAGCGGAGCCCGGGGCGGCGATCAGACGCGAATCGGAGACCATCACCGTCTCGGTGGCTGCGCTGGCTGCATAACCTGAGGCCGCTTCTGCCGCTGGAGCAGGAGAAGGAGCGGCCGGAGTTGCAGTTTTCGACTTTGCCACGTTTTTTGCCTGACCGAGCGGAGCCGGACCAGCCACCTTTGGCGAAATATTCTGGTTCTGCGCTTGGAGATTCTGTTCTCGCGCCGGCGCCGGCATGCGCGCATTCGCTTGGGCCTCCTTTTCTTTTTTCGCCTCCAGTGCTTTCTCCCGCACCACGCCGCCGACAAGCTTGTCGTCTAGATCCGCTTTTTTCTCGTCTCGAAACACATATGCATTGGCGTCGGACTCCGCATCCTTCCGCCCGCTTTCTTCTCTTCCCAAGGAAGGAGTTGCCAGCGTGCCCCTTGCTCTTGATTCATCAGTTTGCTGCTTTCTCAGGCCCCTCGAATCCGGCAGCTTGGAGTAGGAGGAAAGCGTGTCGGTCGTGGAAGAAGGCTTTGACGGACTCCGCTGCACCTCCGGCGAAGCCGCAGTCCCTCTGGTGGATGCAGGAGACGGAGAACCGGCGGGCTCCTGATTCTTTGCGATTTTGACCTCGTTGGAGCTCGGGAATGGACGTTCGTTTTCGTGCAACGCGATCCACACCAGCAAGCCCGCGGCAATCGCTCCGGCGGGGGCGATCCAGCGCCAGCGGACTCCGTGGGTGAGGCGTGATGCGCGCCGGCCTTCGCGCGCTGCGGGCCGCGCCACAGTTTCGATTTTCTGCGCATAGGGCGCGTGTTGCGCATCTGCCATGGCAAAGACTTCTTGCTCCTCGGCGGCGTGCAGAGGAATATCGTCGGTCAACTCGAGATGAGCGAGAAGTTCCTGGCAATGCCTGCAACCCACGATGTGTTCTTTCCAGGAATTCAATTCTTCGGGGAGCAGCGAGCGCTCATGGTAAGCGGCAAGCGTTTCCGCGTCGGGGCAAGCATCGCGCTGCAAAGAAGAGCCCGCAGCCTGCCTCGCGGAATCGGAAGAATCCGCGGTGGAACGCAAATGGCGCGCAATCGCTTTGTCAAAGCTCCGATCGCGGTCTTCAGGCGCCATAGTCTTCACCATTCTTAGAACGGGGCTGAGCCGCTTTCTTGCAGTTTGCGACCATCACGGCCGTTTCCTTGCTGCAGGGCTTTGCGGTTTCGTGCGCGACAGCAATTTATCCAAGTCGATGGGAGCGTCTTCCGCGCTGTATTCGAAACAAAGGGCGATTTCAGGATCGCTCAGCCCAGCTTGCGCCGCGAAGCCATTCTCGGCTCCAAAACCACGAAGAAGGATCGTTTCTACAGCGCCGCGCAAATCGCGACGTGCACGGTCCAAGTGACGCGAGACGCTGGACTCATGCTCACCGAGTGCGCGGCCAATCTCCGCGAGGGTCTTCTCTTCGGTGTAGTAGAGACGAAGCCTTTCCTTTTCCTGTGGTTCGAGTTTTGCGAGGGCTTCGCTCAACGCACGGCCAAACAGGGCGAGGTAGCGTTCACGATGGGGATCACCGGGATGGAGCTGCGGTCCAGACGGCGTGAGCTGGCGCGAATCCTGTGCGTCGTCTTCGCCGAGTTCTTCGAAGCGGCGGCCCGCGCGAATCGAATCAATGTGGCGCTGAGCGAGGACGGCGCGGAGCCAGGTCTTCAGCGAGCTGCGCCCATGGAAGTAGCGAAAGAGCGAACGCGCGTTGCCCTGGCCATCCGCGAGGCCGTATAAATCCGCGAAAAGAGAATCCGCGAGTTCGCACGCCTCCGCCGAACCCGAACTGCACCGCAGAATGGCCGCCGCCGCGGTGCGCAAGTAGGGGCGATAGGTGGCGAAGAAATGTTCCCAGGCCGCCTCGCATCCTTCGGCGCAGGCACAGGCGAGGGCGAGATCTTCAAGGTGGAGCGCGGAGAGGAATTCTTCGAGTTGATGGAGGGTTACCTTTCCCGAAGTGCAGCGCTTTTTTGCACTGCGTTCGAGGGCCGCTGAAAAGCCCTCGCGCGAGAGCCCCCAACGGCCGGATTGAGACTGGGCATAGAGCCAATCCACGAGCGGAGCACGACCTTCGAGAGGCCTGGCGGGATCGACCAGGGGACCGTCACCGCCGCGTTCTGAAGGGGCATCGGGCATAACTGAGTTTTGCCGCCCTGGCGCCCAGCAACCTGAACCAACGCCAGGGTCTCCCTTTGCATCCTAGTGCATAAGCCGGTGAACGGAAAGCATTGTGCAAAACTCGACACACCCCCCGACCCCGGTTTGCGGTATCCTATCCAGAGTTGCGCGCCCAGACTCGCAACCTAAACCGCCTCTCCGGGTTAGAACGGGGTGCGCTTCGCGCGCTCGCGGGAGCATTAGCGATTTCGCGACGCTAGTACCAAAGTCCTATTCGGACTCCCTCAACCCAGCTCGTACTCTGGTACAGCGAGAGCGTATTTCCTATTCTGCCGGCGAACTTGGGAACGCTAGGTATCCCTAGACAACCCAGTTTGCAGGACAGAATTCTCGCGAGGCGGCATTGCGGATGACAACCATGATTGCAGATCGACCACGCAAAACGACGATGGGCGTCGGTTTTGACGCCAACCGTGGCCGCACGTCCAATCCCCAAGCGTGGAAGCAGGCCATTGGCACGAAACCTATAGCGGCGCGCCTTGCTCTGCTGCCGGATCCGAAACCCCGCTGGGACCGCATCGGAATCAGCGCCGGGAGCCAAATTGCGATCCTGATATTCCTGCTTTTGATCCCTATGATTTTTCCTGAGCAGATGAAAACCGCTCTGAATCTTCGGCCTACGGAGCTAATGCAGCCGGTCACGTTGATCCCCGTTGCACCGGAGCCGCCGCCACCGCCCAAAGTCAAGGCGAAGGCACCGCCGGTGGTAAAGCCGGTGGTGCCGGAGCCAGTGAAATTAAATCCGAGGCAGCAGCATGTATTTTTGACGGCCAAGGCTGAGCCGCCGAAGATGCGCACGGTCGATGCGAAGCCGGTGGAACTGAATCCTACTTTCGATCAAGTGAAAGTGGATATGCCGACGAATCAGCCGAAGCGTCCGAAAGAGGACGTGAAGGTGGGAAATCTTGGGTCGGGCAGCGCCGCACCAGCGACCGTGGTTGCGCCCGTGAACAAGGTGCAGACCGGAGGATTCGGCGACCCGAACGGGCTTCCTGGCAAGGGTGACCCGAATAAAGCCACCAACGTGAATCGCCTCGGCTCGCCCGCTTTGCCGGGCGGACCTGGCTACGGCAACGGCACGGGTGGAGACAAAGGAATTCGCGGCACAGTAGCAAGCACGGGATTCGGGAACGGCACGGCGATTCCTCCACCCAACGGCGGAAAGCGCGGCACGGTGCAGACCAGCGGATTTGGCGATCAGACCGTAGCAACGGATGCACCGAAGAAAAAGGCGGCTTCTGGCGAAGGAACACCGACAACAGTTGAAATTCTGGAGAAACCACGGCCGGAGTACACTGCGGAAGGCCGCAAACTCAAAATTGAAGGCGACGTTGTACTGGAGATCGTGTTCCTGGCCAATGGCAGCATTCAAGTGAATCGTGTTGTGAGTGGTCTGGGCCACGGTCTGGACGAAGCAGCGTCTCGTGCGGCGCAGCAGATCAAGTTTAAGCCGGCGAAACGCGACGGCCAGCCGGTAGATTTTCCGGCTCGCGTGCGGATTGAATTCCGAATGGCCTACTGAAGGGGAGAGAGAACATGCGTAAGCTTGCAACAATCGTCCTGGGCCTGATCCTGGGCGGGCTGGGAGCCATTGCCGCGGAAGCGGCGCCCAAGCCGGCGGATCAGCAGCCGCGGACCATGGAAGATGTGGTCGATCGCGTCATCACCAATGAAAACCGGGCTGTCCAGCAGATTCGGCAATACTCACCGCTGGTCGAAACATATATCCAGAATCTGAAGCCCGATAAGGACCTCGGCTATGCCCCTGCCGGCGACAAGTATTTCCTCGGCCGGGCGGACTTCTCCAAGGGTGTATCGCTCGTTTCCCTCACGGACACCAATCCCAAGGGGAAGAAGATCTTCGGTTCCATCGGCAATTTCTTTTCGTTTGCGCTGCAATTCGTGCCGGACGGCTTCCTGCAGATGATTTTTCTCGACACCAACGGATTCGACAAACAGCATTACAAGTTCGACTACGTGCGCCGCGAATTCCTCGGCGAAGTGCGCTGCCTGGTGTTTGACGTCACGCCACAGGAGAAGAGCGGCAAGGGCCGTTTTCTCGGCCGCATCTGGGTGGAAGACCAGGATTTCAATATTGTGCGGTTCAACGGCGCATATAGCGGCAACGGACATTCCAGCTGGTGGTTCCACTTTGACAGCTGGCGCACGAATGTGCAGCCGGGTATGTGGATGCCTTCCTTCGTGTACAGCGAAGAAAAGGACATGCACTACAATTTGACGAAAAAGCTGGACTTCAAAGCGCAAACGCGCCTCTGGGGCTACAACCTCGGACATGCCAGCCAGGAACAGGAATTGAGCAAGATCCTGGTGGAATCGGCAGTGACGGACGATACGAAAACCGCGAACGACCTGTCGCCCGTCCAGGCACAGCGTACCTGGGACCACCAGGCGGAAGACAACGTCATCGATCGCCTGGAACGCATAGGTCTGGTCGCGCCGAAGGGCGAAGTGGACAAGATTCTCGAGACGGTGGTCAACAACCTCGAGGTCACGAACAATATCGATATCCAACCGGAAGTTCGTTGCCGAGTGATGATGACTTCTACACTGGAATCCTACACCGTCGGTCACACCATCGTTCTCAGCCGTGGTTTGATCGATGTCCTTCCAGACGAAGCAAGCCTTGCCACGATGATTGCGCATGAGCTCAGCCACGTGGTCCTCGGCCACCGGCTCGATTCGAGCTTCGCGTTCTTCGATCAATTGCTGATTAGTGACAAGGACACCTTCCGCCACTTCGGGTTTGCGCGCACGCCCGATGAGGAAAAAGCGGCCAATGTCAAAGCGCTTCAACTGTTGAACAATTCTCCATACAAGAATCAGCTCGGCAACGCGGGACTTTTCCTGACGGCGCTCGAGACGCGCTCGAAGGAAATTCCGAACCTGATCAGCCCGCACCTCGGCAATCGCGTTCCGATAGTCGGCGACCTCAAGTCGTCGACGCCGGTCGATCAAAAGCAGAATCCGCAGATGATCGTGGCGCTGCCGATCGGCGGCCGCGTGAAAGTCGATCCCTGGAACGACAAACTGGACCTGATCAAGAGCAAGCCGGTGGGCGCAGTCGCGGAACGCGAGAAGATGCCGTTCGAAGTCACTCCGTTCATGCCTTACCTGATGCGGTACGGAACGGAGGCTACCAAGCCGATCGCCGCCAGCGCTGCCAGGCCGACCGATCCGAAAACCGGACAAGCGGCGCCGGGAAAACCGTAGCTGGTTCCGTTTAACAATCGCAAAACATTCGGCCCGGTGAAGATCATTTCACCGGGCCGTTTTTTTTGGCTGGTGCCAGCCGGTCCTTGAGTCCGCTTCTCAGCGTGGCGCAGAGAGTTCCTTGATCAGCTTGTAGTTGAATTCGACTCCATCGTAAAAATCCTGCACGCCCACGCGCTCATCCTTGCCATGCGCGCGGCTGTCATTTCGCTGGAAAAACATGCAGGAGATTCCGTAGGTGGGGATGTCGGCGATGCGCGTGTACTTCCCGTCGGTGGCGCCGGTAGACATTGTGGTGACGTAGGGAACGCCCGGCCACGCAACGCTGAGTGTCTTTTCCATCGCTTGCGTGAGTTCAGGAAGCAGCGGAGAGGGAGGCACGGCCACGACCGGGGTTACCTTTCCGTCCGGCCCAATCTGCGCAACGATGTTGACTTTCACCTTTGGATCGTTGGCCACACGTTCGAGGGTATGGAGAACATCCTGCGGGTCTTCTCCGGGAAAGATTCTGCAATTGATGTTGGCGCGGGCGGTTTGCGGCAATGCGTTTGGCGCGTGGCCGCCGGAAAGCATCGTTGCAACGCAAGTGGTGTGCAGCAGTGAATTGAAGTAGGGATTCGCCGAAAGGCGTTGCACCGCGGCATTGTCCGGCGGTTGATAGGCGACAGCCTTCAAGTCTGCGGCGACCTGGCCTGAGGTCAGCGCCGCGTTTCTTTCAAAATAGTTGCGAGTGATTTCGTTGATTTTCACGGGGAAGGAGAACGACTGCAGCCGGGCGAGCGCGCCGGCGAGGTGATAGATGGCGTTGTCCGGGCTGGGAATGGAACTGTGGCCGCCGGGATTGAACGATTCGAATTGAAAATCGACGTAAACTTTTTCGCTGGCCTGGATGCCCGCGAGCAGCCGCTTGTCCTTATCCTTTTCGAATTCTCCGCCGTCCAGATTGATGCAGTATTCCGCGTCAATCCAGTCGCGATGTTCCTTCAGGAGCCAGTCGACGCCGTTGGAGGTGCCTCCTTCTTCGTCGGCGGTCAGCGCGAGGATCACATCACGATCCGGCACGTACCCTTCTTTTTTCAGCCGGATGAAATTGGTGACCAGGATGGCATCGCCTTCCTTCATGTCTTCGGTGCCGCGGCCGTAGAAGTAACCACCTTTCTCGATGAATTCGAAGGGGTCCGTGGTCCAATCCTCGCGGCGCGCCTCGACAACGTCGAGATGTCCAATGAACAGGATGGGCTTGCGTTTTCCGGTTCCGTGCAAGCGCACGACGAGATTCTTTTTGCGCTCCTTCGGGCCGGCCACATGGATGTCGCTTTCGGCAAAGCCACCGTCGCGCAGGCGCGTGGCCATCGCCTCCGCGGCGGTGGTCACGTTGCCGACGGAATCCGTGGTGTTGATTTCAATCAGCTGCTTGAAAATATCGCGCGCCAGCTGCTTCGTTTGTTCCTGCTCTTGCGCCGAAACGGCAGACGAACAGCTCACCACCGCACAAAACAACAGGACCCAGCGTTTCACGGCTTGCATTTGCTCTCCTCAAAATGAATTTCACGAAAAAGGCAGTGGACCGGCGGGTGAGGCCGGCTGCACCGTCAGCGCGTAGCGAAGACAACGCGATAAATGCGACGCGGACCAGAACAACAAGATCATGCCGAACCCTCGATCCAGGACAAGGAACACAACAAAGGCGGTGAAGACTGCAAATCCTGTTCGGTCAGGCCTCATCAACGGCGTTGGCAAACGAGAGTTCACGAACCGCGCCAGCTCGCGAGGCCACTTGAAGACCCAATACAACCCATAGAACGGAATCAGATGAAACCAGGCCGCGCGCAGCGACTTCACGGGATAAGTGCCTGCTGTCACGCGTGAGAGAATGACATGGAATTCGTAGACGCAAACCATCCAATAAACCAGGCTGATGAAATTTGCGAGAAACAGATACAACGGAGGGATCAGCAACGGTTCTTTGGCAAGCTCGGGGTGCAACGTGACGGCGATGACTTCCGTAATCAGCGTGGCCACGCCAAGAAGATAGCCGACCCAAATGCGCGGAAACGAAGGCAATGCCGGCGGTTGAGACTGTTGTCCTTGGGAACCCGCGCCAGACCAATCCATTCATCCCTCAGCGAATCTTCCTTGGCAGCGTAACGGCCTGGACGCTCGTCCGTCAAACCATTTGCAGCAGAGGCCGCGTTTCATTCCGCGACAAGTTGCTTCGGCTAGCGTGCTCTGCATAAACTGGCAAGGACATGATTTTGGAGGAAGAGATGATATTAGCCAGGAAACACGCCGCACAGATCGCGCTGGGCGCGGCGATATTCGCGGCGGGGATAGCGGCGGGGTCGCTGCATGCCCGCAGCGCCGCAGTGCAGAACCGCTTTGGCCAGCCGAAGACCGTGCTGCACGTGGTGGTCTACAAATTCAAGGACAACGTTTCGAACTACGACCGAGAAAAAGCCATCAACGGCATCAAGGACATGGCGGGAAAGATTCCCGGCATCAAGAATGTCTGGTTAAAGACCGCGCGCAACCAGATCAAGGATTTCAGCGGCGTTTATGCCATCGAGTTCACGAGCGCGGAAGCCGCTGCCGACTACGCGGAGAGTCCGGTACATGAAGCGTGGTCCAAAACGTGGCAGGAGCAACGCGAGAACAGCTTGTCGTTTCAGGTTACGAATCCCTGAAGCGCGATCTCTCAGGCCTGCCGCGCGATGCCGTATCTTCGGCGAATCATGCGGTCTGCCGCTCGATCAGAGAGCAGCCGCTTCGCCCATTTAGCAAACGTCGCGAGCGGGGTCACGCCGTAACGCGCCTTTGGGCGCGGCGCCTCGATGGCTTCCAGCATGATGCGCGCGCAATCTTCCGGCATGGTCTTGGACTGCGCACGGGTACTTGTCGCGTTGGACCAGTATGTCGCGTAGATTTTCGCGTAGGGGCCGCTCTGGAATTCTTCCTGGTAGGATTTCGCCAGCTCCAGCGCCGTTTGTTGGATGTTCGTCACGATATAGCCGGGCTCGATCAGAATCGTTTCGATACCGTACGGATACAGTTCGTAGCGCAGGGCGTTGGCTACGGCCTCGATGGCATGTTTCGAAGCGCTGTAGGCGCCCTGCGTCGGGGGCGTCACAAACCCTGAGACGGAACTCATCATCAGGATGCGGCCTTTCCGGCGTTCGCGCATGTGCGGAAGAACGGCCTGCGTTACCCGGATCACGCCGAACAAATTCGTTTCGAATTGCCGCCGCCAGTCTTCGAGGCGCAGATCCTCGACGGCGCCGGCATAGACAAGGCCGGCATTGTTAATGAGCACGTCGATCGTGCCAGTCTTGGCGAGTACCGATGAGACTCCTGCCTTCACCGAAATGTCATCGCACACGTCCATTTCGAGCGTCTCGAGCGGCAGCTTCTTTTCACGCGCCAAGGCATCGAGTTGCGCGCGCTTCGCCGCCGAGCGGCCGGCCGCAAACACGCGGTAGCCGCGCTCCGCCAACAACAGCGCCGCGGCCTTTCCCAGCCCATCTGTGGCGCCGGTGATCAGAACCGATGGAGTCCCCTTGTCCGTCTTCATTCCGCCCCCTCGACCGAAGCTATCGTATCGCGGAATCAAGCCGCCCGCGGCAGCCACGATCGCGTCCCGTTTTCAACACAGGCGACGAAAGGCCGTCCCGTGCGCCAGACAAGATTGCTAGACTAAATGCTTCTCCTACGCTTTAATCGCAACGCCTGGTGAGCGTGCATGCCGGCCGACGAAACTTTCTCCATACCTGCGCCAGAAAAAAAATGGCAGCTCGGCTTTTGGAGCCTCATCGCCACGCAGTTCCAGGGCGCCTTCAACGAAAACGCACTCAAGTTTCTTGTCATTTACCTGATTCTGGCCATCGAAAAAGACAAAGCGCAGCGGGATCAGATGGAATTGCTCGTCGGCGTGCTCTTCGCCGCCCCCTTCATTCTGTTTTCGCTGGTAGGCGGATACTTCGCGGACCGCTTCAGCAAGCGTACGGTGACGATCTGGACGAAAGTGTTTGAAGTGGGCGTCATGCTTTTTGCCGCAGCCGCCCTGGTAGGACCTAACCTCAATCTGGCTCTGGCGGCAATTTTTCTGGTCTGCACGCAAGGGGCGCTATTTGGGCCGTCCAAATACGGCTTGCTCCCGGAGTTGCTTCCGCCCGAGAAACTTTCCTGGGGCAACGGGGTCCTCGAACTCGGGACGTTCCTCGCGATTATCGTTGGCAGCATGAGCGGATCTTTTCTCGCCGAAGCGTTCAACGGACGCGAGATTTACGCCGGCGCGTTGCTCCTGGGATTTACAGTGATTGGCCTGGTATGGAGCTTTGGCATCGGCCGCGTGCCGGCCGCGGATCCCGCCAAGAGATTCCATCTAGTCTCGCTGATCGATGTCTGGTCCCCGATGAAATTGATTCGCAGCGATCGGGTGTTGTGGCTGGCGGTCCTCGGCAACACGTATTTCTTCTTTGTCGCTGGCCTGCTGCAATTCAACATTTTCATTTATGGGCAGGACGTCCTGCATATCCGCTCCACCGAGGGCGGCTTCCTGCAGGCGGCCATTGCGATTGGGATAGGCCTCGGCAGTTTCGCCGCGGGTTATCTCTCCGCCGGAAAAATTGAATACGGACTGATTCCGCTCGGCTCGATGGGCATGACGGTCCTCGGGCTCTGCCTGGCGATTCCCCACCTGTCCTTCCGAGCCGTGCTCTTGCTCCTGGCCGCCCTGGGTTTCTTCGGCGGATTTTTCATTGTGCCGGTCAGCGCGTTGATCCAGCATCGCCCGGAGGAAGACAAAAAAGGCGTCATCATCGGCACCGCAAACTGGCTTTCGTTCGTGGGCATCGGCGCCGCGTCCGGCGTCTATTACGTTGCTACTCATTTCCTTCACCTGAGCCCCAGCGAAATTTTCTTCTGGTCGGGGCTTGCCACACTGGGAGCCACCGGCTACGTGCTGTGGCTGCTACCAGACTCGTTACTGCGGCTTTTTCTTTGGATTGCCACGCACACGCTGTACCGCCTGGATGTGGAAGGCCGCGAAAACGTGCCGACGCGCGGCGGAGCGCTGCTCACGCCCAATCACGTTTCGATGGCGGACGCGGTCCTGCTCATCGCGTCCATCGACCGCCCGATTCGCTTCATCATGTTCAAGGGCTCCTTCGAGCATCCCTTGGTAAAACCTTTTGCAAAGATCATGGGCGTGATTCCCATCGCGTCGGATCAGGGCCCGCGCGAACTGATCCATTCCTTGCGCATGGCTACCGACGCGCTGAAAGCCGGCGAAGTCGTCTGCATCTTTCCGGAAGGGCAGATGACGCGCATCGGCCAGATGCTCCCTTTCCGCCGCGGCATGGAGCGCATCATCAAAGGCGTGGACGCCCCGATCATTCCCGTAAACCTGGATGGCGTCTGGGGCTCGATTTTCAGTTTTGCGGGTGGACGATTCCTCTGGAAATTTCCCCGGCGCATTCCTTACCCGGTGCGCGTTACGTTTGGCAAGCCTATGCCGTCAACATCCACATCGCAGGAAGTGCGCCGCGCCGTGCAGGACCTGGGCGCAGAAGCCTTCGAGCGCCGCAAGAAGCGCATGCACGCGCTTTGGCAATCCTTTATTTACACGGCGCGGCGTCATCCCTTCCGTTTCGCGATGGCGGATGGGCAGCGGCCCAGGCT
>WNFA01004021.1_pt1 | contig 12260 bp, 13 predicted proteins | sample 5400481 | NCBI WGS metagenome assembly WNFA01 (sample SAMN13153340, study PRJNA577476) | soil metagenome | isolation source: 120 cm saprolite under Douglas fir tree site 2 hole 1 replicate 2 | place: USA:California | collected 2015-04-18
GCACAGCCGCCGGCTCTCACGCGATTTTGAGGGCACCCACACCAGTAGTGAGGCGTTCATCTATCTGGCGATGAGCAAGCTGATGGTCTCCAGGCTTGCTCACCAACATCCCTGATGGATGCCTTTCTGCACACGCTCTTATGCGGGCACCAAAAAGCTTGGCCTGGAACCAGCGATATTGGAAATGTTCTCCAACGAGTTTATCACTGGCATAGCTACCCCACATCGGAGCCTTCTCCTGGGCGATGTAGAAGAAAGTTCACCGGCGCAATGGATTTGGGGAGGACCCAACACCAGACCAATTGACATGGTGCTTATGATGTTTGCCGTGGATGATCATGAGCTGTCAGATGTATACAATGCCTACGCGAAGACGTTCGCCGCCAATGGATTACTGGAAGTTCTGAAGTTGGATACCTTCGATCTTGGCGACAAGGAGCATTTCGGTTTCCACGATGGTGTCTCGCAGCCCGTGATAGAGGGGTTACCCCAGACCGAGACCTCCATGAATACGATAAAAGCGGGAGAATTTCTCCTGGGGTATCCGAACGAGTATGGTCTCTATACGGATAGGCCGATGCTCAAGCCCGCAATGGATCCAAAGGGCTTCTTTCCCCGCGATAGCAGTGGATCTGGTAACGTGGATCTTGGACGCAATGGCAGCTATCTCGTTTTTCGACAACTGAGCCAGGATGTTCGCGGCTTCTGGCAGTTTCTTGACGGGGCCACCAAAAACCAGGATGGCAGCAGCAACCCCACCACTCGCCTTAAGCTTGCGTCGCAGATGCTTGGACGCTGGCCCAGTGGAGCTCCGCTCCTGAAAACACCGGACCAAGACGACCCGCGATTGGCGGATGCGAATGATTTCGCATACTACCAAACCGACCCTTATGGTTTTAACTGTCCTATCGGTGCTCATGTTCGTCGCGCCAATCCCCGCGACTCTCTGGACCCTGAACCAGGCTCTGAGCAATCTATCGCTGTAGGCAAGCGGCATAGTATCCTTCGTCGGGGGCGGGAGTATGGTCCACCAGTCGACCCGGCAGAGCTACTGAGCGCCAAGAAGACAATCACCGAGGATCAAGATCGAGGACTGCACTTTCTTTGCCTCAACGCCAACATCTCTCGTCAATTTGAATTCATTAAGAAGACTCATAACAATAAGGAGAAGTAGATGTCTGATAATCTTGAGCACTTCCATGACTATGCACGCATCCTGCTTGCCGGAATCAGGCTGTTTAACGGGGCCGCCGCCCTATTCGCACCCACATTGCTGGCTCGTCAGTTCGGGGACAACCCCAACAACGCTGTCATCTACGTGCTGCGGCTCTTTGGGGTGCGTACCATCATCGTTGGTATCGAGCTACTCGTGCCAGATGAGGAATTACGAGCGAGTGCCTTACGCTACGCTATTCCCATTCATGCTACCGATACACTCTCAGCAGCACTGGCAGGTATCCAGGGGCAACTCCCTTCGCGTACATCCATCATGCTCACTGCGATCTCGGGAGTCAACACTGCCCTGGCTATCTTTGCACAACCACGCAAGGGCTAAACGGATTGAAAGCGAAAGGTGAAGGAGATGAGATCAACAAAGCATATACCATGGATATACCTGGCACTCGTGGCACTCGTAGCAGGCATAGTAGCTCTGGTGCTACGCCAACGTGTTACCGTCGAACAGGTTACTACCGGGCAGGCGGCCCAGCCTGGCTACCGCCAAACACTCTTCTGGCGTATCTATGATCAGCTCGCAGAGACACTGGATCACGCCGTCGGATGGGATAAAGTACCTATGCCGCTGGGTTTGCTCATCCTGATCGGGTTGCGCAACATCCTGCGGCAACAAAACCTGCATGATACGACACATGAGCCCGCTATCAATCAACCTGCCATTGAACCAATGCAGGCACGCTATCTGACGGCGCGTACGACGGATGGCACTCATAACGATCTGAAAAACCCGGCTATGGGTATGGCTGGTTCGCGCTTTGGCCGCAACATACCCATCGAGTACACTTTTCCAGATCCTGAGCCTGCAATCCTCACTCCCAACCCACGTACTGTGAGCCTTGAATTGCTGACGCGTGAAAAGTTCCAGCCTGCGACAACAGTCAACATCCTGGCGGCAACCTGGATTCAATTCATGGTGCGTGACTGGTTCAGCCATGGCAAGAGTCCAACGGAGAATCCCTGGCAGATTGAACTGCGCGATGATGATCCCTGGCCTGAACACCCGATGAAAATCTTACGCGTACCGGGTGATCCGACACGCCCGGTCAACTCCAGCAACTTGCCGCCGACCTATATCAATACCGAGACGCACTGGTGGGATGCCTCTCAGATTTATGGAAGCAGCAAAGAGCAGGAGGTTTTAAGGCGCTCAGGACGGGATGGCAAACTTATCATCGGCAGTAATGGCTTGTTGCAACTGCCATCTGACCCAAACCTCAATCCGGCCCTGGTGCCCGGCTGGTGGCTGGGTTTGGAGATGATGGAGACACTGTTCACACTGGAACACAATGCCATCTGCGATCGCCTGTGCGACGAGTACCCAAACTGGTCTGACGAGGACATCTTTGAGCGCGCCCGGCTCATCAATGCAGCCCTGACAGCAAAGATTCACACCGTCGAGTGGACGCCAGCCATTATCAGCCATCCCACCTCACAGTATGCTCTGAAAGCCAATTGGTGGGGCATCGAGATGGAGCGCCTCCAACGGCTATTCGGGCGCCTGAGTGACAGCGAGGTCATCAGTGGCATTCCGGGTTCGGAGACCAATCACTATGGCGTGCCCTACTGCTTGACCGAAGAGTTCACCATCGTGTATCGGATGCACCCGCTTATTCCAGACGAATATAGCTTTCGCTCAACAGTAGATGATCAGCCTATTCTGGATCGTACCTTCCGCGAAATTGCCGGACCGCATTCTGAAGAGGTCTTGCAGCAAATCTCGATGACTGATGCCTTCTACTCGTTTGGCACCGCGTTTCCTGGGGCCATCATCCTGAATAACTACCCGCGTTTCCTACAACACTTCGAGCGACCCGATGGGGGCCTCATGGATCTGGCGGCGACGGATATACTGCGTACGCGCGAACTGGGCGTGCCGCGCTATAACCAGTTCCGCAAACTGTTGCACCTCCCTCCTGCCAACAGTTTCGAGGAACTGACAGATGACCCAGCCACGAGAGAGAAGATGCGACGTGTGTACAACAACGATATTGACCGCGTCGACCTGATCGTCGGCATGTTCGCCGAAAAACGGCCTAAAGGTTTCGCCTTCAGCGAGACCGCCTTTCGCATCTTCATCCTGATGGCATCGCGTCGACTGAACAGCGACCGCTTCTTGACCGGGGACTTCAAGCCAGAGGTCTACACCCAGATCGGCATGGATTGGATCAGAGACAACACGATGTCAACGATACTGCTGCGTCACTACCCGCGCCTGCGCTCAGCCTTGCGCGGCGTCGCTAATGTCTTCACGCCGTGGCCCAAGGTAATGGTCTGAATCTTTCCGTTCTGCGAATGTCGAGATAACAATCAACCAAATTGATACGCTAAAACCATCCACTCTAGGCGTCCACCATTCAAAAGCAGCGAACTAATTGCAAATTTTTTGAAGATAAGAGGTACAAGCCGCTAATGCTCAGGATGGAGGGAACACATGGTACTGACGAAAGACCACTACCTCGAGCTAAAAGATGGTGTCTTCGATGGCACCTCAAAGGATGACCTGGACAACCTCTTCAAGACCCTCGCGACAGATCCTCATCGAGATAAGATTGTGCTTCACTTTCATGGTGGACTCGTTGATGTGGCACGGGCGATGCAGACCGCCGAGAACCTCACACAGCGTTACCAGGGCATACATACATACCAGATCTTCTTCATCTGGGAGACGGGAGTCACCGAGGTTATTCAGCAGGAAGGGGGGGTGCTCGGTTTTATCGAAGCGCAGCTTGAGCTGGTGGGGAAGGAAGAGATCTTTCAACAACTGCTCATGCGTGTACTCCAGTTTGCCAAGGCAAAGGTCGAGAGCGTCAATGCAGGTGGGTCGCGCTCGGTGGATGGAGGGTTGGACCTTCCTGATGGAGCATACGTTTGGAAGGAATTGGACGCCCCGAAGGATGGCCGGGAGCCGTTCTCGGATGTTCATCCTGCACTTCCTGCTAATGAGCAACTGCAAGACGAGGAAAAGCAGCAGTTCCACAATACGCTGACCCAGGACCCAACCCTGCAAGATGAAGTGCAGAAAATTGTGAATGGATATCGTATGACAAAACAGGCAAACGGCTCAACTCCACAGGGTACAACACGTGGGATAGAGGGCGGAGACCCAACGGCTACCACGTCCACTCTCATTTCCCCCTCCGCCCTTGAGCAGATGGCCCAGCAGTCAAACGAGGAGGCATCGCGCGGTATTGGGATAGCGGCACTCGAGTTCGTGATCGGGAAAGCCACTGAGGTCCTGTCACATGTTATTGACCGCTTTTCCCAGAAGACCGATCATGGACTGTAACAACGGTCGTCGAGGAGATCTTGCGTGCGTTTTACCTCTCCAATGTTGGTAAAAACGTTTGGGATCATATCAAACAGGAGGCGAGCGACGCCTTTAATCAGCCAGATCACGGCGGTTCGGTGTTTTTACAGAACCTCAATGCCTATTATCCAAATGCTCATAATCCGCATATTACCCTCGTTGGACATAGTGCTGGTTCGATCTACATCTGTGAGTTATTGCAAAACGCGGCCAAGGTGCTGCCAGCGGCAGTAAAATTTGACGTTGTGTTTCTTGCGCCCGCCTGCACCTATAAACTTTTCGCTGATACGCTGCAAGCTTGTAAAGATCGCATTGCGTCAATCCGCATCTTCGCGATGAGTGATCAATTGGAACAGGCAGATGTAATTGTGCCAAGTATCTATACGCGCTCACTCCTCTACCTGGTATCCGGCCTCTTTGAAGACGCTCCCGATACCCCTCTATTGGGGATGCAACGCTTCTTCAGCACTGCGGCGCCTTTTAACAAATGGCCGGAGATCCCGCTCACGGTTACCTACCTGAGTGTCGCTCAACACAACAACGTCTGGTCCGTTATAGACGCGGCTGATGGTCTCTCCTCGCATGCAAAGAAGCATGGCGAATTCTATAGTGAAAACGTGACATTGGCGAGCCTGGGTTATATTCTCACGAATGGACTTAGTCAATGAGGCAACATGATTACGCCGTTGTTGTAGGCATAGCTCACTATCCACTCTTCAACGCTGATCTTGGCGGGCCTGTGAATGACGCCAAGCACTTCGTGGAGTGGCTGCTTACAGCAGAGGATCAAGGCGGTGCAGGAGTGCCCGAGGAGCAGATAAAGAAAATACTGATTCCTGTACCGTCACCCGACCCCAATCACCCAGAAGCTGCTGATGACCAAGCCCCACTCCCGGTCGTCGAAAATATCCTTGCCGCCTTTGAGGACTTGCGTGAGAAGGTGCAGAATCTGCACCACGAGGGCGGGTCAGAAGGACGGCTCTACATCTTTCTGGCCGGACACGGTTTCTCGGTGGATACTGAGCAACTCGGCATAGAGGAGTCCGTTTTGCTCATGTCTAACGCGGAACAGGGCTTCTGGCCGCATTTCGCGGGTCATTATAGTGGGGAATGGTTTGTCAAATCTGGCCTCTTCCAGGAAGTCGTTCTCTTTATGGACTGTTGCCGCAACGAGCCGCTCATCAATTTTCCGCTATCCTTGCCGTCCTGGGCAGTGAGCACGGGCAAGACCAGGGCAAAGAAGTTCTATGGCTTCGCCACAAAGTGGGCGCAAAAATCACGTGAGCAGGTCATCGATGGAATGGTGCAGGGTGTGTTCACCTGGTCGCTGCTTAAGGCCTTACGAGGTGATGTTACCGATAACGAGGGGCGAGTGACAGAGAAAGAGCTGAAAGGCTCTATCTATAACTCTGTGCGTAAGCTCCTAGCCAATGGTCAAGCTCCAGGGAGCGGCGAATTCCAAGATCCCGATTTTGAGGGTGACGACGACTGGGTCTTCGCTCAGCTTGCATCTAAGCAGCCCCTCACGGCACTTGTGCAGATCGATTTTGGGCAACTGAGCCCGGAAACAAATGTTGAGCTTATTGATACCTCACATCACACGATAGAGAAGCACATGCCGAAGGACGGGCTGTGGCAAACGGATTTGCCATCGGGTTTCTACCTGCTCCAGGTGCCCGCGACCGGGCAGAGAAAATTCTTTGATGTCACAGGTAGCACTCCGATAACGATCTGGCTGGAAGACAAGATGGTTAAAGAGAATCACGATGATGCAACCGGAAAGGTGCATTTCATCGCGGACGCAGGTGATCCAACGACGGAGATCTTTGTCATCGACAGTCACTTCCAACGGGTCACGGAAGGAGTTACCGGTGGGCACGGCCATCTCGAAGCCGACCTTGCCGCGGGTATCTACAAGATAAAGTTTGCCGCGGGTTTCCTCAAGCGGGAGGAATATGTGGCGTTGCAAGCTGGCAGCGGGCCAGTGAATGTGCCAACGCCCGATCTACACTTCTCCGCGTCGGCTCCTATCAAGGGGACGCGTACCACACAGGATTACCACGAGGGCAACGCGAACAAAGTGAGTAAGCGGATTCACTGCGAGATAGGCACAGGAATAGTCATCTCGTTCTCGTATGGCTACAACCTTATTGGGACTCTCGACGGTGCAACTATGAGAGATGACAGCACTACTCCCATCTACCTTATCGGCTCACCAAACGTTAGTCCGTTACAAGATAACGGTGGACTGACTCAAACGATTGCGCTGCTCCCAGGTAGTCCAGCCATCGACTTTATCCCGCTTGATAACTGCTCCCTTTTCGCCGACCAACGCGGCGTGCAACGACCAGACGACAACGAGAAAAAGTGTGACATTGGAGCCTACGAGTATGTAGACCCACCCACCTGATTCGCTTCGCGACATACCTTGTCTCGTAGGTCAAGACGTCGCTTCTCTGTTCTTTCCAGTCCAGCGCACCGTCACCCCGAAATTCGCCTCTGCGCTGGCTGAGGCGATAAATGCGCCAGCCATGGTGCTCAAATTGACGCCGAAGGTGACTTCGATCTCCTCGGGTCTGCTGGCCATGCTCCGCAGTTTCTCGACGACCGTTTTCGTGGCTGGCAGGACTTTGTTGAGCGCATTCTCAAAAGTTTCCCTGGCCTTCTCGATTTTGTCTTCACGGCCAGCACGGACCGTGCCTTCCGTTTCTAGTTCGTCGATCTGGACGACGATGCTGCCGCCTTCATCCAGGGGAAATTCTACCAGGCGTTTCATAGCTCTCCTCCGTTGCTCGTGATGCTTTCACACCGCTTCCTGCTCTCTTGCGCAGGAAGCTCTTGCACCCTATTTTACTACAACAGATGAGGAGTGTGAGCAAGAATCCCTTCAAGGAAGTGAACAAGTGGCAGAGGAAGGAGAGATAGGTGCGTCAGGGGTGACCTGATCCGGCTGAAGAGGCACCATCCCTGTTTCCGAGCAGGCAGAAACTGGATACAACGATCTTGTTCCTCGTGGCACCGTCTTGACCATGGTGCCATGGACTGCCGAAGAACAATGCCAACGTAGCAGTCAAAATGACACTGGTCATTTTTGCCCGGTTCACGCTTGTCACATCTCCGGTTTTCGGCGGATGTTTCCGACTTGGCAGTCTAGTATTACAACGAGACTTTTTGGTATATTGAAGGGAAGTATACCCCTAGAGGTGGAACCCGATGTCTGCTGTGCTCGATGTAACCGCTGACCTACCGCGGCTGGGCGACCTGCTCCCTGTGCGGAGATGGACCCAGAAGAGGTGACTCCCCTGGCCGAGGAACTGGCCGCCTACCACCAGCACTTTGCTCTCTTCTTCTATAGGCGCGAACAACGCGGGTGGGCTGCTCACCGCGGACGTGCCCCGCAAGAATGTCGAAGCGATAGCTCTGCGCCTGTTGGGAGCAGGTCTGCATGCTGAGCGGCAGGTGCGGGCGTTGCAACAGTTCATTGGCGAGGTGAGCTGGGACGATGAAGCGCTGCTGGCTGAGCATCAACGCCTGGTCGAGGAGACCCTGGGCGAGAACGATGGAGTGCTCAACACTCTCGGCTCGAACTCTCCCAAACATGGGCGGCATCCTGTAGGCGTGGCGCCCCAGTGGTGCGGAAACACAGGCAAGAAGGATAACTGCCAGGCGGGGTCTTCCTGGGGTATGCCAGCCGCAAGGGAGCCACCTTGCTTGACCAGCGGTTGTATCTGCCTGAGTCCTGGTTTGGCGAGGATCACCAGAGGCTTTGGCATGCCTGCCAGATTTCCGAAGGCACCCCCTTCAGACCAAGCATGAGATGGCGGCTCAGTTGATCGAGGACGAATTGTGGCAGCAGGAAAGTCGAGCAGGTGCACAACTGGCATGAGCAAGGCGAAGAGGGGCTGGCCATCTGGGATGCGAGTCGAATGGGAGAAACCGGAAAGCGAGGCCTCGCTGGCATACGCCTTTCTCTTGCACAGGCTTTCGCCGCTATATGAGCCGCTGCGACATTGGCTCTTGCGCCACTTCTGTCATCGCACGGGCTGGCACTTGCGCCGGGTGCGCGCTCCGCTCTACCGCTTGCGTAGTGCGCTCAGTCGCTTGTGGCAACGCTACCCGCCCTACTTTGCGGCCCTGGGCAGACCACATCGAAGGCAAGCTCTGGTGACCATCACCTAACGCTTGTCTCGGGCTGGTCAAGACCGGGACCACTCTGCCCACCCAGAAGCGGACCAGAAGCACAGAACCATCTGAGGCTGTACGACTTCCGTGAACAGCTCCGGGAAGCTGTGTGCTGCCAGCCGCCATCAGTCGGCTTGCCTGACCCTCTCTGCTCTTTTCTTGCTCCTCGCCTCGCTCCTTCTCTGACTGCTAGCGGCTGCTGTTCTCCCATCCTGATGAGAAGCAGGGGTAATCCCCCGCATTGTGGGGGATTACCCCTGCTTTTTCTCTCTCCTAAGCTCATCCTTTACAAAATTCGGGATGACTCATGGCCTTGTGAGGCCGAATGCCATTGATGAGTTTCCTGGGCCTGTCAAGCTCTTTCAGCAACAAGTGGCTGTGTTCCCGTTCAGATAAATCTGTGAATTGGCCTCAGAAGGCAACAGGACTCAACAATGTAGAATGGCTTCTCTGGCCTTCTCGTACAGCCTCTAGTGCTGCGTTCCTCATTGGTGTTATCATTTCCGAATGAGAAACCTATGGGTAGAATATACCTACTTTGGCTCTAAACCTTGATTCAGCGGTTTCTTCATGCCAATGAGGAACGCAGCAGTAGAGCACTCTCGCCGACCAGAGTGTTCTGTTCTCTCAAGAGGAATGGGACAGAGCCGCAACTTGCTCAATGATTTCCATCAGTACCGTGATGCCTCGGATGATGTCAGGGATCTCCAGGCTTGCATAGCCTAAAAGCAGACCAGAGCGGTCAGGGGGACCAAGATAGTAGGCATCAAGGGGAGTGACGATGACATTGCACTTCTGTGCCAGATGCGCGACGTGCGTGGCAGAGACTGAGGCTCCCAGTTCAAGATAGGCGTGTAGACCAGCTTCCAGCCCGCGTAACCGAGCAAGATGCGCGATGGGAGCAAGGGTTTGCGCAACGATGTGTCGCTTCTGCGCATACTGCCGCCGCATGCGTCGGATATGCCGGTCCAGATGCCCCCGGGCGATGAAGTCGGCGAGCATCTGCTGAGGCGGCCAGCAGACCTGTTCATCGGTCAGATGCTTGATCTGCCTGATCCGTTCACAAAGCCGGGGAGGAGCCACCAGATACCCGATGCGCAAGGCAGGGGTCAGCACTTTTGAGAACGTCCCGATATAGGCTACTCGCCCTGCCTCATCAAGGCTTGCCAGAGCCGGGAGCGGGGAGGTATCGAAGCGAAACTCACTATCGTAATCATCCTCTACAATGAGGCTATCGTTGGCCTGAGCCCATGTCAGCAGCGCCAGGCGCCGGCAAAGAGCGAGCCGTGTCCCAAGTGGATACTGATGCGATGGGGTGGTATAGACCAGCAGCGGGGCCGCGAGCCCATGCGGCAGCCGTTCGACTTGCATGCCATCATCGTCAACCGGAATAGGCAAGATGCGTCCTTCCCGGGCCAGCACGATCTGCTGGGCAGAAGGATACCCTGGTTCCTCAAACCCAACGTAATCGCCGACAGAGAGCGTTGCACGCACGATGAGGTCAAGCGCGTGCGTGGCTCCCGCTGTGATGAGAATGTCCTCCGGGGTACAGGCAAGGCCGCGAGATCGCCCAAGGTAGGCAGCAAGCTCTGCCCGCAGCGCCGGATCCCCATTCGTGGGGCCATAACTGTTGGGTGGCAGATGAGCAGTTACCGTTCTCCACGCCTCGCGCCAGATACGGGGGGGAAGAGACGAGAGAGAAGGTATCCCCAATCGAAACGCGATAGCCTGCGGGGGAATGGACTCTTCACGCGCCAGTGGAGAAGCCTTCCTGAGCCAGCGCGGAGAAGTGTTGGGCACCGGGCGCGTCAGACGTGGAAGCGGGGGAAGATCCTTTCTGACATAGGTTCCCGATCCGTGCCGTCCCTCCAGATACCCTTCGGCAAAGAGCTCATCATAGGCAGAACTCGTGACCGTGCGTGACACACCAAGGGTCTGCGCTAATGTTCGCGTCGATGGGAGCCGCGTCCCTGAAGAAAGGCGACCATCGAGAATAGCTCGTCGTAATTGCTCACACAGTTGCTGATAGATGGATGTCGGTGCAGCACGATCAAGAGTAATGGGCAGATCGAGGTCGGGTGCGAATTTTCCTCCAGGCATAATTGCTCCTTCAAGTGGCATTTGCAATTTTGCAAGATGTGGCCCTTTTGGAAAAGCCATCCTCAGGCTATAGTATTGTACGTGAGATACGCACACAGAAGCAAGAGGCAACTCACCACAAAAGACAAGGAAACAGCATGAAAAATACATTCGTTCTTCTTTGGGCGCCAGGTCCGGCTTGGATTGAGGGCAAAACCGTGCGCGAACAGCCGTATTGGGCGCAACATGCCGACTTCATGGACCCGCTTTTTGAAAACGGAACGGTGGTACTCGGTGGTCCCTTTGCCGATGCGACGGGATCACTGGTGGTCGTTGAAGCCGAGAACGAGCAAGAAGTGGTTGACCTGTTTGCGCGCGACCCGTTTGTGGTGCATGACATTTTTGCCCTGAGCCTCCGCAAACAATGGCTGCTTTTTCTGGATGCGCGCCGCAAAGCATGAAGAACATTCTTTCTCAGAGAGGAGCAGTAGGAACATGCACAAGACTGAACATACAGAAACAACGGTATCTTTCAGCCCCATATTGGAACTCAGGCAGTATACTCTTCATCCGGGGCAACGGGACGTGCTGATTGAACTCTTCGAGCGAGCATTCATCGAAACCCAGGAAGCGGTGGGAGCAGCGGTGATAGGGCAATTTCGGGATCTGGAGGATCCGAACCACTTTGTCTGGCTGCGAGGCTTCCCTGATATGGAGAAGCGCCTCGCCGCGTTGCAAGCCTTCTACGATGGAGTGGTGTGGAAAGAGCATCGTGAAGCGGCCAATGCTACAATGGTCGATTCCGATAACGTGCTCTTGCTGCGCCCGGCGCGTCCAACGTCAGGATTTTCCCTTGACTCCAGCCATCGACCCCCGCGCGGCGCCCGGGAGGTTCCTCCGGGGCTGGTGATCGCGACCATCCTCTCCCTTGAGACGCCGGCCAACTTTCTCGACTTTTTTGAGGGCACGCTCGCGCCGGCCCTGACGAAGAGTGGCACCTCGATCTTGTCCTATTTCGTGACAGAGGAGAGCGCAAACACGTACCCGGCCCTGCCGGTGCGCGAGGGCGAGCAGGTGTTTGTGTGGTTCTCACGCTTTGGGGATCAGGCGGCATACGACGAGCATGTCGCCGCTCTGGCCCGGGACCAGCAGTGGCACAACCAGGTCTGGGAGCCCATGCTGTGCCGCCTCAAAGCCGATCCCGAGGTCTTGAAGCTCGCGCCGACCGCACGCTCACTCGTGCATGGGAGAATGTAGTTCTATGTCAGGAATTCCAGAGCAGTACATCGTCCCATTTCAGAATCACGCAAAGCGCGGGTGAGCCACAGAAACGTTGGATTGACACTTTTAGGAGAACAATCTTTGGGCTCTAGTAGAGCATGTGAGCGCTACTCACAAGCAGGAGGGTGCGCTCGCGTTGCGATCAATTCCAGTCATAGAGAGGAGGAACACTATG
>WNFA01004024.1_pt1 | contig 12258 bp, 8 predicted proteins | sample 5400481 | NCBI WGS metagenome assembly WNFA01 (sample SAMN13153340, study PRJNA577476) | soil metagenome | isolation source: 120 cm saprolite under Douglas fir tree site 2 hole 1 replicate 2 | place: USA:California | collected 2015-04-18
AGGCTCGGCGGTAATAGCAGATCTTGCTCAGGCAGATAAGCCCGGTATGCTTTGGCCATGCTGCCAAACTGGCATATCCTTCCTGTGAGTTTCAATACAAATCAGCGGTTCACAGTTGAATACTCGGACACGCTCCTAGCCATCGTGAACATGAGGCTGGACGAGATTACCAGCGATTTGGTGGATCGACTCACATTTCCCGCATCATCTGCGAATGCCAATTGCGCACTGCGGACATTGAGAAGAATGCTCCACAAAGCGGAGGATTGGAAGCTGATCAGCCGCGCTCCAAAAATCAAATTGATGAAGGAATACGGACGATCATTGCGACTCGACGACACCGCAGAAAGAAAATTGCTCGCCGCGGCCGCTGGTTGCAAGTGGCGGAAGCGAACGAGTGATCTCTTTCGCGACATCGTCATGCTGATGCGCGATACCGGAATGAGAAATCAACGCGAACTATACAGAATACGCATTGAGAATCTCGACTGGGAAAATCGCATGATCTTTGTGCCAGACAGTAAGACCGCGGAAGGGCGAAGGCTTGTTCCGATGAGCAGCCGAGTCCTCGAAATTTTGAGGGAACGCTGCGGCACGAGAGAGCACGGATGGGTGTTTCCATCGGCACGCTCAGAGTGTGGCCACATACGCTCGATAGACCGCCTGTTTCGCCAAGCTCGAACGCGGGCCGGTCTTCCGAAAGAGCTGGTCTTGTACTGTGCGCGCCACGATTACGGAACTCGGGTTCTCATGCGAACTGGAAACCTGGCTGCGGTAATGAAAACTATGGGCCACCGAGACGTGAAGACGGCGATGCATTACCAGCATCCCGAGTTGGAGATCGTGCGCGCTGCGCTGGACTATAACGCAGACGCGGCGACTGCTGACATCAGGGTGTAGCGGAAAAGGCTACGTCACATTTTGCGACACACCCAAAAACCACAACCGCGGCAAGTTGTTGCAACTCTCGCGATTATGAAAGAAAGCTCGCTTTAAGCGGTCTAATCGGCCGTCAGTCGGGCGAATCTCTGGAAGTGCACCGCCTTCGCGAGGACGAGGACTATGGTCCTGTTACCCTCACAAATTGGTCCACATTCGCGACTCTGCCACGGCTGTACTCGTCCGGGTTTTGTTGAAGCATCCGGCGTTGACCAGACGCAAATGTTGCCGCTGCAAGGTACAGGTCCGGTGTTCGAGTCTCCCAGATATACTGCGTCTTTCAATCACTTGAGACTCTCCGGGAAACTAATGTGGGGCCATTTGGGTCCAATAACAGCTTTCCAACTGAACTATGCCCTGTTTGTTGGCATTCGCCAGGTCGGCCGTATATCTTTGTCCCGATTCGGCGAACTGAAGGATGAAGCTTTTCCAGCTTCTCGTCCGAGGGGTTTTCTACTCGCCGACTTCCCCGACCAGATACCGCGTTGAAGGACCACGCGGCAGCACTGATTTGCGCGCAACATTGCCCGAAGTTTGTGAAGGTTACGGCAGGCCCAAGAATTTCGGCGTGGTCGCGACGTTTATCGCGGGAGTATTGTGGGTGGCCGATATCTACCTCGGGGAGTTTACGCGCGTGTTCAAATCAAGTCTTCTTCCGCTATATGGTTGAGAACAAGCTAGCCGGAACGAGTGGTCAGGATTTCCCTTTTTAAAGACAGACGGCTCTTTGGATTGATGATTACTTCGTAGACGGCAGCGCGAAACGATTAAAGAGAGTTCTGTTTTCGCGTGGAGGCATGTCATGAGACTTGGGCTCTCAATGCGAAAGTTGAGACTGTGGCTGATGGCGTTAGTTGCGCCCGCGGCGGTTCTTTTGGGCCTGCGCGAGATTGGTGGCACATGGATCTCAAGAGGTTACGCCACTGGATTTCAGTGGCTACAGGAACAAATGAATCGTCGCCTCGTTTTGATCGGATCATGAACATGTAGTGAATTCAGTCTCCACTGTCACGCGGGAGTCACCTACTCGACTTTAAGTCCGACTGTTCCTCGAGGAAATGATCCACTTCTAAAGGGGTTGGCATCGACGGCTGGGCGCCGGGTCGAGTAACGGAGATTGCCGCAACAGCTGACGCCCACGAAGCACTGCGGAGCGGATCTTGCCCGTTCAGTAGTGCGACGGCCAAGGCACCATTGAAAGCATCGCCGGCTGCCGTGGTATCGACAGCGTGCACACCGTGGGCCGGCAATAGCTGGCGGGTTCCGTCCAAAAGCGCGACATAGCAGCCCCGCCTTCCGAGCTTGATTATGATATTTCGGCTTCCCAGCGCGAGCAGGGCGTTCGCCGCATCCTCGAGGGCCTCGTCAGAAAGTTCTCCCGGTGCCCACCCCAGAAGGAAACAGGCCTCCGTTTCGTTTGGAGTCAGCCAGTCGACACACTTCAGGAGTGACGCTGGCAACGGACGCGCCGGCGCGGGATCCAGCTCCAGAGGGATTCGTTCTCGAATAGCAATTGCGGCGAGATACTCGACGGTTTCTAGCGGGATCTCCAGCTGGGTGAGTAAAATGCCCGCGCTGCGGATAGTGCCGATATGCGCGTCGAGATCTACCGGAGACAGATGTCCATTCGCACCAGCCACCACCATGATCGCGTTCTCTCCCTTCGCATCGGTGGTAATCAGCGCAACGCCTGACGATCCAGGAACGACCTCGATGCCGTCGGTGTTGACCTTTGATTCTTCAAGGCTTTCTCTCAGCTGTGCGCCGAAAACATCGCTTCCGAGCTTTCCGAGCATGCTGACGGAGGCACCGAGACGCGCAGCCGCCACCGCTTGGTTCGCGCCTTTTCCGCCAGGGAAAGTCTGGAAGCTTAGTCCTGCAACCGTTTCACCAGCAATCGGAATTCGTTGAGTGGCGCCGACCAGGTCAAGATTGATGCTTCCCACAACTACGATCCGCTTCGCCATATGAGATTCCCAGCTTCAGCTTTTGCGTTCACCATGGTTAGTCGCGGCTTACCGCGGTGTTCGTAGCGCCGTCACTTCGGAAATACTGGAGCCACCGCGACTGCGCCCAAGCCGACGAGGAAAAAGGCAAACATCAGTGGTATTAGCCTTCGCGCACCCGGCGGTGCAGCGGCAAACTCCTTCCATATAAAGACTCCCCATATGGCGGAAACCATGGTGGCGCCCTGTCCTATCGCATACGAAACTGCCGGACCGATGACCTGCGCGTGCGAAGCAACGAAGTTCAAGACCGCGCCCGTGCACCAGATCATTCCACCGACAATTCCCCACCAATGCCAGGCGCCACGCCCTTTCCGATAGTCCGCCATGCTGACGGGCGGGCCTCCCGTTAACGGCCTTCGCATGAGAAAGTAATTCACCGGTACCGCACACAAAGCCGTACCAAGAGCAAAGAAGAACGCCACAGTATAGGGACCCAGCGAGTGGTCTCCTGTGATTGCCTTGGCAACCAGGGGATAAAAGACGCCCATTAGCACGCCACACGCGAGGCTGATCTGAATGCCGCGTGCGCTCGTACTCTTCCGTGTGGTCTCGCGTCTGCGATAGGCCAGCGCGTCCACAACGATGGCGAGGACGACCAGAACCACACCGCCAAAGAGCAACAGCGGACTTCCTTGCGGGGAAATGAAGTAGTTCAGCAGCACGCCCACCACCAGTGCCAATCCAATTCCGATTGGGAAGGCAACGGCCAGACCAGCAATCTCGATTGCGGCAACCAGCAGAAGGTTCGCTAGGTTGAAGATCGCTCCGCCGAGTAGAGCGAAAATGATATGAGTTCGATCCGCACTGCCGATATTCCTGAGGAAGGAAAGCTCTCCTCCGCCAGCGCTGCCGAGCGTGAGGCCCCACAGCAGGCTCGCCGCGATGATGCCGATTACGTAGTCCCAATAGAAGAGTTGAAAAGCCCAGCCAGAAGTGAGTTTCATTGTGTTGGCCCATGATCCCCAGCACAGCATGCTCCCCACCATGAACAACAACGCGATCTTGTACGCTTCCGGTTGATACATGGCGCTCCCGCTTGGATCAAGTCCCTACGTGTGGCTGACTCCCAGCTTTAGCTTGTTCGTTTCCGTTCTGCCATAATTTGCCTCCAGCAACATAGAAGGGCTCGGTGTGGACGCGGACGGCACAACTGCGCCAGCAGAAAGGATCTTGCCTTGCCTCAGGATGGCAGTGATCTGTTCTGCGTCGTTGGTTGTGTCTTTCGCTGTGCTAAGGCGGCTCCTCGGTTTTAGAACTCCAGATGAATCCCAAACTGCGTCGAACGTGGCAGGTTTTGGGCGGTTGAATGCCCGAAAAGGCCGCTGGACAAATCACTATCCGGCTGGGTCAAGTTCACGCGGTTGAACAAGTTGAAAATGTCTGCTCTGAATTCTATGGCAAGGCGTTCCCATTTCACCACCTTCGCGAATTCTGTATTGACATTAGCGAAACCCGGGCCAGTGAAGGCATTTCGACCCACATTGCCCTGTTGTCCGAGTGCGGGGATCGGGAACGCGGAGGCCGACGCAAAGCCTGTAAGAAAATCGCTCCGCTTGCCCGTGTGTATGGCGCCAGCGGCCGGCGCGTTTGGCAGATCGTAACCATAACCGTCGGCGTTGAAGTCACCGCTCCCCGGTTGCAGACCAATGACGTTTCCGCTCGAATCCGTGATCGGGATGAATGGCGCCGAGGTAAACACGGTGAACGGCAATCCGCTTTGCAGCACCACAATGTTGGACATACGCCAGCCGCCCAGAATGCTCTTGGCAAAGCCATTGTGGAATGGGGACGGAACCTCCACAACGCTATCAATCGTGAAGCGCCTGGATACACTGTAATCCGCCCTACCGTGCTGGGACCCCACGTTCAACGGATTGAAGATCGCTTCGCCGTTATTCGTCCCATTGTCCGAGCTGCTCATGTCGTCCGTGGCTTTACCGAAAGTGTAAATACCTCTCAGCTGCCACGAGTGGGTAAACCGTTTGCTCAACATAAGGGTTCCGTAATTGCCGTCCGCTCTTCCTATGGTTCGGCCATAGATGATCGCGCCGAAATTCGAATTCAGGCGCGTCTGGTTCCCGTTATTCAGAATCAGGTCTCCCGGAAAGCGATTCACGTCAGTTTGGATATACAGGTGCCTGCTCCGGGAGCCGTTGTAGTCCGCCTCAGCGAACAGACCATGTCCCAAGTCCCGCTGGACAGATAACATCCACACGTGAGTGCGGGGCTGATCCAGATTCGGCTGTAATCCCGACGTTTGGACCGGTAAGCCTACCAGTCCCCCGGCCGCATTGGTTTGAAAGCTGATTCCCGGTGGTAGCGACCAGAGAGTACCGGTCGAGTCTCCCAAACCATAACTGAACGGATGGTTTGCACTCTGCACGCTGAAAGAGGGGCTGGCCCAAATCGGGGGATTGGCGCGCGCGGGGAACGACCACGATCCGTCAGCGACATTGTTGTAGAACAAGCCGTAGCCGCCTCGCAACGCCATTTTTCCGTTACCAAAAACGTCCCAGCCAAACCCAATTCGAGGGCTCCATCCCTGCGGTCTATTGTTCACTACGTATGCATTCTTTCCACCACGTACGGACATCATTCCGCTGGCTACTTGAGCAGCAAAATCATTTCCGGGACCGGTCGTGAAGAAGGGAAACGGAGAGGTTGAATTATGGTAGGTTCCCCAGTGTCCGAAGTAGTCATATCGCAGCCCTAGATTTAGAGTGAACCGGGGTGTTACCTTCCAGTCGTCCTGAACGAATGCTCCCGCGTAAAGCCATCGCAGGATTTGGTACAAGTTACTGGCCAAGGCACCATTAGCTACTTGCAACGCGGGACCATCCTGGGAAAACGGCTCGTCTTGGGCGAAGTCAATTAGATTGGCAAAGCCAAAAGTGGGTCGCAACAGCGGAGCTGTGAATTTATCGTCATCGTGGTGCCGATCGATATCGATTCCCGAGCTGATGGTGTGACTGCCATGCATCCAAGTGAGTACGTCATGCCAGCTGTAGTTCTGATGGACCCACCCCGCTGGACCCCATTGTCCAAATCCGTCCGTACCTGCAATGTTGATATTGGGAAGATTCCTGTGGCTCACGGTGCCGGGGTTAAATCCGTCGGCATCTACCCAGCTGAACCCCGCTTCGTTCAAAAGTCTTGAAGAGAATGTATGGGTCCAGTCGAGTTTGCTGAAAAATCCGTTGTTTGGAACCTTTACACGAAAAACTGATCGCGGATCCGATTGCAGTTGGTCGGAGTAAGTACGAAACCAATCGAAGAAGAAACGATCCTTTTCACTGCGGTTGTAGTCGAGCCTCAAGTGCCACTGATACGCATTATGGGTCAAACTCTCGGGCATAGTAGCTATGCCCACGGCAGCCAAATCTGGGTTGTTTTGAAATGCCGCTGCCACCGGATAGAAGCCTGGGTTTTGAGCCTGAACCTGCGCCACGGTGAGAATGCCTGTGGTAGGCACCACCGCCGGTGGAGCCTGCTGGAAGAACGTCGACGACAGATTATTGGGAAAGTTCTGCTGGACAAACTGCGCGAACTGGGGCGTCTCGACAGTAGAAACTACTGTGGTTGCGTTGGAGGATCTCAACAGGAAGAGACCGCCGAACGCGAACAGTTTGTTTTTGATGATCGGGCCACCCAGTGTTCCGCCGAATTCATTGCGGCGAAAGGCCGGTATGGGGCGGAGGCAATTAGGATCTCCTGGGGCACAGTACTGAAACTCGGTGCGGGCCGTCAGCCAATTATCCGTGTGGTACTCCGACACCGACCCGTGTATCTGGTCGGTCCCGGGTTTGGTGAAAACCTGGACGTATGCTCCACTGTATCGGCCTTTGGAAGCTTCAAATGTCGCTCCTGAAATACGCATGGCTTGAATGAAATCCGGCTCGGGAGAAAGGTTCACGACACCGTCGCGAGAAGCGCTCACCACAACGCTACCGTCGACGTCGTACTCATTATTCTCCTGCCGCTGTCCCGCTGCGTTGATTTGGTATCCCGCTTCCTGTTCAAAACTATCGTTGTTTGCTGAGCCCGAGCCAGTAGCTCCTCCCGCGGGTAGCCCGGTGCCAGTAACACCAGGCGCTAATTCGATCATGCTGGTATAGACATTTCTTCCCAGCAATGGTGCATCATGGATGGTAATGTCGGAAATTTCTCGTGACGTATTGCTCTTATCCGTCTCAACCGCCGCTACCTCCACCCTTACGTCTACTGAGACTGTTTGATTGGGCAGGGCGAGGGTGGGGTAGAGGCTCCTTACCTGGTTGGATTCCAACTGAAGATCCTTTTGTACCCAGCGCCGGAATCCTTCCTTCTCGACCTCGACTGTAAAAGTCGCTCCGGGCAGCGACGTTATGCGGAAGTCGCCGTTTTCCGCGGTGGTCGTCACGCGACTCACATGAGTGTCTTGACTGGTAACAACGATTTTGGCCCCTGCGATCGCCGCGCCAGTCTGGTCTGTCACCGTTCCGGTTAATCCACTGGTGAATTGAGCGCGCGCGGGCGCGTTAAGAACCATGAACAAGAAAACAAGCGTGATTGCTGTCGCCAGACGTGATGCCTTCATGGTGTCGTTCCCTTCTCCTGAGCCTCTATCACTCCGGGGCCAATGCGAGATTCAGCCACGTCGAACATAAATTTGAAACGTTTCAAGTCTGCGAACCGACAGAAGCTTAGTACCATCGCCCAAACACTGTCAAGCAAAATGAGGAGGAAAAAAATTTAGGAGGCAAATTAGGAGGGGGGGCGAAAGCCGGTCTTCGGAAATGACCAGGGTTCGAAGTAGGAAGCAACCAGACGGCGGTGCGAGATGTTAGCGAGCTCCGACTGTATCTATGTAGCGCTGTTTTCGCCTGGGGCCGGAGGAGGGTTCGGCGACCCAGGGCGGAGCAGTCGAGTTCCGGATCTTCAATTCCGTCTGCAAGACCAACTTCTTAGCGCGCTGCTTCAGGCCATCAATTCGTTCCAATAAGAGGCGTGCCGCCGTTGCGCCGAGTTGATAACCAGGTTGGTGCACCGTGGTCAGTGCGGGAGCCGTGAACTCGGCGAAGTCCAGATTGTCAAAACCAACAATCGACAACTTTTCCGGGCACGCCAAGTTCAACTCACGAGCCGCCAAGAATACGCCAAGGGCCATCATGTCGTTGCAGGCAAAAATGGCGGTCGGCCTGGGCACCATCCGGAGCAGTCGCAGGGCAGCCTGGTATCCGCTTGGACGGTCGAAGCGTGCTTCCTGAACGTACTCCGATTCAATGGACACCCGCGCTTCATCGAGCGCACGTCGAAAGCCTTTTAATCGCTCGAAGGCGTTGGTCAAATGGAGCGGTCCGGTAATCACCGCGAGATGTTGGTGGCCCATGCGCAGGAGGTGCCGGGTGGCAGCATACGATCCCTCTTCATTGGCTACGACCACAACATCTCCATCCCAACCCGCGGGGCGGCGATCAACACAAACCACCGGAGGGCCTGAGGAAACTAACGACCGCAGCAGCGCCGTGATGTGACTTTCCGCAGCCGGAATCACCAGCAAGCCCGCCGGGCGATAGGACCGCAATTCATTGAGGTAGGACGTTTCTTTTTGGGGGTCGTTGTCTGTGTTGCAGAGCACGACACGGTAGGAACGCTTGTAGGCAACGTCTTCCACGCCTCGAACGACAGCAGGAAAAAACGGATTCGTCACATCGGGGATAATCATCCCCAGCATGCTCGTCTGGTTGCGACGCAGACCCCGTCCCAATTGGCTGGGTTGGTATCCCAGGTTCCGAATCGCATCGAGCACGCGCAGGCGCAATTTCTCCCGGACCTTCGCAGTCCCGTTAATGACGTGCGACACCGTGCCGATCGAAACATCGGCCTGTTCGGCGATTTGCCGCATTGTGACCGGAACGCTCATGCTAAAGCTAACCGTGTAACAGGGTAGCAGCTCTGCCTGAGCGACAGCGTTGGGGCACGATTCTGCGCCCTTGAGTCCCAGTTACTCCGCGTCTCATTCCGCGTCTTGGGCACACCGGAAACCCAGTCCTCCAGATCGATCCATGCTTGGCGCCATCATCAGAAGTTTGCCGTGCTCGTTGAGTTTGTAGGCCTGTGGGAAGTACCAGATGGACCCCTGGGGTTGGTAATAACTGCCTCCCCGGAGAATACCTCCGCGAGTGTGGTCATCCTGAAATTCGTCCGTCCACTGCCAGACGTTCCCTACTAGGTCCATAACACCGAACGGGCTTGAGCCCTGTGGATGCGCGTCGACCGCGTCTGGCCCGCGCATGGTGCGGCTCTTGTCGGGAGCGGGAACCGCGTCCGCCCTCCAGCTGTCGCCCCAAGGATAGACGCGACGATCACTACCTTGCGCCGCGTATTGCCACTCCCATTCGTGGGGCAGCCGTTTACCCGCCCAGGCAGCATAGGCACGCGCATCTTCGAGCGATACCCATGTGACCGGTTTGTTATCCCAACCCTCGGGATACTGGCCGTTCTGCCAGTCACGGAGAAAATTTAAATCGTCCTGCGGATGATGGCGGGTGACATCGATGAACTTCTTGAACTGCGCGTTGGTTACTGGATACTTGTCGATCCAGAACGACTTGAGATGCATCGGGTGGTCATGGAAGCGTCGCGGAGTATCCTCCCACGGATATTGCACATCGACCCCGATATCATTGAAGCCTTCAATCTCAATGCCTTCCACGTGGAATTGGAAGTCTCCCTCGGGAATTCGCACCATGTCGGACGGACTCGAGGCGGGCTTGGTCGCGGCGATGGGCACGATCTGCTGAGGCACCACCGTCCATTCGTGTGAAAAACTGGAGAGCGGCTTGGCGCTTAATGCTTTCATCTTCGCCATAAGCGACTGGATGCTTGCTTCAGGAGCAGTCCGAGAGGCCAGTAACGCACCGTAGCCGTGGGCTTCGATCGGTAAGCTCAGCACCACCCGACCGGCTTTGTTTCGCTGCGGCTCTAGTTTGCTGCCATGATAAAGGTCGAAGTACTGCAGGCCCTCTTCGGCGGGAAGTTCGATCTGTGGGCCTGCAACGTCGTACTCGTTGCGATTGACAATTGTCCATAACGTTTGTTGCCCCGAGGGCCAGCGGCTGGAGTAGACGCCATAGCGCAACATCGGAGCCAGCGGCTCCCAGGCGGTACTGACGAGAAATGGAGCCAAGGCGCGCTCGAGCGTAGCCACGCGGCGAGTCGCTTCCGCGTCGCGTGGGGTGATCCCGTTCCAGATACCCCAAATATTTTCCCAACTCTCCCAGCCCACGCCGTTGAAAAAGGCGAATTGCAAGTCGTCGGTCTTGCTGCGGTTCCAACGATCCGAAATGTTAACCATGTGGCGCGGTTCCAGCCACTTGTATTTGTCGACCATGGGCACGAATGGGAATGAATACTGTCCCCAGGTCATCACGTTCCAGGCCAGGGCCTCGTCCGACGGACCATCTTCCGGCTCAAAGGCCAGGGGATGCCCAATCCTGTCGGCGGCCGCTGAAAATGCGAGTGGAACTCCATCTTGTGTGTCGCCATTAATGCCGTCGGCGCCTACCTCTGCCATGAGTTCAGCAATCGCTTGCGGCCACGGCGTTCTGTTGTCCCGCGTGCCCTGGTCCCACATCATCATCGGGAACAGGACGCGAACGCCCCTGCGGTGAAAATCGGCGATCATCTGCCGCACCCCTGGGATTCCTCCGGGCATGCTCCGAATCATGTCGTGCTGATTGCGGTTGTCGATTCCCATGTTGGGATAGGTTGGCCAGATCAGTACCGCATCGATCCCTCCATACCTTTTCTCCAAATCATCCAGGTAACGGTCCACCGTATAGCGATGGGCGATCGGATCGTAGAAATAACGGTCTTCCACCATCATCTGCGGTTGGAAGAAGCTGGACTGCGTCCACTTCAGGGCTGGCAGGTCATATCTTGAGCCGTCGTAGCCAACTCGAATACGCCGCTCGTCCCGCCAATGTTGAATGTCGGCAAGCCACGCAGCATGCTCCTCTGGCGTACATGGTTTGGATTCGCCTTCCCACGGCGCTTTCATCGTGAGACAGCCGGGGAAGGGGATCTGCTGCTTCTGGGGAGGGTAACGGGTATCCTGAGCTGATAGCACGGAAGCAAGGCCCAGCAAAACGACAAAGCCGGGGCGGGCAATGTTGAATCTCATGATGGCGCTCCTGTTCCTGGAAACTGCTTCGCGGCCTGCAAATATAAAACGTTTCAAAATATTTGTCTATGATGCGTTGGAAATGTTCCATCGGAAGTTCGGTTCGAACGCCCTTCAATTTCGCACAGATCCAGCGCGGTTAAGTCATGCTCAGGGTTATTTGTGGGGTGGTTGATGGGCAGCGCTTGATTCACCGCCGCGCGACTCCGCGGCGTGCACCTTCTTTTTTGGAATTAGTATGCGACTCGTAATCGCATGAAGTATAAAGGCAGGAGGCCGGAGCCATACGTTAAGCCGATGACGTCCGCATTCATTCTCAAGAAACTCAGCCTTACAATTGCTCCCGTTGCCCTCGTTTCCATAATGTTTGCGCAAACCGCCACGGACCTCATCGGGCCTGTTGCCTCCGCGTTACGTGGTAAGCAATTTGAAAGGGCCCTTCAGCTACTCCAGCCCGCGCTGCAGGAGTTCCCAACAAATCCGCAGCTATGGACGTTCGAGGGTCTGGCTTATTCCGGAAAAGGAGATCAGAAGAGAGCTCTGGTTTCGTTCCAAAGTGCGCTGAAGATTGCTCCCGACTATCTTCCGGCTCTCGAAGGCGCGGCTCAGCTGGAATACGAAGCTGGTAGTCCCGGAGCAGGCCCGCTGTTGCAGCACGTGTTGCGGTTACGCCCCAGCGATCCCACCAGTCATGCCATGCTGGCCGTGCTTGCATACCAAAGGAGTGACTGTGCCGAAGCGGTGCAGCATTTTGCCCAAAGCGGTTCTCTGATCGAGTCACAACCAGGAGCGGTGCAGCAGTACGGTGCCTGTCTGGTGAAGCTCAAACAGATGACCCAGGCGATCACCGTTTTCCAAAAAGCTCTTGCCCAGAATTCAGCGGACAGTCATGTGCGTTACCAGTTGGCGTCAGTTCAGCTATTGGCTGAGCATCCCAAGGACGCAATCGATACGCTCGCGCCGCTCCTCCAGGCAACCACCATCGACACCAGGACGCTGGAGCTAGCGGCAGCGTCCTACGAGGCCAATGGCGACACTCCTAATGCTGTTCGTGTACTTCGCCAGGCGATCGTGACGGATCCGCGCGATGTCGACCTCTATGTAGACCTCGCTACCATCTCCTTGGACCACCAGTCGTTTCAGGTC
>WNFA01004028.1_pt1 | contig 12252 bp, 10 predicted proteins | sample 5400481 | NCBI WGS metagenome assembly WNFA01 (sample SAMN13153340, study PRJNA577476) | soil metagenome | isolation source: 120 cm saprolite under Douglas fir tree site 2 hole 1 replicate 2 | place: USA:California | collected 2015-04-18
ATGGCAGATCAATGGCACAAATCTGACCGCTTACAATGCGACGACGCTGGTCCAGTTGTATGTGACATCGCAGACAAATGGCCGTGACACGTTACCCCCGATGCCGCATTTTGCCCAACTGATGATCGTGAACGGGAAGGTGTATATCGGGACGAACGGCGGAGTTACGGTTTTGGGATTACTCTAGGTTCGATTAGAGAGCGGTCGGAGCAGCAATGCTGAATCACTCTTCCTCCTTGGCTGTCGTTATATCCCCATTGCGCTAACCAACCCGGTCGTTAGTGTAATCGCCTCTTTTCAGCAACCATGCGTTGGCGGCATGGACCGCGATATGAGGAGCCGGACGGCGGTGATCTGGGCTACCAGCCCATTTCGTGCTTGACGGCTCAATTTCTGGGGGCTACTCTCCGGCGATGGGGAATGTACCATCTAGATCGCCACCCAGTGCCGAGGTTCTTATGAAGAGCCGCAAGGTTCGTGTCACCGCCCTATTTGTTGTCCGCTTGTTCATCCTTTTGGCGCTGACAGGCATAATCGCCCGCCCCGCTTCAGCTCAACCGGGCACTCCGGCGAACCTTAGAGTCGACATATCGGATGGTAATAATGGCCAACTTTTTGTCTCATCGGCCAAGACAAGCGGTGCAACCTATTACGACCTACAACGGTCGCTATCCCAGAATTCGGGCTATCAGCACGTCGCCAATTGCTACGGATCCAGCGATGCCGGCTACAATGATACGCCGTTCACTTCAGAGGATACGCCGTTCCAAACAGAAGTCTGCCGTGACTCGGGACTCGCCGTAACCAATCCCCCTAACTTACTATTACTACGAAGTCGCGGCCTGCAACATCTCCAATCAGTGCAGTCTATACACTCCAACGACGCCAGCCGTGTTGAATGACACCTATAACACCCCTGTGACTTGCAACTGTACCCAAGGATCAGCGAACTCTCAAATACCTCCCATGGTCTTCAATGGGCAAAACCTCAAAATCCCATCACCAAACCCAATTCGGGGCCTGACAACTGGTAAGGTGACTCCCGATGCTCAATACATGCTGGGTGATCCGGTATTTGCCGCTTACTATAACCCTGGGCCACCAGGTTACACCATCACGCCCAAGCATGTCCTGCTCGTCCAGCTTCCAGGTTCGCGCGGGTCCTGCACTTATTCACCCCTAATGTACACTGCGCAGAATCTTGGTTTCGACGCGATCTGTGTCAATTACTCCAACTATACTCAGCAAGAGACCATTTGCAACGGCGATCCCGATTGCTTTTATTACATCACCGAGGCCAAGTTTGACGGGACGGGCCCATGTACACATTGGCAAGGAGCGTGGTATGTGCATTGCGGCATCGACCCATATACTAGTACACAATACTATAATTACACCTACGATGCCGTGCTACACCGGGTGACCACAATGTTGCACTACCTCTCGTGTACCATAGATAACAATGGCGGGAATTACGACACGCAAAACACAAAATGGCTAGCTTATTACCTAGCCCCAGGGACCACATGCGCGACGACCGATCCGACTCCGAACTGGAGCAAGATTATCATGGCAGGATTTTCCCAAGGTGGGGACATGGCGACGTATACCGCAGGATTGGAGGATGCGAATGGGACTCCCATCGTGCGGGCAATCAATCTGTCGGCGCCGCCTCAGGCGACCGTCTCCAGTGTCACTGGAAATCAGACCGGGGCAACGTATTTAAACGGCTGGTTCCCCGGGTCGACTATCCGCAATGTCTTCGGACTAGTTAGCGCCAACGATGATCATTACAGGACGAAGCAGGGTAACAATCAGTTGAGTGTCTACCAAGCAGTGTGGAATGCTATGGGATTCACGCCGGGAGCGCCAAATTATGATGGAGAGTGGGATCTCAATTGCAATGTAGATTCCCAAGCGTTTTGCTACTCGCAAAACCCACAGGGCTTGAGTTGCTCTATGAACCACTCCGATAACTTCGTAAACTTTGCCAAGACTAATCCGGGGGGCACCGGGCATGACGACCCCAACTACATTTGGAACCAAGACATGTTCGAATTCATGCTGCTCGGTGACTAGTGCAGTGACAAGGCGTGGTTGTCGCTCACCGTAAGTTGCTGGTTTGGAGGACAAAATAATGCCGTTCGCAAGGTTCACACAGGCACTTATTCTCTCAATGGTGGGGCTGGCAGCGGTCCAATCCGGGCAGGCACAGACGTACACGGTGCTTTATACGTTCAAAGGCAGGACGGATGGGGCGCTACCCTTTGGAGGATTGATGCGGGACTCCGCTGGCAACCTGTACGGCACCACCGCAGGCTCCTTGGCAGGTACGACGATGGGGTCGGTATTTAAGTTGAGTCCCAGCGGCAAGTTCAACCTGCTCCACAATTTTGGAGCGGGCGGATCGGGTGGCGCTGCGCCTTATGCGGGGTTGATCCAAAACAAAGCTGGCAGTCTGTTCGGCACCACTTCTCGCGGTGGCAGTTCCGATCAAGGAATCGTCTTCAGGCTGGATAAGAATGCCAAGTTTGCTGTCCTCCACAGTTTTTCCGGGGAGAAGGATGGCTCGGACCCAATCGCGACTTTGATCCTCGACCCGGCGGGCCACTTGTACGGCACCACATATCTTGGCGGCACGCCGAACTGCAACCCAAACAATTCCGTCGACTGTGGTGCGGTGTTCGAAGTGGATTCGACGACCGGTAGGGAGAAGGTACTTCACCGCTTTTCAAGTTCGCGAAAGGACGGCGATCTGCCGTATGGGGGTGTGCTCCGCGATGCCGCAGGCAATTTGTACGGTACAACTTCCCTCAGCGGTCCTGGTGGCTTTGGAACGGTGTTCAAGTTGGACTCGACCGGTAACGAAACCGTCCTTTACGCTTTCCAGCTCCAATCGGGTGGCATCGAGCCTGCGGCGGGATTGATCCAGGACACTGCCGGCAACTTTTATGGATCGACGATCGGGGGCGCGGGGAACGTTTATAAGTTGGATCCGCAGGGTAACGAGACTGTTCTCCACTGGTTCAACGGCTCCGACGGCTCATTGCCCCTCGGCAATTTGATCATGGACTCGGCGGGCAATTTGTACGGCAGCGCAAACAGAGGCGGAATCTATGGCCCATCGTGCTACGACGACCTTGGCTGCGGCACCGTCTTCAAGTTTGGATCCGTCGGGCAACCTGACTGTCCTCTATAGTTTTAGCGGGGGAACAGATGGCGGCAATCCCTACTCGGGTGTGATCATGGATGCGGCCGGGAACCTTTACGGCACTGCCTCTTATGGCGGCGCCACCTCCAAGCGTTGCCCATCAGGCTGTGGGGTCGTCTTCAAGATAACGCCGTGACATCTGGCGCGGAGATCGATAGCCAAATCGAAAGAAGTGAGTGACTGTCCGCGACCAGGGACTGTCACAACTCAAGAGAGCGTTGCAGAGGCTAATTCGCGTTTGCGGCGGATCTTGGATTATTGACGTGTCGCGATTACACCAACAGCGTTCTAAGCTCCAGCCCCTTTCTCCATCGCCAGTAACTGCTCTTTGCGCTCGATGCCCCAGCGATAGCCGCCTAGTTCGCCATCCTGGCGCACTACACGGTGGCACGGAATTGCTACTGCTACCGGGTTGGTGGCGCAGGCTCGGGCTACGGCTCGCGTAGCTTTGGGCATGCCGATTTTCTTGGCTATGGCGCTGTAGGAGCGAGTCTCTCCTCGGGGAATTCTTTGCAGAGCTTCCCAGACTCGGCGTTGAAACGCGGTTGCCCTTATGTCTAGCGGTAGAGAGGAATTCGTCTCGCCTCCCTCCATCAAGCGGGTGAGGTTCGCTCGCCATTCGGACATGGCGGCATCGTCGCGGCGGCGGGTGGCGAAGGGGAACTCGCGCATCAGGCCTTGCTGAAGTTGCTCATCGTCGTCAGCGAATTGGATGGCGCAGATGCCTTTGTCGGTGGCGGCGATCAGCATGCGTCCCAGGGGCGAACTGGCGATGGTGTAGCGGACTACGGCGGCGACGGCTCCGCGGCGGTATTTCTCCGGAGTCATGCCTAGTTGGGTGGCGGTGCGCTCGTAGAGACGGCTGCTGGAGCCGTATCCGGCGGCATAGAGGGCGGAGGTCACATTGTGGCCGGCCTGTAGATTTTGTTTCACCTGGCGCAGGCGGATCGCGTCGATGTAAGCCTTCGGCGAGACTCCTAGCACCGACTTGAATGTCCGCTGCAAGTGGAAGGGGCTGCGGCGAAATTCTTTGGCCAGCAGGCTTAGCGTGAGGCGGTCTTCGATATGCTGCTCGATGTAGCGGCACATCGCGCGGACCAGCGCGGATTGCGGGTTGCCGTCGACTGCTTTCGGACGGCAGCGCAGGCAGGCGCGATATCCGGCTTGCTCGGCTTGGAGAGCATGATCGAAAAAGCTCACGTTCTCGCGGCGCGGGCGCTTGGCGGGACACGACGGACGGCAGAAGATTCCAGTGCTGGACACGCCGAAGACGAAGGTGCTGTCGAGAGAGGCGTCGCGATCGAGGACGGCTTGCCAGCGGCGCGCTTCTGTTCGCGCCGGAGTTGGGTTTAGAGTTCGCTTCATTGCTTTCTCTTCTGAAAGTATCGCATTGGTGGCCATGCAGGTAACATAGGGCAGTCGGGCGACGCGGACTATCCGAATGTTGCGGTCAAACGATTTTTCCGGTCCTGTCGGAAATCCGCTGACTCATGTAGTATGGCGGCCTGCTTTCTCCTGTGCCTCTGTGGTTGAAGAAACCTTCACCACAGAGGACACAGAGGTACACAGGGATGCACAGGGGAAAATGAAGAGGACTTTCTATGAATGGTAATTTGAACCGCATTTGCCAGATGGCGTCGCTGGTTGTCTTGGTATCCCTCGCGTTGACGCAGGCTGGCGCGCAAATTCTCACGGGCGAACAAGTGAAGAAGCTTGCCCCGAACTCTTATTACTTTGCTGGGCAGAGCGCGGCCGTGCAGGTGCGGAATACGGCCGGCTTGAAGAATTCCGCCGGCAAGGTGGTGCTGGCGGGGCTGGTGGACACATCGGGATATTCGACGGCAATTCAGGAGAAATACCAGGGCTTCCTGATCACCGAAACCAAGCTCAGCTTTGACGGAGCTACGCTCGATCCGGGAGAGTATGGATTCGGCTTCAAGGACGGCAAGTTTATTGTGATGAACGTGGCGGCGACGGATCTGTTCTCGATCGCCAGCGCGAACGACGATCAGCTCAAGCACCCGGTGCCGCTGAAATTTGAAAAAGACGGCGCGGGGTATCGGCTGTACGCGGGGCGGAAGTATGTGGTCGTGAAAGCGGATTAGTCTGGTTACCGGCCGAAAGCTTTAACCACCAAGGACACGAAGGTTCACGAAGGAAAGCCTCACTGTCTTTCCGCATTCGTGTGCGTTTGTGATTGATGAATTTGGGAGGCCGCTGCGCGCGATAGACAATGTTTGTTTCTCTCAATAAAATCTGAGCATTCACCTGCTGGCAAGCTCCGATGAAACTTGTGACTTTTGAAAACGCCGCGCGGCAATCGCGCATTGGCGCGCTGGTTGGCGACTATCAGATCGTTGATCTCCATACGGCTTGCGCGCTTTACTTGCGCGACGTTGAAGGCGAGGCCATTTTCTACCGCATAGCCGACGCCCTTGTCCCGCCGGATATGCGGGCGCTGTTTCGCGGCGGAGACACGAGTTTGGAGGCGGCGCGCAAGGCTCTCGACTACGTTGCCCATCTCGGCGCTGGCGACGCCGAAGTCACTGGTCCGCGCGGCGAGACGCTGATTTATTCCCTCAGCGACGTCCAGCTCAAGGCGCCCATCATCCCGAAGAAGTTTTTTCATACGGCGGGCAATTTTCGCGAGCACCACGAGGAGGCGACGAAGGCGGGGTTTTCGCATCCGGTCATGCCGTGGATTGTCTTTTTTCAGAACACCGACGCCATTATTGGACACGACGAGCCAGTGATTTATCCCGAACACCTGACCCAGGAACTGGATTACGAACTGGAGCTGGCGGTCGTGCTAAAGAAAGCGGGCAAGCACTTCACCCCGGAAGAGGCGTCCAGCTATGTCGGCGGCTATGTAATTTTCAATGACATTACGGCGCGCGACATCCAGCGCCGCGAGATGAAGTCGGGCGTGTTCAGCTTTTGCAAGGGGATCGACACCTTCTGCCCGCTGGGGCCGTGGATCGTGACCGCCGACGAAATTCCGGACGCGCATAATCTGGCGATGGAACTGCGCGTGAACGGGGAGGCGCGGCAGCGCTCGCACTCGAGCAAAATGTCGGTCAAGATTCCGGAGATCCTTTCGCACTACTCGCCGATGGGATACAGCGCGGGCGATGTGGTCTCGACTGGAACAGTGTCGGGTGTGGCGGCGTTTTCGGGAGATCCGAAGGCGTGGTATCTGAAGCCGGGCGACGTGATGGAATGCGAGATTGAAAAAATCGGCGTGTTGCGGAATCCGGTGATCTCGTGGGAAAAGGCGTATGGGCAGAGAGCAGTGGCGCTGTCGACGCAGGAGGGGAAGTAGGAAATTGGTAATTTTGTAATTTTTGTAATTTGAAAACCCATGGGATCGGTTTCAAATTACAAAATTACCAAATTACCCAATTACAAATTGCTTCTTCGACGATGACTGCCAATTCTAAAATCTGGGTCAGCAAGCTTAATGCGCGGCCGGAGGTGCGGGGCGCGTTTCCGAAGACGCCTGTCCGGTTTTACGACACGACGCTGCGGGATGGGGAGCAGACGGTTGGGGTCGTGCTTTCGCCGCAGCAGAAGCTGGGAATCGCGCACAAGCTGGATGAGCTTGGAGTGAGCCGCATTGAAGCAGGTTTCCCGCGCGTTTCGGCGGAAGATGCCGAGGCCATTCAGCTCATGCAGAAGGCGGGCATCAAGGCGGAGCTTTGGGGATTTTCGCGCGCGGTCAAAGCCGACGTCGATGAACTGGTGCGGCTGGAGCTTCGCTATTCCGTGATTGAAGCGCCCACCAGCGAGATCAAGCTGAAGGCGTATGGCATTTCGCGGGAAGAAGTGCTGCGCCGGATTCGCGATGCGGTTTCGGCGGCACGCGAGGCCGGCATCACGGTTGCATTCTTCGCCGTCGATGGAACGCGCACGGAGTTGGAATTTCTGAAAACCGTTTACCTGTCGGCGCTTGATGCGGGGGCGAAAGAACTGGTCGTCGTCGACACGATCGGGGCTTGCGGGCCCGAGGCGGCGGAGTATCTGACGCGGCAAGTTTGCCAGTGGGCCGGCGCAGACGTGCCCGTGCATTTCCACGGACACAACGATTTCGGTATGGCGACGGCCTGCGCGGTGGCGGCGGTCCGCGGGGGAGCGACGTGGATCCAAGGCACGATCAACGGCATGGGCGAACGCGCGGGCAATGCCGATATCGCCGAGATTGCACTCGCGCTGCGCTGCCTCTACGACGTACCGGTGGTGATGAATCTCGAAAAGGTGCGGGAGGTTTCCGAGGTGGTGAGGCGGGCCGCGGGTTACGCGCTCGAAGCATGGAAGCCGCTGGTCGGGCAGAATTTGTTCATGCGCGAGAGCGGTGCGGTGGCCAGCCAGTTTCATCTTCCGGAGGCGATCGAGCCCTACTCGGCGGAAATTGTGCAGGCGGAGCGCCAGATCGTTCTCGGCAAGAAAAGCGGACTCGACAGCATCGACCTGAAATGCAGGGAACTGGGCGTTACGATCACGCCTGAGCAGCGCGGACCAGTGCTGGCCGCGGTCAAGCAGGCCGCGGTCAGGCAGGCTGCGGGGGGCAAACCTGGCCTGGTAAGCGACGATAATTTTCGGCAGATTCTGGCAGGCATGCGCATTGCCTGAGATCGTGGCCTGGGATCATGCCCCTTCCCAAATCTGCGCCCAGAGTTTTCCGCCGCGGGCTGAGACGGGGCGAGCCCCGTCTCTACTCGAGTTCTGGCGGGGCTCTACACGGCGGTAACGCTGGGATCGTTACTCATAAAGTGCAGATGCTTGCACCCGCGGGCTTGGCTCGATCCGGTTTCTGCTTGCTAACTCCATTCGCAACAAGCACTTACATGTTGCCATTCAGATGGTTTCACGGGTGCACTATTCCTTCATGGAAGCCCGGAGCGTACGGGGCGAACTTGGGGGGCAACTTTGACCGTCATTTATAACTATGGTACTGAGAGCGGAGCTCCTCGAACAGCGAAGCGAGCGGCAGCTGTCCTTCCGCTGCTGGTGATTTTGTTCATCGTCTCCTACGGCATTCTGACCATGCTGGTTTTCGAGCAGGGTCAGACCATCGAATCGCAGCGCAGTCTAATCCACGAGATGTTGAAGGACAGCACCCAACTTGCCACGCTGAAAGGCAAGCTGGCCCGTGACGACAGCAAGCGGTCCCAGGACAAAGCATCGGTGCAGGCGGATCAAAAAGACGCGGTATCCGGCAATCCTGCGGCAGGGGCAAAAGGATCAGACGCCAAAGGATTGGACAAAGAAACAAAACGGCCCGGTAAATCGGCCCACTCCATGAAGGAAGTTCCCGGGAAGCCGGCTGCGGATTTAGAGGATGTGCGGCGCTCCACTCGAGTGATCTAGCAGTTGTTAGCGTGAGTAGGGCGGATCAGCGAAAGCGATTCGGGTTCCAAGAGAAAAAGGTTCTGTGAAGACGCGACCCATGTGGGGGCCGTGATTCCAGCGAGTCACAGTCATGAAGACCCTAGCCCTAGCTCTAATCTTGTCTCTTCCCGTCCCGAGGTTGGCCCCACCAGCACAGCTCTCTCCCACCCCCAGCCAGCAGCCGGCAAAGAGAAAGGGAGGGCAATGGTACTTCGCCGCAACCGGGCACGCCGTGTATTGCTATGGACCGGTGATGACCATGCCGCAGGCGCGAGGAGGTCTGTTGAAAGTTGCAACTTTTTGCCGTGGCGATCGAACCATGGTGCCGCTGAAAGATTAGACAAACTATTTCCGCAATTCTCTTGACTTGCTGCTACCACTCAACAAGAATATCCGCTGAAACTGATCGTTCGGTAGCGCCTCGCACGTCCCCCCCGTTCGCCTGTCGGTAATCGGGTTTTGTTAAATCTTTCAGGAGCAGAAGAAAGTATGAATAAGCCTTTTGCGGTCAGTGTGATTACTGCGTCCCTCGTGCTGGCATGTGCCAGTATCGCTTTCGCCCAGGAGACCAAGTATCCCGAGATCCTCGATGCCAAGCCGATGTTCAAAGCTGGACCGAACCATCTGGAACTGGCTCCGCTCGCTCCGGCCTCCAATCTCGTGCAGTGGAATGGCAGCTTCACCGATCTCACTCAGAGGAAGGTTACCTACACCATGGTGGGAACCCCTCCCTCCCAGGGCAGCGTCTCAACCACCGTGCCGGTTTACATCATTCCGATCAAAATGGTGTACGGCTCGACAAATGGAAATCGCACCTTCGATCCAAAGAACCACGTGCTCAGTAACGGCAAGACGGTGGTCAACAACATCATTGCCTCGCCCATCTTTAACCCCGGCGTCAACTTTACTCAGGGCGGCACCAACCTCGGAACCACTCAGTACATCGACGCCTTCCAGCGCGGTAACTTCTGGAAGTTCGTTCACACGTTCACCGGCTATCACGTCCTGCTGGGAAAGCCGGTCGTACTGGCGGAGAGGAGCATCACCGTTCCAAAGTCGCTGGGCGCAGTGTTCAGCAACCCATTCGGAACCGGGGTCATCGGCACCTACGACATCAACGCCTTCGACGCGAAGTTGCAGTCCTACATGACATATTTCACCCAGATCAACCCGGGCGTTTTGCCTCTGTTCGTCACCTATGACATCTTTCTGACTGAGGGCGGTTGTTGCATCGGTGGCTATCACAATGCCAACGGTGTTCAACCCGGCGGCCAGACCTACGCGCACGCCACCTACGTGGATAGCAAGGGCTCCTTCTCGCAAGACGTCTCCGCTCTCTCGCACGAAATCGGCGAATGGATGGACGACCCGTTTGCCGACAATTTCGTCCACTGCAACGACAACGGCCTCATGGAAGACGGCGACCCGCTGGAAAACAATTCCAATTATGGCGCTTTCCCGTACACGCTTGGGGGATTCACCTATAACCTGCAGTCGCTGGTGTTCATTGACTACTTCGGAGCGCCCAAGGCCACCTCGGTTCACGGCTGGTATTCGTTCCAGCACGACATGTCCCACGTCTGCCCGGGCCAATAAGGTTGGGCCGATAAATTTGGCTTATTCAGGAGCCCGTTCCCATAGGGAACGGGCTTTTCTTCGGGGCATTACTTCTGTTGGGCGTTACTTCTGCTGGGATCGCTTGCGCGGCGGATAAGCTTGTGGCTGCGGTTTGTATGGCAGGGATTGCAACTGCGATAGAGGTATTTCTACAGTGGGTGGGGGCGCATCTGCCCTCTGGCTTCTCTTCCCCACCAATTCTTGTATCGCGGAAACCAAAGCGCCCGACTGCGTCTTCTCTACTACTTTTCGGATCCCATGCCTTTTCGCCTCAAGCTCTACCTGTGGCGAATTGTAAAGCGTGTTCAGCACAATTGGGACGGTGGGCTGCACTTTGGTGATTTCTTGCGCTGCCATCAGTCCGTTCATGACCGGCATCGCGAAATCCATGACGATTACGTCAGGGTGCATTTCATTAGCCCTGGCTAGCGCTTCCTGCCCGTTTGCGGCTTCGCCGCACACTTCCCATTCAGGATTGGCGCCAAGCAACGTCCGAATCTCGCGGATCGCGGATTTATGGTCGTCAGCGATCAGTATTCTGGTAGTCACACCGGAAACCCCTCTTTAGACTCACGCCGAATCCGAATTTGAGCAATACGGTAGACACTGTACGGTATCGAACGTTTCGCACAGGATGCCACGGAGCCTTGGGGCGGATGTTTCCCGAAAAGCGAGGGGTTTGCTAGTCTACAAACAGCCTGCAAAGATCGCTATTCACGATCCTTTGTAAAGTAAACAATTGTAAAGTAAACGATTTGGGCCCGTAGCTCAAACGGATAGAGCATCGGATTTCTAACCGCGCGAACATGGGCTGACCGCTATATTTTTCAAGGCTTTAACTGTGGTTGTCTTAGGTCGTCTTAGGTCGTTTTCTGTCGCATTAAGTCAAATTCGGTGTAAATTTTCACCTACCAAAAGCCGTGCTTGCTGGGTGCGTCTTTCTGGAGTTACGCTGGCAGGCGTCAGGGCGCGAGGGGGTTCGCGCCAGTCCTGATGGCGGTCGTGAAATCGCCCGACCGCCGCGCCTTACGCTTTTGCAGCGCGGGCCATCACCGCATCCCCGCGTTGCTTGCCTTGGTCAATGACGGCTCTAAGAGCGACTCGCTGCATCCGCGCTCGAATTTCCTTTGACGGCAGTCCGTACTCAGGGGAAATGACGACAGCATCAACCCATATATCGACATCAATTCCACCAACGTGCTTCGCTCCAACGAAGAAGATCACTGGCGCATCTATCTCACGACCTCGCGTGGTTGCGACATCTTCATCCGTGTGGAACAAGACTTCCGCGACCCGTTGCTTTCTGTCGAACAGAACAGCGATGAGAATTGTATCCGGGTCTCTAGATGCCATTCGTTCCTTCGTCACACGCTTTTCATGTCGCTGTACTTCCTGAAGGAACGCATCTTTAGAACCGGGGAAAGCCCGAGCGAACTGCACGAAGAGTTTCGGGTCAGTGAACTCCGCTCTGAACGTCCATTCCTTTGCGCCCTTGATGACTTCTTTCACTTCGGCACCGCCACGCGCGGCGATATCCAAAAAATCGCGTTCAACCTGCTCCTGATTTTTCTCAGGCGCGGGCGTCATCAGGCTGAACACCAGATTCTTGTCGTCCGCCATTAGCGTCCTGCTTTCGCGGCCTTGGCCAACTGAAAAAGCTGCTCCACTTTCCACGTTGACACGTTCTCCTCACCGTGTAACCTCGCCTGCAACACGGCTCCGTAGTCAGCATCCTTGCGTGATGTGAACTGGCCGACTTCATAGAGTGGCCGCGAGTCTGATTTCTTGTCGGTCTGTACGAGAACAAAATAGGTTGCCATTCTCTTCCCTCTGCCTTCGGTTCTACCAGAGCGGGTCACCACGCGCATGTTACCAAGGTGTTCTTGTCACACGTATGCCTGTGTGGTACTGTGTGTATATGACAAAAGATGCTTCAGACTTCAAAACGGCAGAGCCCACCATCACGTTCCACAATGGTGTGCCCTATTTAATCCGCACCTGCTCAGAGATGATCGAAGGCCGTTGGGAATCATTTG
>WNFA01007720.1_pt1 | contig 12252 bp, 6 predicted proteins | sample 5400481 | NCBI WGS metagenome assembly WNFA01 (sample SAMN13153340, study PRJNA577476) | soil metagenome | isolation source: 120 cm saprolite under Douglas fir tree site 2 hole 1 replicate 2 | place: USA:California | collected 2015-04-18
ATCTGCCCCTCCGCCGCTCCCATTACTCTCGGCGGAAAAGCTACTCCTTCCCTGTGCTCTTCCATGCTCTCCTCCTCCTGGGTCAGGTGGGGGAGTTTCAAATGATAATTACTGGGGGAGATTCACATGATTGCTGACAAGTGCGATCACAATGCGACTGCGCTGCCGATTCGCCCTGGCTGTAGGCCATCTGGAGGTTCGCCGCCCGAGTTCCTCAGCCTCAGGCCCCGCTATAAACCTGCTCCGGACCGGAGCTCCCATCCAATACAGAAAACCTTCAGGTACACTGACGGCACTGCGGCCGCGAATTACAGAATCGACCGTTAGCTTCAAGACACCGCGCCAGTCTTCGATCTCGAGCCGACGTGCTTTCCACGATGCCGGCAGGTCCGATTTTGTCACCCTTTCGAGAAAAGCGTAGTCCGCCTTGATCAAACCAAGGGTTTCAAGAGAGTTCTGCCGTTTTGGCCGGCGCATGAGCTCTCGAAAAAGGCAAAAACGGGCCAGGTCGGAGGGCGACTGCAGGTTCGACGGTAGGTTCTCCCTGAGGCTCTCCATCCACTTGCGGATCGCCGACGTTTTCTGCAACGCCTCGACCGCGTCGTTCCAACCCAGAGCTCCCACCTGCAGACGCTGCGAAAGTTCAAGTTCTGCCTGCTTTTCATCCACCAGATGTTTTAGGCCAGGCGAGTTCTTGGCAGCGGTACTTAAAGCTTCTACGTCTCGTCGCAGTTTCTCTACTTTCGCGGCATCTGGCGGACGGCGAGTCGCAGCGACCTGGTGATATATGAGACTGCGAACAAAGTTACGTTCCGATTCAATCTGGGTACGCAGCGCGAAGCGCGCGGTCCCCTGGCGGCTGTCACTGAACGTTATCAGGCGCCTCCCTGCCGCCGGTTTGTCAGCCGCATTCCGTTCAAAGGGCGGCAAATTTTCAAGGAGAGCGGGAATCGCCACACCCAAAAGAAAAGCCGATCCTTCCCGCAGGGGCCTGAATAAACGATCAAGATCTAGATTATTGCGGCCGCATCGATGACAGCGGAATCCGTTTTCATAGTGAGGAATCTGGACCGGCAGTTCGACTACCGGCGTCCCGGAGGCGAAGAGCCTGCCGGTTCGTGGGTCTAGAGGTGTCGGCGCTATCGAAGCATCGTAGCGACGCTGAATCAGCCGAAGTGGCGCAACCCTTAAAACGTCCTCAGGGGGCGTCGCGTCCGCATCTTCATCATCCGTCTCCATTTCAATGTCAAAGTCTTCGTCGTCACGCCTTCCGGTACGTGAGCTGAGAAACACTTCTCCCTCGCGCAGTGTTTCCTCGGCGACTAAGTATTCCTCTCCGCATTCGACGCACAGCATCAGCTCGTAGGCGACGCTGCCGCACATGTCGCAGCGTTCGCGCCGCTCTAGGAAAATCTTGCCGAAGCCCCACGCTGGATCCTCCAGCCGCGTTCCACCCAGGCCGCTGCATTTTGGGTTGCAGCATGCCCAAATCCCGCTCTGCGCTCGATGGAACAAATGCGCTCGCAAAGGGAGAAACCATTGTCCACTTGTGGTCGCGCGCGCAGTCGAGCAGACGTCGAGCAGTTTGAGCGTGCGAACTCGGTCCTCGGACGTATGGTGCGAAGGCGGCTTCGACGTACGGATCGCGGTTAGCTCGCTCAGTGTGAGCGCTCCACTCGAACTTTCACCCAAGCGGCTCCTCATCTCGACGCACTCGCGCCTGGCCGCGACCGCTGCATAGCGTTCCTCGGGCGTTACGCTCATCAATTGATCCAGATCCGGGGACGGGTGCCCAAGGTCGCCGCTCGCGGCCGGAAGCGGGGGCGTCGTTCGCGCGCCCGTCATCACGCGCACACGATCTTTCGGAACGCCCGCGATATCGGCGAGGAACTGTTGAAGACGGGCGGGCGCCGTCATGTCTCCCCCGTCGGCGATGGTGGCCGAGGTTGCAATGAAGTGGACGTTCTCGCTGTGTACGCCAAAGGCATGCATCACGCGTCGTAATAACAAAGAAATCTCGGCCGCTTGTGAGCCGATGTAAGTGTGCGCCTCGTCGAGCACAATCCAGCGCAGTTTGCCGGCGGATTTTGCGAGGATGGGCTGGTCTTCGGTGCGCACCAACATATATTCGAGCATCGTACCGTTGGTGACGAGGATTGGAGGCGGAGATATGCGCAACTCTCGACGAGCCAGGACCTGCTCAGGGCTCGAGGCCTGTATGCTAGCCGGCAGGGTCGCTGGCGTATCCCCGTTGTACAGGCAAAACCTCAACCCGCCGCGAAATTTAGCGGTCCACGCCCGCATTCGATCGCGCTGACTATTGATCAATGCGTTGAGCGGATAGAGGAAAAGAGCGCGCACGCCCACAAGTGGCGAGCTCCCTGCGCGCAGCTCTCGCACTAAATCGTCAAGAATAGGCACCAGAAAGCATTCCGTTTTTCCAGAACCTGTTCCGCTCGTGACCGCGACGGAAAGTGCAGGTCGTTCAGCCAGCGCGCTCCAAGCCTCGACCTGGTGAACGTAGGGGCACCACTTTTCGTCGAACCGATAGGCTTCAAATTCTCGCGGCGGCCGATTCATGGCGTCGATCAGTTCGCCTGAAAACAATCTCCCCGCGAACGATTTCATCGGCTCCGTGACGCGCTGCCATTCAAACATCGCCTCGAACACCGGATCCGCCATAAAGCTACCGGGACTGCCGGCATTCTTTTCAAGAAGATCGCGAAGATGGGACCTCAGTGGTGGTGACGCTGGGCCGAGGTCACTCACGACCGCGCGAGCCGACCTGCGAGTGATCTCGCGCAGAAGCGTCGAGAAATAAGGGTTTTCCGGAGAGTAATTCAACGCAGCCGCTCCGGATCGGTATCAGTCAATATGCCGACCGCAATTTTCAGGATGTTCTCGTATGCAGTGTCGAACCACTCGATGTCAAACTCTCGCATCCGACGGACGTTGTATACGTGATTCTTTCCGAGCTCGACACCAGATGCGCAGGCAAGCGCAGCCGCAACTGGCGCGTTCATCACGGGTTCGCGAAATTCTGTTCCCTCTGGTGAGCGACGCCACAAGCCTCGCAGAACCATTGGCACGTGGACGGCTCTTTCCAGATCGTCGACGTGGTATCCTTGAGGCCATCTTTCGCTTGCGTGTACCTGAACGAGCCGCTCTTCCGCCTCAGAGATGGTCTGTGCAAAAAGTGCGAGCACGCCCGAATGAGCGAGGAGACGCAAAACCTTCTGCGCTTCGTCGCTGCCTCCCAAGGCGTCCTCAGCTATCCAAGCCCCGATCACTTCGGCCCCTCTAATTCGCGCCGGAATCTTGTCGCGCGAAACCGCAAGAACATGGTTCCTGAGCAGTTCAAGAATCTCGGGAGAGTCAGCCCCCAAAGTGGTTACGTATCGCTTCACGGCTCTAGTCCATGTACGTACGCTCACCAATCGCCAGGAAAATGGCATGTTCTCGAGCATCGACCAGAGCAGTTCAAACTGGCTGTCTGTGGACCGCAGAAGGGCGAGCGCGGCTGCTTCGGCATTTGCCGCCAAGAATCTGACCAGGTCGAGCGTGATCGGCGGGAGGCCACGATACCATTCAATAAATCGATCGAATTGATCCCATTCGGAATCGGATGGACTTTCGGCCAAGCGCTGAAACAAACGGGCGAAGCCGGCCCGACGGCCATCTCGATCTGCGATTCTCGTAACGTCGGCGATAGTGGTCGCTTCGGAGTTCGTCGGCTGATCAAGCTGAGTAAGAGCAGGATCACGCACTACCCAGAGGAGGGGGCGCAAACGGCACCAGTTTCCTGACCATGCGATGATCAGCCACGGTCCGGCCCGACGCGTGCTTGGGTCGAATTTCCACACTCCGGGCTCTGTTTGCACGAGAGTTTCCGCATCCGCAAATGGATCCCAGAGCGGACGCGCCTCCATGCGCAATTCCCCGAGTTCGTGGGCTGGAATATTTCCGCCGTTCTCCAATCGTGCGCAACCGTGCTCCTCGTCGCGCTCCATCGCGGCGTCGAAACGCTTGACGTTGAGCCACCTGGGCGGAACAGGCTTACCGGTAGTCGCATCCAGCTTAAGCCTGAAGGTCGCGTCTAGATCTTCAGTCATTGACAACATGAGCCGCAGCGATTCGTCCAGCTCTTGAACTGCGAGGCCCCATCTCCCGTCAGATTCCTTTCGTAATTCATGCCAAATACTCAATTCATGAAATAGCGAAGACGATTCGTCACGCGCATGCATCTGCCCGTCGAGGATGTAATGCGCGTGCTCATTAGCTGAAAGCGCTTCGGCACGGACTCCAGCAATGCGTTCGAAACAAATAGATGTGCCGTTTGAGAAAACCGTTCCGTCGCCAGCAATAAAGCGACCGCCCCGGGCAGGGAATGGGAACTTCAACGACAGGTGGCTGCCCCGCTCCCAGCGAATTTCGCACTCGACGGTAGCTGGAGGTTCCCCAGATACTTGGAAGTGCAGTAAATAAGCTCCCGCCTTCTGATCACGTAAGATGCGAACTGAACCGTTTGGAACGTCACCCCCGACGCTCACGGCGCCGCTGCCCACTATAGCGATGCTTCCGTGCGCCAATGTGTCTCCGGGCAGCAGTGTGACTCCTGTGGTTTTTGGCACGATGCGTGCGCGGCTACGATAGAGAAGCTCCGAACCTCGCCGATAGCGGATCCACACATCGCCAATGCAATGGCCGAACTCGCGTGACCAGACGCCGTTGCTCGATGTCTCACGCCATTCCACATCTGTTATCGTCGAACGCACACCGCTTTGGCTGACCGCGCTCATTGTGGGCGCACCCAGGTATACCGGTGCATCGGGCTGAGAAAATGGGAAAGTCGCACCTTCGAGATAATATTCCGAGGTCGTCTCGCTCGTCTGAGCGGTGCGGACCACGCAGTCGCCGTCGGAGCCCGCAAAGGTCGCCTCGCCTTGGACCCGATAGAGCATGCGGTTGCAGCCTCGCACTGTTCCGAGCTCCTCGAACCGGCATTCCGGTTCGGGAATTGCGGCCACGAAGACTTCGGGATGTCGCGTGCGCACCGAGCCTTCGCCGGCAAATCGTGCAAGACCTTCTTCGCTGGCAACCGGAACAAACACCCAAGGCAAATCGCCAAATCCTGAGCCGCCCTTTAGCTCCACGGCCTCGAACTGACGTGCGCCGATCCTACCAATAAGTTTCCTTGACAATGCTGCTTTCGGTCCATACCAGACAACCGGCCCGACACTGATCGATTCGATTGCGAATGCGCTGTCAGGCGAAGTCGAATAACGCGAAAGCACCGCGCAAGGAGTACGCCCACCTTCAGCGTCGATCAGTTCGAGCTGAAGTCGTGGCGGAATAGCCTCGCCGCCTATTTTGAAGAGCTGAGCGATCTCCGCTTCACTCGCCTTTGGCGGCGCTTTAAATTCTGCCTCAAGAACCCATTCGCCTCTATCGTTGCGGATTCGGGTGACGATCTGAGGGCCACCCGAAACCGACCATACCACCCGCGCAGCATCTTCGATCAGGTTTGTGAGAAGAAGACGGGCAGTATGGTCCTCCACCAGCAGGGGCATTTGCTTGCGCCATTCTGGTTCGAGCCGATCAAGATCTTCGACCGGAGTCTTGGACTCACCAATTGTTTGCTGAAGCTCCCAAATTCTTTGAACTAGGCTGCCTGCGAGCTGATACACGACTGGCTGACGCAGGCTTCGCGGTAGCCTATCGCCAACGCGAGCAACTATCGTCGCAGAGGTCTCGCCCGACCTATGGAAATAGTGAAATTCCTCCAAGGCATCGCGAAAAAAAATCCGGAGATGCGCCGTTTCTTTGCGCAAAAGCCTCAGAGGAAGCCCACCCTCGCACGCCAACGTTACCAAAAAGAGATTGTGATCCGGGGTCTTGAGGAGATCGCGATTCCAAAAGTGCAGTCCCTCCCGCACGATCGGGTAGAGCTTGCCGATTGGGGTGCCTGACCATCCCACGGATTCCAGAATTCCTTCCCATTTCCATGGTCCAGACTCGTGGTTTCGGCGCCACCATTCCGCGGAGTACAGGCAAAAGAGCGCACAATCTGAAGGGGAAAGTCTATCCGCGATGATCGGCAGCCTCGTTTTCGAACGGATCAGAGCGCCAAGCTCGCCAAATTCGGAATCATTGCATCGGTAAGCGTAAATCGGAGAACTGTCGGGTTTGTCGAGACCTCGGCTGCCCAGAAACCGGCCTAGCCAATCGCGTGTGCGTACCAACCCCATTGGATGAACTGCGTCGCTCTCAACTTTCATTGGCCCGCCTCTGTCAAACCCTTCAGCCCTTTGATCCACCCAATGAGATTTTGCTCGGCTTCCTCAGGGTCGCTAATTTCTTTTTCCTGGTGAGCCACCCGAGTGTTGCGGAACTCGTAGATGCGCGTGACCGTGCTCAGCAGGTCGCGGCCGCCTGCTACCTTGAACTTCGTTTTGACCGCGTGAAAGACGCCTTCGATCTTGGTGTTGTCGTTGAGGGCGTATTCCATGCAGTCGCGCAACAGACCCATCGGCATGATCCCGTTTTTAAAGACGAGCGTGCGCTTCAAGTTTTGCGCCATCTTTTCGTAATGGGGCTGCGTGCGGCGCTCAGCATCGCGGAGATATGGGTCGAACCACATTTTTTGATCGGGCACGGGAGCCGGCATCAACGGCTGAAGCCGCCGAATAAGTAATCCTCTGGCCGCTTCATCCAGCGAACCAAGGAGAGCATTGAACACCGGCGAATAGTTCATCCCTTCTTTGTTTTCGAAGAAGCGGTAGAGCATCGTCGCTTGCTCGACGGCCTTCCGATAGCGCGGCGGCAACGCCTCGAGCGTCGCCTCATCGACAATGCCTATTAGCTCGGGAGCCTTTTCCTGCTTCGCTGCGTCGGCCGCGGCGAAGAGCGGCATTTGTGGCGAAGTATCGAGACTCTCTAGGAGAGTTTTTAGGGCGGGCGTGCACGTCCGTGTGAGCTCGGCGACGGTGTCGCCGGTGAGGCCTTCAAAGACGCCCTGCGGCACATAGATGTACTCCCATCGGCAGCCTGGCTTTGAAGCGGACTCGCACCAGGCGATAGCAGCTTTGGCCTTGCGGGGGACGTCTTTGTCTTCCCTGCCTTTGGTCTCAATCAGGTAGCAGTGCCCTTCCTTCGAGCGCACGAAGAAATCCGGTGTGTAGAACGAAAGCCGCGACCCCGACGCAAGGTAATCGATCCGAAGGCATTGCGGGCCGGCATTCTTGGCAAAAGCAGCCACGTCGTTGGCGCGACCGATGAAGTTCGCAAGAGCGACTTCCAGCTCTCGATTGCACGGCACCAGGTTGAACAGCGTACGATCGGCCTGAAGCACCGGATGCCGCTCGCTGTGCGTAACCTGGAAAGGTTTCCATCCGGAAAGCCCCATCGGCGCGGCATCGGGAAGCCGCTTTTCCACCGTAGTGGTGCGCGTACGGATCAACGGCACAAACACGGCGCGGATATGTTCCGCAACATCGGAATCCCCCAGACGCGAGATCAGCGCCTGGTCATAAAGGTCGGTTTCCTTTTCGAAGAGAATCTCTTCCAGGAAGACCTGCACGAGCGGTGCGAGTGCGGCATGGGTGCCTCGCAGCTTGCAAATCTGTTCGAGCTGTTTGACGAAATACGAAACAGCGCCGACCCCTGACTCCAGCAGCGGCAAGTTGATCTTGAGCCGTTCGACCACTTCGTTCGTGAACAGGTGTCTTCCCTCGTACTGGACTTCGATTTTCCCTTTCCCGCCGAGCGGCAGCGGCTGGTACTTACGGAATTCGTTGCGGACATCCTCAATCTTGATGCCTTCAAGGGTAGACTGAATTCGGTGGCCGCCGCTCAGCCGGGGAACTTCAATTTCGAGTCCCTTCATGTCTTTGTCTTGGTCCGGATAAATCGAAACTGTCGTGGCTGGAACGCGATCGATATCCGTGACTTCAATCGGTAAACCCTCTTGCGCAAGTTCCTGAGCGTAGAGGCTGGCGAAAGCCGGATGTTCAATTACGGTCAGAATTTCACTTGCCTGGCCTGGCGGGGTCATACGTCGCAGGCCACGCCCGAGGGTTTGCTCAGGGAGGATATTCGCCTTCGCGCTGAAGGGTCGCAGCGGAACTACTGTGGTGACATTGCGAACGTCCCAGCCCTCGCGGAGCATCAGCACCGAAACAATGCAGTTATATGGACTCGTGTTCGAATCCAGCTCACGGCTTAATTTCCGCAACTCCCGCAGGTCGTCGTCGCTGATTTCCTTTTCGTTCTCGACGAAGACGAAACGCGCACCGGCACCCCTCCCCTCCTTCTTGAGTTTGCCTTTCAGATTGGTGTGTAGGTTGATGGTGGTCCCGTTGAGCTCCTTGAAGAGCTCGTCCGTGTTGAGCCGATGGGTAATCTGGTCGGCTTCGGTCGTGCTGTTGCACATGAGGAAAAGCAGAGCCTTCTTGTTGCCCCTCTTCCACTCGTCGCGGCTCCTCTTCCACCGTTCGTACCCTAGGAGCAGATGCCGCTCAAAAACATAAGCAGCGTCATCGCCCGGCTGCTCTTTTAGCTTTTCATCGGCGCGCCCGACGACCGGCGTTTTGACAATGCCGCCATCGACAGCTTCACCGAGCGGAGTGTCACACACCACATGCTTGAAGACCTGGCCTTTGTTGTCTCTTGGCGTCGCCGTGAAATCGAGCTGCGCGACCAGCCCCGCGCCGCCGCGCTGGCGATTGGTTTCGTGAATAAAACGGATTGCTTCGTTCCAAGCCGAATCGGGGTCCCACACATGGTGAGCCTCGTCGTTGATCACCATTACCCGAGGATGTTTGGTGATCCGCTCTCTCAAGGCCGACGCGGTATCCAGCGCGGTGGCCTTCGAAACTGGTGGTCCCATCCAGCCATAGCTATCGGACTGGCCTTTGCTGCCGCGTTTGCCTGGGTCGTAAAGCTGGTGAATGTTCGTGAGGTAAAGCACCCCGCCGCTGGCGGCCCCTGCGGCTTCATCCTGAAGCACGACCGAGAAATTCCAGTCGCCCCGCCATTCCGCCGGAATTTTTCAAGCGCTCGTAGACCGTGAGGCCGGGAGCGATGAGAACGAAGTGCCGGGCCATGTCGGAATCAGACTCGCGGAGCGCATGGAAGTAGCTCCAGACGAATCGCCAAACTCATGACCTTGGTTTTTCCCGCCCCGGTGGCAAGCTTGAACGCGTAGCGGCTCCAGGCGTCTTCTTCCTCGGTAATGCCAAGCGCGGCGAGTTCGGCGTCTGCGCCTCCGAACTCCGCGAAGAGCTGCGAGAGGCAATCGAGCTTGCGGACCTCCTTGAGGTAGATCAGTGTTTCAATCGCCTCGCGCTGACAGAAGTAGTACCGGAATTCGAAATCCTCGCCCGCTGGTGTCGTGCGCCGATGGCTCCGGTTGAACCAATGATCGAGCAGACGCCGCGCGGTATCACTCGCGCCGCCATAAAACGCTTCCCGCCATTCCCGCACCGCGCCCCGTATGTTCTGGGCGATGACGATAGGTGAGGGACGCCGTACCTTGATGATCTTGGCCGGGTCCCCTTCGCTGTCTGCGCGGACGCGGTGCGAATGTGGCTCTTCCCACGGACCAAACAGTGGTTCCAAGGCCGAGGGGTTGAGAAAGCCTGCCATTAGATTTTCACCCCGATCGTGATGCTCGTATCGCAGCCAAAGACATCCACAACTTTTACGCACGCCATGTACCTACCGGGCTTAGCGTACTGGTGGCCCGCTTCGCTCACCGTCTTGAGCGAGCGGTCCTTGCGCGTTCGGTAGTCCTGCCAATGGTGGTTAAAAGGCTTGTCCGGCTGCCAGTCAAAATCGACCGCCCAAAAGTCGATGAAATCGAAGCCGCTTTTTACCGTGCGCTCCTTGAGTGCCTCCAGCTCTTTCGTTGGCACTTCCGCCAGCGATGGTATAAACTTCGTCAGTTTTATATCCACCGAGCGCGCTTCTTTGCTGCTCCGATAGACCGATTCGGCCTCGAGCACAGCCATTTCGAGGAATGGCGGCGGGCTCTTGCGGTTGCGCTCCATGATCTCACGGGGAATCTGGATCAACTTCAGCTTGGTACCCAGCTCTTGCTCAAGTGCGGCGATGGTCAGCCGGAGGTCCATCTCGAATTCCCAAGCCAAGCAGTAGCACTCATGACCGCTAGCCGCCGTCAGGGCTTTGGCTACAGCGCTGGCGTCTTGTCGCGAAAACATAGAATCGATAGTAGCAACATGACAAAACGCACCATTCTTCCGGCCGTGAATGAGCGGCGACGGAGTGTTCTGCAAAATTTCGGCTTGAAAGAACTCGAGGACGACCCGGCGGTGCTCTTCATCCGCGCCCTGCAGTGAGGCCTTCTGCCACCACTGGCGTTCGTAGCGGCCCAGATTGTAGACATCGAATGCGCGGTACGGCTCCCCCTCCGCATACAGCCTTCGTTGCAAGTCGATGATGCGCTTTCGACTCGTGTGGATTCCAAATCGGCCTAGGTCCGCCATAAGCCAACGACGACCGAGGCGTTCCGCCACAGCACCAGTCGTTCCGGAGCCGCAAAAGAAATCGGCGATCAAGTCGCCTTTGTTTGAAGACGCTCTTATGATGCGACTGAGCAACCCTTCGGGCTTTTGGGTGTCGTATTCAAGTCGCTCAGGATGACCTGCAGGCAGCCATGCGACATCGCCGTCTATTTCTGAACCATCCACAAGAGCTTCCGACGTGTGAGGCTGATAAGCCCAAACATCTTGTAGCGGAAGTCCTTGACCGACGTAAACTTTGGCTCGGGGAGCCATGCCCCGAGCTGCGGGAGGAATGACATAGCCAGCCTTTAGTAAATAATCCAGTCGCTGCATCAGCGACAAATGAGTTATGTCTTCACCCAGCTGCTCATACAGACTCTTTGGAGGTTGCCAATGCCTTCCTATTTTCGTTGGATTAAACCCCATCCACTCCTGTCCGGATTCGCCTGTACGAATGCCTGGACCAGTTAGATCGCCAGAATCATGGAATCCGCGTTCATCCGATCTGGTGAATCGGCCCTCGACATAGGCCTTCGCGTATCGTGTTCGGACAACATTAAAGGTGCTCCGTGTCGACTTTGTATACCTGAGAATCACATCGTGAATCTGGCCAAAAGCGTTGGCCGAGTTGTGAACGTTCGTTCGTCTCCAGACTACCTCGTTGCCGAATGAGTCTTTCCCGAAAACCTCATCCAATATGGCCTTGACATAATGGGAAACATGCCAATCCAGGTGTACGTAGATGGTTCCCTGGTCCGAAAGCAGCTCGTTCATGAGGCTCAGCCGTTCGAATATCATGTGAAGGTAAGAGTCGGTGCCTTTCCCCCATGTGTCACGGTACGCGACCATTTCCAGTGTCGACTGATCTTTCTCGACAGTATCTTTCTCGTCCCCTAAGGGAACGTTCATCGTAAAGTCCGCGCCCACGTCGAAGGGCGGATCGATGTAGATGAGGTTGATCTGACCTTTGAAGTCCTTTAGGAGTGACGCCATCACGAGCTTGTTGTCGCCCCAGATGAGCATGTTTCTAAAGTCGTCGAGTCGCTTTGTCTGCTTTTCGAAAATGTCGAGTTGACCAATCGCAGCTGCTTCACTTCTTGGCTCGTCGATGGTCTCGATCTTCTGCATGGGCAAGCTGCAGCCTGCTATATCGACTTCCCGCCGGTTGCCGTACTCGTCGTACTTCCCTTCCCAGATCACCTCTGTCCGAAGCTGCGAAAGCGGATGCGGATTTGCCGGCCTGTGAGATTTGCCATCCCTGCTCATGCTCTCCTACCTCCCCTTTCCCAGCCCGTGAGCTGGAGTGAACCCCGTGGTCTGAACGGATCTCAGGCGGGAAATTGGACCAGCTGGCGGGTGTGTTGCTCCTCGAACTGAACGGGCGCCAGGTAATTGAGCGCCGAGATGCACGGATTCCAAGCGGCGCGCAGGATTCTCCAGCAGATTTCGGGGATTGAATCGCTCCTCATCTCACCTTGCCCTCGCCAAGCCAGTGCACCCAATGAAGTTCGCGCTTGACCGAATTCCACAGCCGTTCGTCGGCGGTCCAGAATTCACACTGTTGGAACTCCGCCAAGGCGAGATAGTGCGCGTCGTAAGCAGTCGGTAATCGAAATCGATCTGCCAGTTCGAGGGCGCGTGGATGAACAGCCCCGATTTGTTGGAGAAGAGGCCCGCTTTCAAGGAAGAAGCCCAATCGCTCCTTCGCTTGCGAGAGTGACAGTTGATG
>WNFA01004029.1_pt1 | contig 12251 bp, 10 predicted proteins | sample 5400481 | NCBI WGS metagenome assembly WNFA01 (sample SAMN13153340, study PRJNA577476) | soil metagenome | isolation source: 120 cm saprolite under Douglas fir tree site 2 hole 1 replicate 2 | place: USA:California | collected 2015-04-18
AAACAACACCAATCCCTCTTGTTCACTATGCGCTTTCTTACGCACAAAACGGCTGGCCTGTCTTCCCTTTGCATGGCAAAATACCTTTTGAGTTTTTAACACCTGGTCAAAAAAGTCATGGCTATAAAGACGCGACAACTGACGCAGAGCAAATACAAACATGGTGGACGCTTCACCCAACCGCTTCTATTGGCCTTGCCACAGGTGAAAGGTCAGGGATTATTGTTGTTGATATTGACCCGCCTCAAGGGTACTACAGTTTGAAAGAGTTACAGCAGAAACACGCACCGCTACCGGAAACCAGGAGAAGCAGCACAGCAAGCAGAGGACTTCACTATTTTTTCCAGTACCCACATGACGGAAATGTGTATCGAAATGCTGTCGGACTCAACAACTACGAAGGCGTGGACATTCGGGCAACTGGCGGCTATGTGGTTTTACCCCCGTCCCGTTTGTATGACAGACTTTCCTACAAATGGGCACACGAAGAAACACCAATAGCACCGTTACCTGACTGGCTTTCGGACTTGATGATAACCGAGCGGCAGCAAAGAGCATTAATCCCGCAAGGTTTGCGCTTCGCTCGTAGTCCTGGCGAGAAATGGTTATCCCAGGCGCTTCAGAAAGCCAGAGAGGGAAATCGAAACGATGTCGGTTTCTGGCTTGCGTGTCTACTGAGAGATGACAGAATACCAGAGGCAGAAGCGCGAAGGATTGTTTTAACCTATGCCAATCTTGCGCCACAGGGAAGCACCAAACCTCCTTACACCTCAAAAGAAGCCATAGCCAGCGTGAGAAGCGCATACAGCAGAGAACCGCGAGAACCAGCGAAAAGAATATACCCTTGATGCTCGAAAACGGCCAAAAACCCCCAACGGTTTCAGGGGATATCTTTCCAGAAGGAAGGTTTTGACGAAGAGGAAACGTTTTCTCATTGTCCCGCTGCAGTCAGACGGAAAAAATAACCTCATTTCACGCCGTAAACCATAAATTGTGCGACTTCTCACAAAGATTTGAGAAATTCCCCAAGATCAGTATTGTCCAAATCTTCAGGAGCCATTTCTCTCGCTATTTGCCAATTCTCTGATTTGGCCCACTTAGGGAATGGATGTTTAAATGGCTCGTATGGTTGTAGAGCCCGATACGCATCACCTTTTACCTTCTTCACTGCGTAATCAGGGAAGTAGTTTTCAATTGCCCGCCACTCAAGGACATGGCATGTTATATCTGCATCATCGCAGAGTTTCTTAAACTTGGCTCTTCTATCTTCAAGTTTTTCACCTTGAGCAGAGCGTTCGCTATCTATGAGTGCAAAGACATTCGGCGAAATACGCTTGATCTCTTCTAACTGTACCTCAGCTTCTGGATTAATCATCTGGTCGCCGCCCATTGGTAACAACACCATCTGATGTTCTTTTTTGTACCAACGAAGGAATTGTTGAATGGTCTTGACCTCTGTAGAGCCTTCAACCAGCAGAATTTTGTCAAAGCCAAGTTCTTTATAACCTGCAAAACTGAGTTCACCGAGAAATTCCGCTAAGCGCGATGTACTGTTGTAATCCGTAATTTCACTCTGTCCATCAGGGCTACGACGTACTGAATAGATGCGATCGGCACTAGAACGCGCTAACCCAACACTATGCGTAGCGAAGAGTATTCCATGACTGGCATATGCGGTCAATCTCGTAAGAAAATCAAGTTGGAGCGAAGGATGAAGATTGATTTCTGGCTCGTCAATGAGAATATAAGAGGGAGATGAAGAACGTATGACAGCGCTTGCCAGGACAAGGAAAAATTGGGACAATCCTGAACCAAGTTCAGAAATTTTATAGCTCTTTCCATTTATCAGCAGATGCAGCATTTGTCCATCTGGCGAGGCATTAATTTCGAGCCTTTTGTATTCAAAGATTTTCGCAATGTCTTCTTGAACTTGGTATGCTGCCTCTTGAAGTTTTTTTGTCCGTCCTGTTTTCCAGGCATTCCACTGAGTTATGAACGACTGACCGATGGGAATATCATAGTAGTTAGCATTCGCTCCAATATTGATCGCGTTTCTAAAGGAGGGTATATAGACCATGTTGCCAAGCAACTCGCAGGCTTTGAGCATAAAAGATAAATCCGCCGCGAGATCATTTCCATGATACAGATGGTTATTGTTCCTCAAACTCAAATTTCCCGTTGGTATCTCTCTATTATCAAGATACAGTTTACTAGTCCATGAAGAAGACCCCCGTTGCACGATTATATCAAGTCTTTGGAGCAAGATAGGGGTCATTTGCTTAGTTGCACTTGTTGGTATCAATCGAATTTGTACTGTAAGGTTGCGATCATTAAGGTTGCAGAATACTTCTTCGTGATCCATAATTTCATTTGGAAAGGCAAAGCTCTGGGATTGATCAATTAGACTACCTACAATGCGTATCGTTTGTATATTATTAGAAAACGTTATTATTCCGGTGTTTGATAATAGTTGGAAAAGGTTCCTGAACTCATAAAAGAACTTGAGTAGTGATGATTTTCCTGAATTGTTAATACCAATGAATGCAGTGAAGCTTGGTTTAATGAGAATACGAGCGGGCTTCTCATCTGAAAAGCAGCGATAATTTTTAATGGTCAGTTCTATATCCATAGTTTCCAACTTCTACCTCATTATTCAAGGAAAAGGTAATATTCCCATCTAATAGACTCCAGGTTTTTCTCGGCTGATTGTATACGGAAGGAGGCTTAGATACAAGAACCATCATATATATTAGTACATTTGTCTTATTTTTGCCCACGCCGCAAACAAAACCAGCCTGTTGAAAAATGCCTCTATTGATGACTTTGGGCAATGACGTGTTCTTCGTTTACGCTCAGATTTTAACGTGCCAATGTAAGCTGATGAGGTTATTCTGAGTTTTTCAACAGGCTGAAACCTTGTGCGAAGCGATTACAAGTTGCTCATTTGTTCTACTCGCCTTGCTTTCCCTTAATATCTAGGATAAAATTCGCTGCGACACAGTAATACTGTTACACTGTTACCCCCAGGAGATCACGAACAAGCATGTAAAGTATTCTGCCGAATACTCAGAAGACTAGAGGAAAGGGATAGAAAAAATGGCAACAATAATCATGCAAGCCTCACAAAGAGAGCAACTGATAGCGATAGCACCAACAGAAGAAAAACTCCTCCTAGACGTGTACGTGCAACCATACCCAAGAGTATCGACACCAGAGCAGAAGAAGAACATGTCAGCAGAGATGCAGCAGGATAAAAAATTCGCGCTTCTTTGCGGGTGGAAAGAACGCCTCATCATTATGGATACCCGCGATCTTGGCATATCTGGACGCTTACGCATGGAAGACCGTGCTGCTTTTTCCGATATGATAACAAGAATTGCTGAGGGAATAGTAAAAACAATTATCGCTGCTAATGTCTCTCGGCTGTTTCGGGATCGTTGGGGAAAAGAATATAGCAGGTTTATGGAAATCTGCTACACCTATGGTGTAAAGATTGTTATCGCAAACAAAACACGCACAGGCATAGAGCACATTTATGATTTTTCCAAATCATCTGACGTTGAACTCTTCCGCCGCAAGTGTGAAGAAGCGTGGTCATACATCGAAAACCAGATAGGCATGATGCACGCTTTCAAAGATGAGGTTGGGTATTCAGGCCGTTGGGCAGGTTGGGCACTGCCAACTGGCTTTATGGTTGACCTGAGAGAGTATATCAACGGAGAAGAAAACCCAAACTATAAGAAGTATGTTCCCTACGCTCCCTGGGCTGAGATAGTAGCACGGCTCCAAGAGCGGTATCGTGAGTTACATGGGAACATCAATGAACTGTACCGAGAATTAGAGCGAACCGGCTTTCTCTTTCCGCCTGTTGATGATAGTTTTCCAAAAGAGCTGCGCAGTAAAATTTCTTTGAAGCCAGTGTACGAGAACCCCGACGCGCCAGAAGATCAGAGAGTTATCACCGGATACAAGTTAGCTTGGTCAGGACTCTATAGCATCCTCAGCAACCCCGCAAACATCGGACATTTTGTATACAAAGGCGTTATCCGCTACAACAACCACCCCGCAAATGTCAACTACATGGATTTTATCTATGCGTTTAACAGGCTTTCATCGACAAACCTTGACGGAACGCCAAACGCCGAATACTTAGAGCGGGCAAGCAGGTACGTGAAACGCCACTGCTCAGAAAAACCCGCGTACTTGAGAAACCACATACAGCCAGCAGACGAGCAAACGTACGCCGTGACTGTCGAAGACGTAGCAACAAAAACAGAGGGAAGAGTACCATTTTACGAGTTTTACACCAGAGGGAGCGGTATCCGAAGCATTGACTACCGCATAGCAGCACCGGATGTTGACGGCCTCTTTTTAGCACGGTTCGTTGAGCGGTTACAAACACCTGTAGCAGAAAACGAGTTTGCTGATTTTCTCAGCCAGGAGCAGGAGGAACAGAAGGCACATCAAAAGCGGCTCAAAGAACTTGCCGTACACATAGCCGCTACCGAGTCGCTTATGGCAAAACTCAAGCGCAGACTTACCTTAGTTGAAGAAGAGGATACAACCGACGATGAGGAAGTCATGGAAGAAACAGACGAAGCCCAAAAGGAAAAGGACTTAGTACGAGAAATCAACAGAGCGTATAAAGGGCATAAACTTGAGCTACAGCGGTTACAGGCGCAATACGACCAGCTTGTGACAACCGGCACACAGACAGAAAAACGCCGCACATTCAAAAAACTCATGCGCGATGCTGGCGAAGCATGGGAAGAGGTTGTCACGCAAGAAGACATCCTTGATTTTGTAGACGTGTTTGTCAACAAGGTGTCTCTTGACTGGATAAGCCCGCAGTTTTACATGCTCACCGTCTACTGGAAAGATGACGAATGGGAAACAGACCACGCAGTTTGTTTCAAGGGCGGTTGTCCCTCGCCGCACTGGTCAGACGAAGAAGAGGCAATACTACGAGAGCACTACGCAACAACATCAAGCAGGGAACTCATGCGGCTCTTACCCCTGAGAACCCTTGAGTCAATGAAAACGCACGCCTCGTATAAGGGCATACGCAGAATTGGCAAAAAGAAAGAGGGGAATGTCCGAATATTCTGCCTCAGAGACGTAGAGGTTATGGAGACATACAACTTACTACCGGAAGAGTATCACTGGAAGGAGGGGAGCAGGTTAGTAACACCCTGGCATATCATTGAGGGAGGGAATTTTACCAGCTTATCAAGGTGATGAGATTACTGGGGCCAACAATATCAACGGCACAGCAGAACAAATCCGGCGTGAATGTCGCTCCAACCAGCGCTGCAAAACCACCATAGGAACCGCCGTAAATCGCCACTTTTTTCGGATCGGCTATGCCCTGATCAATCGCCCAGTGAACGCCATCCACGAGGTCATTATGCATTTTACCGCCCCACTCCTTGTTGCCTGCATTCAGAAATTCTTTGCCGTAACCGCTAGAGCCACGGTAATTGACTTGCAAGCAGGCATAGCCACGGTTGGCAAACCACTGTGCCTCGGGATTGTACCCCCAGGCATCTCGTGCCCACGGGCCGCCGTGAACATTGAGCACCAGGGGTAGATTTGTTCTGCCCTTCCCTGGCGGTAGGGTGAGATAGCCATGTACAGTCAGTCCATCCCTGGCGGTGAAGGCGATCGGTTCCATGGGTGCCAGCGTATAGTTACTCAGCTCGGGCTGGTTGTCGAAAAGGAAGGTGGCTGCCTGGTTTTTCCGGTCATAGGTGTAAAAGGGCACAGGTCCATTATCGACGGTGAAAACCACTACCCAGCTTGTATCGGCATCATCGCGGCTCGTAATGGCAAAATCACCCCGGTGGATTTCTCGAATGTTGTCAAAATCTAACTTGATCGTGTCATCTAAGACTGTCCACTCGACGCGATCCTTATTGAAAGCAACCGCCTGGATTTCGTAGGTGTCTGGATGAATCATGACTCTGCCGACATCATATTGTGGGTCTGCGACAATTACCGTGGTATTGCCTGTAGCAATATTCATCTTGACCAGGCGGCTGGCATTGACCTTGCGCGAATCCTCTATGTAGAGAAATTGACCATCGAGGGAGAACGAAAGGGGAGCGCTGGTAAGCATGTCGTCAGCATTCCAGGTGAGCAGCGTTTTCCAATCGGCTTGTTCGTCTGCTCGCACTAATAGTTCGCTTCCCCCCTCCAGCATGGCAGCCAGTGCCCCGCGCACCTTGAAGTTTGCGTCAGCGACCCAACCGATGATATTCCCCGGATTTTGAGCGACCATTGCCAGTTCACCGAATGTCAGGTCGAGATGGTAGACATCGTGCACCTGTGGATTGTCTTTGTTCAATCCGATCAATAGTTCATTAGGAAAATGTTTGTTGCGCTCAACGACCTGTACCTGCACGTTCTCAAAAGGAGTCAAATCCCTGGTTTCTCGAGTGCCCAGGTTTGTGGCGTACAGGCGCCAGTTCTCATTGCCGCCGGCATCCTGTAGATACAAGATATGCTTGTTGTCGGCCGCCCAGAAGTAGAAGCGTACTCCCCGGTCTTCGTCTCGCGTGACGGGCTGGTAATCATCACTGCCGATTGCGCCCACCCAGACGTTCAAGACATTGTTTACGGGCGCAAGGTAGGCCATCAACTTACCATCTGGCGAAATTTGCGGATTCGTCTTGACGGGGTTGCCGAACAGGATATTGCGTGGAATTAGGGCAACGGGTGTCGAGTTGCTTATAGTCATAGTGTTTACTATCCTTCTTCTGGTTCTAAGCGGGTAATGCCGTCAATTTTATCGAAGTCTCTATCCCAGGTGTAGATGTGGGATACCTCTTCGGATTGCATGTAAATAGCATTGTAAGCGTCAGCAAAGGATATATTTTTGGTGACGTAGAGGTCAAAAGCCCGGTGGTAAAGGCTCTTATCCGGAAGGTGAAGACCTCGTAGGGAGATAATGGACAAGACCTGGTCTTTAATGTACTGTCGAGGTACTTTGTAGAAACTTTGTAGGGTGTAGACTGTCTCGAAAATAACCAGGGGAGAGGTAATTACCTTCTCCTCGCCTCGTTCAACCCTCAATAAAAGATCCAGTGCCTGCTGCGCTTTCCGTTCGTCATCCCTGGTCAGAAAGCGCAGCAAGATGTTAGTATCCAGGAAACATATCGACATTGTTTTTTAGCCTTCGGAAGCAACCTCCTCGGCAACCCCTTTCTCAAATTCCTCTCGCACTTTTTGGAAATCCTCTGGTTTATTCCTGGGCGTTACTGATCCAAACCATTGTAGGAGTTTCGATGATGCACGACTGATCTTGACCACATCCCCCTCCACCTCAAAGCGTACCTTGTCGCGTGGCTGTAAGCCCATAATGCGGCGAATCTCCTGCGGGATTGTTACCTGCCCTTTTTCTGTGACAGAGGTTTCAAACTCTTGCATGGTAATACCTCCTCTATCAGAATTACCAAATCTGAAAGTATTGATACTATAACATGGTATTACCTTCTTGTCAAGTTGTAATCCTGTGCGGGTGTATGAATTGGTTGTAGGCAAGCAAGGGAAAAAGGAGTATCCTCATCTGGACAAGAAAAACCCATCGACCAGAGAGGAGACTCACGAATGGAAACGAATGAGCAGATACGCAAGGTACTGAGGAAAGCACTGGAAGAGGAGCTGGAAACCTTTCTTGAGCAGGTGAGCCAGATGACAGAGGGGGAACTGGAGCAATTGGAAGAGCAGGTGGTCAAGAGCAGTCAGGCCATAGGCAGAAAGCTAATGGAAGGAGTGCTCAACAGTCGGCTGCAAAAGCCGCGTCCAGCGGCGCGGCGTCAGGGGAGCTGCGGGCATGTGCAACGGTTGGTGGGAGAACGCCCCAAGGAACTGATCACGCTGGTCGGCCTGGTCAGCTTTGTGCGTCCATACTATCAATGCCTGCATGTGGGAGAAGCGGAAGAGGCACAAGCCTGTACGCATGGAGAAGCTCCCGCCGATGCACTGTGGGGCGTGGACAAGCAGCGCACCACTGGTGGGGTGCAACGGCAGATCAGCTAGTCTCCGCGCGCGGCTGACGTTCGAGGAAGCCGCGGAAACGCTGTGCCGCTCTGTGCCGATTGGCATGTCCGGGCGGCAAGCGCTGAACTTGATGCGTCCAGTGGGAGAAGCGTTGGCGGCTTCAGAAGACCGACACGTCCACGCCTTACAGGCCCAGGCCAGGCAAGCACAGAGCCAGTCGTGCGAGCGGCGGCAGCCGCAGAAGGGGATTGAGCGGCTCTATATCGAACTGGATGGCGTGTTGGCCCGGATGCGACGGGACAGCGTCCCACTGGAGAAAGAGGAACGGCAACGCAAAGGTGACGTGTATCGGGAGATCAAAGCCGGAGCCGTGTTTCGCGCAGAGCGCGGGCCTAAGCGCTCCGAGCTGGCCCCTGGCGTGTATGTGGATACGCCAACGCCAGGCAGTGTGTGCTATGTGGCTCGCCGCACCGCCAAAGGCGGCTTTGCTTGGTTGCTCTACCAGCTGGCGCTCCACAGCGGGCTGGAGCAAGCCCAGCAGGTGGTGGTCATTGGCGACGGCGCGCCGTGGATCTGGAATCTGGCCGCCGAACACTTTCCAGGGGCCGTGCAGATCCTTGATCTCTATCATGCCAAAGAACACGTGTGGGACGTGGCCCACGCGGTCTTTGGACGCGGCACAGCAGCGGGAACGGCCTGGGCCACCCACGCCTGCTCGCTCCTCGAACAGGGGCACAGTGAAGCGCTCGTCTCCGCGATCCAGGCGTTGCCGTCCATCCCACCGGAACCAGGGCAAGCACGCAGTTGTCCAGAGCGGGCCGTCGACTACTTTACCACCAACGCCCAGCGTATGCGCTATCCGCTCTTCCGCGCGCAAGGCATGCACATTGGCAGTGGCATCGCCGAGGCCGCCTGCAAAAGCATCGTCGGCACGCGCGCTAAACGGTGCGGCATGCGCTGGACTCCTGAGGGCTTAGATGCGCTCTTGCCTTTGCGCACCGCTGTGCTCAATGGGGCTTACGATTCGTTCTGGGAAGAGGAATATGTCGCTTGATTGCCTACAACGAATTCATACACCCTCCTGTGCATGTTCTCCTAACATCTCCATGTATACCTCATAGGTTTGCCTGGCAATGCGCTCCTGCGTATAATACTCCAGCACGCGCTCGCGCCCCCGGGAGGCCAGGGTTGCATAGAGCGCCGGATCATCCAGCAACTGGCGCACACAAGTCGCCAGCTCTTGCGCATTGCCCTCTGTGAAAACCAGGCCGGCATCGCCAATAACGTAGGGAATCTCGCCGGAACGTGAGCCGATTACGGGCGTTTCGCAAGCCATCGCTTCAGCGAGTACACGGCCAAACTGTTCCTTCCAATTGGGACGGGTCAGCGATGGAAGTACAAGCACCTCCATCTGCTGCAATTGTTGGGGGACTTCATAGCTTGGAACACCCGCTTTGAAGGTGACGCGCTGGGCGACTCCCAGGCGTGCGGCCTGCGCTTCGAGTTCACTCTTCATGGGGCCATTACCAATGAAGACAACGCGGCAGTACCCTGGCAGGCTGGCCAGCGCTTCTATCAGCAAAGGCAGCCCCTTGTTCTCTACCAGGCGTCCGAGGTAGCCGAGCGTGAAAGGGTCACCGGCGGCTCGCACCGGGCGTGGCGCCGCGCGGCGGTAGATCTCGGTGTCGAAGCCGAATTGCGGGATGATACGAATCGGGCCGCGGAAACCCTTGCGCTGCAATACATCCCCGGCATCGCGGTTGCCCGCGAGTGCCACGGCTGCATGACGGTAGTTATAGAGCTCGACCTGGCGGAAGGGCGGCGGATAGGTACGATAGAGGTTCTGCCAGGTGAAGAAGAGTGCGCGTGCCCTGTGCTTATGCGCGAGACGCATGGCCTGGAAGGTTGCGAAATTATATGGTTCCTCGTCAATGTGCACAATTTCAGGGCGTACCTCGCGCATAATCTTGCCCAGTTGCGGGTAGTAATACAGGTGAAAGTTGCCATTCAAAGTCATCGGTGTGACGATCATGCGATAGCCGCTCGTGTAGAGGCGTTCGAGCACCTGTTTACTGCCATCGTCGCTTTGCCAGTACTCGGGCGTCACCAGCGTTAGTTCGACGCCTGGGCATTTCGCCAGCTCTTCGAGTTTACGTTGCGCGGTTCCTGCGACCAGGGCTTTTGAGATCATCAGCACACGCATCTTACTTCTTCCTGCTCCGTTTATATGCTTCCTCATAAGCGGCAATGGTCTCCGTCGCAGTCTTGCGCCAGTTGAATTGCGCGGCGCGTTGCAGTGAACGCGCACGGAGGTCGGCGCGGAGATCGCTATTCGACAGCACACTGTGCATGGCTTCAACCATTTTGTGCGTGTCTTCAGGGTCGATGCTGATGGCCGCGTCTCCTACTACTTCAGGCAATGAGGTGCGATTTGAGCAGATGACCGGCGCGCCACAGCTCATTGCCTCTAATGGTGTCAGGCCGAAGCCCTCGTAGAGCGAAGGAAAGACGAAGACGCTGGCGCCGCTGTAGAGAGCGGGTTTATCCTCCTCTTCAATAAAGCGATAGATGATCTGGCCTGTCATGCCCAGGTCTGCGGCAACCGGGCGCGGGTCGGGGAAGAGCGGCCCGCTCTGCTTGTCGGGATTGCCGGCGATCAGCAATTGCAGGCCGGGATCGTGCATTTGCCGGGAGAGGTATGCGAAGGCGCGTACCAGTTGTGGCACGTTTTTGCGCTGGTCAAGTCCGCCAATATAGAGGATATAGCGTTCGTTCAAGCCATAACGGGCGCGTGCCTTGGCCAGTGTAGCCGGGTCGGTAACCGGCTGGTACTCATCTCCTGCAGCTTCGTAGATGACGCGGATGCGTTCAGCGGGCAATTTCAATGCATCAATCATATCCTGCTTGGCATGTTGTGAGATAGTGATGATCAGGGTGGCTTTGTGGGCGGCACGGGCAATCAATTGCGTGTAGGCTTTCGTCCTGGTACTGGCCAGGTAAGCCGGCAGGCGCAGCGGAATGACATCGTGAATCGTGACAACCCCAGGTGTGCGTGGAAAGTAAGGCGGCGCGAAATAGGGAACGTGGTAGAGATCAACCCCGGCTCTATGTGCGGCTGCCGGAGCTGTGAATTGTTCCCACACTAGCTTCTCGACGCTGGCGTTGCGCGTGGCAAACCTGGGTATAGGTGCCACCTGGTAGGGAAATGTATCCGGTGTGCTACTGACTTGCAGGCTAGGCTCTGGTCCCAGCAAGACATAGCGATTCTGCTGGTCGACTTCGGCCAATGCCTGTAAAAGATGAAGCAAGTATTGACCGCTGCCACTTGCAGGATATCTGAAAAAAAGAGTGTTGATACCAATTTTCACACCGTATTGACCTCGCCTATGAAGTTTGTGGCTGTCCTTTAAAACATATGAAAATGTCTTGATTTCTGCACTCCCATGTAGCACACCACACTCTCTCTTTGAGTGTGTGGCGCTATGCCATCGTCACGAACCCCCTTATGCCGGACGGGGTTGTAAGTCTTTCGAGTAGGGCAGGGCCGTCCGCGGTGTGGGGGTCGCCGCCGGTGTGATGGTCGTTCGCGGTGCGAGGGTCGCCGCCGGTGTGAGGGTCGCCGCCGGTGTGAGGGTCGCCCCTTCTTTGACCACATCACCATGGACATGCCATCGCACATCCGGCCCTAGCCCAAATATATTTATAATGTCCTCTGGACTTAGCTCATAGTGACTCAGGTCTCGACCGGCAATTTGAGCCATTTGAAGAGATGACCGATTAAGCGGAAAGATGAGCCTACTTTTCATGTGGCCGGGGCTGTAAACCTCTAGCATGGTATTCATCCCATGATCTTCTGCTTTATTATCCAGGTATGCCATAAGTTTTATAACGGGTGAGATATCCACGCTACAGTAGATACGTTCATCATCAGCTAGCGTAGATGCTATCTGCGTAATTTCCTCGGTTGACAGGTTCTCTCTTTTTTCGGGTGTCAATTCATCTAGTCTCATGCTTGCCTCCTTTGTGAAATATTCGCATGCACTATACTATACCATTTCATTGACTACAGTGCGACCGCCGCTAGTACTCGCATGCAGAGATACCCGCCTCTAAATGTAGTGGCACCCCTTGCGGGCAATGCCATTCAAATAAGAAGAAGGTCTCGATGTGAGATACTGAAGGTCACTATCGAATCGTTCAGTCGAACCAAGGAGACCTTCTTCCATGCCATTCAAACTACAGCAGATTCC
>WNFA01004408.1_pt1 | contig 12250 bp, 14 predicted proteins | sample 5400481 | NCBI WGS metagenome assembly WNFA01 (sample SAMN13153340, study PRJNA577476) | soil metagenome | isolation source: 120 cm saprolite under Douglas fir tree site 2 hole 1 replicate 2 | place: USA:California | collected 2015-04-18
ATCACTGATGATATGGCAAAAGCGACACCCATGGCATGTTGAAAATAATGGGAAAACGAGAGCAAGCTCTCTGTGAGTGCTCAGAATGGGCTTGTGAGCGCTCATAAAAATATTGTTGATCGCTCATGAGGACATCTCTCTGATCGCTCACAGACCTGATTTATAAGGACTTGATCGCTCAGAACAGAATTACTGATCGCTCACAAAGCTGATTCATCAGTGTTTGATCGCTCAGAAGGAAGTTACTGATCGCTCACAAAGCTGATCCACAAGTGTTTGATCGCTCAGAACCAAATTATGAACGCTCATAACACATATTTTTGTGAATGCTTGAATACCTTACAATTCCTTTGTCATGTAAAATTGAGGTGGAGGAGATTCTCATTCCTTGTTTGTGGAAATAATTTGAAATCATTGACCCCCTGAGCGGTCAAAACAGCCTTGTGAGTGCTCACAAGAATGCTTTGGCAAAGATTTAAATATTCTATTGTGCATTGAGCATACTATCACTGATGATATGGCAAAAGCGACACCCATGGCATGTTGAAAATAATGGGAAAACGAGAGCAAGCTCTCTGTGAGTGCTCAGAATGGGCTTGTGAGCGCTCATAAAAATATTGTTGATCGCTCATGAGGACATCTCTATAAGGACTTGATCGCTCAGAAGAGAATTACTGATCGGTCACAAAGCTGATTCATCAGCGTTTGATCGCTCAGAAGAAAAATACTGATCGCTCATACCACATATTTTTGTAAACGCTTGAATACTTTACAATTTCTTTGTCATGTAAAATTGAGGTGGAGATTCTCATTCCTTGGTTGTGGAACATAATTTGAAAACATTGAGCCCCCTGAGCAGTCAAAACAGCCTTGTGAGGGCTCAAAAGAATGCTTTGGCAAAATTTAAATATTCTATTGTGCACTGAGCCTAAAATAACTGAAGATATGGGAAAAAATGGCACCAATTGCATGTTGAAAATGATTGGAAAAACAGAGCCCTCTGTGAGCACTCATAAGGATGTTTTTGATCATGCATAGGGAAATCTCTGATCGCTCGCAAAGCTGGTTATAAAGGTTTGATCACTCAGAATGAAGTTACTGATCGCTCACAAAGCAGGTTATAAAGGTTTGATCACTCAGAAGGAAATTACTGATCGCTCACAAAGCTGATTTGTCAGCGTTTGATCACTCAGAAACAAACTATGAACGCTCATAGCCCATATTTTTGTGAGCGTGTGTGCTTTACAATTTTATTGCGGTGTGAGGAGGAGATCCTTATTCCTTGTTGTGGAAAAACAATTTGAAAACACCGAGGCCTCTGAGCGGTCAGAACAGCCTTGTGGGTGCTCATAAGAATGCTTTGGATCACTCATAAAGAATGCTCTGATCGCTCAGAAGGCTAACTTGTAATCATTTGATTGCTTGAAAACAATTTCTGAACACTCATAAGAATTATTTCTGTGAATGCTTGAATGGTTTACGATGGCATTGGACTGTAAAATGGGGAAGAGGAGCTTCCCAGTGCGTGTTGATGCAAATAATTGGAAAAGTGAGCCTTCTGAGCATTCAGAACTGGCTTGTGAGCTCTCATAGGAATGTTTTTGGTCGCTCACAATGGAGTTTCTCTCATTAACAATTATGTTTGCTCACAAGAAATAGTTCTGGACTGGAATACTTTATGGGTTGTTTGTTGCATAGAGTGAGGGGGGAAGCGCTGTTGCTGGTTGAAAATAATTGGAAAAGGGGGAACGTTCTGAGCTCTCACAGAAACAATTCGCAAATGTGGAAGTTTACAATCGCTCACAAAACAGAAAATGGAGGGATGACGATGGACACCATTGATGTATTACATGCTAGCCTTGATATTGCATATAGTAAGGAAAACCATAATCGGGGAATCCAACTACCTAATAAATGGTGTTACTCGCTATCAAAGGCATCCAGCTGCATATCAATTTCTAATGAGAGCATCTCAGCGTTGAGTTGATTCAGCAAGGATAATAAAATGCAAGCCAACCTTCAAGGGATTGATCAGGACGATGCGCAGAGTGCGTCTTGGAGACCAAAGGCTCGTCGTCATCATCATCATCAGAACCCGCCACCCGCCTCTTCTTTTTAGGAGGTGCAGTGGACGTGGGGACTGACTTGGCTGAGCGTTTACCTTTAGAGGAACTTGGCCTCCCAACAGCTGCATGCTTATTCCGTTCCATCATGTCCTCATCGCTATAGATGCGTAGGATGCAACTCCCTGCTGCATCGAAGACTAGGGGGCTATTGTTCTTACAGTTTAACACGGCAACATCTGCCAAGGAGGGTTAGTGGTAGGGAGATGGGTGAGAACAATATGGACTCACCCCAATCTTTCCTCTCAAATCGAAGGAATGAACGTGAACCATCCTCATTCAACTCACCAACAACGCATGCTTGAATTATTGCATATGAAATGGTGTTCTTGATGGGGTTCTTCCTTGCCCCTGACTGCCCAAGAATGGTTGCGTTTGCTGGGTAGTCGAAACCGATGGGGAACCCATGCATCTGGAAGGGCCAGTACGTGTCAAGCCCCAGAGCTTTTTTCCGAAGTTCACTTGGCGCAATAAGAACTTTAAAGTTGCCTTTGGAAAAAATAATGAGCCTAAGGTACACAAATAAATAATAAATGGCCATACCGCCTTTCTCCTTCGAACGGGACACATTCCCTACAAACACACGCATGTAGGGTTACATATGACCTTGTAAATTGCATTGAAGAAACATACCTTGACGGTCTTTCCAAAGGGCCTTTGCAAAGATCCCTAAGAGGCTTGCTGTTGTTTTGTTTTTTGGTTGGAGTTTTTTTACACGTTCGGTGAGGCTTTCCATCAGATCCTCAGCTTCACGTGATCCTGGAGTAACCTCAACTAGCCGTTGCTTCAATGCATCTTCATCTGGCCCCCCAGATGTATCGTTGCCCTCTGATAAAGCATCGAGCCCAACCTTAGAATGAGAGGGCTTGGGGATCTGGGCAGAGGAAGAGCGGTTCGCCTGAGTCGCGGGAATTCCATGAGTAGCATGCCGGGGGAAGGTGACAGGGGGGAGGAGGAGTGGAGGGGGAGGCAGTGTTCCAGCGATGATGTGACCGAGATATACTTGACTACAAGGAATAAGGATCAGCAACACGCAACACATTTGGACCTTGGAAACAAGGACACACGAGATACTGGTCGACATATACAGCTGCTGGACCGAATGTTGAAGGGCGCCGTTATAGAAAACATTTTTCACCTCGTCATTCGGCCCAAAAACCCACCTGCCTTTATAGCTGCTAGGCATAGGGGCTGCAGCACCAGTGACAAAACCCACAATGGCAAGACCATACTGAGCCCATGCATTACGAGCCTGAAGGTAGGCAATGGTTAGCTTAGGCCATAGGGCTTTACGAGTCCAATAATAGAGAAATTGAAAAATGACGCACGAAAGCATCAAGGCTGTCAGATGCAGCTGCGGCTGCTTTTGCCCGAGTCTGATCATTGGAGATCTTTTGTCGCAGGCTGGTGATTGCACCATATCCCTTGGCTACCACCGCTGATGCCCATGCTTCGAAAGCCTCTGGACCGGCAGCAACAGCAGCGGCTTTCTCCTCATTATATCGAGCTGCATCCTCCTTGGCCTGTCTCCCCCTGCTTCCAGAGGCCACTACATAACAAGCATTGCTTCAGTGAAGATTGCAATAGATAGCTGTTATTTGAACGATACATGTACCTTGTGACCCATCCTCCCCATCAGATCCAGATACCTCATCTTCGCCACCAGACTGACAGGGTTCCTCTTCTTCCTCGTCCTTGCCGTCCTCCTTGTTCTCCTGGTCCTTAGTGACCCTCTTGACCGCATGGTGCATTTCCCACATATCCCACAACGAGCTCGAGAAATAGTCAAGCTTCTTTTGGAAGAACTTGGTGGCAGCAGTGGGGTCGGTTCCATGCTTTTGGGAGAGTTGGAGGAGGGTCATGAGCGTTTGGTCGATAAATGCGGAGGCCTCTTCTTTTGCTGCCCCTTTAAATGGCTTGTATTTGGGGGCTGAAGGTGCGTCTTTCGGGAGGCCTGATAAACGCTGGGCCTTGGCCACTGCTTTGGAGGAGAAAGCCTTGAGCATGGCCTCAGGGAGACCAAACTTGTCGGATAGGGCCCCAGTAAGAGGATCTGGCTGGTCTGCTGATGTAGACGGCTCACGGGCAGAGGGTTCCTTAGGCTCAGAATAGGCCTGGACAGTATTGACGGCACGCCCTTTGCCTTTCAGCATGGTTTGAAAGGCCCCAAAAGATGTTGGGCAGCCAAATTTAATCCAGGCTTCATGGATCTCGATAGGCCGCTGCTCGTCTGGCTCAAAATCATTCAGGTCATCCTGAAGACCTGCTTTCCGAGCTTCCATCGCCTTATACACGACATAGTTGAATTCGGGTCCCAATATTGGGTCCCCAACCTTCCCAAATGCGCTTGGGCGAGGGGGCTTGTGGCCGTTGGGGGTTTGATAGACTGGGGCAGTAGCAGGTATCACAAGGTGGTTTGAAGACGAAGGGGGTGGAAGCAAACCTTGAAAGGGGGCGTTTCCCTCATGGGCTGCAGGGTCACTGCTGCCAGCACTGGAGTCGGCCAAGGGGGCGAAAGTGGCAACCGAGATGCGTGCCTTGTCTACTGCTGAAAGATGTCATGCAGTCAGCTAAAAAAGCAAGGTACCGTTAAAAGAACTTGCTCTTTTCGGACAGCATACGACGCTTTGAGGGGCTTGTGATGACCTGAGGTCATGTTTGCGTCAGCAAAGACCCTGGAAGAAGGACAGCGGAGGCCCATACCACTTTGGCCTTCGGTAGAGAGCTTGTTCGAAGTGGTGATGTCTGCTTAGGAGCCTCTGGCTGGGTTACGCATTGCAAAACACCGTCAGCCTAATACCAATCAATGAAATAGGTAGCATTCCCACCTGAGCTGGCTCGGTGTTTGTCTCATTGACTGCCTTATTTAAAGGTGCTTTTAACTGCCATAATAAATTGAGGTTGGAGCAAATTGAACCAACAAACGCTTGCTTGCCTGATCATCTGCATCACCTCTTCTTTGCTTTCTCAGGGGTGCTACTTTTGAAGCGGTTGGTTGCTGATGATCTCAATCAGTATAAATGCTAATGGCCCAGAACGGATAAGCTGCAATCTATACTTCTGAGGCGGCTACGTCCTGGGAGGAGCTGGCTTCCTCTTGAGGTCCAGGCTGATCACACCATGTATGTCAATATAACACAAGGGAGAGATTGGTAGAGGCTAAAATTACATTGGCTCTGGTTCGGCGAGAACCTACAATTTCCAATCAGTCACTGAAGCGAGAAGAATTTCAAGGGAAGCATACCTTGATGGGGCACCCTGTTGTGAGAGTAAGAGCCCTGCTTACAAACAGAAAACGGCAAGATTTCTCCAGCGGTGAAACTAGCTTACCGCACAGTTTCCTTTGCTCTAGATCCTCGAGGCACTAAGGGAAAGGGCATGAAGAATTTAAACCTGGAAAATTAGATAGGTTTGGGACTCACTTGCGATATAGTGAGAGTGGACTTAAGTACTGAACAAAACTGTGAGTTGACAAGCTCATCGCAGACATGCAACAGTAGTAAGAAGGGCGGGGTGGAGGGCATGTCTGAGAGCCTGAAGAACGGGTCACAGGATGTGTACTGCGTCTTGATGACCAAGGTACAGTTCATGCTGTGCCCTAGCCTTCTGACAACCTGACTTGTACGTGTCTAACATAGATCTCAACTTGCGTGCCTGGGTCCCACAGGTAGCCATGATGAGCCAGCCAGCAACCCACAGAGTGAGATACCGTCTTACACCATCAAGCAATTCTGGAAACTGCCTATGCAACACGCATACTCACATTTTTGTCTTGTTGACCAACAACAGACCGTGTTATTGACAAGTATTTGGTTGCCAAAATGAATCAAAACATCAATACAATGATTTCATTGGAGGTAATACATGGAATTATACAGGAAGGTAGGTTGCTAAACATAAAAGGAACAAGATTAATTATTATCTAATAAGCTAATATTGTAGTCGAGTCGTCGCTGCAGTTCAGACATTAGCTGCTGCCGTGAAGCTTCCCAAGCCACCATAAAGGCTCTGAAATCGATGGGGAGGAAGGAAGAAATGCATTCGTCTGCCTTCCGTGCAAGACGATCCAGAATGTCCAACGTTCGATTAGTTGCTGCCTGCGTGCTTGGATTCTGCGACATCCGGTTTTTAAGGTCATCCAGCGGCGAAAAGTCCTTCAGCCAGGCTGGGTTCTCCAGTTGCCTTTGATGAGGGAGACTGCTGAGCCAAGGCGCAAGGCGAGCATAAATGACAAGGGCGAATACATTGCCGTTTTGGAGAATGCGGGAGGGGATGCCATTCAGGCTACGGATGAGGAGGTTGTGGAGCATCCAGTCCACGTGGACAATGATACAATCGTGGGTTGCATTGGTCCACACGTCATGCCATGCGCTATGAGATATAGCGGCCTCTAGCATGAGGGGCATGGTGTACTCGCTGATGAAATGGGAGCCTGACATGATGACGCATGTAGGCCTGTATCCCTCCAGTACAACGGAGAAGACGGCATGCGGAAGGCCTGGGATCATGATGCTAAAGACCTGAAGGCTTCAGTATGTCGATTAGCACCAGAATAAGCAGCAAGATCTTACATTGAATCCCCTGGGCCCAAGACAGCTGCATAGACAATACAGTCCTCAAATAACGCCCAGTGCCATGACCAAAAGCTCCCTTGCTTTGGAAGCGGAGTTGGAAGCGGTGAGCGGGAGCGGTGAACCCCCCATATCCACAGCTTGTAACCTTCTTTGACGGTGACCAACGTGCAGACGCCGTTTGCATCACGATGGGGAGTGTGATAGGTACCGCATGACGATGCAATAATCCATTTCCGCAAACCATGGCCCCGATTCCCAACGACAAACGCATTTGCATTGACAGGACCGAGAGAGGCGTCAGCCTGATTGTCGCTTGACACGGCACTGACGTGACAGGGAACCTCAATAACGCAAGGAATCATGGAAACATGGATAACGTCTCTCACCGATAAATATCCATATCGGGATGCGATGCTGAACTTGGCATGTTCAATGCATTGATAACCCGATCAGTGGCGCTGCTCTCGAAGATGTTCGCCACAACTTCCTTGATTGGAAGCTTCAACATTTCCGGCTTCTCAAAATTCTGCAAGCTTTGATCTGCCGCCATTGCTGTTATCATGAAACTCGGGAAATATTAGAAAAAAGGTACCTTGTGCGGACACTATCGACTCTCCATCTACCCCCAAATCGGCCATATACCTTGCAGCCAAGTCACACCGCTGCTCCTTGCTGAGACCTTTGAACGCCTCGATTGGAAGGCTCGAGGCGGAGATGTTGGACGCGCTCTGGACAATCCAGCCCCAGACGTCAGCACGAAAATCCGGCATCGAAATTGAATCTTCGGTGAAAATTTGGGCCGTCTGAGACTGCAACTATATAAAAGCAATACCTTAATTCCTCTGGTTTGATAAGCAGACTACTCAAAATAAACACGTACCAGCTGTCGCTGCGCTTCCTGCCAAGAATGGAGGGCAAGGTAAACGTTGCGAATGACATGAATCCCACAGTCAAAGGGGTTTGTTTGCAACCGCACCTACAAAAAAAGAATGAATACCACGATCAGGCGTTGTAAAGCTGGAAGTAAACCTCACTTTAGGGCGAAGGAATTTAATCCTCCCCATGAGGTCTTGAATGGTTGGCGCCTCTTTGCAGAGTCCAAGGGATTCCCGCTCCCCTTCCAATGCCGCCCAGGCCTCAAGTAGAAAATGAGCCCAAAACAGGTTGGGTTCTGAGGACCCCTGCGGCAACGAATCCAGGGTCACCACCTGGGTAACCTCCGAGCCAGGCTTCAGGCATGCCAGGGGACTCTTCACCATGCCACAAACGTGGTGGCCCCTATACAAATCAAATGAGTACATTGGAAGTCAACGGATGCGCCACAATACCTACCCCGTTGTAACGGGGATGAACCACCACGGGCGACGGGCAAAGGCTGCAAGGGACCTCTTCCACCCATTCGCAACACTCGGCGGGAAAGCCTTGCCCTTCATTCGGTAGCACAGGATTTGTTGTGAGAGCGTGGAGGTGACAATCACGACTGAACCAGCAGTATTATGGAGGCCGACTTTCGTGAGACCTTGATGAATATACCTGCAGTCAAGTGAGTAAGGTACGGGGAATTCAGAACCGTGAAAACCTACCTCAGCCCGAAGTCCAGCACTGAGGTGTCAGTCCAATGAGGACCAGTCAATGCAGCAACCGCCGCATAACGGACCATCAAGGATTCGACATATGGAGCCCGTGCGGTGAGAGAGGTGAGAATAGCGGCGCTGCAAAAAAAGCTCAGTAGACGCCTAGAACTGCTCAAATGCGGCTTACCTCGGGTTTGACGTTGGAATTTTTTCCAATCTCCCATCATTCCCGATTATCTCAAGCTCAGGGTCAGATGGGGATGCAGCTTCAGCATCAACTGGCCTTTGTCATGGGATGAGTTTGGATATTGAACTCGTGGGAATTAAAGATGAATAGCCCCACCTTGGCTTGAACTTCTCGGGAATGGTGGGATCCTTGACTAGAACAACGTGCTGGAGCAGCATCTCCAGTTGTGGGGGAGATGCGCTAAGGAGGGACTCCTTGGTGATGACACGCGGCATGTAGACAGCGTGCATCGCATCGTTCTTGCTCTCCTCGACCTTTTGTAACGCGGTGAGAAGAGGACGGAGTCCAGGCTAGCGTTTGAAGGTTTAATCAGAATATGAAGATGAAGATGAAGATGATAAAGGATAAGCATGCTTACTTGCCCCTCATCCGGAAGTGGAGCGTTTGCTTCTGGCCCTCCCTATTATTTGACCGATTAGAAATGCATCTAATGAGCTAAAGCATATAATTACCTGAGCATTGAATGGAAAACAAAACGCCCCATCCGACAGCTCAACTTCCCCAAGGGCCTCGAGCTCAGGGTTGAGAGTCATCCGCGGCGCTGCAAAAGAGTGCCACCGACGGGTTGGCAGCGTTTGTGATACCGGGGGGGAGAGGCCTGAGACAGGGGCAATCGATTTTGTTTTTCCCTTTTTCGATGGCTTTCCTTGTGGAGCAGTCGGATGCACGGGCGCAAACCAGTCCAACTCAAAAAGCTCGCCTTCCTCGAGTGGATCACCAAGAGGCTCATATGTGACTGGAATATCGTTTCCCAGACACAGGGTTGTGCGCAAGGAAGGTATCTTATTACCAGCAACAAACCTTCCACGCAGAGGATTTGCAGCCTTCTTGCTCCCTCGAAACTCGTTGCCATGTCCTCCCATGACCTCCTCATTGTTGCTCCCTTCTCCGTCCTCACTCTCAGGATCATCATCTGAGCTGATTTCCATGTCATCACGCGAGCGATGTTCCTTCGTTTTGATGGAGGATTGGGCGGGTCGTGGAGGACGAGTTCCGATATTCGTCATAACAGCCTTCGGTTTCGCTGCCGATTTCACCCCACGAAACCGCTTCGAAGGAGCCTTTGCAGCAGGTGAGGAACCAGCCCTCGGTCGCTTTTCTGCCCTACGGTGGTGAATGGCGGTATCCTGGTCGCTGTTGGTTTCGTTGTCGGGGGGATCTGAGAGATCCTCGTCATCGCTAAACGCTGCCTTTGCCAGTGCGGAGCTCGGGGCGTCAGGACCACCGCTGTTTGTTCCAGCTGCTTGCATGACTGGTGGTGATGTAGGGGTGGGAAGACTAGGGCTGGCGGGTTGCTGAGGCTGGGGCAATGGAGATGCGATGCTACGCTTTACATGTTGGTCAGGAATGGACTGGGGAACAGGGCGGTGGGTGGATGAGGATGCAGGAACAGACGTGCTTTGTAGGAGGGGTGAAGCGCTCGAGGGGTCACCAACCGTGGATTCAGTTGACGGGGCTGGCAGAGGTTGGGTCTCAGAGATGGAGGCGGTGGGTGGGTTTACGAGTTGAAGGGAGGTGCTGGACGGTGATTTGGCGGGCGGTGAGGGCGGGTTGGTGACTAAATGAGGGAAGGAGGGGGTTGAGGGGGCCCCAACAGCATCGGTCATGGTGGATGCTGGTGGTGGGGACAGCGATTTAGTGGCGCGGGCATTGCCATCAGCATCAGGGTTAACGCCACGGATGGCAGGGGCGCTGCCTAGTGGCACTCCAGCAACCCTCTCTGAGCCTGGCAATGAGGTGGTGCCTTTCATACCTTGATGCCCTAATGCACCAGATGCATCGAGCGCACCCCTTTGATTTTCTACAAGGCAACCCACAGCAGATGATCAACAAAGACTTGGTTAGATATCCGATGGAGAAAAAACCGGTGGACGTACGTCCAGTGATTCTTAGTGCCTCCAAAGAGCGATGCGCCTCCTCCAACTCACTCTGCAGTGGAGGGATTTGGGCCGCAGTCGCCATACCACTGTCAGGCGGCCCTTGAGGAGATGAAGGGCTGGCGGTGGCAGCAACCTGACTGCTGGGAGCTACCGCTGAGGCGGAGGTCGAGGTGCCGGCGAGAGAAGATGGGTCGGCAGTGAGGGATGGGAATGAACATTTTTCGTCCTCGCTGTCACAGCCTAAGGAGACCAGATTAACCAACGACTCAAGGCCGCTGTGCTCTCGAAGGAGCGGATCAACCCAGGGGGGGGGCGGAGACTCTTTTAGCGTTTGTGCCAGCATGATGAGCTTGGCACCGCAGTCCTTCCAGCGTTTGCCTCGTGCAGCCACGCCAAAAGCCAACTCCATGAGGATATCCATCAGACCGGCTGAGAAATCGACAACAGCCTGGTCTATCACTCCATTAATACATATCGGCGTACAGCCCAGGGCATGCATCTAGTAGAAGGGATAAGCAGGTTACATAGCTGTTCAGATAAGAAACGGAATCACCCAAAAGTATCCTTTCGGAGGCGGCTTGGCGCTGCTTGAAACGGGCGTTTTGAGGAAAAGGAGAACGGGTGATATCAACGATATCGGAGACGATTGGTGGGCACCAGCCCACTCATCCTGAGGGGTGTTTCTCAGGAGAAGGTGCGTAGATTTAACCTATGAAGCCCATCAGAAATGTGCACCTGTGGAACGCAAATTATCCATACCTGCTCCTTATACAGCGCACGACAACTTATAAGCTTCAGGACAAGGGAAGAGAGATGGGAAGTAATCCCACGTCCTCCTAACCCTGCACAGCTGGTCCAGTAGTTGACCGAGGAACCCGGCGCCTTTGCGTCTGGATCTGAAACGGAGGGCAAAAAATTGAACAGAGCTTGATGCTCCCGAAACCTCATGGCGCGATGCGCCAGCTCTGGCACAGAAGCGCGTTCGACCTTTGATGCAAGGCTGGAGGGCAGAATCGTATATGGAACCCAGGACATGGGGGACTCGGGCAGAGAAGGCGGGGTTTGAACGTAGCCAACGCTGAAGAAGATGGAGGTGATGAAGGAGACGCAATCGAAGGCTTCAAGCCCGTGTCTTAACGACAGCCTGGCGGTGTGGGTGTCCCTGACGTTTTGCGAGTTTATTGGCTCCATGGCCAAAAGAACAGGTGAAATGGGAGGAGCGCCAGTAGCCCAGAGCCCAAGGTTGATAATTTGAAGAGCCAACCCATGAAGCACGTCTTTTTTCTCAACGACATAGCGCTTTGGGTGAGGCGACGACTGTTGGGCGCATGCCTCTTCAAAAGCGATTTGGAGACGGGTGGGAAGCTCTTCAACTGGGCCCTCGAGACAATCAGGAGCCAGTGGCATTGAGCGCCTTACTGAAGCAACCCACTTCTGATATGGGAGCGTTTCGTGATCATAACGGGCGGCAGTGTGCAACACGAGGTGGTTGAATTGGGCCGGAAGAAGCCAGGCTTGAGCAGGGGGAGGGAGAGGGAGAGGGAGAGCGTCTAAATCACTCGTGAGCATGAGCAAAGTACTTGCGTGATAATTGCATTATGAACCTGCAGTACCTTGCATTGGGGATGCTTTGTCACAAGGATAAGCGTGGTGGGATTGAGATGAAAGGAAACTGCGAAGTGAAAAAACCCTGCAGCGAGCTCGATTTACAGTAGGAAATGACCAAGGGAGACTCACAAATAAGATGCTCGACGGGAGAGAACGCGGACAGATGGAAAGCAGGGTTGAGATTGAAGTTATGCGGTACAGATACTCCCAGGCGAAGTCTCTGAGCAGCAAACTCGTGAGCAGT
>WNFA01004031.1_pt1 | contig 12249 bp, 10 predicted proteins | sample 5400481 | NCBI WGS metagenome assembly WNFA01 (sample SAMN13153340, study PRJNA577476) | soil metagenome | isolation source: 120 cm saprolite under Douglas fir tree site 2 hole 1 replicate 2 | place: USA:California | collected 2015-04-18
CCGGCTTGCCAAGCAGATTTCCCGTCAGGCTTCCTCGGCGCGTGCCTGACCTGGATTTCTCAAAACGGGTGTTGGATGAACTCCGCTCCCATCGCATCTTGCGCAGGTGCCCAGGTTGGTGGCGCCGGCGTCTCGCCGGCGATTTTACGTCGCGATGGATATGCAGGAATCGCCAGCGGGACGCTGGCGCCACCAAACCCCGCGCTCCGAAGCAAAGTGCGAAACAACCGATCCACGTTCTCGGATCGTGTTGAGAAATGCAGGGTAAGGGAATCTCCGAGCCAATGAGGCGGAACTTTGTTACTTACCGCTAAGAATACCGCGGGCGGCCCCCGCGCGGATTCGTATGTCGACTTACCGGGTTGCGCTTGTTTTTTCGCCTTCTGACTTGGCAGCAGCGGCCCGAAGCCTGCGCAATTCGGCATGGAACACGATCACGCTCATCCACATCCCAAGCGGATGCGCGCCCGCCTCCACCAACGGATGGACCTTCCCGTTCCTGAACTTTTCGATGTCCTCATCCTGCAGAGTTTCCAGTACCTTCGCCTCCTGCACGGGCAAGCCATATTCGGCCGCCACTCCAGGGATGTCATTAATCAGGCGAACGCGCAGATTCTGTTTGAACCTGAGATCGTAGAGGATCTTGTTCAGTTTGTATGCCGATGGGGAGGGATGCTTGTAGAATTCGTAGCCGCCCGAACCAGTGAATTTGTACGTGGCCGCGGCCTTGGCGCCTTCTTCGGACACTTTGCCGGTTCTCTTGTCCGGCAGGAAGCGCATCACGGCATGGCCATGATGCCAGGTGGGTTGGTAGGTCACCAGCTCGCCGGGCTGATTGCCCATGGCACCAAATAGAATCATCCACGACAGCATCTCGGTGTTGCCCACCAAATCCAACTGTTCCGAAGTCAAACTCAAGAGGGCTTCGTGGTTGCCCTTTTCCATCTGGGCGATGGCCCAGTAGTCGAAGGCGAAATCGGGTTTCGGGTACTTCCATGTGCCTGGAAAATGGGACATCCCTCCGCTGGCGATGATGGCGACGCGCTCGGGTCGATCGGCGATGACTTTGGCGATGGCCTTGCCGAGTTCCTCACACCGGCGGGGAGTCGGCAGGGGCGGCAAGTAGGCGTTCACGAAAATCGGGACAACTGGAATCTTGCGATCCTCAATCACCCATTCGTATACCGCCGCGAAGGCATGCCCCAGAACGGCGTCCTGCGAGTAGGCCATGTCGAAACCGGCGTTGACCAGCTTGTCGAGCAAATCTTCAGCGAGTCCCTGGTGAATCGGCAGGTCATAATTCTTACGGGCGAATTCAGCACGCGACCGTTCGCCGGCAAGGATGGCAAAGGTCGGAACCGAAGTCAGGAAAAAAGTTTCCATGTGATCGTTGCCGATCACAATCGCCACATCGGGCTTGGCTTCATCAAGGTCCTTGCCGAGCAGGCGCATCGCGGCAATGTCGGCATCGAGTTGTGCTGGATCCTCACTCGGTGGCCGAACAAAGAGCTGCGGGGCGTGCACGGTCCCCATCGCTGCTACAAGTTTTCCCATGATGATTACCTCACTTCCGCGAAATCTGGGCCCGCCCAGGATACTCCACCCCTGCGGCGAACGCCCCGTCCCTGGCGAGTGTTGTCGGCGAAGTCGAACGTCGTTTCAGGACGGAAGCCGACCGGCGGTCCGGTCTGCAGCCGGACAATGATCGCTTCTCAACTTAAGTAACCATTTGATTTTGCGGAAGGCGTTCGCCTTCGTCAAGTGAAACTATCGGGAAGAAAGCGGTGGAGGGTCTTGCATCGCCCAGCACATTGCATCGATTGGAGGTGGTGGCTACGCCGCTCCGGCATGGTGTCGAAGCGCATTTCCAGCGTTGCCCGCTTACAAATTTCTAGACACGATTGCAGACCGCTTGCCAGGGTATTTTCCGATGGGAACGCGATTGTTTTTGCAAGATGCAGCGCAACCTAACTCCTGACGTGTGCGCCGGGAGTAATACACTTATCAGGATTGTTCGCCTTTAGCGGAACGAACCATTGCGCGATGGCCGGCCCCACGTCAAGGTTCCACACTCTTGACAGCAGTAGCGGCCGGGGACGCTTGCTGTTTCGTTGGCAAGGGCATCGCTATGAGTCCGAAAGACATGATCGCGGCAAGAAATGCGAGCGTAGCGCTGCCGTAGAACACTACGGTCCAAGAGCCTGATTTTTCAAATATTAGCGCAGCGAGCCCGCCCGCCAGGATCGCCGACATCCCCTTGGAACTGTAAAGCAGGCTGTAGTTAGAGCTGGCGTTACGCCCGCCAAAAAAGTCCGCTGAAACAGCAGGAAAAATCGAGTAAATTTCGCCCCAGGTGAAAAACACAATTGCCAGGCACGTAATGAACCCAGCTGGAGAATTGCGTCCCAAGCGCAGGACGCTGACCAGTGCGAGGGCTTGTATTAGAAATGCCACGATCATGGTCCGTTCGCGGCCAATATTGTCGGATACCCAGCCCCAGAAGATTCGGCCGCTTCCATTGGCAAGCAGATTGATTATGACTGCCGAGGCGAGTACTGCTTTCGCGATGCCGAGCGTGCCAGCCACCGAGCTGACCTGAGCGGTTGCCATCAAACCACCGACACCCATCATTAACATGATCGCATACAGAGCATAGAATTGCGGAGTTTGCAGCATCTCGACCGAGGTGAACTGCTCCGCATGGCTGCGCAACTTGAAACGGCTCTGTTGCTTTTTACCGGCAATTTCGGGGTCATTTGGATCGGGATTGATCAGAATCTGGGCGACGCAAAAAATCACGACCGACTGCGCAATGCCTGTGTACAGGAAAGCGGCCCGGTAGTTGTCCACACGAATCTCGACGCGAATAATGTAGGTCATTAAAATGATAAATAGAGCAGCCCCGGCACCAAATCCTGCGGCGATAATCCCCGAGGCAAATCCCAATTTGTCCGGGAACCACTTCAATCCCACGGTTGTCGAACCGCAATAAACCATCGCCGCGCCGAACCCTGCCAGGGAATACAAAACGTAAAGTTCGGGTAGTGACTTGGCATAGCCCAATCCGGCCCAACCCAAGCCACAAAGCAGCGCGGAAATAGACATGAAAAGACGCGGGCCGAACCGGTCCATGAACCACCCGGAAAGTGGCATCATCCAAGTTTCGAAGGCGATGAACAAAGTAAATCCCCATTGAACCTCGGATAGCTTCCACCCAGTGGCGCCCATGATTGGCTTTACGAAAAAAGTCCAGGCGTATTGCAGGTTCGCGATCATAATCATCGCGATCGTGGAAGCAATGAGCCGGACCCAGCGGTTAATCTTCACTTAATCCTCCCGAAAAAGTGCCGTTGCGACTCGATCTCCTCGCCAGGTGCCGGTGGCGGCCAGGGGATCGGCTATCGTACATTAGCTGCTCGCGCAGACCCTAGGTGTGACGTGAAGTCCTGCTTCCAGCAGGGTGACAGCCGTGCTTTCACCCCGTGCAGAGAGCAAAATTTCAACGCGGCCATTTGGACTGGACAAAGTTAATGAGTTCAATCCCCGTGGCGAATGGTATCAGGCCTGGAGCGCCATTCTAGCAAGCTCGGTCCCGAAATGGTCAACGGAAAGTGCAACATCGTGACTGAGCTCCGCAAGAACCCCCTTGGCCTCACGCCTCGATTTGTTCGCGCCGGTATTCGCGCCGAAGTGTGACGGACATTTCATTTGCTACCGACACTCGAATTATCCATACTTGACTTGACGCGCGAGTTGAGGCCGTGATACTAGGTCCCGCTTACAGGAAAAGCGCTCGAGTCATACGTGGCTGGTGGAGACGTTTGTCCCGTGCGGTTCAGATTGGGGCAAGAAGTACAGGATTCAGTGCGGGATTAAGGAGATCAACTTGGCTGTACCCGAGCTTTTCAATACGATCGAGCAGACCGCGCTCAGTAGCTGGCTCCGCGAGTCGACTTCTGTGTTTGGCTTCTATTTCATCCTTCTATTTCATACCATTGGCATGGCATTGGTGGTCGGCGCGAGTGCGGTCGTTGATTTGCGCATTCTGGGCATTGCGTCCGCGCTCCCATTGAAGCCGCTGAAGCGGCTCTTCGTCATAATGTGGGTGGGCCTCGGAATAAATGTCACGACAGGTCTATTCCTTTTGACCGCTTACCCGACCAAAGCCCTCACGAACCCTGACTTTTATATTAAGTTGACGTTTATTGCGCTAGCCGTGACCATCATGCGGAGGATGAGCATCCAAGTGTTCGACGACTCTGGCTTGGATGAAGTGGCTATGATAGCGAAAGGGAAGACGATGGCGGCGTGGTCGCTGGTTTTTTGGGTTGGAGCCGTTTCGGCGGGCCGCCTGCTCTCGGAGACATCCAAATATGTACTCTATGGTCATCTATGGGGATCTTAAATATAGAATACATTGAACCACTGTCCGACGCTTGGTCGCACTTGGCAGCAGCATCAGACTATGGAATTTTATCCGGGCGCGGGCCCGACTTGTTTACCCTGAGTTCCGAAGGGGAGCCCGCCGGAGTGTAATCCAGGGAGTCGCGTATGAATTATGCGGAACTGCACCTTTTACTGAATCATTTTCCGATCATCGGCACGATCGTCGGACTGGGCCTATTCCTGGTCTCCTTTGTTGGAAAGAACGACGATCTGAGGCGAGGCAGCTACATAGTTTTCGTGGCCATTGCGCTCATATCCATTCCAACGTTCTTGAGCGGTTTTGGCGCGCAGCTAATGATCAAGGGACCTGGTGTGTCCGACGCTTTGCTTCAAAGGCACCAAGGTGCCGCTTTGCTGTCATTGTGGTTTATGGAAGCGACAGGCGCCCTTGCCCTGGCCGGACTTTGGCAATCTCAGAGGATTTCGCATCCGGCGCGCTGGAACGTATCAGCCGTCCTGCTTTTTTCGCTTCTGACGACGGGCCTGATGGCAAGAACTGGGAGTACTGGAGGTGATATCCGCCATCCGGAGGACCGTCCGAGCCAGGCCGCGGCAACGACGGGAGGGACCGTAACGGAAGGGACCATTGGATCCATAATTCACACATTCGAGCCAACGCCTGAAAAGTTCAGCGAAGCGGTAACCTTCAGCAAGTGGTGGTGGACGTTCATGATGATCATGCATTTCCTCGGGCTCATCATGATCGTGGGGACGGTTGGGCTTCTCGATCTACGCATCATGGGATTTCTGAAGCAACTGCCGGTCGCACCTGTACACCGGTTCCTTCCCTGGGCGATGGCTGGATTGGGCGTCAATATCGTGACGGGCCTGCTGGCCTTTACAGGCTTGCCCGAAAATTACATCTACAGCGGCGTATTTTGGCTGAAGATGTTGTCCCTATTGCTGCTTGGATTGAACGCGGCGGCATTTTACTTGACGGATATTTTCGCCGGAGTCGAGAGCCTGGGAGCCGGGGAAGACGCGCCCATCTCCGCCAAGCTCATCGCGGCGAGTTCGTTGTTCCTGTGGTTTGCGGTGATTACCTTTGGCCGGTACATCCAACCTTTGGGTGATACACTCCGACCGGGCAACTAGATTGACTATGGCTTTGGCTCTCCTGGCCCGCCGTCACCTGGTGTTCCGCCGAAGATTCTGCGTCCGTCGGGCAAGGTCACCCGCCTTGCGTCCGCCAGTTTAGAACCATCCCTTGCCGGGTAGCCATCGACGATGACCTGATCGCCCACTTTTAAAGTATCTCGGGTCCAGCCTTGCCGGTGCAGTGAACCCGGGCTTGTAGTTTCGCAGCCCCAGTTTGTGGTGGCGCCTTTCTCGTCCTTAACATCCATGTAGAAATAAACATGGGGATTTGCCCATTCAATTTTTGTAACGGCGCCTTTGAGTTCGATCACTTTACTCCCATCGAATTCCGCTGAAAAAGAATGGTGGGCGAGAGTGGGGTGTGCCGCCGCCAATCCGACGACCGCAGCCAACACAGCAAGTTTATTCCTCATTTCAACACCTCACCACGCGTAGATCCCATGCAATCGCCTTTCCGGCTGCCGGTGAAGCTTGCCTATCGGATAAGCCGCCATGAAAAGAGCCCGCTCCACAAGTGCAGGAAGCGCGAGGTTCAAAGGGATCGCTGAATCCCAGAGATTACAGTCGCTTGTTCACACGCCTTCCCTGCCTGCCAGCACAATCCGGTGCGGGCACCAACAAAGTTTGCTCGAGAAAAGCTTCACGAAACGCAATCTACATCAGAGGATCAGAGGGGTCAAGATGGGCGGGCTGCCTTGACACCTCCGTGCGACTCGGCTAGTTTACGCTCATGAAGTTCGTCACAATCCTCATGTGTTTTTGGTGGCTCATCCAATCTGCTTCCGCGCAGTCAACTGCGCCGCCAGAAAACCCATACAGAGAGTTGAATGGCGCATCAGGACCAATCAAGACACCAACCGCACCCCCAAAACCGGCCCCGCGCAGCCCGGACGGCAAGCCTGACTTATCTGGATTTTGGAAAGGTCCGCTAATCATCGGTGGAATGTTCAAAAGCGTGGGAGGACCGCCATTTACGCCTGCAGGAGAGGAGGCCTACAAGTACAATCTGAGCCACTCGATCAATCCAGAAGCTCTTTGCCTGTTCGCAGGGATACCGCGGGCAAGCATTAGCGGAGTTCCATTCGAGATTATTCAGAACTCAAATCGCGTCGTGTTTCTCTATGAGTTGATGTGGACCTTCCGCTCTGTTCCCGTGGACGGCCGGGGACACCCGAAGGATTTAGAGCCTTCTTTCTTTGGAAATGGGATCGGCAAATGGGAGGGGGACACGCTGGTCATCGATTCGATCGGCTTCAAGGACAAGCTGAGTTGGATTGACGACGATGCCCATCCGCATAGCGACGCCATGCACGTGGTCGAACGCTGGTCGCGCCCGGACGCGGACCATTTGGCACACGAGGTGACCGTGGAAGACCCGAAGTTTTATTCAAAGCCCTGGACGTTCCAAAGAGTCTTCACGGCCATGCCGCCGGGCGAAGAACTTTACGAATTTGCGTGCGACGAGAACAACGTGGACAGGGACGGTGGACATCTGGGCTATGGCCCCATTGACCTGAAGGCATATCCTCTGAACCCCGTCGCACCGAAAAAATAACGAGGCGAATGAGCCGAGGGTCAGAGCCGCGTAACCGGGCGCGCTTTCCAAGTTCGGAAGAGCGTGGGAGGAGTTTAAGGATGAATCACCGAAAGAACCTTCGGCACTATTTCCTGCTGCACGCTACGACAACGCTGCTCCTTCTGCTCGCAGGTGTTCCGCTTGCGGACGGCCAGCAGCCCTCTGCGAGTCCATCCGTCTCCTCAAGCGACAAACCTTACCTGGTCGAGTGGGTTTACAAGGTGAAATGGGGCCACGCGGATGAATTCTGGCAAATCTTCAAGAAATATCAGATATCCGTTCTCAACCGCGAGAAGGAGCTGGGCTACGTAACCTCCTACACTGTTTATAAGCCGGGGCTTCACACGGGCGAAGACACCCGATGGGAATACCGCATCGTGATTACGTACAAGAACCAAGCCTCCTCGGGTCACGGCGCCGAGGTTACCAAACAGCTTTTCCCGGATCAGGCCACCCTCAAGCACGAAGAGAACCGCCGCTGGGAACTGACGGAAGCACATTACGATCTGCCGATCCGCATAATTGACCCGAATGGTGACGGTGAAGAGTAGCAAGATCCGAAAAATTCGGTCACCGAGGGCAATCTAGACCAGGGGTTCTTTTGCTGGGAGCCATGCGGTCCCCGCCGACACCAAGAGATGTTAATACGGCTGAGGTCAGCCCACTGGAACAGTTCGCTCGCCACGCAGCTAGAACTTGTCTCATAAGTCTCCGCGAGCGTAGCCTGGTACCCGCTTCAGGGGCTAAGGCCCAGTATTTTGTTGGCGTTTTGATGTCGCAGCTGAAGCTGCGACCCACAAAGCCTATTTATGAGATTGCTTCTAATGTGTTATTTTAGCATTCTTAGCGGATAGCATTCCGGAGACCCAATTCAGAGTTGAATGACAGCTGGGTTTGGGGAATATGGGGAGACTTTCATGAGGTATCTCATTTGGGTTCTGGCATTTGCCTTGCTTTTCGTTCCCGCGTTCGGAGGCCAGCCTCCACAACAAGGGAAAGGCATGGACCTTGCCTTTGCATTCCCCGTGCCCGACAAAGATTTTCCGCCCGAAGATAATAGCGCAGTTAGAAAAGTACCAGGAAGCACCAGGTCATACACACAGGGGCAGATCGACGATCTCTACAATCCGCCGGACTGGTTTCCCGACGAGCACGCCCCCATGCCGCGGGTCGTTCAACATGGAAGTGGAACACAAGTGCCTGGATGCGCCTCTTGCCATCTTGCATCGGGATCCGGTCATCCCGAATCCGCCAATCTTACAGGCCTTCCTGCCACGTACATCCTGCGCCAAATAACTGACTTTCAGAGCGGGCTTAGAACGGACCCACGGCACCGGATGAGCGAAATCGCGAAGGGCTTGTCGGAAGACGACGCTAAGCAAGCCGCCGAGTGGTTTGCGAGCCTCAAGCCGAACGTTTGGGAGAAGGTGGTCGAAACTGATACCGTGCCGGAGACTTACGTCAACGACGGGCACAGGCGTTATATACGGCCAGGCGGCGGAATGGAGCCAATCGGCCATCGCATTATCGAAGTGCCCCAGGACCCGCTAAGAGTAACGTGCCGCGATCCGCACACCGGATTTCTCGTTTACGTTCCGGTTGGAAGCATCGCCAGAGGCGAGGAGTTGGTTACGACTGGAGGTTCCGGGAAGACGATTCCTTGCTCCATCTGCCACGGTCCATCGCTCACGGGCTTGGGTGAAGTGCCCAGGATCGCGGGACACTCACCTACATATATTGTCCGCCAACTCTATGGCTTTCAAACCGGCGCTCGTACCAGTGGCATGGCCCAACTGATGAAAGCAGTTGTTGCACAAATGGACCAAGATGACATGGTGGCGATCGCTGCTTACGTAGCCTCGCGCACCCCGTAGCGCGACACTCAAACAGTGGTGGTGTTGATAATCAGGAAGCGGTGGAACTCATCGTCTATTTAGCGAGATACAGATAACCGACGGTGTTGTTCCCGGGCGAGGCGAACCACATTCGACCTTTGGGATCGTTGTTTAGCTCCCTCATTCCGTTTCCGACAGCCGGAGGCGGATATTCGGTGATCTTGCCAGTGGCCGGATCGATACGTCCGACGGTATCCATGATTCCGGAGGCGTACCAAATATTGTTGTTGCCATCGATGCCTACCGGATAAGGTGTTGGCTGTTCGCCCGGCAACGTGTATTCCTTAAAGGCTCCCGTTTCCGTGTCCAGACGAACGATCTGCCCTTTGTCATACTGAGCCAGCCATGCGTTTCCGTTCGAATCGACCTGAAGGCGCCGTCGCGAACCGGGCTGAGGCGGCGGAGTCCAGGTGGTTACTTTTTCTGTCTTGTAATCTACCTTGAAAATTCTGCCCTGTCCCCCTACCTCATCGAACCAGATGTTTCCGGCCTTGTCGAGATTTGCGCCGTAAGTGTTCGGAACATCCTTTAATTCCGCGTAGACACCTGTTTTTGGATCAAAGCGGTACGAGTAGGGGCCACCGGAAACCCATAAAATCCCTTTTGGATCTTCGCGAACAGTGTTCATCGATTTGCCCGGCCCCTTGTACTTGGTCTGTTTGCCGCTCTTGACATCGACCTTCACAAGAGTTCCACCCTCTTCCACAACCCACGCCGAGGCCCCGTCGCGAGTGAGTTGTGCGGATCGCGTACCGACGCGGGGTTGCTGGCTCTCCCACAAATATTCTTGAACTTCTCCGGTATCGGGATTCAATCTGCCGACCCCATTCACCGTGCCAAAATACGGGCACCAGATGTTGCCATCTTTGTCCGGATTGGCGTCCCAAGTCATGCGCCCCGGGGGCATTTCGTACATGACGTACACAATCTTGAGCGCATCATCGCTGAACTGCTTCATCCAATCCACGTAATTTGGAAGATCGGCCGGGGAAACCGGCAATCCGCCCGGGCCCGCCCCGAAAATCTTGCTGGCATAGGCCGCGACTTCATTCACCTCCTGATCGTTCTTGATCGTGGCGAGCACGACGCCACCCCCGATTCTGGTCATTTGGTCCTTGAGGGCGTCCCGCCAGCCGTTCTCGTCCCGCCGTACGTTGATGAACTGCTGAAACCCGTGGCAGCTAGAGCCGCAACGAGCGAATCTATCCTTCCCCGGCCCCTCAGGAAACAAGTTGATGCCCTGAAAAATCGGAATTTCGTCCCAATGCACCACCTGTTTCTGAAGCCGCCAATCGAAGGAAGCGTTTTGATTTATAGCCAGGACGATCCCGCTTCTCGGATCAGCTCTGTAGCCGATCGTCCTGGCTTGGACCTGATAGTCGCCTGCCGGTAGATTCTCGATCCGGTACCGGCCACTGTTGTCAGACAGCACCATGACGGTCATTTTCGTCTTCGCATTTCGAGCCTGCACGAAGACTGCTCGAAATGGCGCACCGTCGGGGCCTGTTACTGTGCCGGTGATCGTCGCCCCGTATGCAAACGAGGCAAGGGCGAAAAATGCACTCACCAAACTCAGGATGTTTCGCAGCTTGAATGACTGCATAAGGCCTCCTCGGTCACTCTGCTTGGAGCGCTTTCACGCAGGAACGGCAACTGAAAATAAAGTCAATAAACTCATACCCGTTGCCGGAGAGGCTATCAAACGGATGCGTTGGCTGTCTATGGAGATTCATGACCTTGCGGCTCCGTCCCTTTGTGGTTCTCTGTGATTCTTTGCGGCCTCTGTGTTAGGCTTTTCGGAATTTAACACAGAGTACGCAGAGAAAAGCCACAGAGAGCACTGAGGTGTTACTGGAGAAGGTGGGAATGGATGACGGAAAGTGAAAGATCGACTTCTCTGCACTTCAAGCCGTCGAGGTGTTTGCGGAGCGCGAACATTTTTGGTTGCGGGTCCGTCGCGCTGTGATATCGTGCGCCAAATATCCGACACAAGTATTAGACCCGAGGAGCGGCCATGCGAAATCGCTTTTGCAAGAGTCATGAGACTCCCGAAGATTTCGGCAAGAAAACTATTGCGCCGTTCGATTCTGGAGCGTCACGCAGAAAATTCCTGAAAGCGCTTGCCGTGGCCGGAGCGAGCGCAGTCCTGCGCCCGAGCGGCTTGCTTGGGCAAACCACATCGGGAGGCAGCCGCGTCACTCCTGGCCGGATCGATGTTCACCACCACATGTTCCCGCCGTTTTACGTGAAGGCCATGGAGGACGAGATGCGGGCGAGCGGATTTTCGCCAAGACCCTGGACTCCGGCCACATCTCTGGACATGATGGACAAAGCGGGAGTCGCCACCGCGATGTTGTCGCCGGTGCAGCGGTTGGTGATGGATTCAATGAGTGAACGCAGTGAAAAATCACGCAACTTGGCGCGGCAAAGCAACGAATACGGCGCTCAATTGGTTCGGGATCATCCGGGGCGATTCGGACATTTTGCGGCTTTGCCGCTTCCCGATCCGGACGCGAGCCTGAAAGAAATCGCCTATGCGCTGGACACGCTGAAAGCCGACGGCATCGCCCTGTGGACAAGTTACATGGACAAGTGGGTAGGTGATCCCGCGTTTTGGCCGGCCTACGAGGAATTGAATCGGCGGAACGCTGTGGTGTTTTATCATCCGGCGAGAGCCTCTTGCTGCCGCAATCTTCCCGGACAATCGGGGATTCTGGAGTACGACATCGACACGGCGCGCGCGATCGACAGCCTGCTATGGAACGGCACGCTCTCGAAATTCCCGAATGTCCGCCACATTTTTGCCCACTCCGGAGGGGCATTTACAGTGCTCGCTGCCCGCATCATGGACGATTTCCCCAAGAACCGCGCCGATAAAGTGCCGAACGGGGTGGAATACGAGATCAAGAAACTCCATTTCGATACCGCGCACGCAAGCAAGGCGCCCGCTCTCGACGCGATGAAAGACTTGGTCCCTGTGTCACAAATCATGTACGGGAGCGACGTGCCGCTCAGGAATTACGATTTGACGGACCCGGGCCTGGATGCGTATCCCGGATTTTCCGAGAGTGATTGGAGGGCCATCAATCGAGGGAACGCTGAGCGGTTATTCCCGCGTCTAAAAGGATAATTCGGTTACCTATCCATTCAACCCAGGGGTTTAAGTAGGAGTCGTTATGGATTCTCCGAAAGTAGAAGGTGATACGTTTGAAAGGGAGTGCAAGGTCATGGGCA
>WNFA01005532.1_pt1 | contig 12248 bp, 9 predicted proteins | sample 5400481 | NCBI WGS metagenome assembly WNFA01 (sample SAMN13153340, study PRJNA577476) | soil metagenome | isolation source: 120 cm saprolite under Douglas fir tree site 2 hole 1 replicate 2 | place: USA:California | collected 2015-04-18
CCCTGCATGTGCATCCGTTCGATCCTCAACAAGCTCTTCGCCGGCTGGGACAGGAAGGCTTCCATCTCGATGGGAAAGTGTTGCGTGATCGCGAAGGGCATTCGGTCGAGTTTTCTTTGATCACGAATGCGGGCAATAAGTCGCGCGAGCGGATGGCGACGATGATCCAGCAGGACTTGGCGCAAATCGGGATCCGGCTGAACGTGGTAACGCTGGATTTTCCGTCCCTGATCGAGCGGATCAGCCGAACCTTTGACTACGAAACCTGCCTGCTCGGTCTGGTGAATGTCGATTTGGATCCCAGCGCTCAGATGAGCGTATGGTTGAGCTCCGCCAGCAGCCATCAGTGGAATCCGAACCAGAAAGCACCGGAAACCCCCTGGGAAGCGGAGCTCGACCTCCTGATGCGAGCCCAGGCCTCGACCACAGACAACAAGAAGCGCAAAGAATACTTTGACAAGGTCCAGCAGATCGTTTGGGATCAAGTTCCCTTTATCTATCTCATCCACAAAAACGCCCTCTCGGCTGTCTCCCCGTCCCTCGCCAATGCCACGCCAGGAGTGCTGCGGCCACAAACCTATTGGAACGTGGAGAAAATCTACTTTGCCCCTGAGAAGAGCGGAGGTCGCCGGTGAGTTTTTCTGAATCTCTTCTCTCCCTCAGGCTATCGATCGACTATCGCAGTAAGCCCGGCGTACTCCGCAATCTGGCGCTCCAGATGCGCCGTGGGGAAATTCTGGGTTTGGTTGGGCAAAGCGGCTCGGGAAAAAGCACCCTGGCTCTGGCGATCCTTAGACTGCTGGGCCTGAGAGGGGGCGTTTCCCGAGGTGAAATCCGGTTCCAGGGCCGAGACTTGATGTCCCTGTCGGAAAGAGAAATGTGCGAGCTGCGCGGGCGCCAGATAGGGCTCGTGCTGCAGAGTCCGCTCTCTTCCCTAAATCCGGCTCTGAGGATTGGCACGCAGTTGGCGGAAGCATGGAGAGCGCACGCAAATGGAAACCGCGAGGATTGCACCCGTTCTATCCTGGCTGCCCTCAAGAGCGTCAGCCTCCCGGAGGGTGAACGATTCCTCCGGCGGTCTCCATCCCAGGTCAGCGTAGGCCAGGCACAGCGCGTGCTTATTGCCATGGCCACTCTGCACCGTCCGCCACTGCTCATTGCCGATGAACCGACGAGTGCTTTGGACACCATCACCCAAGCGGAAGTCTTGCGTCTGTTCGCCAGCCTGAATCGCGAACTCGGTATGGCAATCCTTTATATCTCTCACGACCTACTTTCAGTCGCCTCTCTTTGCCATCGCATCGCCATCCTGCACGAAGGCCAGATTGTGGAGTGCGGGGAAACCCAGCAGATCTTTGCTCAACCCACCCATCCATACACCTGTCAGCTCATCGAAGCCCTCCCCAGAAACCCGTTCGAGTCTCCGGACCGCGGGAATACCCCTGGACAGCAAGCGATGGAGACGGCAGGCGTCCCAGCTCACGTTCCGGCCGGGAAAAGTCAGCAGTAGTAGAGCCGTTCCGCAGACTCAAGGCGGCCGTAAAGTCTCCCCTCAATCCCTGGCTGTGCCTTTTGAGCGAGGGAGGCGCTGTTGAGCCATGGGAATATTTTTTCGACAGGATTGTGAGCTTGGCTGATCTGGTCTTGGAGCCTTCAGATTTTATTTAATAGGTTGGTCCGGGACTCCGTTGCGGACAAGGCGGATTTCGACGGGGAATTTGATCTCCGCGCTTGCGTTGGGCCGCCTGGATCAGATCAGAAGAAGAAGAAACGCTTGCGCCGGCGGGGCCTTTGTGCGCCAGGGGTGTTTTCGAGCGGCTCGGGGGCGTACGGCAGCGGGCGTCCCTCGAGGGCGGCCAACGGATTGTCGCGGAATAGCGCCTGCGCGCGAACTGACGTTGTGCGCGTCGCTGGCGAAGAAGTGGATGCGGTCCTCATCCAGCCAAGTTTCCACCAGTCGGCGCGTGTCCTGCCCAAAACGCCCAAGTAGAGATTGCGCCGTCACTTGCACGTAACAACCCTGGTGCACCCATCGCCGGAGCCGCTCGGGTTGTGCGCGGATTAGCCCGTTGCGCTCAGGGTGCGTGATGATGGGCGAGAGCCGCGCAAGCTGCAACTGGTGAAGCGTTTCATCGATGGTGGGTGGAATGGCGAAGTCGGCGAACTCAACCAGCAGATAATTTTTCTGGTTAATCGTGTACTTTTGTGGATCCTTGCGCACGTCTTGCAGATTCTCAAAGCTCAAATGGAAGTCGCAGCCGGTGGCTAGGGTGAGACGGTCGCCGAGGCGTGCCTGAATTTCATTGCGGCGTTGCTGTACCAATTCGGGATGGAATGAATAATCGGCATTGGCGTGAGGGGTGGCCACGACGTGAGTAATCCCGTCGGCGATGGCCATTTCGGCCATCTCCATGGCCACTTCGAGAGATTCCGCGCCATCATCCAGGCCATACAAGATATGACAATGGATATCAACCATCAGGCGCATAAAGATACCTGAACCTCCGATGGCAGACAACTGAGAAACCACCGCAGTGAAGAGATCGAGGCCGTCTCGAACCCCGATGGCATGGCGCTTGCATTACCTAGCGTGAAAGGGGCCAGATGGAGTTCCATTCTGGAATGCAGAATGAGCTGTCGGGCAATTCAGGAAAGGCGACGGTGACTATAACCCCGAGTGGTCTTACCAGTTTTGAAAAAACAGGGTTTACCTTCGAGGTAAATCTGCACCCTGCTCTCGCCCTTCCGATGATTTCCGCTAACCCCATTCCCTTTCATGGGCGATTCCAGCAAAACAGGCAAAGTACATACCCAAAAATCTCAAGGAGGAACCCCATGGGATTCAGAGCTGTTCTCGCGACGCTGTTGTCTATGTTACTGGTTTATGTGCCGGTGGTGCCGGCTGCCTCGCCGGCAGTGGTGGGAAAGATCAGTACCAAGGGCCGGACCACCGTGAACGGCACGCTGGTGCCGGAGGAAGCCACGGTGTTTGCTGGCGATCGCATCGCCACCGACAAAGAGACGGCGGCGGGTCTGTCGCTGCCAGGGGGCGATCAGGTGTTTCTGCCCTCACTCAGCGCGGCGCAAATTAAACGCATCGACGATCAGGTAGCGGTGGTGCTCGAGCGCGGCGCGCTAGCGGTGGTGAACCGCAGCGCCCAGCCTGTGATCGTCGAGGTCAATGGCGTGCGCGTGCGGGCGTCCGGCACCAGCGGCGCAATCTACGAAGTGGCGGTTAACGGCACCAGCCTGAAGGTGATGGCACGCAAGGGCACGGCTGTGGTCAAGGCGTCCGATCGCACCGTGGAAGTTAAGGAAGGCACGACTCTCGACGCCACGGCACCCCAGGGCCCAGTCGGTGCCGGGGGCGTCGGTCCGATTTGGACGGCCGTGCTTGTGAGCAGCACGGCGGCGGGCTTCACTGGCCTGGGCCTGGGGATTAAGGCCGTCAGCCGACCGAAGCCACAAAATTGCGTTGTGGTCTCCCCGAACTCAATTAACTGCCCCTAGGCGTGGAGCGGCTAAGCCCCGCGTCCGGGCGACGCGGTTCTGGGCCACTCCTAGTCCTCAAACCGTTCCTAGCCTCTCAGAAGCGGCCTTGAGGCTAGAGGTGTTCTCGGCGCTTGCGGGACAGGGTGACGATTCTTCTGTGGTCTAGAAGCAACCGGAGCTCTCCAGCGTCGCTTGGCACACGTTTGGCTCAGCCGCTTGTCTGGATAGGCGGCGGGCGCCGAGAAGTCAGATAACTGGACACAGGGGGAAACCGGCCGGGGAAAAAACCGCCGGACAGCCGAAAGGGGAGACACAAAATCTATGACCGGGAAACCTCGCCATCCACTTCTGGCACTGTTTGCGGCGTTGGCAGCTTGCGCCGTGGCTTCCCAACTTCTTTTGAGTCAAACAGAGCCCGCGACGAGAAGCCGCAGGCAATCCGAGCCTGCCAGGGCAGAGGCCAAGACAGCTGAGGAATACAACCTGCGGCTGGAACAGTTGCGCCGGAGCCTGGAGTCGCAAGCGCTGCCGGTCTCCGCCGAGGAGTACCGCATCGGGCCCGAAGACCTGCTGGAGATTGGCGTGTTCGAAGCGCCGGAGATGAACCGCTCGCTACGCATTTCCGCGGGCGGAGAGATCTCACTGCCGCTGCTGGGCGCGGTGCAAGCTGCGGGGCTGACACCGCGTGAGCTGGAGTTTGTGCTGCAGGAACTGTTGCGTCGCAGCGTAATGAAAGACCCGCACGTGACTGTGTTTGTGCGAGAGATGCAAAGCCACGCGGTGTCGGTCTTTGGCGCGGTGCGCAAGCCTGGGGTATTTCAAATTCGCGGCGCCAAGACGCTGGTCGAAGTGCTGGCCATGGCTGAGGGCCTGTCCGAGGATGCGGGCGATACCGTGCTGGTGATGCGCGGTGCCGGCTTCCGCGGCACTGGGCAAACCAACCTCGCGGGCCCTGTCGCATCACCCGTCGCGCTGCCCACGGGCGAGGAGCTCGGCCCGGCTGCGGCCACCGCTGCGGCACCGGCCGAACCTGCCGGCGACGGCACCATCGAAATCGAACTCAAGCGTCTGCTCGATTCGGGTGATGAGGGCTCGAACGTGCCGGTCTATCCCGGCGACCTGGTTAAAGTCACCCGCGCGGGAATCGTCTACGTGGTGGGCGAAGTGAGAAAGCCAGGCGGGTTTGTGCTCAAGAGCAACGAAAACATTTCGGTGCTGCAGGCGCTAGCGCTGGCCGAAGGCTTAACGCGCACTTCGCAGCGTAGCCGGACGCGGATCATCCACATCGAGGAGGACACCGGGCAGCGCAGGGAAAGAATTGTCGACCTGGCCAAAATCCTGGCAGGGAAAGCAGAAGACCCCATCTTGCGGCCCAAGGACATTGTTTTCGTTCCCAATAGCGCCGCGCGGAGCGGGATGTACCGCGGAGCGGAGGCTGCAATCTCCGTTGTCAGCGGCCTGGTGGTCTTCAGGAAATAACATGGACCCGGAAAACAAAATCAAGCTGTACGAACCGGCGGTGAGGAAGTGGGAGCGGCTGCGCCCCACCCCGGCAGTGCGCGCCGAACCGCTGGAGATGAAGGAGTCGGCTGATCTGCTGGCTTACTGGCGGGTGCTCCGCAAGCGCCGCTGGACGATCTTAACCGTGTTCTTTGTCTTGTTCACGGTGGTGCTGCTCGGCACCCTTAAGCAAAAGCCAATCTACCGCGCCAAGGCCCTGCTCGAGGTGGCCAAGGAAAACCCCAATATCCTGACCGTGCAGGAGCTGTTCGCGCTCGACACTGTTTCTGACACTTACCTCGAAACGCAGTTCAAGATCCTGCAAAGCGACACGCTAGCCCGGCGGGTGATTGAGGGGCTTCGTCTGGACAAGCTCGAGGAGTTCAACCCGCGAGCGTCTCAGCTGGGCGACGCCAAGCCACAAAACGCCGCGGCAGCGCAGTCGTTTACTGCCGGAGACACGGAGCGCGATCCCTGGGCCTACCAGACCGCGCTCAAAAGGTTCCGCGACCGGTTGAGCGTGGACCCGATCAAACGCAGCCGCCTGGTCGAAATCAGCTTCGAGTCGCGGGATGCCGAACTGGCGGCTCGGGTGCTCAATGCCCTAGCCTCCCACTACATCGAGCAGAGCTTGGAGGTGCGCTGGGAAGCCACGCAGAAAGCTTCCGAATGGCTCTCGCAGCAATTGCTGGAGCTGAAGGCACGGCTGGAGAAGTCCGAGAACGAGATGCAAAGCTATGCCCGTGAGAACGGCCTGCTCTTCCTCGAGAAAGAAAAGGGCGCGGAGAATATCGTCAACGAACGGCTGCGCCAACTCCAGGAGGAACTCACCCGCGCGCAGGCTGCGCGCTACGAGAAAGAATCGCTCTACCGGCTGGTCCAGGCCGCCGACTATGCCTCACTGCCCGGCATGGCAGAGAACAAGCTGGTCGCCGACCTCGCCGTCCGCCTGGCCGACCTGCAGCGCGAACAGGCACAGCTCGCGACCACCTTTACCGCCGACTACCCCAAGGTCCGGCAAATCCAAAGCCAGATTAACGAACTGGACGCGGCGCTCGCGCGGGAGCGTGGCCGAGTGGCCGGGCGCATCACCAATGACTATCTGGCCGCGGTGCGCCGTGAGAACTTGGTTGCGCAGGCTTTTGCCGAGCAGCAGAAGCAGGCCAACCTGATTGCTGGCCGATCTGTGCAGTACAACATTCTCAAGCGCGAAGTAGAAACCAACCAACAGCTCTACGAAGGCCTGCTGCAAAGGCTCAAGGAGGCTGGGGTCTCAGCGGGCCTGAAGGCCAGCAACATCCGTATTGTGGACGCAGCCGAGGCACCGAAGAAACCCGCTCGCCCGAACCTGCCGCTCAATCTGGTTCTCGCGGTGCTTCTGGGAACCGGCCTGGGTGTGGGCGCAGCTTTCCTGCAAGAGCATGTAGACAACAGCTTGAAGACCTCCGAGGACGTCGAGCGGTTCCTGGGCGTGCCGGCACTGGCGCTGATCCCTTCGGTGGAGTCGCTCAATGGCCGTCGAAGAGGCGTGTATCGCCTGTATGGCGGGAGCAAGCCGCTCGCCAATGGAAAGCCGCAAACCTCGGCCCTGCCGTCGACGACCCCGCGGTGGTACCGGATCGATGTCGAGGCAACCCAGCAGTCCGCGCTGGCGGAAGCGTTTCGAAGCTTGCGCACCTCGGTTCTGCTTTCCACTGCCGACCGGCCGCCGCGCACTTTGCTCGTGAGCAGTTCGCAGCCGAGCGAAGGGAAAACCACCGTCTCCATCAACCTGGCCATTTCGCTTGCCCAGCTTGGCCAGCGCGTGCTGCTGATTGACGGTGACATGCGACGCCCGAGTGTGCGGAAGGCTTTTGACATCGACAATTCGCTAGGCCTGGTGAGCTACCTGACCGGCCAGCAGGATTGGCGCGCAGCCGTCCGGCCCACCGGGCTCGAAAGCCTCGACGCGCTGGTTTGCGGCCCCGTGCCCCCAAACCCGGCTGAGCTGCTTTCTTCCGAACGCATGCGCACCCTGCTGCGCGAAGTCAAAGTCGAGTACCACTTTGTCGTGGTGGATTCTCCGCCGCTACTCAATGTGGCCGACAGCCGCATCTTGGCCACGCTGGTCGAGGGCATCGTTCTGGTGGTCAAGGGTGGTGAGACGCCGCGAGAGCTGGCGCAGCGGGCCGGGGCATATGCCCGGGATGTCGGCGCCAATCTGATCGGCGTTGTCCTGAACAATCTCGATCTGCGCGGGGGCGATGACTACTACTATCGCTATTATCACTATAACTACTACGGCTCCGACGAGCATCCCAGCGGAGACAGCAAAGGCTGAACGCGAAGCCGAACCGATCATCTTTTCTCAGGAGGTCGCAGATGGAGATCTTTCTCGATTCAGCCAACTTCAGCGAGATTGAGCACTGGCTCCGCCAGGGCGTGGTGGATGGGGTGACCACCAATCCCAGCATCATGCTCAAGGATGGCGTCTATGGCCTTGAAGAAGGTGCGCGGCGGTTGTGCACGTTGCTGGGGAATCGCCCCGTAAGCGTCGAGGTAACCACGAACGACGCTAAGGGAATGCTCGAGCAGGGCCGCACGTTCGCCCGCTGGGCACCCAATGTCGTGGTGAAGATTCCGGTGGTCAACGAATGCGGTGACTCCTGCCTGGGCGTGATTCATACCCTCAGCCGTGAAGGAGTTCCTGTCAATACCACTGCGATTCTCTCCTTTAATCAGGCCATCCTGGCGGCCAAGGCCGGCGCGACCTACCTGAGCATTTTCGCGGGGCGCGTGAGCGACGAAGGGAACGACCCTGCCAGCATCATTCGCGGCGTGCGGCATTGGCTGGAGGAATGGGGCTACCCGGCCAAGGTCCTGGTGGGGAGCATCCGCGCAGTGATCGATGTCCAGAGCGCCGCGCTGGCTGGCGCGCATATCGTCACCATTCCGCCGCAGTTTTTGTCCAAGATGGTGGACCACAAGTACAGCCGGGAAACTGTGCGGCAGTTCAATCAGGATGCCGAAAAGGCGCTGGCGCAGATCAGCCAGTACAAGACCGCGGCTCAGTAACGTGCTCGAGTCGGTCGGGGAGATCTGCTGTTGACTACCACGTGCCATCCCACTGGAGACTGGAGCGGGCGCCGGGTGTTGCTGCTGAGCCACGCCTTTTCCATTTCGTCGAGCTTCTTTCTCTCCTATCGTCTGCTTCCGAACTACCGGCACTATCTGCGCGCCGGAGCGTTTGCTCCCGGGCCCTTTGCCGCGCATGCCTGGCTGCTGCTGCTAATCTTTCCGCTCTGGTACCTGCTGCTGGAAGCTCTCGGTCTCAACTCCGCCACGCGGCTGTCCTGGCGAGCAGTCATCGCGCGCACGGTGCGCTTGCAGTTGTTCGGCCTGGGGGCACTGTCTGCGCTGATTTTTGCCTTCAAGCTGCAGACTGTGAGCCGGCTGATTATCTTCGGGTTCTGCGTCTTGCTCGTGCCGATCTCAATTGCTACCCGCTGGCTCTTTCTTTCGGTTCTGGAGGCGCATCGCTCGCACATCTACAACATCGCGCGCATCCTGGTGATTGGCACGCGCGAGCGGGCCCGGGAGTTCATCCGGCAGGCCCGCCAAGCCGAGGAAGGCCATTACGAAGTGCTGGGGTGTTTCGAGCCGGAGGTCGCCCAGGCTCCCCGGGAGGTCGAAGGGGTTCGGGTCGTCGGCTCGACAGAGATTCTGCGTTGCTACCTGTTTGCCCACCCGGTTGACATCGTGGTCTTTGCGATGCCCCCGGAGCGCGTACCGGAGGCCAAAGACTTGATGGACGCGGCGATGGAATTGGGCTTGCGAGTTGCGGTGCTCCCCGACTTTTACGTTCAGCGCCTGGGCTACACCGTAGATCAGCAGCAGGTACGGATCGATTCCTTCTTCGGGCGGCCTGTGGCGGCGCTTTCGAGTGTGCCTCGGCACAGCAGCTATCTGTTTGTGAAGCGTGTGATGGACATTGCGATCTCCGCTTTGCTGCTGCTCCTGCTTGCGCCGCTGCTTGCGCTGCTTGCCATTCTTGTGAAGCTCACTTCACCCCATGGCCCGGTGTTCTACCGCTGGAAGGTGCTGGGTGTGAACAAGAAGCCGTTTGTCAGTTACAAGTTTCGTACCATGGTGCCCAACGCTGAGGAGTTGAAGCCTCAAATCCTGGGGCGGAACGAGATGGTCGGGCCGGCGTTCAAGATGCGCGATGATCCTCGGATCACCCCGCTCGGGCGCTTCCTCCGCAAATACAGCCTCGACGAGTTGCCCCAGTTCTATAGCGTTTTGAAGGGAGATATGAGCTTGGTGGGGCCGCGGCCGCCGTTCCAGGAAGAGGCGGACCGCTATGAATTTTGGCAGCGGCGGAAGCTGAGCATCAAGCCGGGAATTACTTGCTTGTGGCAGGTCAACGGACGAAACCACATTCACAACTTCGACCAGTGGGCGCAACTCGATCTCGAGTACATCCAGAAGGCCTCGCTTTGGCTGGACCTGAAGATCCTACTGAAAACGGTGCCGGTGGTCCTGCGAGGCCGTGGCGCGTATTAGGAGGGGGGCGGTGAGTCGAGTCCTGGTGACTGGCGGGGCGGGCTTTATCGGCTCGCACACCTGTGATGCCTTGCTGGCGCGCAACTACGAAGTGCGCGTGTTGGATTGCCTGCAACCTCGTGTGCACCCGCGCGGGCGTCCCTCTTACCTTTCCGCGCAGGTGGAGTTCGTCCAAGGCGATGTGCGGGACCGCTCAGCTTGGGAGCGTGCGCTGGAAGGGGTGCGGCACGTTTTCCATCTGGCTGCTTACCAGGACTACCTGCCGGATTTCAGCACCTTTATCGCGGTCAATGCCTGCAGCACCGCGCTGCTGTTCGAGCTGATTGTCGAAAAGCGCCTCGCAATCGAAAAGGTCGTGCTGGCCTCTTCGCAGGCGGTGTATGGCGAAGGCCAATACGTTTGTGCCGAGCACGGCGTGTTTCATCCTGACCCGCGGCCGCTCAAGCAGTTACAGTGCGGCAACTGGGAACATGCCTGCCGGCGTTGTGGCCGGAGCTTGGCCCCGGTGCCGTTTGATGAATCCGTCGTTCGCCCGCACACCGCCTACGGCATTTCGAAGTATGCGGCTGAACTGGTGGGAATCGAATTGGGCCGCCGTTACGCCATCCCAACTGTGGCACTGCGTTATTCGATTGTGCAGGGCCCGCGGAACTCGCTCTACAACGCCTACTCAGGTATTTGTCGCACCTTTACGCAGCGGTTGCTGAATCGTAAACCTCCGGTCGTTTACGAAGACGGAAGACAGCTTCGGGACTACGTCCACGTGCGCGACGTTGCTGCGGCGCACTTGCTGGCGCTCGAGCGGCCGGAATGCAACTTCGAAGTCTTTAACGTGGGTGGGACTCAGGGCGTCACCGTGCTGGAATTCGCGCATATCGTTGCGGCGCGATGCGGCACGGGTCTTGCTCCGGTCCTCCGCGGCGAATTCCGGGTCGGCGACGCCCGGCACACCGTTTCGGATTCCTCGAAGCTGTGCCGGCTGGGTTGGATGCCGCGCTTTTCGGTGGAGCAAATTGTGGCGGACTACGTGGAATGGGTCCGACAGCAGCGAGAGCTTCCCGACAACTCCGATCAGGCCGCTGCGGAGATGAAGCAACACGGAGTTTTGCGTGTCGCGGCGGCGCACGCCTGAACCAGGAGGCTGATGCAGATGATCATCACCCGCACTCCATTTCGAATCACGCTGGGCGGTGGCGGCACCGACCTGCCGGCGTATTACTCGCTGTACGGCGGGTTCATCTTTGCCGCGGCGCTGGACAAATACATGTTCATCAGCGTCAACCGCCCCATTGTCGATGATCTCGTCCGCGTGAAGTACACCCAGTCGGAACTGGTCAGCCACCGGGACCAGTTGAAGCACGAGATTGCGCGGGAAGCAATGCGCCTGATCGGGATGGAACGCGGCCTGGAGATTGTCTCGATGGCGGATGTGCCGGCCGGGACTGGGCTGGGTTCCTCGAGCTGCTATGCGGTGGGTTTGCTCAACGCCTTGCACACCATGAAACGCCAGCCGGTCGGATTCCAAGAACTGGCTGAGGAAGCCTGCCGGTTGGAGATCGAGATTCTCCGCAAGCCGATCGGCAAGCAGGACCAGTACCTGGCGGTGTTCGGCGGGCTGACGGTGCTGGAAATCGCTCGCGATGGCGCCGTCGAGGTTACCCCCGCCGATGTCTCCGATTCCGTTGTGGACGAGCTGCAGCGCAACCTGCTGGTTTTTTATACCGGCACCGAGCGTTCCAGCCTCGACATTCTCTCCGAGCAAAGCCGCGGCGTGTCCACGTCGCAGCGCGCGGTGGTTGACAGCCTGCATGCGATCAAAGAGATGGGCTACCAGATCCTGGAAATGATCGAGCGGGGCAACCTGACCGACTTTGGCTTGGCGCTCGACAAGCACTGGCAAGCCAAGAAAAAACTTTCCGCGCGGGTTACCAATCCGCGCTTCGATCAGCTCTATGAACTCGCCAAACAAAACGGAGCGCTGGGCGGAAAGATCTCCGGAGCCGGCGGCGGAGGATTCTTCGTATTTTATGCCGAGACCCGGCACCACCAGTTGCGCAGAGCCCTGTGTGCCGCCGGGCTGCGGGAAATGCGCTACCGATTTGATTTCGAAGGCACCAAGGTCATGGCAAACCTGACCGACGGCACGGTGCATGGGCAGAGGAGTCTGGCATGGCATGCGCACGCATAGCGGTCGTGGGGCTGTGGCATCTCGGATGTGTGGCTGCAGCGTCGCTGGCCCGGCTCGGCCACACCGTGCGCGCCACCGATTTCGATGCCGGAACGCTCGGCAGTCTGCTGCGCGGGGTCCTGCCGGTGTACGAGCCGGGGCTGGCCGAACTGATTGACGAGCAGATGGGGAACGGCCGCTTGGACTTTCTCCCCTCTTGCCAGGAAGCCTTCGCGGGAGCGGACTTCATCTTTATCACCTTCGATACGCCGGTCGGCGAAGAAGATCAGAGTGATTTGTCGCCAATCCTCGCGGCGTTTGAGGCCATTGCCGAAGCGCGCGGTGCCGTGGAGATTGTGGTGATGAGCCAGGTGCCCGTGGGAACGTGCCATCAACTGGCCGAACAACTGTGCGCCCGAGCGCCGCAGCTTTCCTTCAGCCTTGTCTACCACCCCGAAAATTTGCGCCTGGGCGAGGCTCTGGAAACCTTTCTCCAGCCCGATTTTCTGCTCGTGGGTGCCGACGACCCTGCCGCTGCGGAACG
>WNFA01028379.1_pt1 | contig 12248 bp, 9 predicted proteins | sample 5400481 | NCBI WGS metagenome assembly WNFA01 (sample SAMN13153340, study PRJNA577476) | soil metagenome | isolation source: 120 cm saprolite under Douglas fir tree site 2 hole 1 replicate 2 | place: USA:California | collected 2015-04-18
CGGTCGACCCGTTTTATCTCTCGTGGAAAGCGCGAGAATACGATTTCTCGACGCGCTTCATCGAGCTCGCCGGTGAAGTGAACACCGCGATGCCCTATCACGTCGTGGACTCCATCGGAGCGGCGCTGAACGACCACAAAAAGAGTCTGAAGGGATCCAGGCTGCTGATCCTTGGCGTGGCTTACAAGAAAGATGTGGACGACCTGCGCGAATCCCCCACGCTGAAAATTATGGAAATTCTGCAGAAGCGCGGGGCGGAGTTCGACTACAACGATCCGTACTTCCCGCGGATTCCCAAGCTGCGCCATTACGACTTCGAAGGCATGGAGTCGGTTCCGGTCAACGCGGATATGCTGGGCAAGTATGACGCGGTGATCATCGCCACGGATCATTCCAGTTACGATTACGCCGCCATTGTGGATGCAGCGAAACTCGTCGTGGACACGCGCAACGCCACCCGCCGCGTGGTCCGCCACCGCCACAAAATCGTTCCCTGCTGAGTTGCCGGAAATTTTCTATTCGGCTTTCAAGAGCTCGACGCGAGCCGTGGCCACGGGGAGAACAGCCACCAATAGCACTGGCGTGCGCGAAATATCATCGGATAAATAAAGCAAAAAGTGTACGTCTTTCGTCTCGGTGCCGTTTTCGAACACGTGAATCTCGATGTTTGATGCGGTGAATTTTCCCGCGGGCACGGTGACCTGCTGCCCGCGCCCCGCAAGCGTTGCGCGGACGTCATACAACTTGCGGCCATCATAAACCGGGCTGCGCACTTCCGATATTTTGTTCCAATCTGTTCCGCGAAGAAAGAGCAGCAGCCCCAGCGGATCCCTTGTACCCGGCAGCACGCGCGCAGCGGTCACGCCCGGGGGTGCGGTGTCTCTGGCTGAGGGCAACAATCGCTGCACGGAATCGGACTTTTGTCCTCGTTCGCTTAAATGCATTTCATACTGCAGGCTGGTCAGCGTGGCGGGATCGCTGTAGGAATCGAACTGATCATCCAACTCAAAGACCATGCGATAAGGATTTTCCGTGTGCGCGAAGGCTTGCAGATGCCAACTGCTTTTCGAATCCAGGCTGCGGCGCTCCGCAATCGCTATTTTGAGCTTAGCCAGTGTGCTATTCAGCTTCGGAACATTCGCGGCAAACTCCAAAGTTTCTCCGCTGCGCGGATGGAAACTGGCCTCCGGCGGCGCAACCGCAGCCTCGTTCCGGTCGTTGGCGGAGGGCAAAGTCGACGGTGCCGTTAGGACAGAATTTGCGCCACCATGGACCCTCGGCTCCGATGGAGTGCGAACAGTAGCGACTCGCGGTTCACCCGAAGCGTTGTGGGAATGTCTCCAATAGTAAAAACCGCCTGCCAGCAGCAGCACAAGAACCAGCAGCACCAATCCGTTTTTTTTGCCCATTCCCCATGTGCGGCCAATGCCAGAATCCGAAGCCGCGAACCCTCACCCCATCGTACAATAAGAAAGGATTGCCAGCAGGAGGCTTAGGAAATGCGCTACCTGGTTACGGGGGGCGCCGGATTTATCGGCTCGAATACCGTGGATGAATTGGTGCGCCGCGGCCACAGCGTCGTGGTGCTGGATGACCTTTCGTCCGGCAAGGAAGATAACCTCGCCGAAGTGCGCAGCAAAATCACCCTTATAAAAGGTTCGATCACCGACCTGGAAGTTGTGCAGAAGGCCATGCACCAGGCGGAATACGTGATTCATCTTGCGGCGCGCACCTCCGTCCCGCGTTCGGTGAAAGATCCTATTGATACAAATCGCGCCAATGTGGATGGCACCCTGAACGTGCTGGTCGCCGCTCGCGACAATAAAGTGAAGCGCGTTGTGTACGCTGCGTCTTCTTCTGCTTACGGGGAAACCGCCACATTGCCGAAAACCGAATCCATGCAGCCCGTTCCAATTTCTCCCTACGGCGTGGCGAAATATGCCGGCGAACTGTATGCCTACGCCTTCGGCCGCTGCTATGAACTGGAAACCGTTTCGCTGCGCTATTTCAATATTTTCGGGCCACGACAGGATCCCGATTCGCCGTATTCCGGCGTGCTCTCGCGCTTTGCCAGCGCGTTTTTGGAGGATAGCGAGCCGGTTATATACGGAGATGGTGAGCAGACCCGCGATTTCACCTTCGTTGAAAACGCCGTGCATGCGAATTTGCTGGCTTGCGAAGCGCCCGGCGCTGCGGGCCGCGTCTTCAACGTTGGAACCGGCTGCCGCATTTCTCTGAACGAGACGCTCGAGCGGCTACGCGAGATTTCCGGAAAAGCCGTGCAGGCAAAATATGAAGCGGCTCGCGAGGGAGACATCCGCGATTCCCAAGCTGACATCAGCAACGCGCGCGAGTTTCTGGGCTACGAGCCAGGCGTCTCCTTCGAAGAAGGCTTGCAGCGCACCTTCGATTGGTATCAGGCCCAACACGCCAAAACCCCTGCAAAACAACCCTAGTGGACTGCAAAGCGCTGCTTTCTCTTCCTGTTTACGCCGGGTGTGCGACCGCGGAAGCGGCCCAGAAATTGGCTACGGCTCGCGTTCCTCTTCCGAGTCTGCGCCCCCGGCTGCGGCCTCCGGCGCAATCACAATATGCGGGACTCCCGCATCATTCATTTTCTTGTTTAATGCCGCCAGTTCTTCCTCCACGAGCTTCTTCACGTTCGCTGATCCTTCCGTGACCAGCGGCTTCAGCTCCGCAATCTTCTCCGTTTGTTGCTGGCCCGGGGCCGCGGCGAAATCATCTATATCCTCCATCAGGCCGGTCACCTGGTTTGGCAGTGGTGCCGGACGCCATTCGAAAGAAGGCCCGGCATTGCCGAGGCCCCCGCGTTCCCGGACATATTTCTTCGCTAGTTCATCTATTTTTTTCTGCAGCTCTTCGGCCTGCTTTTGAACATCCTCGGGAATCTTTAAGCCATCCTTTTTTGCGGCTTCTTTTTTCCAGCTTTCTAGGGCATTTTTAAGTGCAGTTTGCAGCCCCGAAAGGTTCTTGCGGTCTTTCGCAGCGATTTTTGCGAGCCCATACAAGTCGTCCAGAGCGGCGCGTCGTGCCGCGCGATCCGCGGTCGTCAGAGTGATCCTCGGATCTTCCTCGACCGTGACTTTTTGCGAAGCTTCTTTTCCAGCAGCACTGATTTTCACTGTGTACTCACCGGGTTCAACGCGCGGCCCCCGCGGCCCCTCGTAGTAACCCGCTTCCATGGCCTCTTTCTGTTCAGCGGTGGGTTCCGAAGCCGCATCGCTCCGCAAATCCCAATGCGCCCGATTCAATCCAGCCGCGCCAGGTGCTTCAAATTCACGGATTTGACGGTTGTCCTTGTCAAACACCGTGATTCTTGCTTTACCTTCCTTTTTGACTGGAGCTTCCTTTTTCGATTTGTCCTCTTCCGCGGGTTTGTCAGTTTTGTCTTCAGTTTTCTTTTCTTCCGGAGGCACCGCGGCCTTCAAATTGTAGGTGAGTAGCGCTCCATAGGGCGGATTGCTGCCGGTGAACACCTTTTGCCCCGCACTCCAGCGGCGCGTTCTGAGGAACCACAGCGTCGAAGCTCGCGGCGGAAAAAACGTCACGTCCGCCGACGCTACCGCTCCATCCATCTTCTCGATTGCCGCAAGGTCATCCAGCACCCAAATGGAACGCCCGTGCGTGGCCACCACCAAATCGTTTTCGCGCGGGTGAATCTGTATGTCGTCCACCGGAACTGTCGGGAAGTTACTCTTCAGCGCGCTCCAGTTCGCGCCGTGATCCCAAGAGATCCACAATCCGAACTCCGTGCCCGCAAACAACAAATTCGAATTGTGGGGATGCTCACGGACGACATGGACACTTCCCGCCGTATCGGAAATGCCATTCCGAATCGCTTTCCAGTTCTCGCCGTAATCGGTGGTCAGAAAAATGTAAACTCCATGGTCGTCTGCGCGGTGTCCATCAAACGATGCATACGCCGTCCCTTCCGCATATTTCGAGGCCACCACTCGGCTCACATACGTGCCCTTGGGCACTCCGGACACACGCGACGTCACATTTTTCCACGTTTTCCCTCCATCGCGCGTTACGTGCAGATTTCCGTCATCCGTCCCGGCCCACAGGACATTCGCCGAAAGCGGCGATTCGCTGATGGTGGTGATCGTCGGATACTCTTCCACCCCATCGTGCCGCGAAAGCGTGTTCTTGTCCGGAACCTTTTCAAACAACGAAAGCTTATTGCGGTCCACATCGGACGTCAGTTGCGCTCCGAGCCGCGTCCAGGAATCACCGCGGTTGGTGGACTTGAACAGAAAATTTCCGCCGTAATAAATGGTCTGGTGGTCCTGCGCGGAAATAGCCACCGGTGAATTCCAGTTGAACCGGTAGTGCGGCTCGCCCAGTTTCGCTTCGGGTTTGACCGAGCGTGCCTGCCCCGTGCGCAAATCGCGACGGGCCAGATCACCGTCCTGCGATTCGGTGTACACAATACTAGCGTCCACCGGATCCACCTGCGCGTAAAAACCATCCCCGCCATTAATTAGTTTCCAATCTTCGTTGATAATGCCGTCGGTGCTCAGCGTTCGCACCGGGCCGCACCAACTGCCGTTATCCTGCAAGCCTCCGCAGATGTGATACGGCCTCTCGTTGTCCAGCCCAATTTCGTAAAACTGTCCGATGGCGATCGTATTCACGAAATCCCAGGTCTATTGTTCGGATCCACGCGTACTTGGCTGTAATAAGAAGGCCGCGGATTCGTGGCGCTCATTTTCTTCCACGTCTCGCCCTTGTCCTCGCTGCGGTAAATGCCTCCCTTTTCGTGCTGCACCAGCGCGTAGACGATGTTCGGGTCCTTGCGATAAATATCCAGCCCGATTCGTCCGGTTTCGCCGCCATTTTCATACGGCAGGCCCTTGGTGAGTTTCTTCCACGTCGCACCGCCGTCCGTGGTTTTGTAAATCGCCGCTTCCGGCCCGCCGCCGTTGAATCCGTATACCGAGCGCCGTCGCTGGTAGGTCGCGGCATACAATGTGTCTGGACTCTGCGGATCCATGGCGATGTCGCTCACCCCCGTGTCCTCATTGATCTTCAGAACCTGGGACCAGTTCTTTCCGCCATCCCAGGATTTATACACGCCGCGCTCGGGGTTCGGCCCCCACAGGTGACCCAGCGCCGCCACGTACACGACTTCCGGATTCTTTGGGTGAATCACGATCCGGCCAATATGATGAGTGGCCGCCAGCCCCATCTTCTGCCAGGTCTTCCCGCCGTCCGTGGACTTGTGCGCGCCGTCGCCCCAAGACGAGCTCTGCCGGTTGTTCGGCTCACCCGTTCCCACCCAGACAATCGATGGATCCGACGGTGCTATGGCGATATCGCCAATCGACGAGACTCCTTCCTTGTCGAAAACTGGCTCCCACGTCGTGCCGTTATTGGTCGTTTTCCAGACGCCGCCCGAAGCTGCACCCACAAAAACAATGTTGGGATTGCTTTCCACAACAGCAAAATCATCAATGCGCCCACCCATTACCGCGGGACCGATTTCGCGAAACTCGAGTGCCTTGAATTTATCCGCAGGGGCCGGCGTGTCCCCCGGCCCCGCCAAAAGCGAACCAGCACAAATCAGAATGACTAACGAAATCAGAAAGCTCCCGCTCAACACACCTTTTCCCCGATGCATACCACCCCCCCTTGGAATTGCGAATGATACCGTTAGTAGACGCACGGTTGCACCTAATGTTTCTAGGAACTGTGCCCGCGCGGATCGAATTTCCTTTCTCCGTTCCGGCGCAGGCCTGGGGCCCGTCACCCTTTCTTGCGCAGCCGCACCCTTCCGCTTTGTCCCCCATTCACAACATTCTCCCAGTTGCGCTCTATGAGAAATTCGAGCTAGGCTTACACTTCATCAGAGCGAGACTGATTCCCGCGTGAAGCTCATTTCTCCTTATCGCCGCCTGCCACTGGCTCCGTACCTCCTTCTGATCACTCTTACTTTCTTCCTGCTCACGGAACGCGCTTTTCCACAACAGATTCACGTGCAGGCTCCCGCCGGGGGCACCGCCTCCATCTCCTCAAGCGGCCCGCAGCAGCGCAAAGGTGATCTGTACATCGCGGATCAGGACGTGGACATCACCTACGGCAATCTTCGCCTCCGCGCCGACCACGTCGAATACAACAACGCTACCTCCGCCGCCACCGCCCGCGGCCACGTCCAGTTCGATATTGACAACCAGCACCTCGACGGCGAGCAGGCCGACGTCAATGTCGCCACCGGCCGCGGCACCTTCCTTAATGTTCGCGGTTACGTGAAGCTCGAGCGCCGTCCCAACGCAAATCTTCTGGTCACGCAAAACCCGTTGTACTTTGAAGCCAAGGAGGTCGAGCGCCTCTCCGAAGCTGTCTATCTCGTCAAGCACGCATGGTTCACCGTCTGCGACGCAGAGCATCCTACCTGGCGGTTCTACGCGCCGCAGGCCAGAATCACCCTCGATAAAGAAGTTGCGCTCGTCAATTCCAACTTCCGCCTCTATCGCATCCCGCTCGTCTGGCTGCCATATGCCACCGCGCCCGCCGGCAACCATTTGCGCCAATCCGGATTTCTCGTCCCCATCTTAGGCAACAGCAACAGCAAGGGATTCGTGGTCGGCGACGCCTACTACTGGGCGCCCAAGGATTGGCTGGACGCCACTCTCGGCATGGAATATTTCAGCCGCCGCGGCACCGCGCAACGCGGCGAATTCCGCGCACGGCCGTTTGAAGATACGACCATTCGCTATACCTATTACGGAGTAATCGACCGCGGCATCCCCGATGCCAACAATGTCATTCAAAAACAGGGTGGCCACCAACAGCAAGCCGAAGTGCAGTCGCTTTGGAAGGGCGGCTGGCGTTTTGTGGCCGACGTGAACCAGTTGTCCTCGCTCACATTTCGCCTGGCTTTTTCAGATACTTATGGCGATGCCATCAATTCCGAAGTCCGCAGCTCCGTTTTTCTCACCAACAATTTCCGCGGATTCAGCTTCAACGTCGCCGGACTGAATGACCGGAGTTATCTCGCGCTCAGCCCGCCGAACAGCGTCACCCTGCGCAGCGCTCCCGAAGTTCGGTTCAACTCCGTGGAACAAGCCCCGTGGCGCAAGCTGCCCATCTACTTTTCCTTCGATTCCTTCCTCGGCGCTCGATTCCTTCCTCGGCGCGGTGCATCGCGACGATGAGTTCATCAGCGCTCCCACGCTCGTGGCGCGCACCGAATTCGCACCCAAGGTCACCATTCCGCTGCACCTCGGGAACTGGCTTGGCGTCACCACCACCGCTGGCTTCCGCTCTACCTACTACGGAGATTCTCTCAACACCGCTGGCACTCTTGCCGGAACTTCCATCAACCGCAACACCGGGGAATTTTCCGTCGAGCTGCGCCCTCCCACCCTTGAACGCTATTTTGACCGTCCTAAGATCCGCAGGCGCTACAAGCACGCCATCGAGCCCGCGCTCACCTGGCGTTACGTTACCGGCGTGAACAATTTCGCGGACTTCATCCGCTTTGACAGCAACGCCACGCTCACCAATACCAACGAAGTCGAATACGGATTTACGCAGCGTCTTTATGTAAAAGATGGCGACGGCCAACCGGTCGATTTCCTTTCTTGGAAAATCGTGCAAAAACATTATTTCGATAACACCTTCGGCGGCGCGCTGGTGGCCGGCCAGCGCAACGTCTTCCAGGCGCTCGATTCCATCACTCCGTTCGCGTTCGCTGCCACGCCCCGTAATTGGTCACCTATCGTCAGCGACGTGAAACTTACTCCCGGCGGCCACTACGATGCCGAACAAATCCTGGAGTACGATCCGCAGCTGCACAAACTCACGACCATCGGCACCCTGCTGAAAATCAAGCCGTATCGCGAATTCTTCTTCACCGCCGCCGATTTCCGCCTGCAGGGCGACCCGCTCGTGCAGCCGCCTTCGCACCAGATCCGCACTATTTTCGGCTACGGAAATTTAACGCGGAAGGGCTTTAATTTTTCCAGCGGCCTCAGCTATGACATCAAGAACAGCACGCTGCTGAATCAATTCGCGCAGGTCAGTTACAACGGCGGCTGCTGCGGCCTGGCCTTTGAATACCGCCGCATCGAACTGGCCACCGTGCGCACGGAAAATCAGTTTCGCGTGGCCTTCATCATCGCCAACATCGGCACCTTCGGAAACCTGCGCCGCCAGGACAAGATTTTCTGATGCCCCTGGATACACAACTCGCTCGCGCTTCCATCCGCGAAATCGGCAGACTCTTCCGCCAACGCAAACTATCGCCTCTCGAACTGACTCGCGGAATGCTCGAACGCATCGCCCGGCTCAATCCGAAACTCAACGCCTACATTACCGTTTGCGAAGAGCAGGCGCTCAAAGCCGCATCCAAAGCCGAATCTGAACTCTGCGTAGCGAAAAACCGAAAATCGCATCGCGATCGCGGGCCACTCCAAGGCATTCCGATCTCACTGAAAGACAATATTTTCACGCGAGGCGTTCGAACCACCGCCGGCTCGAAAATCCTATGCGATTTTATTCCGACACACGACGCGCCCGTCGTCTCCGCTTTGAAAACCGCCGGCGCTATCCTCCTCGGCAAGGCCAACCTGCACGAATTCGCCTATGGCGTGACTACAAACAACCCGCATTTTGGCCCGGCGCGTAACCCGTGGGCTCTTTCGCGCATTCCCGGCGGTTCGTCTGGTGGCTCGGCGGCCGCTCTCGCTGCAGGTCTCTGCTATGGAAGTATCGGCACCGATACCGGCGGCTCCATCCGCATCCCAGCGGGTTTATGCGGCGTGGTCGGCCTGAAGCCAGGCCTGGGCAGCGTCAGCGCTGAGGGCGTCATTCCTCTTTCGGCGACGCTCGATTTCGTCGGCCCCCTGGCACGCACTGTGGAAGACGCGGCGCTTCTCTATGAAGTCGTTGTTCCGGATGAAAAGAATGCTCCTCGTTCGCAATTCCGGCGCGCGAGAAACATCCGAACACATAAAATCCGCCTCGGAATCATCAAAAACTTTTTTCTGGATACGGTCAGCGAGGAAGTCCTCGCTTCGTTCGACGCCGCGCTAAAGCTCCTGAAAAAATCCGGCGCCCGGCTAAAGGAAATTTCCATCCCGCTGCTCGCGCAAACGGAAGACGCCGGCAACCAGATCGCCTGGGCCGAAGCCACTCTCTTTCACCAGCAGTCCGGCTGGTTTCCGCAGCGCTCCGCCGACTACGGTGAAGATGTCCGCACCCGCCTCGAAATGGGATTGAAAATTTCCGCGATCGCCTATCTTCAGGCCATGGAAACCCGTAGGAATTTCATCGCGGAATTTCACAACACTCTTCGCGAATCCGATCTCGATGCTGTCGTTTTTCCAACCACGCCTATCGCCGCGCCGCTGATTGACCAGGAATCCGTCGCCATCAATGGCACAAATCATCCCGCGCGCGCCCTGTTGCTTCGCAACAACCGCCCCGCCAATCTCGGCGCGCTGCCGGCTATCTCCGTTCCCTGTGGCCTCACCCCCGGCGGCTTACCCATCGGATTGCAATTTATGGCCGCTGCTCAAGACGAACTTCTTCTGATCCAAATTGCGAATAGCTTCTCGCAACAATTGGGCCCACTCTCTCTCCCTGAAACTCTCTTTGACTAATCGGCGCCACTACGCGCACCACCGCCCCCTTCCGCCGCATCACCCAACTTCCAATAAAATATCCCAGCGTCCCAGTCACCATGCCGCCCAAAACGTCGGCCACATAGTGATACCGGCCCCAAATCGTTGCTACGCACATCAGCACGACGACCGGAGCCATCGCCCAGAACAACCACCGCCGGTGCTTCCACGCTCCCCACAATACCGCAACCGATCCCGCCACATGCTCCGAAGGAAACGCCGCTCCTCGCACGCGGCCGAAATGCTCGATGAAATTGATCGCTACGGTAAACGGCCCCCCGTTCAGAGGCGCTTTCCACATCCCGACCATCGAAAACCACGGACTTTCAATCGGGAAAAATATCGCGATCAAATACCCAATCGAATATCCCGCCATCGAGTACGCCATCACCGACCAGTACGCGCGAAAATCCCGCCGGCAGTACAACACTCCGCCGAGAATCAGCAGGTAGGTGAAATACGTCAGATAGGCGAACTGCAGGAAATCGTTTCGACCCGGCGTGGCGAACTGCTCCAGCCACAAAGCCGGATGTACGCCGGTGAACCAATAATCGAATGCGATCAGCTTGGTGTCCTGCCAATTCGGATTCACCAGTTTCATCAAGTGCGCCAGCTCTTCAAAACAAAAAAGAAAAAACAGGTGCGGATACCAGTGCCGCCAGAAATGCCACCACCGGGGGCCGAATGACCGGCCTCCCGCCGCGGCCCGCGCTTTCGCGCGCGCAGCCACGGTACACAACGCGAGGACTAACGCGACAAGAATCAACCGCACGCCGAGCAAGCGAAAGGGATGCGCCAGATTCTCAGCAAAAAGCAAAATCAAAACACTCGAAATCCCCAAATACGTGAATGCAATCCATTCGTAGGCCCCGCAAGCGGCCCACACCTCGGCAATGTCTTCTCGTAGTTCCTGCCACCTTGCCCACTCCGCAGCGTCTCCGTCGCCGCCCCGCTTTGCGTAAGGCCAAGCCGAATCCGCTGCCCGTTCATCTGCCCGCTGCATCCTTCGCAGGTTCATACCGTGGTCTCTATCCTTTGAGCCTCTTCGCTGCGGTCATGAATTTGCTTGAGTTCCGAATCTTTTCTGTCTCGCCATTCGCAAATCGGCCACTGCAGCAGTCTCGCCAGTCTGGCGAATTCCGAATTCCCGTACGCGTAGCACTCCCCCAATTCCATCGTCTCTTCCCGTGCGAATTTCACGACCGCGCGCCTTTTGGCTTCTCCCACCATCGCTTCACCGCAAATCTGCCCCGTCCAATAGCCGAGCACCGCTTCCAGCAAAGTAGCGCGAACAACAATCCGACAAACCACGCCGCGCGCCTCCAGTTCGCATTCCAGCGCCAACCCCGTCAGCCGCGCCAATGGCTCGATCGTCCCGCTAACCAACATGATCGCGTGCCCGTGCTCCGCATGCCACGCCGCGCGCGCCACGCCCTGGTCGTAAAAAGCCGGCGCCACAAAATGCCGTACTGCCGCATCGACGGAAATTCCACGCAGGTATTTTTTATTTCCGTGCGTGATCGCTGAAATCCCGCGCGGCAGCAGCCAGGCGGCCCGTGCCGCCCACGAAAGATAGTTCCCCACTGGAATCCAGCCATTCCTCCGCAGCTCCCCAAAAAATCTTCGTTCCAACGAAGGCGCTTCCAGCAACGTCCCGTCTATATCGAAAAACGCGGCAACCCGCGGCCCCGCTGCTGCCCCGCAGCTCATGCCACTTCCCCTTCCGTGGACTTCCCCGCCTTCCCCGCCTTCCCGGCCACCAGACTTCCCGCCAGGAATTTCCAGCCGTCCCACAAAACCGGCAACCCACGAATCACACAAAACGCTCCAGTGCTCCAAGCCAGCACTTCCGCCCCCAGCCGGATCGCCGCGTGGATATTCAGCGTCACCGGACCCAGCAGCGCCACCGGGCCGCGCGTCAGAGCCAACTCCAAACCCAAATAGCAGAAACAGACGCACTTCATCACCGCGTAAGCAGCGCGGCTCCAGCGCGAGCAAACCAGCGCGCGTCCCCACGCGCTTTGCAGCAAGGTATTCGCGCCCCAGCCCGAATGCCCGGCCTTCAGCGCCAGCCCGCGCAGAAAATCCGTCGCCGCGCCCCGCGCAAAAAAAAGCATCGGCAACCAGAGCGAAACCATCCCCACCACCGCAAAGTACGTAAAAAACATGTTCTCGATGATGCGGTCGCCGAGAATATCGATCTGGGCGCGCATCCAACGCAATCGAAGTTATCGTCAGCGCCACTGCAAGGAGATTCGCCCACACGCCGCGGCCAAACAAGGCCACCGCTGCAAATCCAGCCAGCACCCGAAGAAACGTCACTTTATTAGGTGTCCAGACCATTGCAGAAACGCTCCAGTCGCTCCTCGCTTCCACGAGAGCAACCGCGATACCGTTTCCCTGCGCAGCATCTGCCGTTTTTACACGCACTTAGCCAGCCCAACTCGACACTGATCTGGAACTGCTGCCAGCAGTTCCTTTCAGGTGTCTACACCCAACCGTCATGCTCCTGCCCTCTTTCCCCGCAACCACTCGCAAGACACCGCTGTCATTCGCCACGCTGGTTTGCGGACCTCAGCTGTGGCAATATCAGGCGCG